>Ga0208138_100080_pt1 | contig 73603 bp, 61 predicted proteins | sample AntRauMetaRauer3_FD_184786 | JGI IMG/M metagenome (GOLD analysis project Ga0208138, IMG submission 184786) | Saline lake microbial communities from Rauer Lake, Antarctica, in enrichment culture - Antartic Rauer Lake 3 Metagenome Rauer3 (SPAdes)... ... | reverse complement strand
AGCGTGGAAAGGAAGCAGAAGGAGTGGTACATTTTGTCATGGCGGCTGATACGGTTGATTCTGGTGTAGGAGCTTGAATTATAACCGATTTTCAGCCGCCTTTTTCATGCCAGGTGCAATATCCGGGCTAGTGCGGCATTGCGACAATTCGTTGCTGGGAATCCATTAATTTAGAGTTTATTGACTCCGTTTCCTATTCGATAGCAGAGCCGCTACACTGGGTTAAGAGAATAAGATTCAAGTGCACAGTCGGTTTTTGTCGAGTCTTTTCGCATCACACCGCACATGCTGCCGGGTGGCCTGGTTTTCGTGAAATATTACTTCCTGGCGGCTTGTTTTATAGAGCATGCGCTCCGCTCCGAGTGCTAGCTTTTCGTAAAACCACAAGGAGATTGTCGAATGACGATGCCAGCAACAGAAACTGAACTGCCCCCGGAGGTTGCCGCCTGGACCGATCCTTCAATGGATTCTGTTCGCGGAACGGAAACGCCCAAGGATCCGAATAAGGGTTACATCGCCCTGCTGGGTTGGAGCGTCAATGCCATCAAGGCGGCACAGAAGTTTGATCGTCGCTACGTGGTTGTCGCGCCCGAGTGGGCTGAGGATTTCTGCACGGCCAACAATATCCCGTTCATTGCCTGGGATTTCATCCGCCTGAATGATCGGTCGATGGAGATTGCCGAAAAACTCAAGGAGGAGGGCGTTGATGTCGCCATCCCCCTGTTCGAGGAAACCGTCGAATGGTCAGGCGCGATCAATTCCGTGCTGATGGACAGCCCTCGCATGTACGGACAGTCCATCCTGTTCCGTGACAAGGCGTTGATGAAACGCCGCGCCCAGCTGGGTGGCATTCGCGTGGGGATCTTCGAGGAGGCTCACGAGAAGGAGGACGTCGTTCGCTTCATGAAGCGCGTCAACCAGACGCTGCTCAAGCTTGACGGCGACCCCGATGACCCGATCCACGTCAAGGCTTTCGACAAGGCCGGCTGTCTCGGCCATCGCATGATCCGCACGATGGAAGAGATCGAGCATATCCCGGATGAAGAGTATCCGTTGCTGATGGAGAGTCACCTGGACGGTTGGGAATTTGCCGTCGAGGCCTGGATCCACGATGGCAAGATCCAGTTCCTCAACATCTCCGAATACGTGACACTGGGCTACTCGGTCTTCGTTCCCGCCACCAGGGAGCTAGAGAGCTGGCGCGATGCCATCACCAAGCAGATCGAGAAGTTGATCAAGACGTTCGACATCCAGTTCGGTCTGATTCACCCGGAGTATTTCGTGACCGCCGATGGCGAGATGTACTTCGGTGAAGTCGCCTATCGCCCACCCGGGTTCAAGGCCTTCGAGCTCATCGAGCGTGCCTACGGTTTCAATGCCTATCAGGCATCGATGGTCGTGTTTGACCCCAAGAGCACCAAGGAGGAGGTCGCCGACTTCTTCCCGCGCGAAGTGGTCGACGCCAAGGGCTATGCGGGTTGCTTCGGCGTGTATCCGCGTCGTCGTGTCGTCAGCAAGCTGGAGATGCCCAAGGAAACCACCGAGCATCCGTATTTCGATTCTCACGAACTGGTTGCGCCAACCGAGGAGACGGTGCCGGATCGCTCGGCCTTCGGCACGCACTGGGGCCTGGTGTTCTTCTTCGGCGATGACCCGATCAAGATGCGCGATCTGCTCAAGGCCCAGGAAGACCTGGATTTCTATGTCTAGCGTTGCAATTCAAGCCGCCATCTAGCCGGCGGTAATACGACGAAAGGCAGGGCTCAGGCCCTGCCTTTTGCGTGGGTATCTACTTTTTCGTAGGTATTTATCTTCACCTATGGGCGTCTGCATTAAAGCTCACCTATAGGCGTCTTCATCAGAGATGGCGGCCGGCGGAGGCAATAACGACCGTCGCCAGCCCCAATATCAGGTTGATGCCGATCAGTCGACGGATCCGGGCCAGCTGCTTTCCCCCGGTGGGCCAGTCCTCGCCCGCCACGGCCCGTCCCAGGCGCGCAAACGGAGCGAACCAGATGTGCAGGAAGATCGCCATCATGGCGAGTCCCGTCACCAGCATCAGGTGAACATGCACGCCGGCACCGGCCATGCCGCCGAATGTCCCGAAGAGCATCCAGAGCCCCGTCGCCAGCAGCACGATCACGCTGGCCCATACCCAGGGGAAGAAGCGCTGGAAGACGTGGTACCAGAGCGTCAGTCGCAGGGGCGGCTCGAGCAGCTCCCCGGTGACTCGGCGCAGGATCATCCAGGCGAAGAACATGCCGCCGACCCAGATTACGGCGGCGAGAAGGTGCAGACTGATGGCAAGGGGCATGAGAGTGATCCTTTGGGGTCTTTAGGGGCTTTGATAAGGACGAGCTGACCGGGGTCGTCAGGGCCTTCTCGAGGCCCCGTATCGAGCATGAGGGGGGGGGGAGGTCGCTCGCCCGGAGATAACATGGCGGTGGGCGACGGTCTGACTCAGCTCAGCAGATCGCGAGCCTTCTTGGCGAACAGCGCGCCGGTGGTCAGCCGGCGTGCCAGGCGCGCCGCGCCTCCGGGGTGGCGCAGCCCGCGGTAGGCCAGCAGTCCGCCCGCCACGAGCAGCGGGGTCTTGAAGCGCGACAACAGCTGCCAGCCCTGATCGAGAGTCTGCTCGGCCGTGCGCCAGCGGTGGGCGGCTACCAGCAGGTCGATGCGCTGCTGTTCGATGGTATGTTCGAGCTCGGCCCGGCGGGCCAGGCGTTCAGCGCGGTTCACGGCTCGCCTCCACCAGGTCGCGATCCGTGGCCAGGTGACGAAGGGTGCCGGCCAGCAGGGTACGACGCCGAGCCAGCTGCATCACGCGCAGGGCCATCAGCAGCCCGCTGAGCAGCAGCACCGCGGCGCTGGCGCCGATGGCGGCCAGGCGGTGGGTCTCCCAGAAGGCGACGATCACCAGGGAGGTGAGGACGCCGATACCGAGCAGCAGCAGGATCAAACTGAGACCGGCCAGCAGCAGTAAGCCGAAGAGGCGTGCACGCTCTTCCTCCAGTTCAAGCACGGCGAGACGCAGGCGCGTCTCGCCGGTGGCCAGCAGGCTGCCGAGCAGGCGCTTGCCGGCCCCGAACAGCCGTTGAGCCGGTCCCTGGCTTGCCGCCATCAGCGCCGCCCGATCAGCATGCCAACCACAACGCCTACGGCGGCGCTGATGCCGATGCTGGTCCAGGGATTATCATGGACGTAGCGGTCGCAGGCGTCGGCCTGCTGGGTCACATTGTCGCGCGCCTCGCCGTAGAGTCGCTCGCCACGTGCCTCGAGGCGTTCTCGGGTGTCCTTCATCCGCTTCTCCGCGCGCTCGCGGAGCTCCTTGATGTTGCTTCGCGAGTCATCGGCCGTGGCATCGACCAGCTCCTCGATGGTCTGGGTGAGATGTTGCAGGTCGTCCTTGAGCTGCTGTGTGGATTCGCTGGTGCGCGAGTGTTGTTTGGCCATCGGGTCTTCCTTTGACGGTGAATGACAGGCTCAGCATAGCATCCAGCCGATTGACTTCAATCCACCCGGGCTCATGACTGGCGCGCTTTCGTCGAGCCATCCACCCCGGCTATACGTTTCGAATCGGAAACCGGCTCAGCGCTCGAGGCCGCCATAGGAGAAAAGCGGATTGAGGCTGAAGCCCAGACTCAGGCGATTGGTGCGCTCGTCGTAGTCGATCAGGCTCTCGCCATAGCCATAGTAGTACTGCAGGTGGCCGCGAATGCTGCCGAACATCGGCCAGGAGTAGTCCAGCTGGGTGCCCAGGTTGCCGTCGCTGGGATTGCCGCGCAGCAACAGGCTCAGCTCGTTGTCATCGTTGACGCGTCGGGCCACGGTGATGTCGCCGTAGCCGAGATACTTGTGGATGTCCGGGTTGTCGTCCTCGCCCTCGGATTCCGGGATGCGCCAGTGGGGCGCCAGAACCACGCTCCAGTCGTCGTTGATGAAGGAGGACTGGAGGATCAGCCGGTTCCAGCTGCGCGACAGCGCCCCGGAGCGGCCGTTGGACTGGTGGTTGAACGACAGGCGATTGTGGATGTTGGTCCAGCCCAGCAGCGAGGTGCTGTTGTCGAAGTCGATGAACACCTCGGGCTCGTAGTTGGTCTCGCGAAACGGCGAGGAGGCATCCGCATTGTAGGCTTGCCACCAGCTGCGCTGGGTATAGCCGAAATGCAGGTCGCCGCCGACATCGCCGAAGAGATCCTCGACCAGGTTGAACTTGACGCTGAACTGGAACTTCATCTCTGCCCGGTCGGCGTCGCTGTCATCGCTGACGTCGCGAAAGACGCCCTCGTTCGGCGTGACGTTGTAGGTCAGCGGGAACCAGTAGTTGCGCTTGTGGGTGGTGATGGCGTAAGGGTTTTTCGCCGAGGCGCGCTCGAGCTGGCGGCGTTCGTCCACGGCCTCCTCGAGCTCCTGGCCGGTATCGTCGTCGGCGAGAACGGCGGTGGTGGATGGCGTGTCCTCGGCCGTCTGCAGCTGTTGGCGCAGCGCGCCCATCTCTGCCTCGAGCTCGGCGATGCGGGCTTCGATGGCCTGCTGCTCGACCTCGCTCAACGGTTCGGCGGCCAGAGTCGTGCCGCTCAGGCTCGCCATCAGCAGCGCAGCGCACAGGGGAAATCGGGCAGGCATCATGGTCAGGCACCTTGTGGAGAATCACGAGCGTTTCTATCACGCCAGCCCGGCAAGTCAACTGTGACCCCGGGGCGACAGGCTGTCATTGCCTTGCTGCTTCGGGGGGCCGAGAATCACGCGATGTTCCATCATAACCGAGGCTGCCCCTTGAACGCCTATTATCGTGTCGGCCGTCGGCGCGCTTTCGTGTGCTGCGGCCTGCTGCTCTTGCTGTGCCTGATGGTGGGGCTTTCGGTGGCCACGCCTGCGCTGGCCCAGGAGGTCGTCTCGCCGGCCGGTGCCGACCTGCCGCTTCCCTCCCGGGAGGAAGTCGAGGCACGCCTCGAAGAGCGCCAGCCGGCCGAGGGCGAGACACCCGCCGAGGGCGCCCAGCGTGAGATCGAGGCGCTGCGTGAGGCCCTCGATGGGCTGGAGCGACTGGCCGCGGTGAAAGAGCAGCTGTCCGAGCTCGAGGCGCGTGTCGAGCGGGCACCGCAGGCCCTCCAGCGCATCCAGCAGGCGCTTGGCAAGATGGAGCGGGTCGATCGGCAGACCACCTTCGAGGAGCTGGAGGAACTCTCCCTCGAGGCGTTGGAGACGCGCCGCAAGAACACCCAGGAAGCCCTGTCGTCGTCCCAGGACACGCTCGCCGAGGTCTCCTCTAGGCTGCTCAATGCCCAGACCCTGCCGGAGCGCGCCCAGCAGGCCATCGGCGAGGCGATGCAGCGGGTCGACGAGCGGCGTCGCCAACTGGAGGAGCTGGCCCACGCCGAGGTGGCGGCGGATGCCCCCAGGCGCTGGCAGCTGCGCATCGAACGAGCGCTGGCCGAACAGACCCTGGCGTTGCATCAGCGACAGCTGGAGACCAACAGTCGTCTGCGCGAGCTGGATCAGGAGCACCTCGACCTGCTCGAGCGCCAGGTGGCCAGCCAGGAGGCCCGGCTGACCATGCTCCAGGCGGCCCTCGATCGCCGCCGTCGCGAGCAGTCCGAGCAGGTCATCGCCGAGGCGGTCAGCGAGGAGGGGCCGGGCATCATCGGCCATCCTCTGGTGCGCCAGGCTCGGGAGATCAACCGCACCATGAGCCTCGAGCTGCTGCGCTCCACCGATCGAGCCAATCGCCTGGTGCGCGAAAGTCTCGAGGTGCGTCGTCAGTTCGACCGAGTCCGCCAGCTTCAGCGCAACCTCAACGAGCAGATCGACGCCGTCCGCGGCAGCATGCTGCTGTCGCGTATCCTCCGCGAACAGCGCCTGACACTGCCGCGGGTGGAGGAACGGCCCGGCCTTCAGGAGGAGATCGCCGACCTGCATCTCAAGCAGTTCGAGCTCGGCCGCCAGCGTGACCAGCTGCGCGAGGGCGAGAAACTCGCGCGCCAGCGCATCGATGAAGCCGATGCCGAGGCCTCGCCGGCACTGGTCGAGTCGCTGCTCGATCTCTACCAGGCGCGTCGCGAGCTCGTCGATCAGCTGGAAAAGGCCTACGGCGAGATGCTCAGCGCGGCCATCGACCTGCAGCTTACCCAGCAGCAGCTGCTGGATACCAGCCAGGAGCTGCGCGCCACCATCAATGAGCAGCTGTTCTGGATTGCCAATACGCGCCCCTTGAGCCTGGCCTGGCTGGGTAACCTGCCGGAGAACCTGGCCATGGAGTGGCGTGAGGGGGAGTGGCGCGCCTTGCTGCCGGCGAACTGGCGGCTACCGAGCGCTCGAACGCTGCTCGGCGTGCCGTTCCTGCTGGCGGCGCTGGGGCTGATCGCCTGTCGCCATCGTTTCCGGGCGCGACTGTCACGGCTGCATCAGGAGGTCGGTCATCTCAAGCGTGACTCCCAGTGGCATACGCCCCAGGCGGTGGCGCTCAACGCCCTGCTGGCCCTGCCCGGCCCGCTCTGTCTGCTGGCGGCCGGTGTCGCGCTCTTGGCGGGCACCGAGGGCATCGGGCAAGGGATCGGCGAGGCGTTGCTGCATCTGGCCCTGGCCTGGGCCGTGCTCACCTTGGCCCGCAACCTGCTGACATCGCATGGGGTGGCCACCCGTCACTTCTACTGGTCTTCCGGCTATGCCGCCTCGCTTCGCAGATGGTTGCTGTGGCTGGGTGTGGCGCTGGTCCCGGTCCTGCTGATCGCGCCGCTGGCCCGGGACGCGGCCGTCGCGCTGAATCAGCGTCCGTTGGGCCTGCTGCTGATGCTGAGCGGCCTGTTCGCCATGAGCCTGGTGCTGGCCAAGCTGATCCTGGCCCATGTGCCCTTCTTCGGGGTCAAGCTGTTCCGCCTGCTGCTGGGGCTTGCCATCGCCTTGTTGCCGCTGGCGATGGCGGGCCTGATCGTCTCCGGATACGAATACACCGCCCTGAGCCTGGTGGGGCGCTTCGTCATCTCGCTCTATCTGCTGGGCCTCTGGATTCTGGTGGAGGCCACGGTGATCCGCGGCCTGGCCGTGGCCGCCCGGCGACTGGCCTACCGCCGTGCCCTGGCACGGCGACACGCCCAGGCCCAGGAGGGCGTCGAGGGCCTGGAGGTCGTCGAGGAGCCGCCGCTGGACATGGAACAGGTCAACCAGCAGTCGCTGCGCCTCTCCAAGCTGATCCTGATGATCGGTTTCCTCTTGGTGCTCTACCTGGTGTGGTCGGATCTGTTCTCGGTGTTTGGCTATCTCGAGCAGGTCACCCTGGTGGCGCCCGGCGAGGGTGAGTCCGCCGAGGCGCTCGGCGACATGGTCTCGGTGGCCGACATCATCACCGCCCTGCTGGTGGTGGTGCTGACCATGACGATGGCGCGCAACCTGCCGGGCCTGCTCGAGGTGATGGTGCTCTCGCGGCTAGCGCTCAAGCAGGGCAGCGCCTACGCCATCAGCTCGCTGCTCGCCTATGCCATCGTCGGCGGCGGTGTGGTCACGGCGCTGGGTACCCTGGGCGTCTCCTGGGACAAGTTGCAGTGGCTGGTGGCGGCGCTGAGCGTGGGGCTGGGGTTCGGCCTGCAGGAGATCTTCGCCAACTTCGTCTCGGGGCTGATCATCCTGTTCGAGCGGCCGGTGCGCATCGGCGACACCATCACCCTTGGCAACCTCACCGGTACGGTGAGCAAGATCCGTATCCGTGCCACCACGGTGACCGACTTCGATCGCAAGGAGATCATCATTCCCAACAAGACCTTCATCACCGACCAGCTGATCAACTGGTCGCTCTCCGACACCATTACCCGGGTGGTGCTCACCTACGGGGTTGCCTATGGCTCGGATCACCGCCTGGTGCATCGCCTGCTGAGCGAGGCGGCCGACGAGAATGCGCGGGTCCTGGCCGACCCCGAGCCCCAGGTGTTCTTCATGAGCTACGCGGAGAGCACCCTGGACTTCGAGCTGCGCATCTTCGTCAACAGCCTCGGCGACCGGCTGTTCGCCACCGACGAGATCAACTGCCGGGTGGGCGAGCTGTTCGCCGAACATGGCATCGACATCGCCTTCAACCAGCTCGACGTCTGGCTGCACCGGGCCGACGGTCAGGCCAGCAGGGTCCAGAGTGTCTCACCGCGGCGGCCGGCCGAGCCCAACCGCCCGGCATCGGGCGCGAAGGGCGACCCGGGCGAGCTCGATGCCGGCGGAGATGGGGGCGGCGACGCCGGGCGATGAGACCGAGGAAGGGGAGGGCGGGAAGCGCGAGGACGTCAGCGTCGCACGGCGTGGAGCAGGAACTCCCGGTTGCCGTCGCCGCCGAGCAGCGGGCTCGGCTGCCAGTGCAGGATCTCGAAGCCGAGCTCGGAACAGGCCTCCCGGATGCGCGCCTCCACCTCGGCGAAGCGGCCTTGATCCACCACCAGGCCCCGCGCGTTGACGCCTCCCCGGCCCACCTCGAACTGCGGCTTGACCAGGCTCAGCAGCTCGCTCCCCGGCGGCAGCAGGGTGGCGAGCTCGGGCAGGATCAGCGTCTGTGAGATGAAGGAGACGTCCATCACCGCAAGCTCCGGGCCGTCGCCCCCGAGCGCCGCGAAGGCCGCCGCGAGGCGCGGGTCGCTGGCCATGGCGCGCGCATTGAGTCCCTCCAGGCAGGTCACCCTGGGGTCTTGGCGCAGGCGGGTGTCGAGCTGGTCGTGCCCCACCTCCACGCCGATCACGTGACGGGCACCGAAGTGCAGGGCGCAGTCGGTGAAGCCCCCGGTGGACTGGCCCACGTCGAGCACCGAGCGCCCCGCGAGCGACAGTCCGAGCGCCTCGATCAGCGCCTCGAGCTTAAGCCCGGCCCGGGAGGCATAGCGCTCCTCGGGGTCGTCCTCCACCCTCAGGTCGGTCGTCTCCGGCAGCTTTTCGCCGGGCTTGGTCAGCGGCGCACCGCCCGTCGCCAGGCGCACGCGACCATGGCGGATCAGCCGCTGGGCGCGGGTGCGGGAACGGGCCAGGCCCTGGGTGACGAGCAACTGATCGAGACGGGGCATGGCGGCTCCGGCGGGGCGTGAACGGGGGCGCCATTATGGCATATCGCGTCGCTTGCTCGAGAGGCAGGCGAGCGTGATGCCGGCGGGGGGAGTTCCTATGCGCGATGCCCCCGCACCCAGGGGGTACGGGGGCATCGAGTCGGGCGGCTGTCGCGGCGAGCGTGGTCGTCGACCGAGCCGTGCCGGCCTAGGGACCCTCGTCGGCCTGCAGGCCGACGGGGGGAAGCCGGTCGCTGCCCCAGCTGCGTTGGATATAGCCCGTCACCCGGTCCAGCTCCTCCTGGGTGATCTTCGCCAGCTCGCCCCGCTCGAGGGGATCGTAGTGGTAGATGTAGAGGCGCGAGGCGAACTGTTCGAAGGGCAGCGAGGACTCGCCGAAGCGCTCACCCTGGTCTGCCGTGCTCACCTTGGTGCCATCGCCCCAGTCCTGGCCGCTGTCGTTGTTGGGGTTGAAGAAGTACACCCGCATGACGTCGTGGGGGTCGAGGTTGACCCGCAGGATGGTGATGGCGTGCCAGCCGATGAAGCGGGCGGCGCTGTCGGTCACGGCGATGCCCGCCGGCTGGGGGTGGATCAGCGGCTGATTGCCGTTGTAGTAGGGGTGATAGCTGGCATAGAAGTGGCGCAGGAAGTCGTCCAGCTCATGGAGCTTGCCGGTCGCCACGTCGACATTGATGCGAAAGCCCCGGCCCGACCACCAGCCGTGGAACTCCGGGTTGACCCAGCGGTGCGGGTCGCCTTCGCGGCCGATGCAGCGCCGGATCATTTCCGCATAGATGCGATCCAGGTGCGGCACCACGATCAGCGATACCGGATCGAGGTCCATGGGCAGCGACTGGGCCACCCCGGAGAGGCTCGCCATGGAGGAGAGCGGCATGCCCTCGAAATGGATGATGATGTCGTCGTCACGGGCCGCCCAGGTCACCATCTGCAGCAGGTAGTCCGGGTCGTTGTAGGCCCACATGGAGAGGGCGCGAGCCGACTGGCAGGTGGGATTGTTGCCCTGACCCACGCCCAGCGGCAGGCCCAGCATGCACAGCACGCCCTCCAGCAGCCGGGCGCGGGGCGAGACGGTCTCGCCGAAGGCCAGGTTGAGGCGTGCCTGGGACCACTCCGACAGGGAGAGCCCCAGCTGTCGCCACATGGCCGGGGCCACCGGCGGCTGGTAAAGGATGCCGCGCTCCAGCATCAGCGCCAGGCCATAGGCGGCCTGGGGGGTGGTCGGATAGATGCCCCCGCGGATCAGCGCATGGACCAGTTCGCGATAGCAGAGCAGGCAGTCGCGGCCGGTGGACGAGAGCCCCAGCGCTTCCGCCAGCAGGTGGTCGTTGTAGTCCAGCAGGTGGCGCAGCAGCACCGGATGATAGGCGGAGACCAGGCCGGTGTCGTGCATGGCGCGGGCGAAGCCGGTGGCCTCGCCCTGAAGAGCCGGGGTGTCCATGCTCGACAGCCGTTCGCGGTAGATCTCCAGGCCCGGGTCTTCGCGGCTGGCCCGGGTCGGGCCGAACAGCGAGCTGACCAGGCGGTCGGCGCCCTGGCCGCTGGCCCCCAGGTCGATGTCGGGGTTGGCCTGGCAGATGGCGATCTGGGTGATCATCTGCTTGACCGGCTCGACCTGGATGGGCCGCTGTTCGATGATCCGCCAGATCTCCTCGATCAGGCGGTCGATGATGTGTTCATAGCCGATGCGCTCGGCCAGATGGCCGAACAGCTGTCGCGGCACCAGCGCCAGCTGCCCCTGGGACTCGCGTTCCGCCTCGCTGGGAGTGCCGAACAGCAGCCAGAGGTTGATGGCCATCACCTGGGTCAGGTAGTGATGCGCCTGCTCCATCGAGATATGCGGATGCAGGTAGTCGCCCTTGGCCACGGCCAGCAGCCGCAGCTCGCTGAGCGCCTCGATCGCGACGGTATTGGGATCGGCGCTTTTCAGCGCATGAGGGGTCAGGGAAGGCACGAGATACTGGGGCGTCTCCCAGTCGGACCCGCGGAAGGCGCCTGCCTCCTCGAAGGCGCGGGCGCGCTGCTCGATGGCGTCGCAGCCGCCGTCCTGCAGCATCACCTGCCGGGCGATATCGAGAAGGTTGGGCAGCATGCCCGCTTTGGCGTTGTCGCTTGCGTCGTTGAACAGGCTGACGGTGTCATCGAACTTCTTGAGCAGGCCGACGAGCTCGTCGCTGGCTCTCGGTACACCGCTGAGGGTGCTGTCTGTCGTGTCACGTGGGTTCGTCACACGAACTCCTTGTCGTCAGGTGTCATGGACTCTATGACGCCTGCATTGGACGTAGAAATCAAGCACCCGATTCCCGCATCGACCCTTGTTGCCGGGAAGGCACATTGGTATAGTGCGCCCCGGTCGACGAGGGCGTGTCCCGCGTCGGTCGTGGCGTCTTCGAGACGCAGTCGTGGTGGCCCCGTTGGTCCTCCCGCAACGCTATATCGCAAACCCCGCCAGGCCCGGAAGGGAGCAACGGTAGTGATGGACGCGTGTGCCGGGATGTGGCTTTCGGGGCCGCCTCTCTTTGTGGCCTCGGTCGATCCTTTGTGCTGTGCCCGGCTTGCCTGACGCCTTACCCCGGCGGTCTCTCTCGCTGTAACTTCTCCCGCTGCTCGCTCGTATTCTTGGCGTTATTCGCCGCCCGTCGGTGTGCCTTCGCGTGTCCGCTCTTCCGGGGTCCCAGCGTGTCTTTCCCGCGTGATGTCGCGCATGACGCCGCCGGTAAAAGAGCCGGCCGGCCGCGAAACCTATTGCGACTCTGCCTATCGAAGCCCTTGCCGTTTTCACAAGGAGCGCGATATGAACGCCAAGAGCATTCTCGAGCAGGTCATGAAACAGGCCACCAGCAGCAGCCAGAAGGGCGCAGGGGGCCTGGACGTCCAGGGCATGGTGAACCGCTTTTCCTCCTCCCTCGGCGGTAACAGCGCCCGTGGCGGGCCACAGAGCGCCGGTGGCGGGTCTCAGGGCAGCGGCGTCGACATGAAGAGCCTGCTCGGCGGCGGGGTTCTAGGCATGCTGGTGGGGTCCAAGCGCGGTCGCAAGATGGGCGGCAAGGCGCTGAAGTACGGCGCCATCGCCGGCGTCGGCGCGCTGGCCTGGAAGGCGTGGCAGAACTCGCGTGGTGATCGGGCCGGCGACGCGGCAACGGAGGGTCGCCCCATGGAGCGCCTCGAGGGCGCCCCCCAGGAGCAACGCAGCCTGGAGCTGCTGCAGGCCGTGATCATGGCGGCGCGTGCCGATGGCCACATTGACGACCGCGAACGCGCCCTGTTGACGGAACAGATCGATGCCATGGGCGCCGACGCCGAGCTGCACGACTGGGTGGAGCAACAGCTCTCGACGCCGCTGGATGCCGAGGCCCTGGCCCGCCAGGCGGATTCGCCCCAGGCGGCGCGGGAGATGTACCTGGTCAGCGTGGCGGTAATCGATGAGCAGAATCCCATGGAGCGCGCCTGGCTCGATCAGCTGGGTGGCGCCTTGGGACTGGACGACGGCATGAAGCAGGAGCTTGAGCGCCAGGCGCTGGGGGCCTGAGCCAGGCACCGCCACATTGTCCGTCGCCTCGCGGCCTGTCATCTTTATCCGCTCATCACCTTGATGTTCACCCCTGGCCGACGAGGATGCCCGATCGCGATGCTGACCTTTCACAGTGAACGCACCAAATGCCGTCGCGCCCGCACCGAGCTTGACGGCGGACAGCTCGTGACGCCCTACGAATGCCCCGAGCGGGTCGATCTGGTGCTCAAGCGCGTGCTCGAAAGCGGCCTGGGCGAGGTGCGCGCGCCGGCCGAGCACGGCCTCGATCCGGTGCTGGCGATTCATGATGCCGGCTATGTCGACTTCCTCGAGCGCTGCTGGGCGGACTGGGTCGCCGCCGGTCGACAGGGCGAGGCGATCGCCTGGGTCTGGCCGACTCGCACCATGCCGGGGCGCGTCATCCCCGATCATATCGACGGTCGACTTGGCCACTACGCCCTGGGGGCCGACACCTCGATCTGCGAGGGCACCTTCGAGGCGGCCATGGCCAGCAAGGACGTGGCGCTCTCGGCGGTGGATCACGTGCTGGCCAGCGGCGAGCCGGCCTTCGGGCTGTGCCGGCCGCCCGGCCACCATGCCGCCACCGATCAGTTCGGCGGCTACTGCTTCTTCAACAACGCCGCCATCGCCGCCCAGCGGGCCCTGGACGCCGGCCGCTCGCGGGTCGCGGTGCTGGACATCGACTTCCATCACGGCAACGGCACCCAGCAGATCTTCTACGCCCGCGACGACGTGCTCTTCCTCTCGCTGCACGGCGATCCCCGCCACTGCTTCCCGCACTTCCTCGGCCACGCCGACGAGACCGGCGAGGGCCCCGGCGAGGGCTTCACCGTCAACTACCCCCTGGCGCCGGGCACCGGCTATGCCGCCTGGACCGAGGCGCTGGAGGAGGCCAAGGCGCGCATCGTCGATGCGGGCTGCGAGCTGCTGGTGGTCTCGCTCGGCGTCGATGCCTTCGAGCACGATCCCATCAGCGCCTTCACGCTCTCAAGCGACGACTTCACCGACGTGGGCCGGCGACTGGGACGGCTCGGGCTGCCCACGGTCTTCCTGCTCGAGGGCGGCTATGCGGTGGAGGAGATCGGCATCAATGTGGTCAACGTGCTGAGCGGCTTCGAGCAGCCGCGAGTCGATCCCTGCGACGGCGCGTCTCCTGCGGCTTGGCGTTTATGAGGCCCGGGGCCACACTGAAGGGCGAGAGCGCCGCCACCGAGGACGAACCATGAAGGATGCTCCGGCAGGGCCCGACGGCGTCGGGGTCTGGCGCGCTGCGGTGATCGGGTTCACCGCCGCAGCCCCCGAGGGGAGTCATTCCGGATGATGAAGCGCGCCCAGCGACGCATCGTCGCGCTGGCGACGCTCGGTATCCTCGTCACCGGGGCGCTGGTCGGGCTGGCCACGGCCTGGCCGCTCTACCAGGCCCATCGCCACGGGCTCGAGACGATTACCCTGGTGAGTGCCTCGGCTCAGGCGGAGACCCTCGACCATCTGCTGGCGCGCTATCGGGACGTGGCCCGCCAGATCGCCAGTCGCACCGAGCTGCGTCGCCGCCTGGAGGATCTCGTGGAGGGGGCTGCCGCTAGCCGCGAGGAGCGCGACGCCCTGTCGGCCTTCATGGCGCCGCGCCTCGTGGACGCCATGCTGCCATCCCCGGATCTGGTGGGCCTGGTCCGGCTGGGCCCGGCGGGCGAGCCGCTGGTGACCATCGGCCGGGTGCCCGAATCGCTTCCGGCGACCGACGCGGCCGCAGTGGATGGTCAGGCACGCCTGGTGCCCGCCGAGGAGGGTGTGCTCATCGAGGTGGCGACGCCGGTGCTCTCCCTGAAAGGCCGTCCCCTCGGCACCGACCTGCTCTATTTCGGCCCGCAGGGCATCGCCGGCATGCTCGACGATGCCGGTCGCTTCGGTGAGGGCGCCCGACAGTGGCTGCTGGCGCCACCTGGCCAGGCCCTGCTGGCCGCGGATCCCCAGGGCGCGCTGGTCATGGCCGAGCCCGACGGGCTGCTCGCCGGACGCCTGCGCGAGGCGCTGGCGTCCGATCGGGCGGGGCTTTTTCGCGACGATGACGGGACGGAGGCGGCGGTGCTGGTGCAGGTGCCGCTGGTCACGCCTGGCTGGACGCTGTTGGTGCAGATTCCCGCCCGTGGCTTCTATGGGGTGGTCTACGAAGAGCTGCTCTGGCCGGCCACCATGGTGCTGGTGCTGATGGCGCTCGGGGCGCTGGCCACGGCACGAGTGATCAGCCCGCTGCTGTCGCATATCACCGATCAGGCCGGCCGGCTCAAGCGGTCGGCCAACTTCGATTCGCTGACCGGCCTGCCCAATCGCGCCTACCTCAACCAGCGCCTCGCCATGGCGCTGGAGCGCGCGGAGGAGGACCAGGGCGCCCTGGCGGTGCTGTTCCTCGATCTGGACCACTTCAAGGACATCAACGACAGCCTCGGGCACCCGCTGGGTGACCGACTGCTGCAGGCAGTTGGCCGGCGCCTGGGGCGGGCCGTGCGCGACGATGACTCCCTGGGGCGCCTGGGTGGCGACGAATTCGTGCTGGTGCTGGAGCGCCTGCACGAGCCCGCCGATGCCGGACGGGTGGCGCAGAAGCTGATCGATGCCCTGCTGCAGCCGTTCACCGTCGACCAGCATGAGATCTTCATCGGCGCCTCCATCGGCATCAGCGTCTATCCCCGCGATGGTCGCAGCGCCGGCGAGCTGATCCAGCGCGCCGATACCGCCATGTACGGTGCCAAGGCGCTCAAGCGCAATACCTGGATGTTCTTCGCGCCGGAGCTGGCCGCGGCCAGCCGCGAACGCTTCACCATGGATACCGGTTTGCGGCGGGCCCTGGATCGCCAGGAACTGGTGCTGCACTACCAGCCCCAGGCGCGGGTGGAAGGCAGCCGGGTGTTCGGGGCCGAGGCGCTGGTGCGCTGGACGACCCCGGAGGGCGAGGTGATCGGGCCGGGACGCTTCATCGCCCTGGCGGAGGAGGCCGGGTTGATCCATACCATCGGCCGCTGGGTGTTGGGCGAGGCCTGTCGCCAGGCGCGTGAATGGGAGCTTGCCGGGCTGCCCCTGCGCGTCGCGGTCAACCTGTCGGGGCTGCAGGTGGTGCAGGGGGACATCGTCGGCGACGTGCGTGAGGCGCTCGAACAGAGCGGGCTCTCGCCCTCGCGGCTGGAACTGGAGATCACCGAGGGCTTCGTGATCGGCCATGCCGACGAGGGCCTGGAGCGTCTTAACGGGTTGCGTCGCCTGGGCATCGAGCTGGCCGTGGACGATTTCGGCACCGGCTACTCCTCGCTCTCCTATCTCAAGCGCCTGCCGGTGCAGTGCCTGAAGATCGACCGCTCCTTCATCAGCGACGTGCCCGGCGACCCCGACGACGAGACGATCGTCGCCGCCATCCTCTCGATCGCCGAACGCCTGGGGCTCGACGTGATCGCCGAGGGCGTGGAGAACGCCACCCAGCTCGACTTCCTCCGCTCGCTGGGCTGTCCCGCCTATCAGGGCGACTACCTGAGCCCGCCGCTGACGGCCGCGGAGTTCGCGCAGCGCTGGGGTGCGGGAGGTCTGGCGCGGGAGGCCTGAACCGGGCGCCGCTTTCCGCCAGGCGCCGCGGTCGATAGAATGAACGTTTGCCGCCGAGCATCGGGCCCGATCTATTGAGGCACCCAACCGCTCGGCGCCCCATCACCCAGCTGCTGTTCGCTTTACCGCAAGGATCCCGCGCTGCATGAGCTATCAGGTTCTGGCCCGCAAGTGGCGACCGCGTACCTTCCATGAACTGGTCGGCCAGGAGCATGTCCAGCGCGCGCTGGTCAATGCCCTGGACCAGGGGCGGCTGCACCACGCCTATCTGTTCACCGGCACCCGCGGCGTGGGCAAGACCACCCTGGCGCGCATTCTGGCCAAGTGCCTGAACTGCACGGCGAACGGCCGCGGCGACGACGGCGTGACCTCCACCCCCTGTGGCGAGTGCGACAGCTGTCGGTCCATCGACGAGGGGCGCTTCGTCGACCTCATCGAGGTCGATGCCGCCTCGCGCACCAAGGTCGAGGACACTCGCGAGCTGCTCGACAACGTGCAGTACGCGCCGACCCAGGGGCGCTACAAGGTGTACCTCATCGACGAGGTGCACATGCTCTCCACCAGCAGCTTCAACGCGCTGCTCAAGACCCTGGAAGAGCCGCCGCCCCACGTGAAGTTCCTGCTGGCGACCACCGACCCGCAGAAGCTGCCGCCCACGGTGCTGTCGCGCTGCCTGCAGTTCACCCTCAAGCACATGGCGCCGGAGCGCATCGTCGGGCACCTGGCCACGGTCCTCGAGGCCGAGCAGGTGAGCTTCGAGGAGAGCGCCCTGTGGCTGCTCGGCAAGGCCGCCGAGGGCTCCATGCGCGATGCCATGAGCCTCACCGACCAGGCCATCGCCTTCGGCCAGGGCGAGGTGCGCCACGCCGACGTGGCGGCCATGCTCGGCACCCTCGATCACCGCCACGTGCTGGCGCTGGTCGAGGCGCTGGCCGAGGTGGATGCCGCCCGGCTGCTCGGCGAGGTGGCCGCCCTGGCCGAGCAGGGCCCCGACTTTGCCGCGGTGCTCGATGACATCACCGGCGTGCTGCACCGCCTGGCCATCGCCCAGATGGTGCCCGACGCCGTGGACAACGGCCACGGCGATCGCGACGCCCTGCTTCAGCTTGCCGCGCGCTTCACCGCCGAGGATATCCAGCTCTTCTACCAGATCGGCATCCAGGGCCGCGGCGACATGGAGCATGCCCCGGACCTGCGCACCGCGCTGGAGATGACCCTGCTGCGCATGCTGGCGTTTCGTCCCCAGGGCGTGCCGCGGCCGGCGCAGACGCCGCTGCCCCTGCGCGGGCAGCCGGGCGGCGGCGAGGCGGGACCGGCAGGCGACCCGGCGAGCGCCGCGGCGCAGGCGCCCGAGCCGACACACGCGCCGTCGTCCCAGGCGGCGCCCGCTGCTCAAGCGCCCGAGCCGCCCCCCGCGCCGGCAGCGGTTGCCAAGGCCGCGCCGCCGGTCGAGGCAGCGCCTTCCGAGGGTGCGAAAGCGAGCCATCCGGCAATCGACGCGCCACACGCCAGCGCGTCCGTTTCGGCGCCAGCGGAGAGCGCGCCTCAGGACGCGCCCGCGACGCTGCCGCCGGAGATCGCGTCGCCCGAGAATGAGTCGCCCGAGAGGCCTGAGTCGGTCCCGTCGAACGAGGCGACCGGCGACCCCGATCCTGTCGATGCGGCGCCGCCGGCCGCCCCGACGGGCCGCTTCGACCATGCCGACTGGCTGGCCCGCTTCGAGTCGCTGGGGCTCGGCGGGTTGACTCGCAACCTGGCGGCCCACTGCATGGTCGAGGCCGACGACGGCAAGCAGCTCACGATGCGCCTCGACCCCTCTCAGGAGGCGATGAACGCCGAGATCCACGTGACCCGCATCCGCGAGGCGCTGGCGGCCATCGGCGTCGAGCGTCGCCTGGTGCTCGAGCCCGGAGAATTGCCCCCGGAGGTCGAGACGCCCAGGCAGCAGGCCGAGCGCCTGGCCGCCCAGCGGCATGCCGAGGCGATTGAAGCCTTGAACCGTGACCCCCATGTACAGAAGTTGCAGCAGGCCTTCGGCGCACGCCTGATCGAATCCACGGTCAAGCCCGCCGAGGCCGAGGCCCGCGGCTGAGCCGCGGGACGAGACCGATCACATCAACCACGAGAGGATTTCGCCATGATGAAGGGTGGCATGGGCAACATCATGAAGCAGGCCCAGGAGATGCAGGAGAAGATGCAGAAGGCCCAGGAGGAGGTCGCCAAGGCCGAGGTCCAGGGCGAGGCAGGCGCCGGCATGGTCAAGGTGACCATGAATGGCCGCCACGACGTGAGCAAGGTCGACCTCGACCCGAGCCTCATGGAAGAGGACAAGGAGCTGCTCGAGGACCTGCTGGCGGCCGCCGTGAACGACGCGGTGCGCAAGGTCGAGGCGGACTCCAAGACGCGCATGGAGGAGGCCACCGCCGGTCTCAACCTGCCGCCGGGCTTCAAGATGCCCTTCTGATCCAGGCCGAGACGGACCGACCATGAGCTTTTCCCCGCTGATCGAGAGACTGATGGAGTCGCTGCGGGTGCTGCCCGGCGTCGGCCCCAAGACCGCCCAGCGCATGGCCATGCACCTGCTCGAGCGCGACCGCGACGGCGGCCGCCGCCTGGTGGCGGCGCTGGACGTGGCGCTCGAGCGGGTCGGCTACTGCCGGCGCTGCCGGACCCTGACCGAGGAGGAGGTCTGCGGCATCTGCCAGAGCGCGCGTCGCGACGACGCCGTGCTCTGCGTGGTGGAATCTCCCGCCGACCAGTTGGCCATCGAGGAGGCGGGCGGCTTCCGCGGCCGCTACTTCGTGCTGCACGGCCACCTCTCGCCGCTGGACGGCATCGGGCCCGAGGACATCGGACTCGACCAGCTCGAGGCGCGGGTCGCCGAGGGGGGCGTGGAGGAGATCGTGCTGGCCACCAATCCCACGGTGGAGGGGGAGGCCACCGCCCACTACATCGCCGCCCAGCTCGCGCCACAGGGCGTCTCGCTCTCGCGGCTGGCCTACGGCGTGCCCATGGGCGGCGAGCTCGAGTACGTCGACGGTGGTACCCTGAGCCGCGCCTTCAACGGTCGCCTGCCCTTCCGGGGCGAGTGAGCCTTTTCCCCTGCTGTCGGAACCCTGCATGACCCTAAACCCCGAGATTCGCTGGATCGATACCCCCGCCGCCCTGGACGCCGCCTGTGCCGAGGTGGCCGCGGCCGACGTCATCGCCCTGGACACCGAGTTCTTTCGCGAGAACACCTTCCACCCGGTGCCGGCGCTGATCCAGTTCGCCGCTGGCGGCCCGGCCTTCCTGGTCGATCCACAGGAGGTAGCCTGCACCGAGGCCTTCCGTCGTCTGCTGGCCGAGGGGCCGTTGAAGCTGCTGCACGCCTCGAGCGAGGACCTCGAGGTCTTCGCCCACTGGGCCGAGGTGCCCGTGGCGCCGCTGGTGGATACCCAGGTCGCCCAGTCGCTGCTCGGTGAGGTGCCGTCGATGGGCTACCAGAAGCTGGTGGAACACTGGACCGGCGAGACCCTGCCCAAGGACGAGACTCGCTCCAACTGGCTGCTGCGCCCGCTCTCCGAGTCCCAGATGCGCTATGCGGCCCTGGACGTGGTCTTCCTGCTCGGGGTGTGGGAACAGCAGCGCGCCTCTCTCAAGCGCCTGGGCCGCATGGCCTGGGTCGAGGCCGACTGCGCCGCGCTGGTCGCCCAGACGACGCGCAGCGAGGCCGCCGACGGCCAGTGGTACCTGCGTCATCGCCAGCTCTGGCGTCTCACGCCGCGTCAGGTCGAGGCCTATCGTCGCCTGACCATCTGGCGCGAGGGTGAGGCCCGGCGTCGCGACGTGCCGCGGGGCTGGTTGGTTCCCGACCGGCTGCTCTATGCCATCGCCGAGCAGCTGCCGGAAAATCGCTTCGAGCTGGCGCGCGTCGAGGACCTCAAGCCCGCGCTGATCAAGCGCGAGGGCGACGACCTGCTGAGACTGGTGCGCGAGGCACTGCAGGTCGACGAGGAGGCGCTGCCGCCGGCGCCGCTCTCGCCGATGACGCCCGCGTTCAAGAAGCGTCTCAAGGCCCTGAAGGCGGTGGTCAATGCCGAGGCCGAGGCGTTGGGCGTGGCGCCCGAGGTGCTGCTCAAGCGACGCGAGCTCGAAGCCCTGGTGAGCGCCGACCTTCGGGGAGAGCCGCTGCCCCTGCCCGGCGGCTGGCGCGGTGAGCGGCTGGCGGCGGATCTGACCGCGGCCCTAGAGGAGGCATCACGATGAGCGACGACCGGATGCGCGGCGACAAGCTGCTGTGCGAAATCTTCAAGAGTTCGCGCAAGGAGGGAATGTACCTCTACGTGGACAAGCGCCAGGGCCTTGATGAGGTGCCCGAGGCGCTGCTGGAGCACTTCGGCAAGCCGATCTCCGCCATGACGCTGATTCTCACCCCGGAGAAGTCGCTGGGGCGGGCACAGGCCGGCGATGTCATGGCCGCCATCCGCGAGAAGGGCTACTACCTGCAGATGCCGCCCGCCAAGGAGGACTATCTGCTCGACCTCCATCGAACCCCGACCGAGGCGCGTTATTGATTTATCGCGCCCGAAGCCGCGCGAAACCCGCAGGAGCGCGCCCCGGGCCGCGCGGCTCTCGCTGGGTCGCGCCCGAAGCCGCGCGAAAGACGCTGATCCCGCCGAATGCCCAATGACACTGCGAGCTCGGGCCGGCAATACCGGCGAGTGGCGCCGAGGGAGAGTCGAGGAGGGGGCCTGCGCCAAGGGTGAGGAGCACTGCTCCGAACGGGCTGGCCAGGGATGGCCAGCACCGGACCTGCAAGCGAAGTGGGACACGAGAGCGCAGCAGGGCATCGGTAGCGCACAAGGACGACTCCACAGCGCCTCCTCCTTGGCCAGCCCGCGGGTGAGCCACTCTTCGCCAAGGCCCCAGGAGGGGCAGGAGAGATCATGAGAGAACGATTCTGGGAGCGCTTCGATCTTGAAGAGCTCACCGACGAGGAGTGGGAGGCGCTTTGCGATGGCTGCGGCCAGTGCTGCCTGCTCAAGTTCCAGGATGAGGAGAGCGGCGATCTGGCGGTGCTCAACGTCGCCTGCGAACTGCTGGATATCCACAGCTGTCGCTGCAGCGACTATGACAATCGGTTCGAGAAGGTACCGGACTGCACCCAGTTGACGCCCGAGCGCATCGACGACTTCCGCTGGCTGCCCAAGTCCTGTGCCTACCGCCGGGTGGCCGAGGGTCGTAAGCTGGCCGCCTGGCATCCGCTGATCGCCGGCGGACCCGAGCGGATGCACCGCAAGGGCGTCAGCGTGCGCAGCTTCGCCGTCTCCCAGCGCGAGGTTCCCGAGGAGGAACTCGAAGAGCACATCATCGCTATCCTGCCCATCGACGGTTGACCCGCTCCCCTCGTCGGGTCGCCCTCCGCTCCATGCCTGAGACGCCTCATGCTCGGTGGGCGTTCAGGGTCATCCCCTTGCAGCCCTTGTTTCATGGCTTCGTCCTATGGCGCCGATCACCGGCGGGGACGATGCTTTGCTGTGTGTAACAGTTTGTTGTCCGGCACGGGCACACGCTTGGCGCCTCGACGTCGGGCGGCTAAGGCATGGGATCAAGGGGGGATCGATCATGAATGGCTTCAGGAAGCTTGCGCTCGTGGCGCTCGTGGGGGCCCTGGCCTCATCCGGCGTGGCGGCGCAGTCGTCCTCATGGGGCGGAGAGTCGCTCAGCGACGACGAGATGGCGGGGATGTTCAACGACCTCATGTATCAGGGGAGGGTGCTCGACGATCAGGAGATGGGGCGACTCCAGTCGTGGCTATCGACGCGGCAAAGCCCCGAGGGGCTCCTGCTGCTCTTTCCGCCGGGCGCCGGTGACCAGGAAACGGGGCTGTCCAGTGCACGCGACGGCAGCGATGTCGCCCTGGCCTCCAGCGATGGTGGTGTCGGTTCCGGTGACGGAACCGACGACGGCACGGATGACGGCACCGACGACGGCACGGATGACGGCACGGATGACGGCACCGACGACGGCACCGATGACGGCACCGATGACGGCACCGATGACGGCACCGATGACGGCACCGATGACGGCACCGATGACGGCACCGATGACGGCACCGATGACGGCACCGATGACGGAACGGATGACGGCACCGATGACGGCACCGATGACGGCACGGATGACGGCACCGACGACGGCAGTGATGATGGCACCGACGACGGCAGCGGTGACGACGGCCTGATTCATTCCGGTGGTGGGGGCGGCGGCTCGGGTGGCGGTTCCGGCGGCGGCTCGGGCGGCGGTTCCGGCGGCGGCTCGGGTGGCGGTTCCGGTGGTGGCTCGGGTGGCGGTTCCGGCGGCGGCTCCGGCGGTGGTTCCGGCGGCGGTTCTGGCGGTGGCTCGGGTGGCGGTTCTGGCGGTGGCTCGGGTGGCGGCTCGGGCGGCGGTTCAGGTGGCGGTTCCGCTGGCGGTGCCGGCGGCGGCCCGGGTGGCGGTGCCGGCGGCGGCCCGGGTGGTGGCGCCGGCGGCGGCAGCTGAGCCGGCACTATCCGCAACAGGCAAGCCGCTTCATGCAAGCGCCACAGGGACCCGGCCACGGCCGGGTCCCTGCCGTCAGGGCGCTCTGTTATCAGGGCTGTGTCAGCAGGGCTGTGTCGTCAGGCATCAGGCCTCCCGACCTTCCAGCCCCAGCGCCCAGAGGATGAAGGCGTCCTGGCGAGCGTTGTCGTGCCAGGCCTTGAAACGGCCCGAGGCGCCGCCATGGCCGGCGCCCATGTCCGTCCTCAGCAGTATGGGGTGATCATCAAGGCGTTGCTCAGGGGCAAGCTCCTTGAGGCGCGCGTAGAGCTTGGCCGGTTCCCAGTAGGGCACCCGGGTATCATGCCAGCTGCCCTGCAGGAAGACCGCCGGCCAGGGCTGCGCCGACAGGTTGTCCAGTGGGGAGTAGTCGCCGATGCGGCGTCGTGCCTCGGGTTCGCGAGGGTCGCCCCATTCGGTGTACTCCGCGGTGGTCAGGGGCAGGTCGGGGTTCTCCATGGTGCGCAGCACGTCGACGAAGGGTACGTCGAGCACCGCGGCGCAGAAGGCCTCGGGGGCCAGGTTGAGGCTGGCGCCGACCAGCAGGCCGCCGGCACTGGCGCCGTAGGCGGCAATGCGCTCACCGTCGCTGAGCCCCTTCTCGACCAGGGCCTCTCGGGCGGCGAGGAAGTCGTGAAAGCTGTTGGCCTTGTGCTCTAGCTTGCCGGCCAGGTACCAGGGCTCGCCGCGGTCGCCGCCGCCGCGCACGTGGGCCACGGCGAAGGCCGCCCCGCGCGCCAGCAGTTCCAGCCGGGCGACCGAGAACCAGGGATCGAGCACCTCGCCGTAGGCGCCATAGCCGTAGAGCAGGGTGGGCAGGGGGTGGCCGGACAGATCAGCCCGCCTGACCACCGAGACCGGCACGCGCTCGCCATCGTGGGAGGTGGCCCAGATCCGCTCGCAGGCCAGTTCTTCGGGGCGCAGGTCGCCGTGGACTGGCTGCTGCTTGAGGACTCGCCGCTCGCCGCTGTCGAGGTCGAGCTCGAGCCAGGTCACCGGCAGGGTGAAGGACTCCTCGCGCAGCCGCAGGCGCCGGTCCGCGAAGTGCGGCGCGTCGCCCAGTGCCAGGCTGCAGGGCAGTTCCGGCAGTGGCAGGCGCTCGTCGCGGGTCTGGGCGTGGTCGCCATCCAGCTCGAGCACTCGCACATGCACCTGAGCCTCGTGGTGGTCGCGCTCGGTGATGACCAGCCCCCAGTCGAAGGCGTCGACCCCCTCCAGGGTCGCCCCCTCGCGATGGTCGATGAGCGGCTGCCAGTGGTGCACTGGATCGGCCTCGCCGAGGTCTCGTTCACTCATGCGATCCAGGCGGAAGTGGGTCGCCTGGCGGTTATGCAGGACGTAGAAGTGGCCGGGCCGATGGTCTATCGCATACTCCACGCCGCGCTCCCGGACGCGGAAGCAGCGGGGCGGTGTGGCCGGGGCGTGGGCGGGAATCAGATGGCTCTCGCTGGTGTCCTTGGAGGCGCTCTCAAGGATCAGCCAATCCCGCGAGCGGGTCTTGCCCAGCCCCAGCCAGAACTCCGGATCCGGCTCGTGCAGGATCAAGGTCGGCTCTCCGGCACGGCCGTCGGCGACGGGAAGGCGCCAGATGCTCTCCGGGCGCTGGGTGGCATCGAAGCGGGTGAACAGCAGGGTGGCGTTGTCCTCGGCCCAGCCGATCTCGGGGCCGATCTCCTCGAGCAGCACGGCGGGGTCGCCGTCCGGCAGCCGCTTGAGGTAGAGCGTGTAGGTCTCGTCGCCGCGGGTGTCCTCGGTCCAGGCCAGCCAGGCCTCGTCCGGGGAGAGGGCCATGTCGCCGAGCTCGAGGAAGTCGTGCTCGCCGGCCCTGGCCTCCAGGTCGAGGAAGGCCTCCACGGCCTCGGGGCGTCCATTGGGGTGGCGCCACCAGACTGGATAGTCGGCGTTCGCCGCCGTCACGCTCCACACCGTGAAGTGATCGAGCGGGGTCTTGAGTCCGCTGACGGCGAGTTCCCGGCGCGCCAGGTGGCCGTGGTAGAGACGTTCCACGAGATCGTCCAGCGGCGCGAACCAGTGATCGGACTCCTGGTTGGCGGCCTCCAGGAAGGCGGTGACCTGCGGGGAGTCGCGCTGTTCCAGCCAGTGCCAGGCCGGATCGTCGGCGTGGCGAAAGCGGGAGACGGGGTCATCGGCGGCGAGGGGCGTGGCCTTGTCACGTGGCGGCTGTGCTTTCATGGCGCGGGATGTACCATACTCAGTGTGTTTTCAAGAACGTGCGTCGTCGACGCACAACTCGCGAGGTCGTGATGCTGATGTCGGATTCGATGCCCCTACTATGGCTGGTCTATGTCGTGTTGTCGCTGGTGGTGCTGCTGACCGGTTACCTGGGGCTGGGGTTCCTGCCGCGGTTGCTGCGGCTGGTGATTACCTGGGCGGTGGCCGGCGTGATGTGGACCCCGTCCCATTTCCGGCTGCCGCTGCTGGAAGAAGGGGAGTTCTACAGCGGGTTCGCCCCGGCGGTGATGGTCGCGGCCGTGGCCTTCCTCGAGAACAACCGCGAGACCTTCCTGCCGGTCGCCCTGCTGGTCGTCGTGGGGGCCGGCGTTGGCGCCCTGTTGGGGCTGCTGCTGTGGTGGCGCGGTCGCCATCGCAGCACCCATGAGCACGACGACGTCGTGGACAACGACGAAACGCCCGCTGCCGCCGATCGCCGCGGCAGTGGCGAACGCCATGAGCCAGTGATCGGCTAACACGTGCCGTGAACGACTGCCTGGATCGGCTGACGTGATCGGCTTAAGGAGCTCCGATGAGTGGGTATGGCAAGGAACGCATCGGCTGGCTGCCTCGGATGCTGGCCGCGGGCATGGCCCTGTGGCTGTGGGCCGGCCCGCTCTGGGCCCAGCCCCACGAGGAGCGCCCCGACGTCCGGGTGGTGGTCGATGTCTCCGGTAGCATGCGGGACAACGATCCCGAGCGGCTGGCCGTCAGCGCCCTGGACCTGCTGGTGGCGCTGCTGCCAAGCGGTGCCCGGGCGGGCGTATGGACCTTCGGCGAGACGGTCGACAATCCCCTGCCGCTGGGCGAGGTGGATGCGGCCTGGCGCGAGCAGGCCCTGGCCCTGCCCCCGGCGCTGCAGGCCTATCAGCAGCACACCGATATCGAAGCCGCGCTGAACGCGGCGGCAAGCACCGAGGCCAACGGCTGGCGCCACCTGGTGCTGCTCACCGACGGCATGATCGACCTGGCGCCCGACCGGGGCCCCAAGCCTGAGATCGATCGGGCCTCGCGGCGCCGGCTGGTCGAGGAGCGGGCCGCCGAGTTCGCCGACCAGGGCGTGGCGGTCCACGCCATCGCCTTCTCCAGCGAGGCCGACCTGGCCCTGGTGGAGCGCCTGGCGCAGTCCACCGGCGGGCTGGCGGCGCTGGCAGAGAGCCCAGAGGGCCTGCTGGGTGCCTTCCTGGACATCATCGAGCGTATCTTCCCCGCCGACCAGGTACCCCTGGACGAGGGTCGCTTCGTCATCGACGACGGCGTGGAGACCTTCTCGGCGCTGATCTTCCATGAGCCCGACGACGGTCCCCTGGCCCTGGTCGCCCCGGATGGCACGCGCTACCGGGCCGAGGACGCGCCCGATGACATCCGCTGGCAGGTGGAGCCGCGCTTCGACCTGATCCGGGTGCCGGACCCCCAGGCCGGCGAGTGGCGCCTGGACGGTGCCGTGGGTGAGGAGAGCCGCGTCAACGTCGCCTCCCCGCTTCACCTGCGCACCGCCGACCTGCCGACCACCCTCTATCGCGGCTTCGATGTCCCCGTGGAGGCGTGGATCACCCACGACGGCGGTCCCTTCGAGGGCGGCGAGGACCTGACGCTCTCCGTGTCGCTGCAGGATGCCGAGGGCAAGGTGCAGTCCCGGGTCATGCTCGAGCCCGAGGAGGGTCGCTATCGCGGGCGCCTGCCGGCGCCGGCGCTGACCGGCAACGCCCGCCTGGTGATCCGTGCCGAGAGCGAGGCGTTCCAGCGACAACGCTCCCAGGCCGTGAACGTGTTGCCGGCCATCGGGGCCGTCCATCGTCCCCGGGCCGGGCGAGTGGTGCTGGCCGCCGAACACCCGGCCCTCAATCGCGACAATACCGAGATCCAGGGTGAGCTGCAGGGCGAGCGCCTCGAGGCCGAGGCGGTGGGGGAGACGCGCTGGCATCTCTCGTTGCCCGAGCTCGATCCCTCGCTCTCCCTGCCGCTGCTGCTGGAGGCCACCGTCGAACTCGACGGCGAGCGCCAGACGTTGTCCCTGCCACGCCTGGTGCTTCATCCCGATGGCCGCCTTGGCATCGGGCTTGCCGACGTGGCCGGTCCGACGCTTGCCACCGAGACCTTCGACGACCCGCGCGGGGACGACACCGCGCCGCCGCCCGAGGCCGACCCCCCGCCCGTTGCCGACCGCTTCGTCGAGTGGGTCAATCGCCTGCCGGAGACGGCTCGCGAGCTGTGGCAGGCGGGGTGGCCGGGCCTCGAGCGCCTCTGGCACGAGCACCGCCACGATCCGCGCCTGTGGGGCGCGCTGGCGGCGCTCATCCTGCTGCTGGTGGTCATACCCCTGATTCGGCGCCGCCAGACGCGGCGCCCCCCACGCCGGGAGGAACCCCATGTGTGAGCTTTTGGGCATGAGTGCCAATGTGCCCACGGATATCTGCTTCAGCTTCACCGGCTTCCTGCACCGGGGCGGCGGGACCGGACCGCATCGTGACGGCTGGGGCATCGCCTTCTACGAAGAGGGCGGCTACCGCGATTTTCGCGATCCGCATCCCTCGGTGCACTCACCCATCGCGCGGCTGATCTGCGACTACCCCATCAAGTCGAACATCGTCATCAGCCATATCCGCCAGGCCAACGTCGGCCAGGTGCGCCTGGCCAACACGCACCCCTTCGTGCGCGAGATGTGGGGGCGTCCCTGGTGCTATGCGCACAACGGCCAGTTGGCCGACTGGCAGGCCCTGCCGCACACCTTCTACCGTCCGGTGGGCGGTACCGACAGCGAGCACGCCTTCTGCTGGCTGCTCGGCGAGCTGCGTGGGGCCTTCCCCGAGCCGCCCGCCGACGATCGGCAGCGCGAGGCCTTCTGGAGGGCGCTGCACGGACTCTGTGAACGGCTGCGCGGCCTGGGTGTCTTCAATCTGCTGCTGGCCGATGGCGACTATCTCTACACCTTCTGCTCCACCAAGCTGGCGCACATCACCCGCCGGGCGCCCTTCGGGCGGGCAAGCCTCTCGGATGCCGAGCTGACGGTGAACTTCGCCGAACACACCACCGCCGACGACGTGGTCTCGGTGATCGCCACCGAACCGCTCACCGACAACGAGGAGTGGGTGCGCATGGTGCCGGGCGAGCTGCTGGTGTGGCAGGGTGGGGTGATTCAGGCACGCTATAAAACGTAAGTTTCAATCGCTCGTTTTACAGTCGTCGAGCCGCTGGTATAAGGTGCCTGCTAACATCACCGCGTGTGGATAACCCCTCGCGTGGATAACAATAAGGCCGATACCGACATTGGCCGCAGTATGGAGACAGCCCATGAGCGAGAACGCCACGCCCGCTATCCTGACCGGCCAGCCCCTCGAGAAACTCGACGACTACGCCTCGGTGATGGAGGTCTTCCACGCCTCGGTGGCGCGCTTCGGCGACAAGCCGGCCTTCAGCTGCATGGGGCGGGTGCTGAGCTATGCCGAGCTCGACCGTCTCTCCGGCCACTTTGCGGCCTGGTTGCAGCAGGAGACGCCCCTTGAGCCTGGCGATCGCATCGCCATCCAGTTGCCCAACGTGCTGCAGTTCCCGGTGGCGGTGTTCGGCGCCCTGCGGGCTGGTCTCGTGGTGGTCAACACCAACCCGCTCTACACCGAGCGCGAGATGGCCCATCAGTTCAAGGATTCCGGGGTCCGCGCCATCGTCATCCTGGCCAACATGGCCGCCAAGCTCGAGGGCATCATCGAGCGCACCGACATCGAGCAGGTGGTGGTGACCGAGCTTGGCGACCTGCACCCCTTTCCCAAGCGTCCGCTGATCAACAGCGTGGTCAAGTACGTCAAGAAGCTGGTGCCGTCCTTCTCGCTGCCCGGTGCGACGCCATTCCGCCGAGCCCTCGCGACAGGGGCCCGGCATCAGCACCGCGAGGTGAGCCGCGAGCCCGACGATATCGCCGCCCTGCAGTACACCGGCGGCACCACGGGGCTCGCCAAGGGCGCCATGCTGACCCATCGCAACCTGGTGGCCAACATGCTGCAGGCTCGCCAGGCGATCGGGCCGGCCCTGAGCGAGGGTGCCGAGACCATCATCGCGCCGCTGCCCGTCTACCACATCTACACCTTCACGGTGAATTGCCTGTTCATGATGGAGACCGGCAACCACTCGGTGCTGATCCCCAATCCCCGCGATCTGGACGGCTTCGTCAAGACCCTCAAGGAGGTGAGCTTCACCGGCTTCATCGGGCTCAACACCCTGTTTAATGCCCTGTGCAACCGCGAGGACTTTCGCCAGCTCGACTTCTCGCGGCTGCACCTGACCATCTCCGGCGGCATGGCCCTGACCCGCGCCTCGGCGAATCGCTGGGAGGAGGTCACCGGCTGTCAGGTGGCCGAGGGCTACGGCCTGACCGAGACCTCGCCCATCGTCAGCTTCAATCCCGTGGATGCCATCCAGCTGGGCACCATCGGCAAGCCGGTGGCCGGCACCGAGGTGAAGGTGGTGGACGCCGACGGCCGAGATGCGCCCCATGAAACCGCGGGGGAGCTCTGCGTGCGGGGGCCCCAGGTGATGAAGGGCTACTGGCGCCGCGACGACGAGACCGCGCAGTCGATCGACGATCAGGGCTGGTTTCACACCGGCGACATCGCCGTGCTCCAGTCGGATGGCTATATCCGCATCGTCGATCGCAAGAAGGACATGATCCTGGTGTCGGGCTTCAACGTGTATCCCAATGAGATCGAGGACGTCGTGGCCGCCCATCCGGGGGTGGTGGAGTCGGCGGCCGTGGGCGTGCCGGACGAGTCCAGCGGCGAGGCCATCAAGCTGTTCGTGGTGTCCCGCGACGAGGGGCTGGATGCCGAGACCCTGCGGGCCTGGTGCAAGAAGGAGCTCGCCGGCTACAAGGTGCCGAGGTTCGTGGAGTTTCGCGACGAGTTGCCCAAGACGAATGTGGGCAAGGTGCTGCGCCGCCAGCTGCGCGACGAGGAGCAGGAGAGCGACGGGGCATGATGCCGGCAGCCCGCGCTGCCCAAGACGCTGTCATGTTCAGCAAGGTGCTGCGCCGCCAGCTGCGCGACGAGGAGCAGGAGGGCGCCGGGCGTGATTCCGCCGGCGTTGCGACCTGCAGGTCGAGGGTCCCGATTAGGCGCGGTCGAGTCCGCGACGTTATAATGCAGGCCCGCACCGGGAGTCCCGGGCGGGCCACTTTTCGCTGACCGTGACCCGGAGCCGACCGTCGATACCGTGACCACCGAGACCCGCCAGCCCCCCGCCGCGAAGGCCGAGGATGCCGCCGAGCTTGACGCCCTGACCCGTGACCTCGAAGACGTCATGCGCCGCGACGTCGTCGGCTTCGAGAAACGCCTGCGCGGCCTGCGCCGCCGCCTGAAGGAAGGCAAGCCCGTGGATCGAGGGCTCGCCGAGTTCCGGCGCTCGCTCGAGCGCTCGAGAGAGATGGTGGAGCGACGCAGGGCGCGCCCGGTGACCCTCGAATATCCGGCGGCGCTGCCGGTCGCCGAACGCCGTGAGGACATCCTCGCGGCGCTGCGCGATCATCAGGTAGTGGTGGTGGCCGGCGAGACCGGTTCGGGCAAGACCACCCAGCTGCCCAAGCTCTGCCTGGAGCTGGGGCTGGGGCGCCGCGGGCTGATCGGCCACACCCAGCCGCGGCGTCTGGCGGCGCGCTCGGTGGCCACGCGCCTGGCCGAGGAGCTCGCGGTGCCGCTGGGCGAGCAGGTCGGCTACCAGGTCCGCTTCACCGATCAGAGCAGCGACGCGACCCTGGTCAAGCTGATGACCGACGGCATCCTGCTGGCCGAGACTCGCCACGACCCCGACCTCAGCCGCTACGAGGCGATCATCATCGACGAGGCGCATGAGCGCAGCCTCAACATCGACTTCCTGCTCGGCTACCTCAAGCGCCTCACGGCCCGCCGGCCCGACCTCAAGGTGATCATCACCTCGGCGACCATCGACGTCGACCGCTTCTCAGCGCACTTCGGTCGTCACGATGCAGAGGGCCATGACGTGCCGGCGCCGGTGGTCGAGGTCTCCGGGCGCACCTATCCGGTGGAGGTGCGCTATCGGCCCCTGGTGCGCGATGACGACGACGAGGAGGATCGCACCCTGCAGGAGGGTATTCTGCACGCTGTGGAGGAGATCGAGCAGGTCGAGCGGGAAAAGGGCTGGTTCCACGGGCCGCGCGACATACTGGTGTTCCTGCCCGGCGAGCGCGAGATCCGCGAGACCGCCGACAACCTGCGCCGGGCCGATCTGCGCGGCACCGAGATCCTGCCGCTCTATGCGCGGCTCTCCAACGCCGAGCAGAATCGCGTCTTCGCCTCCCACGCGGGGCGGCGCATCGTGCTCTCCACCAACGTCGCCGAGACCTCGTTGACGGTACCGGGCATCCGCTACGTCATCGACCCCGGCCTGGTGCGCATCAGCCGCTACAGCTACAAGGCCAAGATCCAGCGTCTGCCGGTGGAGCCGGTAAGCCAGGCCAGTGCCAACCAGCGTAAGGGCCGCTGCGGCCGCGTGGCCGAGGGCGTCTGCATCCGCCTGTTCGACGAGGAGGACTTCCTCGCCCGCCCCGAGTTCACCGACCCCGAGATTCGACGTACCAACCTGGCCTCGGTGATCCTCTCGATGCTCTCGCTAAAGCTTGGCGACATCGAGGCCTTTCCCTTCGTCGACCCGCCGGATTCGCGCTTCATCACCGACGGCTTTCGGCTGCTCTTCGAGCTGGGCGCGGTGGATGCGGGCAACCGCCTGACCCCGCTGGGGCGCAAGCTGGCGCGGCTGCCCATCGATCCGCGCCTGGCCCGCATGGTGCTGGCCGGCGCCGAACAGGGGGGGCTGCGCGAGGTGCTGATCGTGGTCGCCGGCCTGGCGGTCCAGGATCCCCGCGATCGCCCGGCCGACAAGCGCCAGGCCGCCGACCAGGCACATCGCCGCTGGCACGACCCGGACTCCGATTTCGTCGCGCTGCTCAATCTCTGGAACGGCTTCGAGGCCGCCCGGGAGGAGCTCTCCGGAAACCGGCTGCGCCGCTGGTGCAAGGATCACTACCTCAACTACCTGCGCCTGCGCGAGTGGCACGACACCTTCCGCCAGCTGCGACAGCTGCTGCGCGACATGGACATCGAGGTGCCGCCACCGGCCCCGGTTCCTGTCGAGGGGGCTGACGAGAAACCGGACGAGGATGACAAGGCGCGCCGCGAGGCCCGCCGGGAGCGCGCGGTGTCCCTGCACAAGGCGCTGCTCACCGGGCTGCTCTCGAATATTGGCCTGCTCACCGAGAATCGCGAGTACCTGGGGGCGCGCAACCGCAAGTTCGTCGTCCATCCGGGCTCGGGGCTCGCCAAGAAGTCGCCCAAGTGGCTGATGGCGTTCGAACTGGTGGAGACGACCAAGCTCTTCGCCCGCACCGCGGCGAAGATCGAGCCCCAGTGGATCGAGCCGCTAGCCGGCCACCTGGTCAAGCGCTCCTACGCCGAGCCCCACTGGGAGATGAAGCGTGCCCAGGTGGTGGCCACCGAGCAGGTCACGCTGTTCGGCCTGCCCATCGTCACCGGACGCAAGGTCAACTTTGGCCCGATCGACCCGGTGCAGTCCCGGGAGCTGTTCATCCGCCGCGCGCTGGTCGAGGGTGAGTTCAAGACCCGCGGCGATTTCTTCGCCCACAACCGGGCGCTGGTGGAGGAGGTCGAGGATCTGGAGGATCGCGCCCGCAAGCGTGACATCCTGGTCGATGAGGAGACCCTGTTCGCCTTCTACGACGAGCGCCTCCCCGCCGATATCGTCAACGGCAAGGGCTTCGAGGCCTGGCGCAAGAAGGCCGAGGCCGAGGATCCCGGCATCCTCAAGTTCGACCGGGCGGCCCTGCTGGCCCGCGAGGCCGGCGAGGTCACCCAGGCCGAGTATCCCGACGCGCTCACGCTCAACGGGGTGAGTTACCCGCTCGCCTACCATTTCGAGCCCGGCGCCGCCGACGATGGCGTGACGCTCACCGTGCCGGCCGCCATGCTGCCCCAGCTGCCCCTGGCGCGGCTGGAGTGGCTGGTGCCGGGGCTGCTGCGCGAGAAGTGCATCGCCCTGATGAAGTCGTTGCCCAAGGCGATCCGTCGCCAGGTGGTGCCGATCCCCGACTGGGTGGACGCCGCCCTGGAGGCCATGACGCCGGACGACGTCCCGCTCACCGAGGCGCTGGGCGAGTTCCTGCGCCGCAAGACCGGCGTGCGCCTGCACCCCGACGACTGGAACCTCGAGGCCCTCGAGCCCCACCTGGTGATGAACCTGCGGGTGGTAGACCATCGGGGCGAGCCCCTGGGCCAGGGCCGCGATGCGCGCGAGCTGGAGCGCCGCTTCGAGGCGGCCGCGGGCGAGGGCGCCCGGGCCCTGGCCGTTCAGGCCAGCGACGAGGGCGAGCTTTCGGCCCTGCCCAAGACGCCGCTGCCCGAGTCCCGAGTCACCACCCAGGCCGGCATCCGGGTGGAGGCCTATCCCGCCCTGGTGCCGAGCAAGGAGGCCTTCCGGGTCGAGCTGTTCGATCATCCCGACAAGGCGCGTGAGGCCCATCGCGCCGGCGTGGTGCAGGCCGCCATGGCGCGGCTGCCCGATCAGGCACGCGCCATCGAGCGGCTCAAGGGGCTGTCGACCTGCGCGCTGCTGTTCGCCAAGGTGGGCGGCAAGCGCGTTCTCATCGAGGACGTGGTGGCGGCGGTCTTCCGCCAAGTGGTGGCCACCGACCCGCTGCCGCGCTCCCGCGATGAGCTCCAGGCGCGGATCGAGGCCACCGGCGATGCCCTACTGCCCCGGGCCGAGGCGCTGGTGGCGACCCTGGAGCGGGCGCTCCAGGGCCACCTGGCGGTGACCAAGGCGCTGAAGGGCAACCTGAACCTGGCCCTGGCGCTGGTGTACAGTGACCTCAAGGCCCAGATGCAGCGCCTGGTTCACCCCGGCTTCGTCAGCGAGGCCGGCGCGTGGCTCGAGGAGTATCCTCGCTACATGGAGGCGGCGCTGATCCGCCTGGAGAAGGCGCCGCGGGAGCGCATGCGCGACCAGATGCACATGCAGGAGATCCAGGACTTTGAGGCCCGCCTGGCGGCCCGCCGCGAGAGCGAGCGGCGCGGAGGGGTGGAGGATCCGGCGCTGGTGGAGTTCGGCTGGTGGATCGAGGAGCTGCGCGTCTCGCTCTTCGCCCAGCAGCTGGGCACCCGCTTCCCGGTCTCCACCAAGCGCCTCGAGAAACGCTGGGCCGAACTCACAGGGAGAAGCGCATGACCCACGCAGTGATCACCGGCACGGGGCTCTTCACGCCGCCCCATGCCATCGACAACGCGGCCCTGGTGGCCTCGTTCAATGCCTGGGTGGAGGCCGAGAACGCGCGTCGCGCCGAGGCGGGCGTTGAGGAGCGCCTGGCCCCCTCGAGCAGCGATTTCATCGTCAAGGCCTCGGGCATCCACAGCCGCTACGTGATGGACGCCGAGGGGATCCTCGATCCCGAGCGCATGCGCCCGCGGCTGTCCTCGCGCGGCAATGACGAGCCCTCCATCCAGTGCGAGATGGGCCTGGCCGCGGCCCACCAGGCGCTGGAGGCCGCGGGCGTGGCGGCCGGGGATATCGACCTTGTGATCGTGGCCTGCTCCAATCTGGAGCGCCCCTACCCGGCGGTGGCGGTGGAGCTTCAGGCGGCGCTGGGCGCCGGCGGCTACGCCTTCGACATGAACGTGGCCTGCAGCTCGGCGACCTTCGCCATCGAGACCGCCGCCAACGCCATCCGCGCCGGCAGCATCCGGCGCGCCCTGGTGGTCAATCCGGAGATCTGCTCGGCCCACCTCAACTTCCGCGACCGCGACAGCCACTTCATCTTCGGCGATGCCTGTACCGCCATGGTGCTGGAGAGCGATGAGGTGGCCAGCGCCGAGATGCGCTTCGAGATCCTCGGCACCCGGCTCACGACGCGCTTCTCCAACGCCATTCGCAACAACGCCGGCTTCCTCGACCGCGTCACCGACAGCGACCCGCTGGCCACCGACCGGCTCTTCGTGCAGGAGGGGCGGCGGGTGTTCAAGGAGGTCTGTCCGCTGGTGGCGGCGTTGATCACCGATCACCTGGCGAGCCTGGAGCTCGCCGGCGATGACCTGGCCCGCCTGTGGCTGCATCAGGCCAACCGCCACATGAACGACCTCATCGCCCGGCGCGTGCTGGGCCACGAGCCGGACGCCGAACAGGCGCCGATCATCCTCGATCGCTACGCCAATACCAGCTCGGCCGGTTCGATCATTGCCTTCCACCTGCATCGTCACGACCTCTCGCCCGGCGCGCTCGGGGTGGTCTGTTCCTTCGGCGCGGGCTACAGTGCCGGCAGCGTGGTGGTGCGTCGCCAATGAGCGTCAAGACAGTAACCGCAGGGAGGCGATAGCGCCCGATGAACGGATGTGAGAGGAAAGGGATGATGGCAGGGGTGATGACCGGGGTGATGACTAAGTGGGCGTGGCGCGGCGCCCTGGTGATGTCCCTGGCGATGCTCGCGGGCTGCGCCAGTAGTGGCGAGATGCGTGAGCGTCATCCCGACGACCCCTGGGAGGGCTTCAACCGCAAGGTGTTCGCCTTCAACGACGTGCTTGACCGCTATGCGCTCAAGCCGGCCGCTCGGGGCTATCGCTTCATCACGCCGGACCCGGTGGAAACGGGCGTCGGCAACTTCTTTTCCAACCTGGGCGAGATCCGCACTACCCTGAACAGCCTGCTGCAGGGCAAGGGTTCCAACGCCGGCGTGGCCACCGGCCGTTTCCTGATCAACACGACCGTTGGCATCGGCGGGCTTTTTGATGTCGCCACGCGGATGGATATCACCGGCCGCGAGGAGGACTTCGGCCAGACCCTCGGCGCCTGGGGCGTGGGGGAGGGGGCCTACGTGGTGCTGCCGCTGCTGGGGCCGAGCACGGTGCGTGATACCGCGGGGCTGCCGGCGGACATGGTCACCTATCCGACCACCTACGTGGAAGAGGACAAGGTGCGCCTCGGCCTGACCGCGCTGCGGGTGATCGATACCCGGGCCGGGCTGCTCGATCAGGAGGCGCTGATCAGCGGCGACCGCTACAGCTTCATCCGCGATGCCTACCTTCAGCAGCGTCGCTTCGAGGTCAACGACGGACAGCTGGGCGAGGATCCCTTCGCCAGCGACGAGTTCGACTTCGATGATGCGGATTTCGATGACGCCTTCGCCGAATGAGGCCATGACCGCATGCCACCAGCCAAGCAACTGATCGGAGTGATCGACGTCCCGGGGCCGGAGCGTGACGCCCTGGCCCAGACCATCGCCCGGGATGACCTGGCGGTGTATGCCGCCTCCTGCATCGGGGAGCTGCCGCCCGAGACGGCGCTGATCGTCGCCCATGCGCGGGCGGTGTCGCGCGCCGATTGGGAGCGCCTGGCCCAGCGGCTGCCGACCCTGGTGGTCAGCGACGACCGTCAGGACGCCGACCTGCTGAAGGCGGTGGAGGCGGGCCTGGTGGATTACATCGTCGATCCGCTGCGCCACGGCTCGCTGCTGCGGCGCATGATCGTCAAGGCCATCGAGGTGCATCGGCTGGCCGCCGATCGTGAACGCGACCGGGCCCGGCTGGCCCATCTCAACGCGAATCTCGAGGAGCTCAACGAGAGCCTGGAGACCCACCTGGCGATGCTGCGTCTCGACCAGCAGGCCGGCGGCCAGATCCAGCGCAAGCTGCTGCCGCCCCGGCCCCAGACCCTGCAGGGCGTGAGCTTCGACTACTGGCTGGCGCCCTCGCTCTATCTCTCCGGCGACTTCCTCGACTTCCAGGCCTTCGACGAGCGCTACAGCCTGTTCTACTTCGCCGACGTCTCCGGCCACGGCGCGTCCTCGGCCTTCGTGACCGTGCTGCTGAAGTATCTCTCCAATCGCTGGCAGCAGGAGTGGGACGGAGAGCATCCCGAGCGGCTGGCACCGCGCTGGCTGGCGGCGCTCAACCGCGAGTTGCTGGATGCCGGCATCGGCAAGCACGCGACCCTGTTCGTCGGGGTGATTGACCACCGGCACCGTTATCTCCACTATTCGCTCGGCGCGCAGCTGCCCATGCCATTGCTGGTGTCCGACGGCGAGGTGCAGGCTTTGCCCGGCGAGGGGATGCCGGTCGGACTCTTCCCCGGGGTCGGCTATCCGAGCCTGGGCTGTCCGTTGCCGGAGAACTTTCGGCTGTGGCTCTGTTCGGATGGCATACTGGAGTGTCTACCGGGGGATACCCTGGAGGGGCGGCTCAGGGAACTCGAGCGACGGGTCCTGGCCAGCACGACGCTGGAGGACCTACGTGGCAGCCTTGCACTGGGGCATCTGGCCGACGATGATGAAGTCGTCGCCCAGATCGCGCCGGGTCATGAGGAGCTGCCAGACGACCTGACGATCATGGTGTTGAGCGGATTTGGTAATGATAAATCATGAGGGCCGCATCAAGGCAGCATTTGCATCGGGGGTCTTCGTCCTCAAGCTGTGTGGGGATGTACGCCTGACCCTGTGCGCGACCCTGGACCGCCAGGCCCGGCAGCTCGCCGAGACGCCGGGGCTCGAGACGCTGATCATCGACCTGAGAGACACCACCAACGTGGATTCCACCGCCCTGGGCTTTCTCGCGAAGGTGGCCATGGCGGTGCAGGGGCTCGTCAGCGAGCCGCCGACCATCATCGCCGACAATCCTGATGTCCAGCGGATGCTCGACGTCATGGGGTTTTCGCGCATCTTCACCCTGGTGGAATCGCCGATTACCGAGGCCCATGATCTCTGTGACTTGCCCGAGATCCCCACCGACGTGGAGGAGACCCGCCAGCGGGTGCTCGAGGCGCATCGCATCCTGATGCGCCTCAACGAGCATAACCGCGAGGAGTTCCAGCCGCTGGTGGAGATGCTCGAGGCTCAGCAGGCTGCCTCCCACGGCCCCTAGATGGGCTCCCGCCCAGGCCGTCTGTCTCCGCTCACCCCTTCCTGAGCTCTCCCAGCAGCGTCTCCAGCTTGCGCTGGTCGGCCATGAACTTGCGGATGCCCTCGGCGAGCTTCTCGGTGGCCATGGCGTCCTCGTTCATTGCCCAGCGGAACTCGGCCTCGTCCTGCGGCTCCGGCGCGCTGGTCTCGGCGTCCAGCGGCTTGAGCCGACGCGTCAGCGGCGCCGCGGTGCCGGCCAGCTCCTCCAGCAGCTGGGGAGAGATGGTCAGCCGGTCGCAGCCCGACAGGGCGAGGATCTCGCCGCTATTGCGGAAGCTGGCGCCCATCACGATGGTCTCATAGCCGTGACCCTTGAAGTGCTCGTAGATGCGCTTGACCGACTGCACGCCCGGATCGCGGTCGCCGCTGAAATCGGCCTCGGGTTCCTGGGCCTTGTGCCAGTCGAGGATCCGGCCGACGAAGGGCGAGACCAGGGTCGCACCGGCATCGGCGCAGGCGCGAGCCTGGGCGAAGCTGAACAGCAGGGTGAGGTTGGTGTGGATGCCCTCGCGCTCGAGGATCCGGGCGGCGCGAATCCCCTCCCAGGTCGCCGCGACCTTGATCAGGATCCGCTCGGGGCCGACCCCGTGGCGGCCGTAGCGCTCGATCAGCGCCCGGGCCCGGGCCAGGGTGGCGTCGGTATCGAAGGAGAGCCGCGCGCTGACCTCGGTGGAGACGTAGCCGGGCACCAGGGCGCTGATCTCGCTGCCGATCTCGACGGCCACGGTGTCCAGGGCGTCATCGATGTCGGTGGCGTGGCGGGCGATCTCGGCCAGCCGCGTCCGGCGCGTCTCGTGCTGGGCCGCCTGGAGGATCAGCGAGGGATTGGTGGTGGCGTCGGTGGGTTCGAAGCGACGAATCGCCTCGAGATCGCCGGTGTCGGCCACCACGGTGGTCATGGTCTTGAGTTGTGTCAGCAGGTCGTCTGCCATGGTGGGATCCCTCCGGTTGTCATGGCGTTCACTCTAGCAAGGCAGCCCGGCCGAATATAGGCGGCCGGGCCAGCGACCGAATTTTGGGGTATCATTAGCCCACTATCTTTTGCCCGCTATCCACTCCTTCTCTGCCAAGAGCCCTGTGGGAGGCGCCTTGTTGACCCTGAATTCCCGACGCGTGGCCCTGCTGGTCGCCGCCAACACCGCCCTGGCTCCCTTCGCCATCGATGCCTATCTGCCTGCCATGCCGGCGCTGGCCGAGGCCGTGGGCGCGAGCATCCACCATACCGAGCTGTCGATCAGCACCTTCCTGGCCGGTTTCGCCCTCGGCCAGCTCACGGGAGGCCCGCTCTCCGACCGGCTGGGCCGCAAGCCGGTGCTGCTCAGCGGCCTGGTGATCTTCCTGCTGGCGAGCCTGATGCTGACCACGGTGGGCAGCCTCGGCGAGCTGCTCTCCTGGCGCCTGGTGCAGGCGCTGGGCGGTGGGGCCTGCGTGGTCAACTCCGCGGCCATCGTGCGCGACTGCTTCCAGGGCCGTGAGGCCGCCAAGGTGATGTCGACCATGGCGATGATCATGATGCTGGCGCCGCTGGCGGCCCCGGCCGTGGGCAGCGGGCTGCTCTATCTCGCCGACTGGTGGCTGATCTTCGTCTTCCTGGCGGTCTATGCGGCCTTCCTGCTCTGGCTGATGGGCACCCAGCTGCCCGAGACCCGCGCGCCGGACGCCCCCACGGCCTCGCCGCGACAGGTGCTGCGCAACTACGGAAGCGTGCTGCGCCACCGCGAAGGCATGGGCTATGTGCTCGCCGTGGCCGCGACCTTCGCCGGCATGTTTGCCTTCATCACCGCCTCGCCGTTTCTCTACATCACCCACTACGGGGTGTCGCCGGCGATCTATCCGGTGGTCTTCGGTGCCAATGTGGTGGTCATGGCGGCCTCGAACCGCGTGAATATCCGCCTGCTGCGCCGCCGCACCCCCCAGCAGAACATGCGTCTCGGCCTCGGCGTGCAGCTCGGCGTGGCGCTCTGCCTGACCCTGCTGGTGGCCTCCGGGCAGGACTCGCTCTATACCGTGGTGCCTTTGATCATGCTGTTCATGGGCATGGTCGGCCTGATCACGCCCAACGCCATCGCCTCGCTGCTCGAGCACTTCAGCCACATGAGCGCGACCGCCACGGCCCTGCTCGGCAGCATCCAGTTTACCTGCGGGGCGCTCGCCGGGGTGGTGGTGAGCGGTTTCGAGATCGACAGCGCCTGGCCCATGGTGCTGACCATGCTGGCGGTATCGCTGGCCGGCAACGTGGCCCTGCGGGGGCTGGTGGGGCGCGCCGTCGGTCGGGAGGTCACCTCCGCCACCTGACGGCGACCGGCGAAAGGCGAGGCGGCGATGATGTCGTCGCCACGGGTTGTCATGAAGCTGTCACTTTCCTGGGGCATCGTGTGTGTCGCGAAGGTTGAATCCCTTTCTCGACAGGAGATCGCTCCATGAACCGCATCCTCAAGACGACCGCCATCGCCGCCGCCGTGATCGGCGTTGCCGGTGTCGCCCAGGCTCGCGAGCAGGCTCGTATCGTCGGCTCCAGCACCGTCTACCCGTTCGCCAGCTACGTGGCCGAGGAGTTCGGCGCCACCACCGACTATCCGACCCCGGTCATCGAGTCCACCGGTTCAGGTGGCGGTCTGCGCCTGTTCTGCAACGGCGTGGGTGACGATACGCCGGACATCACCAACGCCTCGCGTCGCATGAAGCCCTCCGAGTTCGAGCGCTGCCAGGAAAACGGTGTGACCGACATCACCGAGGCCTTCATCGGCTACGACGGCATCGCCTTCGCCCAGTCCAACGCCAACGAGGCGATGGACGTCACCCGCGAGCAGATCTTCATGGCCCTGGCCGCCAAGGTGCCGGTCGATGGCGAGCTGGTCGACAACCCCTACACCCAGTGGAACGAGATCGACGACGCCCTGCCGGCGCGCGAGATCGCCGTCTACGGCCCGCCCACCACCTCCGGCACCCGTGATGCCTTCGAGGAGCTGGTGATGGAAGTCGCCTCCGAGGAGATGGACGCCTACGGCGGTGAGGGCTATACCGATATCCGCACCGACGGCGCCTTCATCGATGCCGGCGAGAACGACAACCTGATCGTCCAGCGCCTGGCCGAGAACACCGACGCCTTCGGCATCTTCGGCTACTCCTTCCTCGAGGAAAATGCCGACACCCTGATCGGCTCCAGCGTCGACGGCGTCGCCCCGACCCCGGATGCCATCGGCAGCGGCGAGTACCCGGTGTCGCGCTCGCTGTTCTTCTACGTGAAGAACCAGCACGACGAGGAAGTGCCGGCCATGTACGCCTACACCAACCTGTTCATGAGCGAGACGATGATCGGTGAGCTGGGCTACCTCAAGGGCATCGGCCTGATCCCGGCGCCCCAGGACGTTCGCGAGCAGGCCCGTCAGGCCGTCGAGAACCACGAGGCCATCGAGCTGGCCGACCTGAAGTAACGTCGCCCGCCATGCCTCACCCGGCCGGCAGCCAAGGCTGTCGGCCGGCTCACGTTTCGACGGGCGGGACCGGTGTCGGCCCGTCCGCGGATGAACTCCTTCGAGAGACTCCTATGCAGACCAACCAGATACTCGCCATGTTCGGCGGCGCCCTGCTGCTGCTGGGTCTGGTAGCCTTCTTCCTGGGTCGTGCCAAGGCGACCCGGGTGCGGGCCGGCGGCACGGCCATGTTCGCCCAGCCCGACCAGTACGCCTGGTTCACCGTGCTGACGACGGCCGGTCCGGCGCTGCTGGTGAGTGCCGTGGGCGGCTTCGCGCTGCTGCTGCTGGGGGCCGAGATCCCCACCCTCTACCTGCTGGCCGGCAGTCTTGTCGTGGCCTGCCTCGGGCTCGCCATCGGCATGCTGATGGTGCGCTCCGACTTCCATGCCCGCCAGGCCATCGAGCGGGTGATCCGCTTCGTGCTGGCCGGCGCCGCGCTGATCTCCATCTTCACCACCCTGGGCATCCTGGTGTCGATCATCGGCGAGGCACTGCGCTTCTTCCAGATGCAGAACTTCTGGGACTTCATCACCGGGACTACCTGGAACCCGGGCGCCAGCTTCCTCGAGGCCGCCGGACGCGCCGACGAGGGGGGCAGCGCCGCCCAGTTCGGTTCGGTGCCGCTATTCGCCGGCACCTTCATGATCACCGCCGTGGCGATGCTGGTGGCGATTCCCATCGGCCTGCTCGCGGCCATCTACATGGCCGAGTTCGCCCCCTCCCGCGTGCGCACCCTGGCCAAGCCGGTGCTCGAGGTGCTGGCCGGCATCCCCACCGTGGTCTACGGCTTCTTCGCCGCCATCACCGTGGCGCCGATCATCGTCAGCGTGGCCGGCTTCTTCGGGTTCGAGGCCTCCTTCAACAACGCGCTGGCGCCCGGCATCGTGATGGGCATCATGATCATCCCGTTCATCTCGTCGCTCTCCGACGACGTGATCTCCTCGGTGCCCGACAGCATGCGTCAGGGCTCGCTGGCGCTGGGCATGACCAAGGGCGAGACCATCCGCGACGTGGTGATCCCGGCGGCCCTGCCGGGGATCATCTCCGCCTCGCTGCTGGCGGTCTCCCGGGCGCTGGGCGAGACCATGATCGTGGTGATGGCCGCCGGCATGCGCCCCAACCTGACTGCCAACCCGCTGGAGGACATGACCACCGTCACGGTGCGCATCGTGGCCGCCCTGACCGGCGACCAGGAGTTCGCCAGCGCCGAGACTCTTTCCGCCTTCGCGCTGGGCCTGGTGCTCTTCGTGGTGACCCTGAGCCTGAACCTGGTCTCGGTGATCATGATTCGCCGTTTCCGTGAGAAGTATCGGGTCAACAACCTGTAACGCCGAGGACACGTTCCGATGAGTCAATCCTTCGACGACATCAGCGCCCAGCTCAAGCGCCGCCACCGCAAGTCGGCGCGCCTGAAGTGGATCTCCATGGGCGCCCTGGGGCTGGCCGGCCTGTTCCTGGTGCTGTTCTTCGCCGACATGCTGGTCAAGGGCCTGCCGGCGTTCAAGCAGGCCCAGATCCAGGTCCAGGTCGACTACAGTGAACAGGCCAGCCAGCTCCCCCTGGCCGCCGTGAACGAGGACGTTCGCTCGCTGGTCAGCCGCGGCTACCTGCGCCTGATCCCTGGGCGCATGGAAGACAACCCCGAGCTGCTGGGCAGCACGCGCCTGGAGTGGGTGCTCGCCGACGGCCAGGTGGACCAGTACCTCAAGGGCCATCACAGCAAGCTCAAGGCCGGCGAGCAGGCCGTGGTCGACCGCCTGGTGGAGCAGGGGCGCGCCGAGCTGCGCTTCAACACCACCTTCTTCACCAGCGGCGACTCCAAGATGCCCGAGCTGACCGGTATCGCCTCGGCGGCCATGGGCACGCTGCTGACCCTGCTGGTGACCTTGTCGGTGGCCTTCCCGATTGGCGTGATGACCGCCGTCTACCTGGAGGAGTTCGCCCCGGACAACCGCTTCACCCAGGCCATCGAGATCAACATCAACAACCTGGCGGCGATCCCCTCGATCCTCTTCGGCCTGCTGGGCCTGGCGATCTTCATCAACTTCTTCGGCGTGCCGCGCTCTTCGCCGCTGGTCGGCGGCCTGACGCTCGCGCTGATGACCCTGCCGGTGATCATCATCGCCACCCGCACGGCGCTGCGCAGCGTGCCGGAGTCGATCCGCCACGCCGCCTTCGGGGTGGGCTGCTCGCGCTGGCAGGTGGTGCGCGACCACGTGCTGCCGCTGGCGCTGCCGGGGATCATGACCGGCTCGATCATCGGCCTGGCTCAGGCCATGGGCGAGACGGCGCCGCTGATCATCGTCGGCATGGTGGCCTTCATCCCGGACGTCACCACCTCCTTTACCGAGGCGGCCACGGTGCTGCCGGCGCAGATCTTCACCTGGGCGGGCGAGCCCGATCGGGCCTTCATCGAGAAGACCTCCGGCGGCATCCTCGTGCTGCTGACCGTGCTCATCACCCTGAATGCCACGGCGGTGGTGCTGCGCAAGAAATTCGAGCGTCGCTGGTAGCCATCGACACGACACAGGATATCCTCAGATGAACATGCAAGTTGCCGAGCGGAGTAGTGCGCCGATGTCAGGTCAGGACAGGTCCGGTCAGGAAGGCCCAGGACAGAAAAACAGGGACCAGCAACGCGGTCAGCCGGTGACGCACAATGACGATGCGCACCACGAGCTCTCCATCCGCGTGCGCGATCTCAACCTCTGGTACGGCCAGAGCCAGGCGCTGAAGGGCATCGACATCGATGTCTTCCAGAAGAACGTCACGGCGCTGATCGGGCCCTCGGGCTGCGGCAAGTCGACCTTCCTGCGCTGTCTCAATCGCATGAACGACCTGATCCCCAACGTCCACATCGAGGGGCTGGTGGAGATGGACGGTCGCGACGTCAACGCCGCCAAGATGGACGAGGTGGCCCTGCGCCGCCGGGTGGGGATGGTCTTCCAGAAGCCCAACCCCTTCCCCAAGTCGATCTACGAGAACGTCGCCTACGCGCCGCGCATGCACGACCTGGTGGGGCGCAAGTCGGATCAGGACGAGCTGGTCGAGCGGGCCCTGCGCGACGCCGGCCTCTGGGAGGAGGTCAAGGACAAGCTGCACCAGCCGGGCACCTCGCTCTCCGGCGGCCAGCAGCAGCGCCTGTGCATCGCCCGGGCGATCGCCGTGCAGCCCGACGTGATCCTGATGGACGAGCCGACCTCGGCCCTGGACCCGATCTCCACGGCGACCATCGAGGATCTGATGGACAAGCTCAAGCAGCAGTTCACCATCATCACCGTGACCCACAACATGCAGCAGGCGGCGCGGGTGGCCGACTACACCGCCTTCTTCCACCTCGGTGAGATCATCGAGTACAACGACACCAAGACGATGTTCTCCAACCCCCACACCAAGAAGACCGAGGACTACATCACCGGCCGCTACGGCTAGGCATGGACGCGCGGCCCGACATGCCGGCGGCGAGCCGCGAAGGCGAGGCCTGCCGGCGGGGGCAACCGGGGGAGGTCTTGTGGGCCTTCCTGGTGCTGGGCCTGACCTCCTTCGGCGGCCCTATCGCGCACCTGGGCTACTTTCGTCATGAGTTCGTGACGCGCCGTCGCTGGCTCACTGAGGCGGACTATGCCGACCTGGTGGCGCTGTGCCAGTTCCTGCCCGGGCCGGCCAGCAGCCAGGTGGGCTTCGCCCTGGGGCTGCGGCGCGCCGGCCTCTGGGGCGCGGCCCTGGCCTGGATCGCCTTCACCCTGCCGTCGGCGCTTCTGCTGGTGGCCTTCGCCCTGGGCGCGAGCCTGCTCGAGGGGCCCGTGGCGTCGGGGCTGGTGCATGGCCTCAAGGTGGCGGCGGTGGCGATCGTCGCCCAGGCCGTGTGGGGCATGGCGAAGAGCCTCTGCCCGGACCGGCGTCGTGCCGGTATCGCGTTGGCGGCGATTTTCACCCTGGTGCTGGTGGGCGGGCACCTCGGCCAGCTGGCGGCGATCCTGATGGGCGCCCTGGCCGGCCTGATGCTGTGTCACGAGTGCGACGCGGCGGCCCCTCGCGCGGCGGTTTCTCAGCCCTTATCACGCACCCTCTCACGCCGGGCCGGCGGCCTCGCCCTGGCGGTCTTCCTGCTGCTGCTGGGCGGGCTGCCTCTGCTCTCATTCGCTACCGCCTCGCCGACCCTCGACCTGCTGGACGCCTTCTATCGCGCCGGGGCCCTGGTGTTCGGCGGTGGGCACGTGGTGTTGCCGCTGCTCGAGGCTGAACTGGTGCAGCCCGGCTGGGTCTCGCCAGAGACCTTTTTGGCCGGCTACGGCGCCGCCCAGGCGGTGCCCGGTCCGCTGTTCACGTTCGCGGCCTACCTCGGCAGCGTGCTCGATATCGGCCCGGGCGGGATCATTGGCGCCACCCTGGCGCTGGTGGCCATCTTCGTGCCGGGGCTGCTGCTGCTGGTGGCGGTGCTGCCGTTCTGGAACCGGCTGCGCCGCTGGGCCGCCGCCCGGTCGGCGATGCGCGGCGCCAATGCCGCCGTGGTAGGCATCCTGGGCATGGCGCTCTTTGATCCGGTCTGGACCAGCGTCATCCTCGGGCCCGAGCCGTTCGCCCTCGCGCTGGCCGGCTTCCTGCTGCTGGTACGCTGGCGGCTGCCCGTCTGGGCGGTGGTGGGGCTGCTGGCTCTGTCGGGACCTTTCATCGCTCCCTGATCGCGAGGTGCGTCGATCGCCGTCACGGGATTGACATTCGCTGTCGATATATATGGAATTCCGTATATTTTCCCGCCCGGCCTTATCAGGAGACACCATGACCCTTCGCATCGGCATCAACGGCTTCGGTCGCATCGGCCGCCTCGTCCTGCGTAGCCTCTGGCCGCGTATCGCGGCCGGGGAGGCCGAGCTCGTGCGCATCAACGACCCGGGCGGCGACGCGGCCACCTTCGCTCACCTGCTCGAATTCGACTCGGTCCACGGCCGCTGGTCGCCGGGACAGGGCATCGGGGCCGAGGACGACGCCCTGATGATCGACGGTCGCCGCATCGCCTTCAGCTGTCACGACACCATCGCCGCCGCCGACTGGTCCGCCTGTCAGGTGGCCATCGAGTGCTCCGGCAAGATGAAGCGCCGCGCGTCGTTGCAGCCCTACCTCGACCAGGGCGTGGAGCGGGTGGTGGTCAGCGCGCCGGTGAAGGAGGAGGGCGTGCTCAACGTGGTGATGGGCGTCAACGACGATCGCTATGATCCCGAGGTTCATCGCATCGTCACCGCGGCGAGCTGCACCACCAACTGCCTGGCGCCGGTGGTCAAGGTGATCCATGAGGCCTTCGGCATTCGCCACGGCTCGATGACCACGGTGCACGACATCACCAACACCCAGACCATCCTCGATGCCCCCCACAAGGACTTGCGTCGGGCTCGCGCCTGCGGCATGAGCCTGATCCCGACCACCACCGGCTCGGCCAAGGCGATCAGCGCGATCTTCCCGGAACTCGAGGGCAAGCTGAACGGCCATGCCATCCGCGTGCCGTTGGCCAACGCCTCGCTGACCGACGTGGTCTTCGAGCTCGCGCGTGAGGTGACCGCGGAGGAGGTCAACGCGGCGCTCCGGGCCGCCGCCGACGGCGAACTCGCCGGTATCCTCGGCTATGAGGAGCGTCCGCTGGTCTCCATCGACTATCGCACCGATCCGCGCAGTGCGATCGTCGACGCCCCCTCGACCCTGGTCGTCAACGGCACCCAGGTGAAGCTCTACGCCTGGTACGACAACGAGTGGGGCTATGCCAACCGCACCGTCGAGCTGGCCCTGAAGGTGGGGCGTGGCTGAGGGAATGTCGCTCACCGCACGCGTTCGGGCGCTGCCCTTCGAGGTACGCCAGTACCTGCTGATCACCGGTAACTACTGGGCCTTTACGCTCACCGACGGCGCGCTGCGCATGCTGGTGGTGCTGCACTTCCACCAGCAGGGCTATTCGCCGCTGGAGGTGGCGCTGCTGTTCCTCTTCTACGAGGCCTTCGGCGTGGTCACCAACCTGGTCGGCGGCTGGCTGGGCGCGCGCCTGGGGCTCAACCGCACCATGAACGCCGGCCTCGCCCTGCAGATCGTGGCGCTGGCCATGCTCATGGTGCCTGCGGCCTCGCTGACGGTGCCCTGGGTGATGGCCGCCCAGGCACTCTCGGGCATCGCCAAGGACCTCAACAAGATGAGCGCCAAGAGCGCGGTGAAGGTGCTGGTGCCCAGGGACAGCCCCAGGGCCGGCAGCGCGCTCTATCGCTGGGTAGCGCTGCTCACCGGTTCCAAGAACGCGCTCAAGGGGGCCGGCTTCTTCCTCGGCGGGCTGGGGCTGACCCTGGTCGGGTTCCGTGGCACGGTGATCGCCATGGCGCTGCTGCTGGTGGCGGTGCTGGCGCTCTCGTTGGCCCGGCTGCGCGCCGACCTGGGGCGCCAGACGCGCAAGCCCAAGTTCACCGAGGTGTTCTCGACGTCACGGGCGATCAACGTGCTCGCGGCGGCCAGGCTCTGCCTGTTTGCCGCGCGAGACGTGTGGTTCGTGGTGGCACTGCCGGTGTTCCTCTATGACCAGCACGGCTGGAGCCACTGGACGGTGGGAGCGCTGCTGGCCATCTGGGTCATCGGCTACGGCGGCGTGCAGACCCAGGCGCCGCGTCTCACCGGCCTGGTCAGCGGCGGGCCGCGGGGCATCACCGTGGCCTGGGCCCTGGCGCTGGCCGGCCTGCCGGTGGCGCTGGCGCTGTTGCCGCTGGCCGAGGTCGGCTGGCTGGTAGCGGGGCTGCTGGCCTTCGGCGTGCTCTTCGCCATCAATTCCAGCTGGCACAGCTACCTGATCGTCCACTACGCGCGAGCCGACGGCGTCTCCATGGACGTCGGCTTCTACTACATGGCCAACGCCATGGGGCGCCTCGCCGGGACCCTGCTCTCCGGGTGGCTCTACCAGAGCCAGGGGCTCGCCGCCTGCCTGTGGGTCTCGGCGGCCCTGGTGGCGGCAAGCGCGCTGATGGCCTTGGCGTTGCCGAGTGAGGCATCGGACCGCTGATGTCGCATGCGAAGGGACGTGCGCGGCGGCGGCTGGCTGCGTGCTTCGATTATCTTCGACTAGGCTTCAGTCAATCGCTGATGCCCTGTCAGGAGCGACGCTCGTGGCATCCTGCCAGGATCGACAGGCCTCTCGCCGGAGTTCTTGCACGTGGAATTCAAGGATTACTACCAGGTTCTCGGGGTGGAGAAGGCTGCGACGTTCGAGGAGATCAAGAAGGCGTATCGCAAGCTGGCGCGAAAGTATCATCCCGACGTCAGCAAGGAGCCGCAGGCCGAGCTGCGCATGCAGGAGATCAACGAGGCCAAGGCGGTGCTTACCGATCCCGAGAAGCGTCTCGCCTATGATCATCTGGGCCATCAGTATCGATCGGGCGAGGACTTCCAGCCGCCACCGGACTGGGATGCAGGGTTCGAGTTCAGCGGGGGAGGCTTCGACGAAGCCGATCTCGGTGAGTTCAGTGACTTCTTCGCCAACCTGTTCGGTCAGGGCGGCGGGGCGGGGCGAGGGAGCCGCGGCTATCAGATGCGTGGTGAGGATCGCCATGCCAAGGTCGTCATCGATCTCGAGGATGCCTACCAGGGCGCGACCCGGACGATCACCTTGCAGGTGCCCCGGGTCGACGCCCAGGGGCGCGTGCTGTCACGAGAACACTCCCTCAATGTGCACATCCCTAAGGGGGTGAAGGCGGGCCAGCATATCCGTCTCTCCGGCCAGGGTGGCCCCGGCATGGGCGGAGGCCCGGCGGGTGATCTGTTTCTGGAGATCCACTTCACCCCGGATCCGCGCTATCGGGTCGAAGGACGGGACGTATATCAACGCGTGCCGGTCACGCCCTGGGAGGCCGTCCTGGGAGCCAGCATCGAGACGCCGACGCCCTCGGGGGTGGTGAAGGTGAAGGTGCCCGCTGGCTCGCAGTCCGGGCGCCGATTGCGCCTGAAGGGACGCGGGATCCCGGGGCCCGAGCCGGGCGATCTCTACGTGGAGCTCGAGGTGGTGCTGCCCCCCGCCGATACCGACAGGGCGAGGGAACTCTATGAGACCATGGCGCGGGAGCTCGCGTTCGATCCGCGCCAGCGGAAGGGAGACTAGGCCATGCCACGGCAGCTTATCGCCAGCGGCGAGCTGATCGACGAGGTGACCCTGACGCTCGAGGAACTGGCTCGCGCCTGTTCGGTCGAGGTCGAATGGGTCGTCGAGCACATCGAGAGCGGTCTGTTGGCCGATGGCTCGCCCTATGTGGCGAGCTGGCGCTTCACCAGTCGCGATCTGATCCGGGCCCGGCGGCTGTATCGGCTGGAACGTGACTTCGAGGCTGCGCCCGAGCTCGCCGCCCTGGCGGCCGACCTGATCGAGGAGAACCAGCGTCTCAAGGAGCGGCTCCGGGCCGCCGGGCCGAGCGATCACTAGTCCCGTTCCACAATGGTGCTGGGCTCGGCCTATTGCAGGCTGCGGTGGCCTTTCGAAGGCGTGTCGGTCAACGTAGGTGCCGCAGCGCCCGGAGCCCGAGGATCGGCCCCGGCAGCAGCCACAGCAGCACCCAGGTCCCCTGGGCGGCCCACAGACTCGAGGTCAGCGAGATCGCCGGGATGGTCAGGGCGAAGCCCACCGCGTTCATCACGGCCAGCGTCGAGCCGACCCGGGCATGGGGGGCGGTGGCGGCGGCCAGCGCCGAGAACTGGGGCGAATCGGCGATCACCGTTAGCCCCCAGACGGCGAGCAGCGCGAGCAGCAGGCCGGGCGGCGCCCAGTGCAGCAGCGGGTAGGCCAGGCAGGTCAGCCCGGAGACGGCCAGCGCGCGTCGCGCCACCCACAGGCTGCCCAGCCGGCGGCTCAGTTCCCCGCCCCCCACGCAGCCCACCAGTCCCAGCGCGATGACGCCGAACGACAGCCACGGCACCAGGTCCATCGGTGCCCCCAGCCGCCCCAGTTCGCGTGCCACCAGGAAGGGCGTCAGCATCCACAGCGCGTAGAGCTCCCAGCAGTGGCCGAAGTAACCGCCGGCCACGGCCCGGAAGCGCGGCGCGCGCAGCCCCGCCAGGCCCTCCCGCAGCCGGGTGGGGCCGGCCGGCGGAGGCAGGTGCGGGCCGTCGCCGAGCAGATGGATGAATGCCCCGCCCACCAGCGCCAGCAGCGAAGCGCCGAGCAGCGGCCACTCCCAGGGCAGGCCCAGGGTCGAGCCGCGCAGCAGGTGGGGCAGGGCGGTCCCCAGGGTGAGCATGCCGACCAGCCAGGCCAGCGCCGCGCCCTTGTGGGTCGGCGTCCAGCCGATCACCAGCTTCATGCCCAGGGGATAGATGCCGGCCAGGCACAGCCCGGTGGCGAAGCGCAGCAGCAGGCCGGCGACGGGCTGCTCGGCGGCCAGCACGAAGCCCGCGTTGATCAGCGCGCCCAGCAGGCAGGAGACGGCGAAGATGCGACTGGCCCGGAAGCGATCGGCCAGGCCGCTGGCGGCGATGGCGAGGGTGCCGAGGATGAAGCCGGCCTGGACGGCGAGCGTCAGCCGGCCGAGGTCGGCCTCCGTGACGCCCAGGTCGCGAGCAAGCGACAGCCCCACGCCGTTGACGGAGAACCACAGCGAGGTCCCGCAAAGCTGGGCCAGCACGATGACGGCGAGCGGGTGGCGGTGGAGGAAGGTCGTCATGCTGGCATGGTCGTCGTCGCGCTCCGGCAAGGCAAGGGCCATCTTCCCTGGGTCCCTGGGGCCAGGTTCCTCGATGTCATGTTCCACGACGCCATATTACCCGTGGCCATGGCGCGGCGCTTCGAGCCCTGCCTGCCCTCGGGTAGAATCATGCGGAAACCTGCTGGAGGAACACCCGATGTTGCTGGACCCGGTCCGTGTCTTCAAGTGCCTGGGCGACGAGACTCGCCTGATGCTGATGCTGCTCGTGCTTCGCGAGCAGGAGCTCTGCGTCTGCGAGATGACCCATGCCCTGGAGGTCTCGCAGCCCAAGGTGTCACGGCACCTGGCGCAGCTGCGCCAGTGCCGCCTGCTCGACGACCGCCGCGAGGGCCAGTGGGTCTACTATGGGCTGGAGTCGAGCCTGCCGGGCTGGGTGATGGCCACCCTGGAGGCGGCCGCCGATGGGCAGGCGTCGCGGCTCGCGGCGCTGCGCGCGCGCCTCGCCGCGATGGGCAACCGGCCGGAGCGCCGCGCCGCGCTCTGCTGAGCCCCTGGAACCCTTACCCCGGGCCGCGCCTTCACGCCTTTTCTGCCGGGAAGTGGTCGCGGGTGGCGTTGGCGATGCGCACCAGGGCGAGCATCAGCGGCACCTCCACCAGCACGCCGACCACCGTCGCCAGCGCCGCGCCCGACTGCAGGCCGAACAGCGCGATGGCCGCGGCTACCGCCAGCTCGAAGAAGTTGCTGGCGCCGATCATCGCCCCGGGGGCGGCCACGCAGTGGGGCACCCGCCAGGCCTTCGCCCAGCCGTAGGCGAGGAAGAAGATCAGGAAGGTCTGCAGGATCAGCGGGATGGCGATCAGCACGATGTGCAGCGGCGCCTGGAGGATGACCTCGCCCTGGAAGGCGAACAGCAGCACCAGGGTGATGATCAGGCCGATCGGCGTGATCGGGCTCACCCGCTTCATGAAGACGGTGTCGTACCACTCCTTGCCACGACGGGCGATCAGGGTGCGCCGGGTCAGCACGCCGGCGGTCAGGGGAATGACGATGTACAGCACCACCGACAGCGCCACCGTGTCCCAGGGGACCTGGATGTTCGAGACCCCGAGCAGCAGCACCACGATGGGCGCGAAGGCGAACAGCATGATCAGGTCGTTGAGCGCCACCTGTACCAGGGTGTAGGCGGCGTCACCACGGGTCAGGGTGCTCCATACGAACACCATGGCGGTGCAGGGCGCGGCGCCCAGCAGGATGGCGCCGGCCAGGTACTGGCTGGCCACGGCCTCGGGCAGCCAGGGCCGGAAGACCACCATCAGGAAGAACCAGGCGATGGCGAACATCGTGAAGGGCTTGATCAGCCAGTTCACCGTGGTGGTGATGAAAAGCCCCTTCGGCTGCCGGCGCACCCCGAGCACCGCGCTGAAGTCGATCTGGGCCATCATCGGAAAGATCATCGCCCAGATCAGGATCGCCACCGGGATCGACACCTGGGCCACCTCGAAGCGCGACAGGGTCTCCGGAATCACCGGAGCAAACTGTCCGAGCAGCACGCCGGCGACGATGGCCAGCGCCACCCACAGGGAGAGCAGGCGTTCGAAGAGCCCCATGCCCTCCGTCGTCTTCGGGGCGTCGGCGGTGGCGTGGCGCGTCATGGGTAGATCTCCCGGTGGGGTTGGATGACTCGACGTTATATGATGTTCCATATGTCTTCAATCGTCTCGCCGGCATGGCGACCAGGAGCTGCTATGCTCGGCGCCACGTGCTTCCTGCGGGGCGTGACGCCGCCTGCCTCGAAGCCCTCGACGTGAAGAACCTGCGCCATGGAGGCCTGCATGCCCGCCAATGATGCCTTGCGCCTGGATCGGCTGAGCATCGGTGATCTCGACCCCGTGAGCCTGACCCTCGCCCCCGGCGAGATCCTCTGCCTGTCCGGTACCAGCGGCTCGGGAAAGAGCCGCCTGCTGCGCGCCGTGGCCGACCTGGAGCCCCACGGCGGCGAGGCCTGGCTCGGCGAGACGGCCCAGTCGTCGATCGCCGGGCACGCCTGGCGCGCCCGGGTGATGCTGGTGCCGGCGGAGAGCCACTGGTGGGCCGAGTCGCTGGGCGAGCACCTGCCCGACGCGCGTCTCGACGACCTCGAGGCCCTGGGCTTCGCCCCCGAGGTGCTCGACTGGCAGGTCGCGCGACTCTCCTCGGGCGAGAAGCAGCGCCTGGCGCTGGCGCGGGCGCTGAGCCGCGAGCCCTCGGCGCTGCTGCTCGACGAGCCCACCGCCAACCTGGACGACGCCACCACTCGCCGGGTGGAGGCGTGGCTCTGTGCGCGAATCCGCGCGCGCGGCTGGCCGGTGATCTGGGTCGCCCACGATCCGGCGCAGATCGCCCGGGTGGCCGATCACCATCGTCGCATCGTCGGGCATAGACTCGAGGAGGCTGACGAATGGGCGTGATCGCGCTGGCCTGGTGGCAACTGGCCCTGGCGGCGCTGATGGTGGTGGCGCTGGCCGGCTGCACGGTCGCCGCTCGACTGGGGATGGGGCGCAGCCTGCTGATCGCCGCGGCGCGCACGGTGATCCAGCTCGGCCTGGTCGGCCTGGTGCTCGAGGCGCTCTTCTCGGCGGCCCGCTTCCACTGGGTGGCGCTGATGGCGCTCGGCATGCTGTTGATCGCCGGGCGCGAGGTGATGGCCCGCCAGAGGCGCAGGCTGCGCGGCGGCTGGGCCTTCGGCATCGGCACCGTGGCGATGTTCCTGTCGTCGTTCACCGTCACCGTGCTGACGCTCACCGTGATCATCGGCCCCGAGCCCTGGTATCGGCCCCAGTACGCCATCCCGCTGCTCGGCATGATGCTCGGCAACACCATGACCGGGGTCGCCCTGGCCCTGGATCGCCTCACCGACACGGCCTGGCAGCAGCGCGCGGTGATCGAGAACCGGCTGATGCTCGGCCAGCGCTGGCAGGAGGCGATCGGCGATATCCGCCGGGAGGCGATGCGCAGCGGCATGATGCCGATGATCAACGCCATGGCCGCCGCGGGGGTGGTCAGCCTGCCGGGCATGATGACCGGCCAGATACTGGCCGGCAGCCCGCCGGCCCTGGCGGTGAAGTACCAGATACTGGTGATGTTCACCATTACCCTGGGCACCGGCTTCGGCACCCTGGCAGCGGTGGCGGCGGGCAGCCGACGGCTGTTCGACGGACGCGAGCGGCTGCGCCTGGAGCGCCTGTCGGCCCCTCGCTGATCAGGCCAATGACGAGGCGCGACGACGGCCGCCATGAAAACGGGGCCTGATGACCCGAGAACCAGGGAGCCGAGGACCAAGGAGCCGAGCGTCAGGGGTGCCGGGAGTCCCGGCTGCTAGCTTGCCGGGGTCGCGTCGAGGAAGGGGCGGATGGCCTCGATCAGCCGCCCCGGGGATTCCCGATGGGGCACATGGCCGCAGTCGGGCAGGATCCTTGGCTCGGCGGGCCCCGGGGTGAGCATGGCGATGCGACGGGGCTGCGCCAGCGATCCGAATTCGTCGTGCTCGCCGTGGATGGCGAGGGCCGTGCAGCGCACCCTGGCGAGGCTGGCATCCAGCGTCCAGCGCTCGAAGGGCGCGGAATGCCAGGTCTCGACCCAGGAATGCAGTACCCACTCGGCCTTGTCGCCGTGGTGCTTTTCCAGGCGTCCCATTCGGCCGGGTACGGCAAAGGCGCGCTGCGCTTCGCGGATGCCGGCCAGGGTGCGCGGCTCGGTGAAGGCCTGGGCCGCCACCGTGACCAGCGCCTCGCAGCCGTCGGCGTGGCGCCCGGCGATCTCGGCCGCCATGCACCCCCCCACGCTGTGGCCGAGCATCACGAAGCGCTCGAGGGCCAATTGCTCGCGAACGGCGGCGAAGGTCTCCGCCTCCTCCTCGATGAAGCGGGTGGGCTGCGGTCCGGGGTAGGGCGAGGATCGCCCATACCCCAGACGGTCATAGGCGATCACCTCGCGTCCGGTAGCCTGTGCCAGGCGCTCCGGGAAGTCACGCCAGAGGGCCACGCAGCCCAGCGAGTCATGCATGAGCACGATGGGGCTGCCCCTCACCTCGGTGTCGCCTGGCCGGTAGCGCACGGCGTGAAGCGTTCCTGTCGGCGTAGTGATCCGCCACTCACGCATCGCGAGCCTCCCGGCCATGCCGTCGACTCAATCGACCAGTTCCACGGCCACGGCGGTCGCTTCGCCGCCGCCGATGCACAGGCTCGCGATGCCGCGCTTGCCGCCCTTGGTGCGCAGGGCGTGGATCAGGGTGGCGATGATCCGTGAGCCGGTGGAGCCGATGGGGTGGCCCTGGGCGCAGGCACCGCCGAACACGTTGACCTTCTCATGGGGCAGGCCCAGGTCATCCATGGCCATCAGCGTGACCACCGCGAAGGCCTCGTTGATCTCGAACAGGTCGACGTCGTTCACGCCCCAGTCGAGCTTCTTCATCAGCTTGTCGATGGCGCCCACCGGGGCGATGGTGAACTCGCTCGGGTGACGCGAGTGGGTGCTGTGGCCGAGCATCCGCGCGATGGGCGTGGCGCCGAGCCGGTCGGCCGCCGCCTGGCTGGCCATGATCAGCGCCGAGGCACCGTCGGAGATGGAGCTGGCGTTGGCCGCGGTGATGGTGCCGTCCTTGGCGAAGGCCGGACGCAGGGCGCGAATCTTGTCGAGCTTGGCCTGGAAGGGCTGCTCGTCGTGATCGACCACGCTCTCGCCCTGGCGGCTGGTGACGGTGACCGGCGCCATCTCGGCGTCCAGATGGCCGGCCTTGGTCGCCTCCATGGCGCGCTCCAGCGAGGCGATGGCGAAGTCGTCCAGGCGCTCGCGGCCGTAGTCCCGCTCGCTGGCGACGTCCTGGGCGAAGACGCCCATCAGCTTGCCGGTCTCGGCATCCTCGAGGCCGTCCAGGAACATGTGGTCCTTCAGCTCCCCGTGGCCCAGGCGGTAGCCGGCGCGGGCCTTGGTGAGCACGTGGGGCGCGTTGGACATGGACTCCATGCCACCGGCCAGCATCACCTCGGCGCTGCCGGCGCGGATCAGGTCGTGGGCCAGCATGGCGGCCTTCATGCCCGAGCCGCACAGCTTGTTGATGGTGGTGGCGCCGCTGGCATCGGGGATGCCGGCCTGGCGCATGGCCTGGCGGGCCGGCCCCTGCTTGACGCCGGCGGGCAGCACGCAGCCCATGATGCCCTCGTCGATGGCGGAGGCCTCAATGCCGGCGCGCTTGATGGCGGCGCGGATGGCCGTGGCCCCGAGCTCGGGGGCGGTGAGGCTTGCGAGGCTACCGAGCATGCCGCCCATGGGCGTGCGGGTGGCAGACAGGAAGACGATATCGTTGGACTGGCTCATGGCATGGCTCCCGAGATGTTCCGGCGCTGGCCGGACAGGATGATGGTTGTCGTTGTTGGGTGCTTGTCGCTTGAGGCTTCGCGTTAACGGCCTGGTATCAAGAATCTGGTCTCAAGGGCTTGTCTCAGAGACCTGTCTCAAGGGCTGTCGTTCAGGCGGTGGCCGCGCGTTGACCCGGCGTCGGGCCTGTGGTCTTCTCAGGGTCAACCAAGCAAGCGCTAGTGTAAATCCCAATGAATGTAATGAATGACTCTCCGCGCCGCAAGGAATTGACCCGCCAGGCCGCCCAGTTGTTCGTCCAGGAGGGCTTCGACCGGACGACCGTGCGCATGCTCGCCCAGGAGATGGGGATCAAGTCTGGCAGCCTGTTTCACCATTTTCGCGACAAGCAGGAGATCCTCGCGGCGGTGATCGAGGAGGGCACCCAGAACGCCTTGATCATCGCCAGGGCTGCCCTCGACGAATGTGACCATACCGCCGAGGCGCGGTTGCAGGCCATGGCCCGCGCGCACCTGGAGACCCTGCTCACCGACCGCAACGCCCACGTGGTCGCCCTCTACGAGTGGCGCCGCCTCGACCCCGAGGCCCGCGATCACCTGAGCCACCTGCGTGATGCCTACGAGGCGCTCTGGGAGGCGGTGATCGACGAGGCGCTGGAGGCCGGCCTGATCCACGGCGATCGCTTCCTGGTGTCGCGCTTCGTGATGGGCGCCCTGAACTGGACGGTGCGCTGGTACGACCCCGCCGGGCCGCGCTCGCCGGACGACCTGGCCCATGAGCTGGTCGCCATGATCACCCAGCGCCCCGCGTGATCCCGAACTACCTCCGCGCGGGCCGTCGGCCCGCCGTGCACGACCATCGTCTAGTCCCTTCTCGTCGCTCAGGGGTTGCCCCCTTCTCAGGTTGCCACTAGCGTGTACCGAGCGCTTGCTAGGTTTACGCTTACGTTAACTGCTTGGCAATCGGAAGAGGGCGTATCCACGCCAGCGACCGGCCAGCCTCATGGTCGTCACCGTTTGCCACTACAACAATCACAAGCCGCAAGAGGGCAGACCATGAGCACCCAATCCGCGTCATCCCCGACCGACTACGCGACCTATCTCGAGTCCTTCTCCGTCGATGAGGTCATCGCGCGCCTCGATGATCATCGCGACGGCCGCGCCAACGCCTTCGAGTCCTGCTGTGGGCGCCACGTGCGCGCCGGCCGGGGCGACGTCCCGGCGCTGATCCAGGAGGACGCCCAGGGTACGGTCACCACCCTGAGCTATGCCGAGCTGGAGGCCCAGAGCGCGCGCCTCGCCGGCTGGTTCGTCGCGCAGGGGCTGGGCGCGGGGGATCGCATCGCCTGCATGCTGCCGCGCACGCCGCAGCTGCTGGTGGCGGTGGTAGCCACCTGGCGCATCGGCGCGGTCTACCAGCCGCTGTTCACCGCCTTCGGTCCGGATTCCGTGGATTACCGCCTGGGCCGGGCCGATACCAAGCTCGTGATCACCGATCACGCCAACCGCTTTAAGTTCGACGGCCTCTCGCAGTGCCCGCCGGTGCTCGCCGTGGGCGGCCCCGACGCCAAGCACGCCGACGACCGCGACTGGGCCCAGGCGATGGCCCACGCCCCGCTCGAGGCCGCGCCGCCGCGGCTGCCTCGCGAGGCGCCCTTCCTGCAGATGTTCACCTCCGGCACCGTGGGCAAGCCCAAGGGCGTGGCGGTGCCGCTGTCTGCCATGCCGGCCTTCGCGCTCTACATGGAGCTCGCCGTCGACCTGCGCGACAGCGACCGCTTCTGGAACATGGCCGACCCGGGCTGGGCCTACGGCCTCTACTACGCCATCGCCGGCCCGCTGCTGCTGGGCGTGACCACCCACTTCTGCGAGGCAGGCTTCAGCGCCGAAGGGGCGCTGGCCTTCATGAAGCGCCACCGCATCACCAACTTCGCCGCCGCGCCGACCGCCTATCGCCTGATGAAGGCCTCGGGACTCTTCGACGATGCGCACCAGACCCTCGAGCTGCGCGCGGCGAGCTCTGCCGGCGAGCCGCTCAACACCGAGGTGGTGACCTGGGTGGAGCGCTCGCTGGGCTGCACGGTGATGGACCATTACGGTCAGACCGAGACCGGCATGACCTGCAACAACCACCACGCGCTGGGCCACCCCAAGCACGTCGGCGCGATGGGGGTGCCGATGCCCGGCTACCGCCTGGCGATCCTCGATGCCGAATACAACGAGCTGCCGCCGGGGGAGCCGGGCGTGCTGGCCGTGGATATCGCCAACTCCCCGGTGCACTTCTTCGCCGGCTACACCTGGCAGGAGAAGCACCCCTTCGCCGAGGGCTACTACCTCACCGGCGACGTGGTGATCAGAAACGAGGACGGCACCTTCCAGTTCGCCGGTCGCGACGATGACATCATCACCACGTCCGGCTACCGGGTGGGCCCGACCGACGTGGAGAACAGCGTGATGGCCCACCCGGCGGTCGCCGAGTCCGCCGCCGTGGGCCAGCCCGACGAGATCCGCGGCGAAGTCATCAAGTCCTACGTGGTGCTGCGCGAGGGGTATGAGGCGAGTGACGAGCTGGCCGACGAGATTCGCCAACAGGTACGCGAGCGGCTCTCGACCCACGCCTTCCCGCGGGTGATCGAGTTCGTCGACGTGCTGCCCAAGACCCCCAGCGGCAAGATCCAACGCTTCAAACTGCGCGCCGATGCCTCAGACAAGTCGGACGCCGCATCGGCCACCTGATATCGAGGAAACCTGCATGAACGTGAAGGACAATACCTTCCTGATCACCGGCGCCGCCTCCGGTCTGGGCGCGGCCACCGCCGAACGCCTGGTCGCCGGGGGCGGCCGGGTGGTGCTCTGCGACTTGAGCGACGCGGTCGAGGCCCACGCCGAGACGCTGGGCGAGGCGGCCCGCGCGGTGCGCGGCGACGTCACCTCCGGCGACGACATCCAGGCGGCCGTCGAGGCCGCCGTGTCCCTCTCCGAGGGGCGTGGCCTCGCCGGGGTGGTGCACTGCGCCGGCGTGGTGAGCGTGGGCAAGCTGGTCGATCGCGAGGGTAACCCCGCCGATCTCGAGGCCTACCAGCGCACCCTCCAGATCAACCTGGTGGGCACCTTCAACGTGATGCGCCTGGCCGCGGCCGCCATGGCCAAGAATGCCCCCGGTGAGGATGGCGAGCGCGGCGTGATCATCAACACCGCCTCCGTCGCCGCCTTCGACGGCCAGGTGGGGCAGTGCGCCTACAGCGCCTCCAAGGCCGGGGTGGTGGGCATGAGCCTGCCCGCGGCCCGCGAGCTCTCGCGTCACGGCGTGCGGGTGATGGCCATCGCCCCCGGCGTCTTCGAGACGCCGATGATGAGCGAGATCCCCGACGAGGCCGCCCAGGCCCTGGCCGCCGCCGTGCCGTTCCCCAAGCGCCTGGGCAAGCCCGCGGAGTTCGCTCGCCTGGCCGAGCAGATCGTCACCAACCCCATGCTCAACGGCGAGGTGATTCGCCTCGACGGCGGCATTCGCATGCAGTAACGCCCTTCGGGCAGCGCCTAGCTGAAAGCGCCGAGCTGCCAAGCTGATTCCTGACGGGTATCAGCTGCTGAGGCTTTAGAAGCCCCTGCTGGATTAAACGTCCAGTAGGGGCTTTTTAGCGTTATCAGGTGTGGCAGAAACGCCATACTGTTTGCTTGGCCGCTTGGCCGCTTGGCCGCTTGGCCGCTTGGCCGCTTGGCCGCTTGGCCGCTTGGCCGCTTGGCCGCTTGGCCGCTTGGCCGCTTGGCCGCTTGGCGCCGATGTTAAAACGAACGCTTGACTCATGCCGGGTGGAGGGATAATTTCAAACACATGTTTGAAAGCGGCCGTTGCCGCTGGCTGCGCCCGATGCTCGGCGAGCCCGTTCAGCCCCCTTCAGGAGAGACGACATGCCCGATTATCAGGCCCCCCTGCGCGACCTTCGCTTCGTGATGGACGAGATGCTCGACTATCCGGCTCACTACGCGCGCCTGCCGGGCGGCGAGGAGGCCACGCCCGACGTGGTGGGCGCCATCCTGGAGGAGGGCGCTCGCTTCTCCCGCGAGGTGCTGCTGCCGCTGAACCAGAGCGGCGATCGCGAGGGCTGCCTGCTGGAGGGTGGCGAGGTGAAGGCGCCGAAGGGCTTCAAACAGGCCTACGCCCAGTACGTGGAAGGCGGCTGGCCGGGGCTCGCCGCCGAGGCGGAGCACGGCGGCCAGGGCCTGCCGGCCTCGCTTGGCATGGTGCTCAACGAGATGATCTGCGCCACCAACCTGGCCTGGGGCATGTACCCGGGGCTCTCCCACGGCGCCGCCGACGCCCTGCGCCATCACGGCACCGAGGCGCAGAAGGCCACCTACCTGACCAAGCTGGTCGAGGGCACCTGGACCGGCACCATGTGCCTGACCGAGCCCCACTGCGGCACCGATCTGGGGCTGATCAAGACCCGCGCCGTGCCCACCGATGATGGCGCCTTCGATCTCACCGGCACCAAGATCTTCATCTCCGCCGGCGACCACGACCTGGCCGAGAACATCGTTCACCTGGTGCTGGCCAAGCTGCCGGACGCCCCGGCGGGCTCCAAGGGCATCTCGCTGTTCGTGGTGCCGAAGCGTCTCCCGAACGAGGCGGGCGAGCCCGGCGAGCGCAACGGCGTCACCTGCGGCTCGCTCGAGCACAAGATGGGCATCCACGGCAACGCCACCTGCGTGATGAACTTCGACGCCGCTCGGGGCTTTCTGGTGGGCGCGCCGCACAAGGGTCTGGCCTGCATGTTCACCATGATGAACGCCGCGCGCATCGGCGTGGGCATCCAGGGCCTGGGCCTCACCGAGGCCAGCTTCCAGAATGCCCTGGCCTACGCTCGCGACCGCCTGCAGATGCGCGCGCTCGCCGGAGCGAAGGCGCCGGAGAAGCCCGCCGACCCGATCATCGTCCACCCGGACGTGCGCCGCATGCTGCTGACCCAGAAGGCCTTCGCCGAGGGTGGCCGGATGCTGGTGCTCTATACCGCGCAGATGATCGACCTGGTCGAGCACGGGACCGATGCCGCCGAGAAGGAACGCGCCGAGACCCTGCTCGGCCTGCTGACCCCGGTCGTCAAGGCCTTCCTCACCGAGGTCGGCTTCGAGGCCACCAACGAGGGGGTGCAGGTGTTCGGCGGGCACGGCTTCATTCAGGAATGGGGCATGGAGCAGCTGGTGCGCGACGCGCGCATCACCCGTCTCTACGAGGGTACCACCGGCATCCAGGCCCTCGACCTGCTCGGCCGCAAGGTGCTGATGAGCCAGGGCGAGACCCTCAAGGTGTTCACCAAGGAGATCCACCAGTTCTGCCGGGCGGAGGAGGGCAACGCCGAGCTCGCCGAGTTCGTGCGTCCCCTGGCCAAGCTGAACCAGGAGTGGGGCGAGCTGACCATGGGCGTGGGCATGAAGGCCATGGCCGACCGCGAGGAGGTGGGGGCGGCCAGCGTCGACTACCTGATGTATTCGGGCTACGTGACCCTGGCCTACCTCTTCGCCCGTGCCGCCAGGCAGGCCCGCGCCGCGCTGGCCGAGGGGGGCGATGAGGCCGCCTTCTACCGCGCCAAGCTCGACACCGCGCGCTTCTACTACCAGCGCCTTCTGCCGCGCACCCGTGCCCACAAGCAGTCCATCGAGGCGGGCGCCGAATCGCTGATGGCGATCAGTGCCGAGGACTTCGGCCTGGGCTTCGAGACCTGAGCTTCGAGGCCTGATGACGTAACGACACACCAGCGAGCACTCTCTCGATCGGGAACGATCGGTGTTTGGCGGCGAGGAACTCCCTCGCCGCTTTCTTTACGTCGGATCCTGCCTGGCCTTGCAGCGGTGGCGGTTTGCTTGGTAGGCCCGTAAAGAGCAGGATGCATCGTAAGGCGTCGGGCCATCTGCCTTGCGGAAATTACGGAGATGAGTGCCTCATGCGTGTCTTTGCCAATCCGGTCGGTGCCGGATCCCTCTGGTTCGACAACCTTGCTACTGCCGACGGCACGCCCGTCGCCTATGATCCCCAGGCTCGGGCTTTCCTGCCCATGCCGCCGTTCTGCATCAATCGAGAGGTCATCGGCTGCAACTGGATCGCGCCCGAGCAGGGGGCCTTCTGCCGCTCCTGTGCGATGACCGCGCTGGCGCCGGATCCTTCCATTCCCGATGCCATGCCCAACTGGGCGCAGACCGAGGCCGCCAAGCGTTGGGTGCTCGACAACCTGGGACGCTGGCACTGGTTCCGTCCCGAAGATCCCGGTACCCGGCCCGTGTTTCACATGCTGGCCGAGGGGCCGACCCCGGTACCCATGGGCCATGTCGGGGGCGTGGTGACGATTAGCGTGGCCGAGGCGGACTCTGTCCTGAGTACCACCCGGCGGGAAGCGCTGGAGGAGCCCTATCGCACCATGATTGGCCACATGCGCCACGAGATCTCGCACATGCTCTGGTGGCGCCTCAGCCTGCGGGAAGATTTTCTCGAGGCCTTCCGGGCCATGTTCGGCGACGAGCGGGTGGATTATCCCACCGCGCTCCAGCGCCATTACCATGACGGTCCTCCGCTCGGCTGGCGTTCAAGCTTCCTGACCTCCTATGCCTCCGCGCACCCCCATGAGGACTGGGCCGAAACGGCCGCCCACCTGCTGCACCTGACCGATATCACCGACAGCTTCGTGGCGGCGGGGCTTTCCTCCCCGGAGCTGCCGAACTCTCACTGGGATCCCTACATGGAGCCCGATGCCGAGCGCCTGATCCATGTGGCGGCGAGCCTGGTGGCGGGGGTCAACCACGTCAATCGCTCTATGGGACTCTCCGACCTCTATCCCTTCGTGCTCTCGGATGCCGCACGCCGTAAGCTGGTGTTCGTGCATAATTGGCTACGCCGGGGGGCCCAGGGGCTTTGAGCCGGGCAGGAAGCCATGTCGTGGGGGTGCCAGCAACAGGCGGCATGCCTTGTATCGCACCTTTGATGTCGCTTTCCTGTACCGCTTGCAAACGCTTGGCCGTGTGGCTGTTACCGTTACGCCGCTAGAGGCATGATGATCGCCTCGACGCACACTAAGGCGGCGAGAGACTGCCACGCGCACGAGGAACCGCCCATGTCACGAACGACGCGCCTGCAAGACCTGATCCGTGAGCTCCGCCATCACACAGGCCCGATCGGCGGGCCCGAGCTTGCCGAGCGGCTGGGGATCACCCTTCGTACCCTCTACCAGGATGTCGCCGCGCTGCGGGCGGTTGGGGTCGAGGTGGTCAATACGCCCGGCCAGGGCTATGTGCTGTCGCCTGACGTCGTGCTGCCGCCCGCGGCACTGGCCGAGCCAGCGCCACGCGAGCACGCCGAGCTCATCTTCTTCACCAACCCGCTCTCGCGGGGCGGTATCGTCCACTGGATGCTCGAGGAGCTCGGCGTCTCCTATCGCACCGTGGTGCTCGAGTACGGCACCACCATGAAGTCGCCCGACTACCTGGCGCTCAATCCGATGGGCAAGGTGCCGGCGATTCGCCACGGCGACGCGGTGATCACCGAGGCCGCCGCGATCTGCGCCTACCTCGCCGACGCCTTTCCCGCCGCCGGGCTGGCGCCGCCAACCGCCGACCGGGCCGACTACTACCGCTGGCTGTTCTTCGCCGCCGGACCGCTGGAGGCCGCCCTGGGACTCAGCGTTATGGGCGTGCATCCCACGCCCGAGCAGCAGGTGCAGCTTGGCTGCGGCGACGTCTGGGCGGTGCTCGACGCCCTGTCAGGCGCGGTCGCCGGGCGTCGCTATATCGCCGGCGACCGCTTCAGCGCGGCAGACATCTACGTCGGCTCCCACCTCGGCTGGGGCATGCACTTCGGCACCATCCCGCGGCGGCCCGAGTTCGAGGCCTACTGGGCGGGCCTGAGGGACCGGCCGGCGCGCGCCCGCTGCGAGGCGTTCGTCGAGCAGGCCCTCTCGCCGCTGGCCTGATGGCAAGGCGCGTGCGAGTACGCAGGCTGCTGCACCGCCACGGCCACCTGGCCCTGGCGGTGCTGGTGCTGCTGGCCTGGTCGCTTTCGAGTAACGACTGGGCCGGCGTGCTGTTCCTGCCGGTCTGGGTGCTGGCCACCCAGCTGATCGTGGCCGGCAGCCTCGAGGCCGCCCGGCTGCGGCGGCGTGCCTGGCTCGGCCAGTACCTGCGCGACAACTCCCCCTGGCGGCGTTGGCTGCAGGGCGGCGTGCTGATGGTGTTGCGCCACCAGCTCGTCGGCGCGCTGCTCGCGCTGGTGCTGCTGGTCGACCTGCGCCTGCTGCCCTTGTCGGAGTGGCCGCTGTTGCTGGTGGCGGTGCCGGTACTGGTGCTGGCCAGAAACCGCCTGCGGCGGCGACTCTCTCGCCACGTCGTGGCCGAGCACCTGCCGGCGGTCACGCGGCGCCTGGTGACGCTGCCGGCCGCCGCGCTGCTGGCCCTGGCCCTGGTGCTCGCAGCGCTCTGGCTGCCCCAGCCGTGGCTGATCGGGCTTGGCTGGGAGGAGGCCATCGCCCGCCACCTGCCGGGAGGCGAGGGTAGGGCGCTGCTCGGTTTCTTCGAACGGCTGGCCGCCAGCGCCGAGCTCACCCGGCAGTGGGCCATGCAGAACGCCGTGGAGCGCTTTCACCTGGCCACGCCCGTGGCGATGCTCGGCTGGCTGGTGTTGCTGCTGACTCAGGGCGCCGTCGCCTGGGCCTATGTCCGCCTGCTGGTAGGCGCCGAGGCGCTGCGCCGCGAGGGCCGTGTGCCACTTACCGTGCCGTCGGGCGACGGCGCACCGGCTCGCGACAGGCAGGCGGGCTCATGAGCTCGAGCGGCGAGGCCTCGACCCTTCTCTCGGGCCGCACTCCTGTCGGCACTTCTGATGGCACGTCTGAGGGCACTTCGGATCATGCCTCACGCCGCGGCGGCTGGCGCGGCTGGGCGCTCTCGGCCCTGGTGGTGCTCCTGCTGCTTCTCGTGTTCGAGGCCGGCCACCGTGTACTCGAGGCACGCAGCCAGGCCCCGCTCTATCGGGTGATCGTGGCGGGCGAATCGCTGACCCTGGATGCCGAGACCCATGCCGCCTTCTCCCGCGATCTCACAAGACTCGCCGCCGAGGCCGAGGCGACGTTGGCCGAACGCATGGCGCCCTGGTCTCAGGCGCGCCTCGAGCAGGCCTTCGCGCCCCTGGAGGCGGCGGTGCCGGGCTATCTCGACTGGTACTTCTCCATGGGGGGCAGCTACCTGCGGCTTGCGATGGGCATCGCTGGTGATCAGGCCGCCTGGCTCGAGGCGCAGCGTCACGAGCGGTTGGTCGAGGCGAGCGGTATCGAGCCGGCCCTGGCCGACCTCCAGGCGGACCATGCGGCGCGGCTGGCCGACGAGCAGCAGGCCGTGGTTGAGGCGATGAGCGCGAGGCTTCTCGAACGCTACGCCCCTCGGAGTGTCGCCGACGCGGATATTGAGGCGGTGTCGCCGCCGGCGTTCGATCTGGATAGCGAGATGCAAGAGACGCTGCCGGCAACGCTGGATACCCGCCGCTGGCGCTCGGCCGCCCTGGGCGGCAGCAGCCTCGGCTTGCTGGCGGGGCGGCCCCTGGCGGGCAGGCTCGCGGCCTCGGCCGCGGGACAGAGTGGTCGAATGGCGCTGCGCGCGCTGGCGGCGCGGCTGGGGGCCGGCGCCGCGCGCTCGCTCGCAAGCGGCGGGACCGCAGCGGCGGTGACGGCGCCCACCGGCCCTGGCGCCTTGATGGTGGGCGCGGCGACCACCGCCGTGGGCCTGGCCGGGCTCGTCGGCGGTGAGTTCGCCCTGCTGAAGCTACAGGAGGTGCGCCATCGCCCCGCCTTCGAGGCCCGGCTGCGCGATGGTATCGTTGAGGCTCGCGGAGACGTGGCACGTTCGCTTGAAGGCGCCGTCTCGGCCGCCGCCGCTCGGCTGGCGGAAGGGCTAGAGAGCCGGAGCGAGGAGGGCGAGCGGATGCCGGGCAAACGTATGCCGGGCGACGCGATTCCCGATCACTACCGCATCCTCGGCCAGCTCAAGCGTCCGGCAGGCCCCGACGCCTGACGCGACCACCCGGGGCGGGCATCGCAGCGCGTCAGCCGACGGCCTTTGGCGTGCTGCCGGCTCAGACCCCGTGCAGGCGCCGATGCAGCGCATGAACCCGCTCGGCGAGCTCCGGCACCGGGCCCTCGACGGTGGCGCTCGGCACCACCTCCTGGATCGGCAGGGTGTTCACGGGCGGCGGGGCCACGCCCATCTCCTTGAGCCAGCCGCCGAGCTGCTCGGACGAGCTGGCATAGACGATGCGCCCCAGCCCCACCCAGCCGTGGGCGGCCGCGCACATGGGGCAGTGCTCGCCCGAGGTGTAGACGGTGGCCCGGGCGCGCTCCTCGGGCGGCAGGTTCTCCGCGGCCCAGCGGGCCAGGAAGAACTCCGGGTGCTGGGTGGCATCGCCGCCGGCCACGTGGTTGTGGTCCTCGACCAGCACCGCCCCGTCGCCGCTCACCAGCACCGAGCCGAACGGCTCGTCGCCGGCCTCCAGGGCCTCCTCGGCCAATTCCACGCAGCGCGCCAGATGCTGCTTGTCGGTCTCGCTGATCATCGTCGTTCCCTCCTTTGAATGTGGCGTGCCTCCCCATCATACGACTCGCCGAGGGCGTTTTCATGAGGGGGCGGCCCACGACGTTTCGCTCATGGAGACCCTAAGCCGACTGAGCTAGGATGGGGCCATCGCAAGGAAAACGACCCTCTAACGGGGCGCTTCAGGGAAGCAGGGAACGCGACATGGCAGCGGGGCTCCATTACTCCTCATTGGCTATTCGGCATTCGTTCGGGAAATGGCTATCAACCATGACCCTAACGAATGCCGATTTTGTTATGGCCGCTATCGACCCAAAGCGGACAGACCGCCCAGCTTTCGCATGCAGCCGTTATTAGAGTGTGAAGTCTTTTAAGCTATGATTTTTGAAAAAGAGGTGGAAAGGTGAGTGAAGTTATCCAGCATTCCGATGACGGTGACCAATCTGTACAAGTAGGAGATGGGCAAAGCACATCAGTCATTCCGATAAAGGTTTACCAGGATATTTATCATCAAATCACTGGTAGGACCGAGCAAATTAAAAAGACGTATGATGACAATCTTCTGATTGGGATCAAAGAGATAGAACAACTGCATCATAAGGTTGTTCAGCTTTGTGATGTCCATACAGTTGTTGCAAAAAATGAAACCGTCTCGGTTTTCCATGAACAGGATCGAAAAGAAGAGTTTACCTCCTTTGAGAGGTTTTTGGCTTATAACTCTAGCTCGCCAAGCCCAACTATCAATGTTGTTTTGAAATACAACTTTGCAATAGTGGTTGCAGGTCTAAAGAATCCTCAGGAATATATTGTGACTATTAGGCTGGCGTCAAGGGTTGCCCTAATTAAGAAATTGAAAGAGGATGCCCCGCCTTTTGTTCCAGGTCATTTCCTGGCAGCAATGGCGGGCGATGTGGCTGAAGTTAAGGTTGAGTATGCTGATTATGTCGTGGCAAGAGGTTTTGTGGAGGCTTTTGATGAATGGGTTAAAGGTTGCGATATCGACATAGAGCCAAAATCTATAAAATTTCTAAAGAAGTACTCGTCTGTATTTCCGAAATCTCTCGGGCCGCTGGTTGCATCATCTACTTTGTTTTTTACGCTTTCTTATATCGACGAAAGTCAGGCCACATCTTTTGATGTAATATATGTTTCGAAAATTTTTTGCATTCTTTTAGTTGGGCTGTACCTTCTGGTCACGTTCGCTGGTTTTGCTGGAAAGTTGATCGAAAATTCGATCGATAGATATTTGCCAATATCCTATGTGAACTTGAATCGGGGCGATTCAAAGTTAATAAGAGAATTTAATGGCGGTAAAAAAAGTCGATGGATTGAATTTTTAGGAGGCTCGGTTCTGACAATTATTCTTGGTGTGGCTTCTAGCAAGCTTGCAACCCTGATAACGTTTTAAAAAAGTTCAGGTACCGCGACACCATTTATGTTTAGCCATTGGATCCATTCCAAGGGGGCGCGTGTTACAAGCGTCACATCTGGCCTTGATGAAAGTCCGCTTCTGGCCGGACGTCGAACTTTAGGCTATGCAGATAAATCTGATGCTGCAGTTGACGAGCCGAAGAGGCTTGGCCGGCCAAGGCACTATGTGCGTTCATCGGACTGGAGTTAGGCATTAGAAGAATGGACATCACAGCGTATCTAGCAGAAATCGAGCATGCAGCACGCGAGGCGATTGCCCTCGTATGGGCAGAGCATCGTGAAGTGGAAGAACTCAGGAGGCTCGTCGACCGCCTTACGCATGAGATGGAAGATGGGTACCGGCGGGCAGCAGCTTGGTCAGACTCCTACGACCCCGACGACGTGATGTTGGCGGCAGGTATTCATTGGGAAACGTACTTTGGCGCTGATAAGCAGCGCCATGGTGCGCAAGGGGAGCTTGACATAGCTGCGGATAGGCTTGCAGCGCGAGAATTCTCAAGGGCGTCCATGTCCGGAAGTCTCTTGCAGTACGCGAAGCAGGGTATCTCCATCACTCACGGTGAGCTTGCGGCTTGCCCTGAAGGTCGACCGATTGGCCGTCAGCTTCTCAAGCAGGTCATCTGGCAAGGTAGGAATCAGGCATTGCATTGGGAAGATGGCAATCCCCACCCGCCAGTAAGGCGTTGCTTCGATATGCTGGCAGCGGACTTTGGTCAAGCATTTGCCGGCTACACTGCGCAGAATCTCGCTTTTGAGGTAGTCAGGTTGCTTGGATGGGAAAGCTATGAAGTCTTTTCCAGAGATTTGCGGTCCCTTGCCTAACATCAGCTTGAATCCGCCCCGGCTTCTCCGCTGGCGCTCCGAAGCCAGCGGGTTAAGCTGGGCGTTAGGCATACACATAGAAGAGGATGGCACGTGGGTACGGAAATCACGCTTGATGTTGCCGGGGTATCGGTCACGTACAGCAAGAATCATCGTGGAGTTGATCACGGATCTATTTTTCAGGAAAAAGATCGAAAAGCGATAGAAAGCAATCAGCTCGACTACGATTGGTATAAAGAAGCGAGTGAGGATCCGACACCTTCCGAGATGGCATTCACTCGCTCGCTCAAGGACGTCATCTCGCGCCTCGAATTGCTAGGTTTCAATCTGGAACGCGTTCACCGTGAATATGACTTCGTCGCACAAGACTGGTTAGAGGAGAGACAGTCACTTCAAGAGGACGATGAAGAGCCTGCTCCTGAGCTGATGAGTTTTTCGGAGTTTTGCGCATTCATTACCTCGCGCCCGCTTGACACTCTCGACGACACCTTCATCTCGGGCTTGGACGAAGCAAGCGAACAGAAGATACGAGGGCGATTCGATGGGGTGCAGTTTGAACGGATTCCCCGTTACCGATCTTATGATATCGATGCCTATTCGGAGCGAAGCTTTTTCACCGTTTTGGTGAATATCCTTCACCCATATTCGATCCTGCGCCTCTTCGCGGAGGCGGAGGCGAACGAGGACGCTCCCGTTGATTGGCAATATGGGCCGTTGGTGCAAGCCGGGTGGGCGACAGAGGGGGAGTTCGTGCCTCACGCACGGCGAACCGACACATTCCTGATCGCGACTGAAGGTAGCTCGGATGCCCACATCTTAAAGCATGCGCTGGATCTGTTGCGACCTGATATAGCGGATTTCTTTCGATTCATCGACGTGAGCGAAAGCCATCCATTTTCGGGTACAGGCAATCTAGTCAAGTTCGCAGAAGGACTCGCGAAGATAGACGTGCAGAACCAAGTGCTTTTCGTATTTGACAATGACGCTGAAGGGCTTGACGCCCATCAGCGTTTGTCCAGGCTCACCTTGCCAGTGAACATGCGTGGGATCATGTTGCCCGAGCTCGAGGAGTTCCGCAAGTTTCCGGCGCAAGGCCCCGAGGGACTCCGCGACTCGGACATTAATCGGCGCGCGGCGGCGATCGAGTGCTATCTTGACCTCGAGGTTGGCGGTTACCCGCCGGCCAAAGTGCGTTGGAGTAACTATAAAAAGAGTCTCGACAAGTATCAGGGGGCCCTGGAATATAAGGATTCCTATAGCAAGGATTTTTTGAAGCAAACCTCCGCATCTTTGGCCGAAGGTGCGTATTACATCAGCAAGATCGAATCAGTGCTAGACCTGCTCATTGCGGAATGTACAGCAATTGCTGTCGACCAATGTGATCTAAATGTGTAGAAGGGCTGGTTATCGCACGTTGGTTAAGAGAGTGAGCAGCCTAACTCTGGCGTTATATGAGGACCACTAAAAGTCCGCTTTGGCCGAATAGCGACGGCATAGCCTCTATGCCGTCGCTGGCTCCTGCTAGACCTCTGTCTGCTCAGCCATGATTAACGCGTCATCCACCTCAATGCCTAGGTACCTGACGGTACTTTCAAGCTTGGTGTGACCTAAGAGAAGTTGAACGGCTCTCAGATTTTTTGTTCGGCGGTAAATTAACGATGCCTTGGTGCGTCGCAACGTGTGAGTACCATAGGCCGAAGGCTCTAGGCCAATAGCGGTTACCCAGTTTTTAACGATGCGCGCGTACTGCCGCGTAGACAAGTGACACGATCTACTCAGGTGACTTGGAAACAAGTAGTCATCGTTACGGAGATCTGCGAGCTGCATCCACTCTTCTAAGACAGTGCGAGTCTGCTCGGTTATCTCAAATTGTACTGGCCTCTTCGTTTTCTGCTGCGTGACGATGGCTCTTGAAGAGATACTATCGTCATGGGCTACATCTCGGACACGTAACTTGACTAGGTCACAGGCTCGCAGTTTGCTATCGATGGCCATCTCGAATAGCGCGAGATCTCGTGTCTTGTCAGCAAGCTGAAGCCTGACACGAATGGCCCAAATGTCTTTGAGACGAAGCGGTTTTTTCTGACCAACCAGCTTACCTTTATTCCAGGTTTGGTTGGTAGCGGTTGTTGATGTGTTCATGGTCTGGACCTCCTCGGGTGGAGTGTATAGGATGGTCCAGAACATGCTCGACGTTTTCTGAATCTTGGGATCGATCGAAAAGTGACCCAGAGAATCTGTGCCAGCAAAGGCTGCATGCTCGTACATTTTTTATGCACAAGGTAAAGAATGTCCATCGATAAGGCACTTCAAGCTCTTGAAGCGTTCCAAGGAGACTCGCTGACTGAGAGTCTCTCGGATATTGAACGTCGGATTGTTGGATCCGGCGTCGAAAACGTGTATGAATTCTGCGAAATGCGAGGAATCAATGGTGACTTTATGGAGTCTGCCATAGCCATAAAGCGCGTTGCGGGTCAAATCAATGTCATCATTCACTCTGCCGGGATACTTCGCTCCCTCTCTGGTCTTCTTGAGCCTGGAGAAAAAGTAGAAAGCGTTTCGTTGGGGGCTGGCAACACTGGTCGACAGTTCGATCTTGAGACAAATATCCGTGTTGCCGAGTATAAGTTCATTGACTGGCAAGGCGGTCCAGAGTCCATCCGACAAAATGGCATCTTCAAGGATTTTTTCGAGCTTGCGGAACACGAGACTGACAAGAAGAAGTACCTGTACGTTGTCGGTACCGAGTACCCCCTCAAGTTCTTCAACGGGGGCCGTGCGTTGACCAGTGTCCTCAGCCGACACCCGAAGATCTTGGCTCACATCCAAGAGAAGTACGGCGACAGTATCACCCGAGTTCGCGACTATTACGAGATGAAGAAGAGCGACGTGATCATTTGCGATGTTACTCCATACATTGGAAGGAAAACATAATCATTCGTTGGCATTCGGCGGTTTGAAAGCTGCTCATCCGCTTTCAAGCAATGAGTCATTTCCGGTTTATATAACAGATTTAACAACGTCCGTTTCTGGCCGGATGGGGAACATCGAGCTATGCTGATTCAAAGATCAGCAGCTGAAGTCCGAGGCTTTGTGCAGCACGTCAAACTATGCTGATGAGGTGCCTGCTGAGGCGAACGAACTAAAGCGGGCTGCCAGGAAATTATACTGGCACTTTTATTCATGTTAAGCTGCCAAGCTATTATTAATGGCGTGAGAGGGGAGTGGATTACGGTTGGCTGAGCAGACATATTTCTTGACTTGATTGTCTCTGCATGAGTTGCCGATAACAGAGCGCACAGTCTAATCACTGCCAGGGGGATCAAAAGATGCGACGTCTCAATGGATGGCAGAGAATATGGATTGTCACTTCCTTGTTTTACGCTGTTTTGGTAGCAGGAACAATTTATATGTTGCATCCAAACTCCTGGCCCGCGGCAGACGTATTACGCGCAGAACTTACTCTTGATTTACTTGAGCAGCACAAAAGTGATAATGAAGCAGCATTGAGCCTTGAGGAGCGCAGGAATCTGGCGTTAGCGAGTGCACGCGTTCGTCGTTTCCTGGCGGATAAAAGCGGCCCAGCAGCTGATTCATACGATGCCTTTGTCACTGATGTCAACAGCTCTCTCGGAGTGCCCGTCAATTTTTCTCCTGTGTATATTCAATATGAGCATGCTCTTAACGAGAATCGCCAAGCTCTTCTCAGGCTAATCGGCTACGGTTTTGTTGGCTGGGCGGGACCCGTGACATTTATCTATCTATTAGGAGCAGCTATAGCATGGATTAGGGAAGGTTTCCGAGATGACCCCATTTAATCACTGTTAGCTGTTTGTGGAGATGAAAATGCTCAGGAAGTTAGCTTTTCTATTGGCCCTGATGTGGCCGCTTGCTAGTGTCGAGGCGTCTGATCCAGACATGCTCTGCGAAACGCGCACAGCGACGATTCCGGTTCCAGAATATTCTCACTGTGAGAAAGGGGACCTCGTTGAGATTGAAACGGATGAAGTAGCAAGGCGATGCACACTGTCCGAGCCGTTAGTACCTCTGGGAAGGCATGTACTCTGCACGTACCGGGGAGAAAAACGCGATGTCCGTAAGCGGCCACTAAGTGACGCTGAAAAAGCATACGACCAAGAGGAAATAGGTGGATTGATTGATAAGTATAGCGATTGATTTACCCCAAACAGATACTTTCTTCCACTCTATGCAGAAGTTCGGGATCCGGACAAAGATTGGCGTAGCTAACAAACCGCTCGACCTGACGCTTGTACCTCGCTCCAGTTAGCCCGGCTTATCCATGAGACCGACCTGAAAACGAAGATAGCGGATGGTATTCTCTTGAGAAATCAGAACGTTCCGGCAAGAACCTGATTCCAGAGGACCATCCGCTATGGGTGAAAGCGTATCTCC
>Ga0208138_100079_pt1 | contig 74084 bp, 66 predicted proteins | sample AntRauMetaRauer3_FD_184786 | JGI IMG/M metagenome (GOLD analysis project Ga0208138, IMG submission 184786) | Saline lake microbial communities from Rauer Lake, Antarctica, in enrichment culture - Antartic Rauer Lake 3 Metagenome Rauer3 (SPAdes)... ... | reverse complement strand
GAAAGCCATGCTCGACCACTACGCGCCGGGGTTTGAAACCCCCGATCGACCGAGGAACCGCAACACAACCACCGGAGTCGACTACTTTCAGTTTCACTCCCCGCGTCTGGATTCTTTCTTTTTAACCACGTCCCATCGGTCGGAATCGATGGTCTCGAAAGAAGTTGTGCGGATCGAAGACCGGCAGGACAGGTGGCGGTTCGTGTGTCCCCGCGGGCATCGATCGTGGGAGCCCACGAATCACCACTTCTGGTGTCAGAAGTGCGCACGAAGCGACGACGCGGACGGCGTGTTCCACGAGCTGCTCGACAAGAAGACCGGTGCGAAGCTCGAACGCAATCGGGTCCGGCTCGTGACACAGGTCGGTCCCTACGACCGAGATCTCGACAAGGAGGGGTCCGCGTGAGCGACGACGAGCTACAGGATATCCCGCCGTCAGTCGCGCGGGATCTCTACCTCGATCAGCGTCGCGAGGAGGATGGACTCAAGACGATCTCGCTACAGGGTCAACTCTCGACGATACGCCAGTTCCTCCGTGTTTGTGCGAACATCGAGGCCGTCGAGGAAGGGCTTCACGAGAAGATCATCCTCCCGTCCGTCCCGAAGTCGGAGCAGTCGAACGACGAGCTGCTTTCGAAGGGGGCGGCAGAGGCCGCGCTCGAATACCTGGACCAGTATCAGTACGCCTCCCGAGAACACGTCGAGCTGCTACTCCTGTGGCGTACGTCGATGCGTCGCGGTGGACTCCGGGCGATTGACTTGAGCGACTTCGATCGCGAAGAGTCGGTTCTCGAAGTTCGTCACCGCCCCGAGAGTGAGACACCGCTGAAAAACGGCGAGTGGTCGGAGCGTGACGTTCAGATTCACGATTCGGTGCGTGACGCGCTGATCGCGTACATCGATGGTCCGCGGAAGGACGTGACCGACGACTACGATCGCGCTCCTCTCTTGACTACGACTCACGGCCGCGTCGCCCGCGGAACGGTGAAACAGGACATGTACCGGGTGACCCGGCCCTGTACGTACGGTGTCGAGTGTCCCCACGATCGCGATCCCGACGAGTGCGAAGCGATCGAGACGCGCAAGGCGAGTAAGTGTCCGTCTTCGCGGTCGCCGCACGCGATTCGGACAGGATCGGTCACGGCCTATCTCGACGAGGGAACGCCGAAAGCGGTCCTCGGCGACCGGGTCGACATGACCGAGAAGACGATGGAAACGCATTACGACAAGGCGAGCAAGCGCGAGCGGATGTACCGCCGGACCGACTACTTACCGGAGGATTTCTGACCATGAACGCGACTATTGACGAGACAAATTCGATCCCAACGGACGAAGAGCATCGCAAATCATTCAGCCGCTACCCGTGTTGGCCCACCTACTCCACTGGCCTTCATTGGCCGGGGAAATTGGTGGGCTGGGACTCCCCAGCCACCCAATTTCGGTATTCTAACACTCCTGAGACGGAAGTCAAAAATCGTAATCCCAACAGCTACACGAGCGCGCCTCCGCGCCGTACAGCGGTGCGTGGAGTCGGAGGTGTGTCAGCGCGAACCTCGGATATCCTGGCTCGTTCTCCGCCGAGAAAGACGCCGAGTTCTTCTGTGACACGTGCGGTGCACGGTGTATGCGGTCGCCTCTAGTCGCACGTGAACTTCCAAAAGAAGATAGCACTTAGTACGGCAGAACCGACGAGGTCCTCGGTGTGATCAGGATCAATTTGGGGGGGTTCACTGACGACTTCTTTCACAAGTCGGTAGGTGCAGTAATGCGCCCGGATCAGCTATTCCGGTCGACCCACTCGCAGAACGAGTCGAAATCGAGTGCTCCGCATTGATCGGCGATGTTTCGAAGCGTGCCGGTGCGGATCTCTCCGTGAATCGGAACGCTGACATTCCGAACTTCCTCTGTCTGAGGATGTTTGTACCTGAGCTTGAGGTGACTTCCCGTCCGATCAACGGGATAATACCCGTTGTCGATGAGAACAGAAGCGACTTCTTCGCCGGTGAACTGTCGCCGTGTCATTCGTCGTCCGCGTCGAACCACGGCGCGTCCGGGACTCCGGGCTCGTCGGGGACCGATTCGGGATCGATTCCCCACTCGCGGAGATCGTCGTCAGTGACGGGTCGGCCCGCCTCACCTTTGTGGAGCGCGACCGCCTCGTCGATCATCTCCAAAGCGTGTTCACGTGTCTCACCCTGCGTCGTCACGCCTGTCTCTTCATCGGTGACGATCCACATCTCGCCGTCCTCCGAGAGCTCCAGCGTGATGTGAGTCGCGGGTGCCGGTCTCTCACCGTTGCCACCCGTATCCGTACTCATACCTGTGATTAGAGCGCACCTCATCAAAAGGGTTCGGGGCGGTTGGAAACCATCCGGAACCGTTCGGAACATTGGGGGGTCAGCCATTGGCTACTGAAACGAACGACAGCAGCTTACTGCTGAATTTGGGATGGTCCTGAGCGCGCTGTGCCTCTCAGCTACCCGTCCTCGTCGGACGGCGGTCGCTTCGAAAGCCGATCGAACCGGTCCTGCGCCGCCGCCGCGCGGTTCGCGGTCGACTCGGGATAGTACGAGGCGGCCTCAATGCTCCCGTCACCGATCGTCACGGAGAGGACCGCGTCGGCGTGCTGCGCGTCGGGAGGGAGTCGTGTCGCCTCGATCACTGTGTTCCCCACCTCCTCGTCGTCACGTTCGAAGAATACGGTCGCGAGCCCGTCTTCGACGTTGTCGACGACCGCGGTGTACGTGCCGTCTGGAAGTTCGATATCGCTCATTCGTAGGTCACCTCGAGGACACGTTCTCCGTCATCGTTCGAGACCATTACTGTGTCGCCGTCGTTGTTCCAGATCGGCGAGCCCGACCCCCAGTACAATTCGGTGCCCGTGTCCGTTCCGCTCCCGGTCCGCACCGTCACCGTTGCGCCCGCGGCGAGCGTGAACCCGCTGGGAATCTCGTAGCTCCGGCCCGACTCGTCTTCGACCGTCCACCCGCCCATATCGATCGGGTCGTCGCCCGTATTTTCGAAGGCGACGTACTCGTCGTTGAGGTTCTCGCGGTCGTCGCCCTCGGCATCCGCGTTGATCGTGGCGATCTCCAGCGCCGCGCCCGGATCGGTCGACGATGTCTCGTTCTCGTCGGCGGTGTCGGCGGTGTCGTTGGCAGTGTCGTCAGTTTCGTCGGCCCCGTCGGTCGCCTCGGTGTCACCCCCGGACTCACCGTCGATCGGGTCGCCACCGAGCCGGATGCGCTCAACGACATCGCCGCTCGTGCCAGGCGCGACCGGCTCACCGTCGCGGATCGCGAGCGGGTCGGTGGGCGCGTCGCGTTGCGTCTGCACGGAGACGCCGCTTCCGTCGCTCACGAGCACGATGTCGCCGTGCGTCGCGGTCCAGTACGTCGGAATCGACCGAGCCGACAGCCGCTGGAGGACCTCGTCGTGCGGGTGCCCGTACTGCGAGTCGTAATCGCTCGAAATGACGACCGCCTGCGGCCGAACCGCGTCGATGAACGGCTCGCTCGACGAACTCGAAGACCCGTGGTGGCCGGCCTTCAGCACGGTCGACTGGAGTTCCGTGCCGTACGCGTCGATCAGGTACTCCTCTTGATCGTCTTCGGCGTCACCGGAGAGCAGGAAGCTCGTCTCCCCGTGCGTGAGCTTGAGGACGATGCTGTTCTCGTTGCGATCCTCGTTTTCGAGGTACGGCTCGGGCGGTCCGAGAACGTCGACGTCGACGTCGCCGAACGAGATCGCGTCGCCCTCGCGCGTCTCGTACAGCGTCACGTCGTGGTCCTCGACGGCGTCGAGGTACTCGGCGTAGGTCTCCGTACTCGCGGCGATCCCGGGATCGTAGACCGCGCCGATCCCGTCTGCTTCTGTCTCGTAGTACTCGATAAGCGCCGCGTTACCCCCGATGTGATCGGCGTCGTTATGCGAGGTGACGAGGTGATCTATCCGGGTGATGTCGTGCCGCTGGAGATACTGTAACACGTGCTCACCGTCGTCGTTGTAGTGACCCGTGTCGACGAGCATCGTCTCCCCCTCCGGACCGGCGATGAGCGTACTGACTGATTGCCCGACGTTGATGTAGTGGACCTCGACGGTTCCGTTCGCCGCTTCGACCGTCGGTTCGGTACTCGTGTCCGTATTCGTATCCGTACTCGTCGGAACTTGATCGCCGGGTACGGCGCCGGCACATCCCGCGAGGAGGACGATCATCACGAGTAGGAGGACTCGTGACTTGCCCCCGGATAATTTCATGATACGTTAATATCTCACACAAGCAAAGAAGTACGGATCGGTGACGCCCCTCAGTAAGTAGCCCCGGCGTCGGGACATCCGTCGCGCCGTCTGGACCGCTCGGATCGCTTCGATCGTCCGATCCGTCCGGTTCGATCGGACCGACCGGTCGGGGGTGAGACTGATGTGCTCTCCGGGTGAATCACCGGGCATGAGTCTGCTTTCCGTCGCGGCCGTCGAGACGATCCGCCCGCGAGTCCTCCTCGCTCCACTCGGCGTCTGGGTGCTTATGGCGGTCCTTGCCGTCGCGAACGGCGGCCTTCGCGAAATCGTCCTCATCCCCCGTGTGGGCGAGTACCCCGGACACGTGGCGAGCACAGCGCTGTTGGTCGCGGCGATTCTGGGGATCTCGTTCGCGTTCTTCCGATGGGTGCCGACCGAATACGCGACCACGGAGCTGGTCGTCATCGGCGTCGGCTGGACCCTCCTCACGGTCGGGTTCGAGTTCCTCGTCGGCGCGGTCGAAGGGACGCCTCCGTCGGTGACGATCGGCCAGTACGACGTACTGGCCGGACAGGTGTGGATCGCCGTCCCGCTGGCGCTGCTGGTGTCGCCGCTGCTGTTCGGGCGGTGAGTGGATCGGGACGGTCTCGGTGTTCACGATCCGCGAGTGCGATCGACCCGCATCGGTCGGATCACTACCGATCCGGATCCTGGGGGCCACTATCTTTAATGGAACAGGGAGTGTCAATATCGACGATTATGAAGAAACTGATCAACGACCCGGACGACGTCGTCGACGAGATGCTGGACGGGATGCTCGCGGCGTATCCCGACCGGCTGCGCCGACTCCCCGACACGCAGGTATTGGTGCGCGACGACGCGCCGGTCGACGGGAAAGTCGCGCTCGTCACGGGCGGCGGCAGCGGCCACGAGCCGACCCACGCGGGCTACGTCGGCGACGGGATGCTCGACGGGGCGGCCGCCGGCGGCGTCTTCTCCTCGCCGACCGCCGACGAGTTCGAGGCGCTCATCGACGCGTGCGACGCGGGCGACGGCGTCCTCGCGATCATCAAAAACTACGAGGGCGACGTGATGAACTTCGAGACCGCCATCGAACTCGCCGAGATGGAGGGCGTCGAAGTCGACAGCGTCGTCGTCGACGACGACGTGGCCGTCGAGGACTCGCTGTACACCTCCGGGCGTCGTGGCGTCTGCGGGACGATCCTCGTCCACAAGGCCGCCGGCGCGAAGGCCGCCGCGGGCGGCGACCTCTCGGAGGTCAAACGCGTCGCCGAGAAGGTGATCGACAACGTCGGCACGATGGGGATGGCGCTCACCTCGTGTGTCACCCCTGAGAAGGGCGAACCAACCTTCGATCTGGGCGACGACGAGATCGAACTCGGCATCGGGATCCACGGGGAGCCCGGCACCGAGCGCACGGACACCATGAGCGCCGACGCGGTGACCGAGGAGCTGACCGAGGCCGTCCTCGACGACCTCGATCTCGACTCCGGCCAGGAGGTCCTCACGATCGTTAACGGGATGGGCGGGACCCCGCAGATGGAGCTGTTCGTCGTCAACCGCCGGCTCCAGGAGCTACTCGGCGAGCACGACCTGGAGACGTGGGACGCGTGGGTCGGCGACTACATGACCTCGCTGGACATGGCGGGCGCGTCGATCACCGTCTGTGCCGTCGACGACGAGCTGAAAGAGCTGCTCGGCGCGTCGGCCGACACCCCCGCGCTCACGCAATGAGCGGGGACGAATCGGATGGGGACGGGCCGGACGGAGACGGCGCCGCCGTCGTCGCGGCGGTCGAAGCGGTCGCCGAGCGGATCGAGCGCGAGCGCGACCACCTGACCGAGCTCGACTCGGCCATCGGCGACGCCGACCACGGCGGCAACATGGCCCGCGGGTGGGCCGCCGCGGCCGAGGCGGCGCGCGACCTCGACGATCCCGACCCACAGACGGTTGGCAAGACGGTCGGCAAGACGCTCATGTCGAAGGTCGGCGGCGCCTCGGGGCCGCTGTTCGGCGGATCGCTCGTGTTCGCAAGCGCCGAACTCGACGGCGGGATCGACGCCGAGAGCGCGGTGGCGTTCGCCGAGACCTACCTGGAGAAAGTCGAGGACCGCGGCGACGCTCGCCTCGGTGACCAGACGATGGTCGACGCGTTGACTCCCGCGGTCCACACGTTTAAAAAGTCGATCGAGACCGACGGGCTCCCGCCGCTGGAGGCGCTCGCGAAGGCGGTCGACGCCGCCGACCGCGGCGTCGCGTTCACCGTCCCCATCCGCGCCCGCAAGGGCCGCGCCTCCTACCTCGGCTGGCGGTCGGTCGGCCACCAGGACCCCGGTGCGACGAGCACGCTGTACATCCTCGAAGAGCTGCTGTCGGTCGCCGCCGACCGCCTCGACGCCGAGATCCCCGACGTCGACGCGACCTCTCCGACGCTTCCGGACGACGCGAAGGCAGGAGCGGAGGACGACTGATGGTCGGACTCGTCGTCGTCTCGCACAGCGAGCGGGCCGCCGAAGGTATCGTCGAGATCGCCGCCGAAATGGCTGGTGACACCAGCATCGAGGCGGTCGGCGGCGACGGAAGCGGCGGGATCGGAACCGTCCCCGACGCGATCGAAGCGGCCATCGACGCCGCCGCCGACGGCGACGGGGTCGTGGTCCTCGTCGATCTCGGCAGTGCCGTCATGAACGCCGACGTCGCCATCGAACTGAGCGAGGTCGAGGCGGTCATCGCGGACGCGCCGGTGCTCGAAGGCGCCGTCAACGCCGCCGTCGCGGCCACCGACCCGTCCGCGACGCTCGACTCGGTCCGCGAACAGGCCGAGGCCGCCCGCGACATCGAGAAGCTGTAGCGGCGAGAGCCGCGACATCGGCCGCTATCGGTGGACAGGCGGAGGCGCACCGCCCTACGCGTCGAGCAGTTCGCGCACCTCGGCCCGCGTCTCGCAGGCGAGCGCCTCGGCCGCGAGGTCGGTCGCCGCCTCCGTGTCGATCGCCGCCACTCGTTCTTTGACCGCCGGCACGGTCACGGCGCTCATGCTGAGTTCGTCGATCCCGAGTCCGACGAGGAGGGCCGTGAGCGCCGGGTCGCCGGCCATCTCACCGCACATACCGACCCACGCGTCGGTCCCCTCGGCGGCGGTCGTCGTGCGATCGATCGCGCGTAACACCGCCGGATGCAGCGGGTCGTGGTAGTCGGCGACGGCGTCGTTCTCGCGGTCGGCGGCCATCACGTACTGGGTCAGGTCGTTCGTGCCGATACTGAGGAAATCGAGCCGCGCGGCGAGCCGATCGGCGAGAAACACCGCGGCGGGCGTTTCGATCATCGCGCCCAGTTCGGGTATCGCGTGAGGGATGTCCGCCGCTTCGAGGTCGCTTGCGACGGATTCGACGACCGCCAGCGCCGCCTCTACCTCCTCGATCCGCGAGACCAGCGGAAACATGACCGCGAGGTCGTTGCCGTCCTCGCGGGCCGCCGCGCGCAACAGCGCCCGGATCTGCGTCTCGAACAGGTCGGCGTGTTCGTCGAGCGACAGCCGGATCCCGCGGCTCCCGAGGAACGGGTTCGACTCGGTCGGCAGATCGAGGTACGGAACGGGTTTGTCCCCGCCGATGTCGAGCGTTCTGACGACGATTCGGTCGTCGGGGAACGCTTCGAGTGCCGCCGCGAACGCCTCGTACTGTTCGTCTTCGGTGGGCGGTGACTCGCGGTCGTAAAAGAGGAACTCCGTCCGGAACAGGCCGATCCCGTCCGCGCCGCGGTCGGCCGCGGGGGCCAACTCCGCCTCGCTGCCGACGTTCGCGGCGACCTCGACCGTCCGCCCGTCCGCGGTCGAGACGCGTTCGCCGACCACCGGCGCCGACGCGCCGCCGACCGCCGCCCGCTCGGCCGCGTCGGGGTCGACGATGACCCGGCCGCCGTCGCCGTCAATGAGAACCTCGGCGCCCTCGTCGACCTCGCGGAGCGATTCGCCGACGCCGACGACCGCGGGAATCGACAGCGATCTCGCGATGATGGCCGCGTGGGCGGTTCGTCCGCCGGTGATCGTCGCGATGCCCGCGACGGCGTCCGGGTCGAGTTCGGCGGTGTCGCTCGGCGTGAGTCGCTCGGCGAGCAGTACGGTCCCGTCGGGGAGATCACCGAGGTCGGCGGCCTCGGTGCCCAGGAGGGCACGCAGCACGCGGTCGCGAACGTCGCGCAGGTCGTCGGCGCGCTCGGCCATCCGGCCGTCCATCGCCTCAAACTGCGCGATCGCCTCCGCGAACCGGTCATCGACCGCACGTTCGGCCGGGGCGCCGTCGGCGATGGATGTCTCGATGTCTTCGACGAGTCCGGGGTCGTCGAGGAACCCCTCGTGCGCCTCGAACACCGCCGCCTCCTCCTCGCCGACGCGCTCGGCGGCGCGGTCGCGCGCCTGCCGGATCGCCTCGCGGGCCGTGTCTCGGGCGCGATCGAAGCGTTCCCGCTCCGCATCAGGGTCGATCGGGGACGAGCCGGAGAGATCGGACGGGCCAGACGGATCGGGTGAGTCAGGCAGCGTCAGGTCGGCGTCCGGTCGATGCCAGCGCACGGTCCCGATCCCGGACAGCGGGGTGCTCCCGATCCCCTCGAGTGTCCTCACTCCGTCTCACCGCCGTCGGCCTCGTTCTTCTCGACCTCCGTCGAGAGCAGGTCACAGACCGCGTCGAGCGCGGCTTCCGCCTCGTCTCCCTCCGCGACGACGCGAACCGACTCACCGTGGGCGACGTTCAGCCCGCTCACGGAGAGCATGCTGTCGGCGCGGACCAACCCGTCGTCGCCGTCGTCCGCCCGCCCGATCGACACGTCCGCGTCGAATCGGTTCACCGTCTGCACCAGCTTCGAGGCCGGTCTCGCGTGCAAGCCCGCCTCCGGCACCACCGTTACGGTACGTTCCATGGTTTCGATGGGCGGCGAGCGGCCTTATAAGTGGTGCGCGACCGCGGTCACGCCACGACGGCGACGACGGTCTCACGCCACGACGGCGACGACCGCCTCGTCGATCATTCGCGCGAGGACGACCCGCGGCACCTCCGCGTGCTCGTGGACGACGGCCGCGATCTCTCGCGCGACCGCCTCGTCGGCGTCGTCGTCGACCGCGTTCACGAGCGGGACCGGCGTGGCTCCCGCCGGGATCCCTTTTAAACCACCCCGCTCGTGAGCGAGCACCCGACCGACCAACTCCGGCGTGATCTCGTCGCCCACGTCGGCGTCGACGAGCGCCGCAACGCGCTCGGGCCGGTGAACCGTCTCCTCGGACAAGGGCTCCCCGACCGCGCCGACGCTCGCCACCGGAACCACGGTGTCCGCGCTCGCCGGGATCTGCGGCTCTCGGTTGTTCGGGGCCTTTAAAAGGCGCGTCCGCGCCCCGTCGGCTTTCACGAGAACCGGGCCGTCGTGGGCGGCCGCAAGCGCGTCGACCGTCTCGGGGTCGTACCCTCGGTATCGGTCGTCGCGGTCGCGGCCCGGCACCAGTCCGAGCGGAAACGCGTCGGGCGCGGGCGCACCGCTGGCGGACGCGTCACCGGCGGGCGCGTCGTCCCCGCGGAGCGCCGCGACGGGGTCCTCGGTCACGCGTACCGACGCGACCTCGCGGTCGAAGATCGGGATCCGAACCGTCGCGGTCAGAATCGCGCGGTCGAGCCGTCCGGCGAGCGCGTACAGGGTCGTCTTCTTCCCGCCGGCGCCGACGAGACAAGTGGTTCCCTCGGTCGCGCCGAGCGCGGTGGCGATGGTCATACTGGGGCGAACGACGCGCCCCGGCGCCGAAAGCGCGTCGGTCCTGGCAGCCGCTTCGCTCCGGTTCCGCGGCCCGCCTCCGCTCATGCCGTCCGCCTCCGCTCATGCCGTCCGCCTCCGTTCCCGGCCGGAGACGGACTCAGAGTCACCCGGGGATTCATTCGGCTCGGGAGACTACGGCCGGTGATGGACCCTCCGGACCGGATCCTCCGCGTCGACCTCTCGACCCGACGGATCGAGAGCGAGCCGGTCCCCGCCGCGTGGCTCGCGAAGTACGTCGGCGGGAAGGGGCTCGGCGCACGCTACCTCTACGAGGCGGGTCGCGGGATCGACCCGGAGTCTCCGGAAAACCTACTTGCGTTTATGACCGGACCACTGACCGGCTACACCCCCGGTGAGCAGCGGTACGCGGCGGTCACGAAGTCGCCGCTCACCGGGACCTTCCTCGACTCGTACGGCGGCGGGACGTTCCCGGCCCGCCTCGCCGCCTCGCTCGGCTCCCACCTCGGCGTCCTCGTGACGGGCGCGGCCGACGAGCCGGTTACCCTCTCGCTGTCGGGCGGCGAGGCAGCGATCGAGCCGGCGGCAGACCTCGCCGGCCTCGACGCGGCGGAGACAGATGCCGAGTTCCCCGATGCCGCCGTCGCCTGCATCGGCCCGGCGGGCGAGCGGGCGGTCAAGTACGCGACGATCGCCTCCGACGGCGGCGACCATCACGCCGGGCGGGGCGGCGCCGGCGCGGTGATGGGAACGAAGCGCCTGAAGGCGGTCGTCGCCCGCGACCCGCCGCCAGACCCGTCCGGAGGGCTCGCCGCCCTCCGCGAGCGCGATACCGACTCGTTCGCCGACAGCGACGCGGGGCGCTGGCTCGCCGCGAGCGACACCCTCGAAACGGTCGATTTCGCGAACGAGGCCGGCGTGTTGCCGACCCGGGGCTGGCAGTCGAGCCGGTTCGACGGCGCCGACAAGATCGGGATCGAGACGGCGACCGAACGCGCGTCGGGCCGAGAGCGCCCCGACGACCCGGTTCCGGGCGGGTTCCGCGTTCCGGGGGGTGAAGCGGGCGACGGTACCGAGGACGACATCGACGACACGAGCGACGACATCGAGACCGTCGGCGAGGGAGGGAGCGTCCCCCGAGGGGCGACCCCGATCGTCTTGGGTGCGGGGCTCGGGATCGACGATTTCGACGCCGTCGCGGCGCTCGGCGGGGTCTGCGACCGGCTCGGGATGGACGTCATCTCCGCGGGCAACGCGGTCGCGTGGGCGGTCCGCGCGGGCGACGAAGGAGTGATCGACCGCGAGATCGCGTTCGGCGACGAGGCGGCGGCACGGACGCTGATCGAGGAGATCGCCGCCCGATCGACGCCACTCGGCGACGCGCTCGCGGACGGTGTCGCGGCGGCCGCCGAGCGATTCGGTGGTGCTGACCTGATCCCGACGGTAAAAGGGATGGAGCTCTCTTCGTACGACCCCCGCGGCGCGGCCTCGATGGCGCTCGCGTACGCCACCAGCGACCGAGGCGGCTGTCACCGGCGCGCCCGACCGGTCGAGGTCGACGCGCTGGCGCCCGAGAGTCGCGACCCAGACGAGATCGCCGCCGCGGTCGCGAGCGAACAGGACCGGCGCGCGGCGCTGTGGTGTCTCGTCGCCGACGACTTCCTCGACGCCGTGTTCGACCCGGCGGTCGTCGCCGAGTGGCTCGCGGCTCGCGGGTACGACCACACGCCCGGAAAACTCTCGGCACTCGGCGAGCGAGTGTGGACGCTCGTCCGGCTGTACAACATTCGCGAGGGGTTCGACCGCGACGACGACGCGCTGCCGGCGGCGATCGCGGGAGCCGAGGGGGTCGGCAGCGGGGCTGACAGCGGAGACGGCGTCGATCCGGACGCCTTCGAGGACCTGCTCGACCGGTATTACGCAGTTCGGGACTGGGACCAGGCCGGTCGGCCAACGACGGAGCTGATCGAACGGGTCGGACTTGACGACCTGTCGGACCAGTCCGACGGCGGCGGGGGCGACGACGACAGCAGAAGTGAGCGCGATCCGACCGACCGCGACTAAGGCGCCGCCTGCTTCGTCGAGATCAGCTCGATCACGTCGCGGTGGGACAGCTCGTGGTCGGTGCCGACCTGCCGCCCGCTCCGGCAATCGGTGCCGTGGAGGAGCCCCTCGCCGATGTCCGAGTGGATGTGGAACGCGAAGTCCTCGGTGGTCGAGTCCTCGGGGAGGAGAAAGCAATCGCGGAAGACGCCCTTCTCGTCTTTACTTCCGTTCGCGGAGCCGGGGAAGACGGCGATACAGCCGAGCACGTCGAAGACGGCCGATTCGAGCGCCCCCTGCACGCCCGTCCCGTCGTACGCCGCGACGAACTCGCCGATCTGATCGAGGCCCGCCTCCTGCTCGTCGGAGACGTCGCCGACGATCTCGAAGTCGGCGTCGCCCGGCGTGTAGTCGATGACACCGGCCTCGTCCGCGTTCTTCAGGGCCTTCTCGGCGTGAGCGCTCGCGGGAACGAACGAGAGGTGTTCGTACTCGGAGTCGGTCGTGATCTCCTCCCAGTTCGCCTGCGCCTCGGGGGTGTCCATCTTGTTGGCGGCGACGACCATCGGCTTCGTCCGCTTACGGATCTCCACGGCGAGGTCGGCCCTGTCCTCGTCGTCCCACGTGTCGGGGTCGAGTTCGAGCCCCTCCGCGAGGATCACCTGTTTCATCCGGTCCTTGTCGATACCGAACGCGGACATCTGCTCTGCGAGTTCCTCCTCAATGGCGGCGTCGGCGCCGTGGTAGCGCGTCTCGAACTTCTCTAAGCCCTTGCTGAGCACGTCGAGGTACCACGCGTCGAGCTCCTCCTCTAAGAAGTCGATGTCCTCGCGGGGGTCGTGGCCCTCGGTGGCCTCGCCCTCGATGTCGGTCTTTCCGGAGAAGTCGACGACGTGGATCAACACGTCGGTCTCGTTGAGGTCGGTGAGGAACTGGTTGCCGAGCCCACGTCCCTCGTGGGCGCCCGGGACCAGCCCGGCGACGTCGACGAGCTTGATCGGAACGAAGCGGGTCCCTTCGCGGCAGACGCCGACGCTCGGCGTACAGGTCTCGTCGAACTCGGGGGCGGCGCAGTCGACGCGGACGTACGCCTCGCCGACGGTCGGGTCGATCGTGGTGAACGGGTACGCGCCCTCGGGCACGTCGTTCATCGTCGCGGCGTTGAAGAAGGTCGACTTGCCCACGGAAGGCTTGCCGACGAGACCGATCCGGTAACTCATTACCCTCACTGCGAGACCAGCGGTAAAAAGCGATGCGAGACGCTCCGTGGCGTGCGGACGGGTGACGCGGCGAGTCAGGGACGACCACTCGAGACCGACACTCAGGCGTCGCCGTCGGACTGCCCCGGTTCGCCGAGCGCCTCGATCGGGAGCACGTTCTGGAGCGCGACGAAGGCGTCCTCGGCGCTCTCGAACCGCTCCTGTTCGATGTCGGCGACGAGTTCGCCGAGGTCGGCGTCGCCGTCGGCGAACAGCACGGTCGTTCCCGAACACGCGTCGACGAGTTCGTCGCGGTCGGTCGGGTAGTCGCGCCCCTTGAACTCTTCTTCGACGCGCGAGAGGTTGATCTCGTCTGTCATGATCGATCTATTGGACGGCGAACGGCTTAAACGCGCGCCTCACTGGTTGAAAGCCCGATCCAGGTCGGTCACGAGAACGTCGGCCGCTCCGCGTACGGGATCGGGTCGCGCTCGCCGACGTTCCGGAACGCCTCCAGCCGGAAGGCGCAGGCGTCACAGGTGCCGCAGGCGGGCTCGTCGTCGCGGTAGCACGACCACGTCGCCTCGTAGGGAACCGACAGTTCGAGCCCGCGCTCGACGATGTCGGTCTTCGCATCCTCGACGTACGGCACCTCGATCGCGATCGTCGTCTCCGGTTTCGTCCCCGCGTCGACCATGCGCTCGAACGCCTCGAAGAACTCGGGGCGGCAGTCGGGGTACCCGGAGTAGTCCTCGGAGTGAGCGCCGACGAAGACGGCGTCGCACTCGTTCGCCTCGGCGTACGAGACGGCCATCGACAGCAGGTTCGCGTTGCGGAACGGCACGTACGAGGTCGGGATCTCGTCGCCGTCGAGGTCGGCGTCGGCCACGTCCATCGCGTCGTCCGTGAGCGAGGAGGCGCCGACGCGCTTCAGGTGGTCCGTCTCGATGTGAAGGAAGTCGCGGACGGGGAGGTCGTCGCGCTCGGCCAGCGCGCGGGCGCACTCGTACTCTTTCGTCTCCGTGTTCTGCCCGTAGGAGGTGTGTAAGAAGTAGAGGTCGTAGCCGCGGGCGGCCGCCTCGTAGGCGGTCGTCGCACTGTCCATTCCGCCGGAGACGAGGACGACAGCCCGCTTCTCGGTCGCCTGCGCATCGGCGGGGGTCTCGGTGTCGTTCTCGGCGTCAGTTTCGGTGGCGGGTCGTGTGTCGGTGTCAGTCTCGTTTTCGGTGTCGGCGGTCATGGGTTGGTGTGGTGAGTGATCGTCGGGTGTTGTCGCGGTCAGGTCTCAGGCGCGTCGTTCCACAGGTCGACGTGGAGTCGGGGCGTGTACCGATAGCCGTGTTCGAGCGCGAGGTCGGCGACGACGCGGCGCGTCTCGGCGAGCCGCTCGCGGGTCTGCCCCTCGGGCATGAGCAGGACGCGAGAGTCGGGGAGGCGGGACGGGTCGGCCAGTCGGTCCCGGACGTCGGCGACGAGCGATTCGATCTCGGGCAGGTCGTCCGGACCGGTCACGACGAACTTCAACTGCGTCTCGTACCGCGAGACGATCGTCGCGAGCGCGTCGCGGTCGATCCGGCTCGCCTCGTGCGCGTCGGACCACCGCTCGATCGCGGCGTCACTCACGTCCGAATCCGCGGGGTCGACGCCGGCGGGCGGGCGGTCGGCGGTCGGCGTCGACGAGGCGAGCTTCGGGCTCACGCTGGCGAGGTCGATCGGCGTCTCCGGCGGCGGAACGATCGTGCCGTTCGTCTCGACGGTCACGTGGTAGCTGCGGGCGGCCAGGTCGCGGATGAGGTCAGTGACCGCGTCGTGGACGAGGGGTTCACCGCCCGTGACGACGACGTGGTCGGGATCACGGGCCTCCACTTGCTCGACGAGTTCGGCGGCGGCGAGCCACGCTCCGGTCGGCTCCCACGAGGTGTGATAGGAGTCACAGAACCAGCAGCGCAGGTTACAGCCCGCAGTCCGCACGAACGTAGAGGGTTGACCCGCCAGCGTTCCCTCCCCCTGTAACGAGGCGAAGAGCTCGTTGATCGGGAGCGCGTCGTCGAGGGCGCCCCCGTGGGTGGGGTCCGACTCGTCGCCGTCGGTCGAATCCGGCTCGTCGCCGTCGACCGAGCCCCACGCGTCGTCGTCGATGTCGCTGGTGACCGGCATTACGGTGCGGCGCACAACTCGCCGGTTTCTCGCACCGAGACGGCGACCGAGGAGACCGTGTCGGGGAGGCGCTCTGCGAGCCGCTCTTCTAACACCGCCGCCATCACCTCCGCGGTCGGCGGGGCGTCGAGGACGACGGTCGCGTCGGCGTCGCCGGCCGCCTCGAACCCCGCGACGAGCGGGTCGCCCGCTTCCAGCAGGAACCGGTGGTCCCACTCGTCGATCACGTCGGTGACCACGCCCTTGTCGACGACCCATCCCTCGTCGGTGAGCTCGCCGCGCACCGTCACCGTCAGCTCGTAGTTGTGCCCGTGCGGCCGACTGCACTTCCCGTCGTGGTGGAGCAGCCGGTGCCCGGCCGAAATTCGGATCGGGCGGTCGCGGCCGATGTGGAGCGTGCGCTCTCCGACCCGAGAGATAACACCTGAAGGCCCTTCGGATAATCGTTGGTTCATACCCAAAGAATACAGGTCGAATATATAACCCCGACGACTCCCCGATCGGCCGCCAGTTAATCGCCCGGCCGACCGCCGACCGGCCGCGAAGAACCGGCAAAAACCGCAAAGAGTTATATGTCGTCGAAGACGTGTGTTATGTGAACGTATGACATTGTACAGCCAGATCCTGGTGCCGACCGACGGATCGGCAGAGGGGAAACGAGCGGTGGCACACGCCCTCGATATCGCCGCGGTCCACGACGCCGCGGTCCACGCTCTGTACGTGGTCGACACCGCGAGCTACGCCGGGATGCCGATGGAGAGCTCGTGGGAGGGGATCGGCGACCTCCTCCGCAGCGACGCGCGAGAAGCGATCGCGCGCGTCGAACGGCTCGCCGACGAGGTCGACGTCGACATCAAGACCGCGGTCGTCGACGGCTCGCCGAGCCGTGAGATCATCCGGTACGCCGAGGGCAACGACTGCGACCTCATCGTGATGGGGACCCACGGACGGGGTGGGATCGACCGGCTCCTCCTCGGGAGCGTCGCCGAGAAAGTCGTTCGGGGCTCGTCGGTCCCGGTGGTGACGGTCCGGCTCGACGGCGACGTGCCGACGGGAGCGGCCGTTAAGGCGGCGACGAACGAGGCGGAGACGCCAAACGAGGCGGAGACGCCGACCGACGCCGGGACGGCGACCGGCACCGGGACCTCAAGCGATGCCGGGACCGCGAGCGACGCGGGCTAATCGTCGAGGTCGCAGCGTTAGTCGGCGGCGTCCCGGAGGTGCTCGCAATCGCCCGCGTGAACGCGCGTCACCCCCTCATCGGTCTCGATCACGAGCGCGCCGGGCGGCTCCACGTCGACCGCGGTGCCGACCACCGGGCCGGTCGCGGTCTCGACCCGTACCCGCCGACCGAGGGTGCTCGTTCGCTCACGCCACGCGGGGAGGACACGGTCAAGCCCGTCTTCCGTCGCCGTGAGCGCTGCGAACCGTTCGAGGAGTGTCGCGGCGATCCGGCGCCGGTCGACCTCGTCACCGGTCTCGGCGCGGAGCGAGGTCGCGTCGGCCGGAAGCGCGGCGGCGTCGATGTCGGCGTTGACGCCGATGCCGACGACGATCCACGACACCCTGTCGGCCTCGCCCTCCATCTCGGTGAGGATTCCGGCGAGCTTGCGGCCGCCGCGGCCGCCGTGACTGGTCGCCGCGGATCGGTCCGGCTCCGCTTCCGCGGCGTCGTCGCTCCCCGCCAACACGTCGTTCGGCCACTTGATGTGCGCGTCCACGCCGGCCTCGCGGCAGGCGTCCGCCACCGCGACGGCGGCCGCGAGGGTGAACAGCGGCGCGCGGGCCGGCGACACCGCGGGTCGCGCCATAACGGAGACCCAGACCCCGCCGCTCGGGGCGACCCACTCGCGGTCCAGCCGGCCGCGACTCCCGGTCTGTTCGTCCGCGACGACCGCGACGTCGGCGGCACCCCCTGCTGCAAGCTCGCGAGCGCGGTCGTTCGTCGACGACAGCCGATCGTGGTATTCGACGGCGTACGGCGCGTCGAGTCCGAACTCGATACCGGCCGCGGAGTAGCCGGGGCTCGCCGGAGCCACGTACCCCTCGCCGGTCGATTCGACCCCGAACCCCTCCTCTCGAAGCGCCTCGACCGCTTTCCAGACGGCCGCGCGCGAGACGCCAAGCGCCTCGGCGAGTTCGGGACCGGAGACCGGGCCGTCCTCCAGGGCGTCGAGGAGCGCGCGGCGCGTATCCATATCGACGCCGTCGTCGGGAACGCCAAAAGCCGTTCCGGGTTCGCGACGGTTCGCAACGGGTCGCGACGAGAGTTGCCCGGATCGAGTTCGTTCCCCCGATCGCGGACACCACGTTTCCGGTGAAACGACGAGTGGTACCGAGGGGCACGGAAGACGATTGAGCACCGCGGTCCGAGGCCGGTCACGTCGGGACACCAATCGGCGCTAAGAGGCGACTCGACACAAGACACAAGGTCTCACGGCCGAATCCTCTGGTATGCAACCCTCCAAGGAGCGCGAGGCGTCCGACGGGGACCCGCTTGACGACCTCGATGACCTCTTGGACGACGATCTCGCAGAGGGCGGGGAGGCGAGGGATTCCGTCGAACCGTCTACCGCATCGAGATCGGAGCCCGTAGCCGGCGGCGAGGCCGGCCGGATCGGTCTCGACGGACGGTGGTTCTCTGCGAAGGCGTTCGCCGTCGCCCTCGTCGCGGTCGCGGTCGGCGTGTTCGTCGGCGGGGCGATCCCGCTCATCGGGGGGACCATCGGCTCCGCGGGTGGAGTGTTCCTCGCCGCGTTCCTCGTCGGACTCGTCTTCTCGACACGGCGGTACGTGGAGACCGGGATCGCGGGGGCGGCGGCCGGTGCAGGGACCGCGGTGACGAGCGTACTCGGGGTCGGCTTTCTCCCGATCGGCGTCGACTACCTCCAGCAGTGGGGGCCCTCGCTGCTGGCGGTCGGTGCCGGGGTCGGCCTGATCGCGGCGCTGCTCGGGCACTACTTCGGCCGCGACCTCCGTGCGGGACTGACCGGCGAGATCGCGGAGTAGCGGAGGAGGCGCAGAGCGAAACGGCGGCGAACGACGACGAATGACGGCGAAGTGGGCGAAGTGGAGATGTCGACAACGACCAGGCAGTTAACGGACCGTCTACCGCGTCCAGCGTCCTGCGTCGACGCCGACGTACGCGGCGATTTCGTGGCGTTCCAGCACGACAAATCCGGCCAGGATGGCGACGAACCCGACGATCGCCTCGGCCCCGATCAGGCTGCCGAGCAGCGCCCAGCTGCCGACCGCAGCGACGACCGGTTCCGCGTAGCCGACGAGGTGCAGTTGCGTCGGGCCGACGGTGTCGAGCAGCGCAAAGTAGATCAGAAACGCGACGACGCCCGACAGCGCCGTGAGGTACGTCAGCGACGCGATCGAGGTGGCGTTCCAGACGATCGCAGCGGGGGACTCACCGAGGAGTCCGGCGCCGACGAAGAGCATCCCGGCGCCGAGCACCATCGCCCACCCCTGCAGCGCGGCGATCGGGAAGTCGGTCCGGAGCGGCCGGAGGAGCACGGCCCCCAGCGAGAACGCGACCGCTCCGGCGAACGCGAGCGCCACACCGAGCAGGACCGAGCTTCCGAGCCCCGCAGACATCGGGTCGGCGATCACGATGACGCCGAGGATCCCGAGCGCGAAGCCGCCGATCTCGAAGGGACCGATCCGCTGGCTCGGAAGGAGCGCGGCCGCGAACGTGGCGGTGAGCACCGGCGAGAGGCTCACAATGACCGCCGCGACGGCGCCGGAGATGTGGAGTTCGCCGACGTACAACAGCCCGTGGTACGCGGCGATCACGAAGGCTCCGGCGACGGCGACGCCGAGCCACTCGTCGCGGTCGCGTGGGATCCAGCGGTCAGCAACGAGCACGGCGTATCCCAACACCACGACGCCGGCGATGGCGTACCTGACGCCGGCGAACAGAAGCGGCGGGAAGTAGTGGAGGCCGGCCTCGATGGCGACGAAGGAGGTGCCCCACAGCGTCGCGAGCAGAAGGAAGGCAGCGATAACCGATTCGGGAGTGGAAATGAGGTTCCGCAGGTTCATTGAGTGTCAGTTCGAAATTGGCGGAGATAGTTAAAGTATACTCCCGAATTCCCTCGGGTTCGAAATGAACAACCACACATACGAATTGGCTGCAATCTGCTCTCGAAATTATCTGGTGATCTTGGATCTGTCTCCAAGTATATCGGTCGACATATACAACAATCCCTCACGCAAAGAGGGAGTATGGACGAGCGCGACGTGCGACTGGTGAAGGCGATTTCCGATCTCGGCACGGGGAGCCCGGAGCGGCTCCACGAGGAAACAGGGATTCCGGTGTCGACGATCCACTACCGCTTGAACAATCTGCGGGAGGCCGGCATCATCGAGAACGACCTGTACGACCTGGACCACGAGGCGCTCGGGCTCGGTGTCACCGTCATCGTCGAGGTGCTCGCCGACTACGAGGGTCCCTACGAGGCGTTCGCCGACCAGCTACTCGCCGTCGAGGGGGTGACGGAGGCGTTCTTCACGATGGGGGAGACCGACTTCGTCGTCCTCGCGCGGCTCTCCTCGTCGGACACCGTCGAGCGGCTGATCAGCGACTTCGAGGCGATCCCCCAAGTCGAGCGGACGAACTCGACGTTCACGATCGCGACCCTGCGCGACGAGCCCCGGGCGCCGGCGACGTACGACCTCGACACGCTGATCGAAGAGCTAACAGACTGAGGAGACGGCGCGCTCGACGGAGCAGTAACAGTTTTTAATCGATGGAGTCCAGGTCATCATCGGTTTGTCCCATCGAGACGTCTGTCGTGTCCGTGTGCGGTGCCTTCCCTGGGAGCCAGTCACCGATGTTGGCGGCGACGTAATCCCTGCCACCGAGGCCGAACCCGATACCGATAGCGAGGGCGACGCCGGCAGCCAGTCCCCAAGCCACTGCCTGTGCAAACGTGTTGAGTAGCCGTACGTCGACGCCCATCGTTCCGAGGCCGATCACAGTCACGACGAAGTATAGAAACACGCGCAGGCCGTCCGCGAACATATTAGTGTAGTTCGTGTTTGTGACCGTCTCGGTGTGCGCGACGACATCACCGAGGAAGTCGGCGAGAACGAACCCGATGATGATGATGAGCACGCCGGCGATGAACGCGGGGAGATACGAGACCGCGCTCGCGATCCACTCCGAAAGCAGCTCAATCGCCAGCACATCCGCCGCTGCCAGAATCGCCAGCGCGTACACGAAGTACGCCCCAATACGACCGAAGCTTCGCGAGACTGCTCTTTCTGTTCCACCCAGTGCGCCACCGAGTGGCGTATCCATGACGAATCGGTCAATTTCGGATCGATCGGCGATACGTCGTATCACACCGGCGAATAGGCGTCCGACAATCCACCCGATAAGCAGGATGACCAGTGCGCCGATGAGCCGGGGAAGGAAGCTTACAACCTCTGCGATGGTGTTCTGAAGATAGTTCGTGACCTCGATCTGCAGTGCGAGTGTATTCATTGTTGTCACGAGTGGCAATTGTGATCTTGCGAGTATTGTTATTTGTATCATATTCTAATACTCTCATCGAGAACAGATATCCCGCCTCGAAACGGCCCGCGAGCGTCAGATACGTACGCATATCGCTCCAATAAAGTGTCAATTACCCATCTCTTTGTAAACGGACGGCTGAAGCTACAAAGGCAGCCATCCATCCGTCCTCACCGACATACAAACAGCCGGCGCTGTTGAAACTCTATTCTATAGACACAAGAGAGTATGAAATAGTTGGTTGTTGAAAAGTGCGAACTATACAAACACTGTCGTGAGAGCAATTACAGCGATAACGATTCCTCCAACTGCTTGTTGATAATTTCGCTGATACCCGCTATATACAGATAGTATGAGAGAACCACAGGCTGCCACAACAAGGAGGATCTGCGGGAAGGAAATCATAACAAATGGTTGGTGATTGGCTCATTTATACTTATCCTGATCTATTCCACGTAGGTTCTGTCGCGTCACAGCGACAATTATGCTGATGAGCGGATTTTTTGGCGCTGTTGAACTCCTCAGAAATTGATAAGAGTTGCGTGCTGGATATAGAGGATTAAGCACAGTACGGCACTTAGTTCAGTCGTCAACGCTTGAGCCGAGCGATACGTATTCTTACGGAGTTATCGAACGGACTGCATCACTCTCTGCCAATGAAACGTCCGTGCGGACTTTTCAGTCCTCCCGTCCAAGGACACGGTATGGACGATATCCAAATCGACGACGTGGACCGGAGTATCCTGCACCAACTCCAGCTCAACGCTCGTCAGACCGATACGGAGATCGCCGAGAAGGTGGGTGTGACCTCCACGACGGTCCGGAATCGCCTCGACAAACTCGAAGACGGGGGCGTGATCCGGGGCTATTATCCCGAGATCAACTACGAGCAAGCGGGCTACCCCCTCCACGTCATGTTCGTTTGCACCGTCAATCCGAATAAGCTGGATTCACTGGCCGAACAGATCCTCGACGTTCGCGGTGTGGTGACCACCCGGGATTTACTTGGTGGCGAACGGAATGTCCACGTCGAGATCGTCGCCGGCTCTGTCGGGGAGATCGAAGAGATCCGCAACGAACTAGCGGACTTGGGCATGACGATCAACAGTTCTGAGATCATCTCCGAGACGAAGGTCCAGTCATGGGACCACTTCTATCCACGGCCGGATCCCGACGCGGACCAGGACGACGACACCGACGACGCGTCGATCACTGATCAAGGATAGCCAGGAGATAGATTGAAATTTTCAAATATAATGGCACCTATCGGCTCTTGTTCCATATTCAAGTTTCAATATATACACTAAAAATCGGATTAGTTTGGATTTTACAAATATGACGAGTATATGGGTAAAAGAGTTTATTCGTGTAGGAATCCTTGCCACGGTATGACCCAATCAATCGAGGTGGTACCCAATATTTTCAGTATATTGTCATACTCCGTTCGTCGGTACATCCCGGACTGCGTGTCGATGCGTTCCGGGAATGACTCTCCGGCCAGTTCCCGGGGCGTCCCAGGAGGTTGAGACACGTGGCACAACCAGAGAACATTGAACAGGCGATAGAGGTACTACAACAACTTGGGTTGAAGGAATACGAGGCGCGGTGTTTCGTCGGACTCTCCCGTCTGAATACCGGGACGGCAAAGCAACTCAGCGAGGTGGCCGAGGTCCCCCGGACGCGGGTCTACGACACGATTCGAGTGCTCGAAGCCCAAGGACTGGTCGAAATTCAACACTCCAGTCCACAGCAGTTTCGGGCGGTACCACTGGACGAGGCGACCGAGACGCTCCGGGACCAGTACGAGGATCGCGTCGAGCAACTACACGACGCCCTCGCCACAGTCGATATCGTGGAAGAGGACGACGAATCCTCCGTTCAGCAGGTGTGGTCGATGGCCGGGCGCACCGCGATCGAGAACCGGACAAACGACCTCATCGAAAACGCATCCGAGGAGGTCGTACTCGTCGTCGGTGACGAATCGCTGTTGACCGACGACCTCGTCACCACACTGAATGGTATCGGCAACGGCGTTGAGTTGGTCATTGGAGCACTCTCCCCATCTCTCGAAGATCAGGTTCAGACGGCCGTCCCGGGTGCCACGACATTTATTTCGGGCCTGGAGTGGCTCCACGGCAAGGACACCACCGAGAACGAGACGGCGATCGGTCGGCTGGTGCTGATCGACCGGTCGGCGTTTCTCGTGAGTTCGATCATGCCCGAATCCAAAGCGGAACAGGCAATCTTCGGTGAGGGGTTCGGGAACGGCCTCGTCGTGATCGCCCGGCGGCTCATGGCCCAAGGGTTAGTGACCGCCCATGACCCCGGCCAGTGAGTTCGAGAACTCGGTTTTTCGGCCCGAGCGTTATTCTGCGTCGCCACCGTCCGGTGTGCCATCATCGGCGGGTCGTGCCCGGGTCCGCAACGGCCACACGGTGAGATATTCGCTGTTATCGACGGTGATGCGACAGTGTTCAACCCGGAACCAACCGTTCGGAAGTGAACGAGACCGGTCTGCATCATATAGATGGGTCTCGATAGACAGTACCGCCAGTGAGACTATGATGAGAAGTTTGTGCTGTCTATCCGTCGGCTGATTCAGTGCATTGTAGTAAAATGCATAACGGCATGGTGCTGAACTCACGCTCGATATCTTGCTCTATATCTTGTAGGCAGTTTCTGACAGATGAGTGGTAGACTAAGGTCCGCAGTGATAGGTGAGCCGCCTGTACTGGACGAAACGGGGTCTAACGTATTACCTTCTGAGGGTTTCAACAGAGCCAAACGACCTCCAGAAACGCCTAACGCACTCGACACCGCCATCAGTCACTGAGAACCGACCGCAGGGCGCGGCGACGCCTACGACCGCTTGCCGATCTCCTCGCGCAGCACGTCGGAGACGACCTCGCCGTCGGCCTTCCCGCGAAGCGCGCCCATCGCCTCACCCATCAGCCCGGAGAACGCGCCCATCCCCTCGTCCTCGATCTGGTCGGCGTTTCGCTCGACGACCCCGACGACTGCCTCCCGGACCTCCGCTTCGCTCACGCCCGAGAGTCCTGCCGCCTCGACGGCCTCCGCGGCCGACAGGGCCGGGCTCTCGGCGATCGTCGTCAACACCTCCGGGACGCCCTCCTTCGCGAGGTCGCCGTCCTCCACGAGATCGAAGAGCGCGAGGAAGTGCTCGTCGGTCAGGTTCTCGACGGCCGCCCCGTCCCGGCGGATCTCGGTCGTCGTCGACTCCAGCGTCGAGGCGGCGAACGTGGGGTCGACGCCGCGCTCGACGGCCGTCTCGAACAGCGGGAAGCGTCGGCCGAACGCGACTTGTTCGGCGAGACCACGGTCGAGACCGAGGTCGTCGACGTAGCGGTCCGTCTTCTCGTCGAGGAGTTCGGGGCGGTCGACATCGGTCGGGTCCGGCTCAACCGGCGGCACGTCGGTCTCGGGGTACATCCGCGCGGCGCCCGGCAGGGGCCGGAGGTACCGGGTCGTCCCGTCGTCGTTGGCACCGCGGGTCTCTTCGGGGACGCCCTCGATGGCGGTGGCCGCGCGCTCGGCGGCCGCGTCGATCGCGAGGTCCGCCGTCTCGGGGTCCGCGGCGACGATCGCGACGGCGTCGGTCTCGCCGGCGCTGACGGCCTCGCGGAGGGCGTCGACCTCCTCGTCGGTCACGCCGTAGGCCGGTAGCTCGTCGGTGTGGAAGATGCCGCCCGCGCCGTGGCGCTTCGCGTGGTCCGACAGCTCGGTGCCAAGCCGGCGGTCGGGCTGGATCTCGCGGCCGACGAGCCCGTCGAAGCCGAAGAGGGGGACCGCGGTGACCTTCCCGCCCGAGTCGAGGGCGCTCCGGATGACGCCGGAGTCGGTGTCGGCGAACAGGTCGGTCACGTCCCGCATGTCGCCCACGCTCGCGTCGCGGTCGTCGAGTTCGTCGCGGATCGCGAGCAGTTCGGCCTGCCTGCCGACCTCGCCGCGGACGATGTCCTCGATCCCCTGTAAGTCCTGGACGCCTTTCACCTCGACGCGGGCGCCCTCGGCGATGGAGACGTTGACGTCCTGGCGGATGGTCCCGAGCCCACGCTTAACCGCGCCCGTCGAGCGGAGCAGCATGCCGATTCGCGCGGCCGCCTCGCGGGCGCCCTCCGGGCTCCGGATGTCCGGTTCGGTCCCGATCTCGACGAGCGGGACGCCGAGGCGGTCCAGCGAGTAGACGACGCCGTCGTCGGTCTCCTCGACGCGCTTGGCCGACTCCTCTTCGAGCATGAGGTCCGCGATCGACACGGTCCCTTCGCTCGTTTCGATCTCGCCCGCCTGACCGAGCAGGATCGACCGCTGGAAGCCGGAGGTGTTCGAGCCGTCGATGACGAGCTTGCGCATGACGTGGGCCTGATCGACGACCGAGATGTCCAGCAGGTCGGCGATCTGGAGGGCCACGGAGAGGGCCTCGTCGTCGACCCGGCGGGGCGGCTCGTCGTCCTCCTCGACGAGACAGGTGGTGTCGTACGCGAGGTAGGTGAACTCGCGGTCGACGCGGCTCTCCTCCATCGCGGCGTCGTCGAGCTCGCCGAGTTCGCTCTTCGTCGGGTGGAGCCGGCGGGTGATCTGCCGCTCGGCTGCGTCGGGGTCGCGCTCGGTCGTCGGGGAGTCACAGAACAGCTTCGTCGCGGTGTCAAGCTGCTGGTGGATCTCCAGGCCGGCGACGAGCCCCAGCTCCTCGTGGTCGTACTCGGGGGTCGCGTCCGTGCTCATTACGCCTCACTCCGACGGCGTGCGACTAAAAGGGTGGCAGTTCGCGCGAGCGGTGAGCGACCGCGAGACCGATCGGGGGAGGCCGACGCCGCGACACGATTTATAAATAAACGGGCGGTGGCGCACGCCCGTGAGCGGCCGTTCGGCCGCGAACGGCGCGTGCGAGGGACGCAGCGGTCGCTTATAAGCGACCGCTGCGAGGCTGGGGAGGCGTGAGGCTGCGGTCGCGGTCCCGCGAGTGAAACCAGCGGGAGCATGGAAGCCGCAGCCCGCGCAGCGAAGCGAGCAGGAACGTCTTCCAGTGGTGCGGTCGGACGGGACTCAAAGGGGCAGTCGCCGGCGGCAGAGCCGCCGGCTGCCAGAGGCGCGTAGCGCCTCGCTGCCGCGAGGGCGACGCAGGCGACTGGGGCTGTAGAGGTGTTTTCCGCCGATCTTCAGTTAACCGTTTATAAGTAGTTGGCGGGGGCGATCGGAGTAGCCGTCACATCGACGACGATCATAGATAAATGACAAACCGCCTCGTCGACGGCAAGAACCGGGTAAAGCCGTCGCTCAGTGAGTAGCGTTCGAAAGGAATTATGCGTGGGTGCTGTCGTAGAGACAACACCGTGCATCGTGGCGGGTGTGCCGCCGAGCGATGCGTGGGACCGGATTTGAACCGGCGGACCTCTACAGGACAGCGCCCTCAACGCTGCGCCGTTGGCCTGGCTTGGCTACCCACGCTCGCGGTGTTCTGTCGCATCTCCACGTACCCTTCCCCCAATTAAAAGCCCTTCCATTCGCCACCGCCGTGTCGGCGAATACCACCGACAGCCAACAACGTGAGAGACGCGGCGACGCGGTCGCGGTCGACACGTCCGGCGCTTCCACTGTCGTCGCCGTCGCGACCGCCACCACCGTCACCGCCGGAACCGGCACGCGTTTGAGGGCGGCGACCGATCGGCCGATCATGTCCGAGTGGGCCCGCGAGCACGTCCCGGCACTGACCGCCCTCCTGTCCACCGTCGCGCTCGCGCTCGTGTTCGGCGCCGTCGGCGGCGCGATCCCGAGCGACCTCCTCCCGCGCGCGAGCGACGGCGCCATCGCCGCGATCCCGCATTTCAACGCCGCGATCTCCGCGACCGCGATCGCGACGATCCTCCTCGGCTGGCGGGCGATCTCGCGGGGGAACGTGCGGCGACACAAAGCCCTCATGCTGACGTCGTTCGGGCTGTTCGCGTCGTTCCTCGCCGGGTACCTCTACCGGCTGATCCTCGTGGGCACCGCCGAATTCCCGGGTCCCGAACTCGTGTACAGCTACGTCTACCTCCCGTTTCTGGCGGTTCACATCCTGCTCGCGATCGTCTGCGTCCCGTTCGTCTTCTACGCGCTCCTGCTTGCCGCGACCCGCCCGTATCAGGAGTTGTACGGCACCCGACACGCACAGATCGGCTCCGTCGCCGCCGCGCTCTGGCTGATATCGTTCACGATGGGAATCGGCGTGTACCTCATGCTGTATCATCTCTACTAGCTCGAAAACGCCGTTTTCACGCCTTCTCTCTGCACGCCGATCCGGTCAAGACGAAAGCCGTCCGCCTCAGTCAGAATGAATCGTCGCGCCGTCTCGCGGACTACTCCTCGTCGGTCGCCATCTTGTGCGCCGCGTAGAACAGCGGGATCAGCAGCGCCCCGGCGAAGCCGAGACTGAGCGCGAGTGCGCCGAGATCGCCGGCGGAGAGGACTCGACCGCCACCCTCACCGTCGCCGCCCTCGCCGTCGCTGCTGTTCTCACTTCCCCCGTCGTCTCCGCCGTCGCCACCTTCTCCGTCACCGTCCTCACCCGGCGTCACGAGGTCGTCGTCGACGGAGCCGATCGCGACAGCCCCCTTCATCCCGACCGCTTCGTGGGGGACGCAAAGGTAATTGAACGTGTCGCCGTCGGACGCGTCCTCGAAGGTGTACTCAAACGTCGTTCCCTCCTCGCCGACGGGGTCGCCGCTGTCGAACGTCTCGTCGTCTGCGACGACGTTGTGCGCGCCGCCCGCGCCCGTCCACTCCCAGACGACGGTCGTTCCGGGGTCGATGAGGATCGCGGCCGGCCCGAATCGGAGCCCGTTCTCGCCGGCACCGACCTCGACCGTGACCTCGTCTTGACCCGTGTAATCGTGAGTGCCGTCGTAGTTGTCGACGTCGTCGAGCCAGCCACCGTACTGGGCGGCGACGCTTCCGGTTCCGGCGGTGACGCCGGCCGCGACGGCGGCGCCCGCGGCGCCCGCCCTGAACAGCCCGCGCCGGCTCATCGTCGTGTCGTCGGCGTTGAACGTCATACGTCTACATCCCGTCGTGCGCATATTTAAGCTCCCGATACACGACGCTGAGCCACGGGCTCGACAACGCCAACGGCGGCGGATGGCGTGAGAAAACTCGGTTCGCCGACCAAGACGGGGGTTTGTCAGTCGTCCGCAGGCGTCGAATCCGGCGTCGAACCGGCGATTTCGCGATCGGTCTCCTCACCCTCGACGTCGAAGGGATACTTCCCGGTGACACAACCGAGACAGAGATCAGCGCGACTCTCGCCGAGCGCGTCGGCGACGGCGTCGACCGAGAGGTACGACAGCGAGTCGGCGGCGACCTGCTCGCGGATCTCCTCTGTCGAGGCGTCCGCGGCGATCAGCTCCTCGCGGGTCGCCATGTCGATGCCGAAGTAGCAGGGCGCGATGATCGCGGGCGCACCGATCCGGAGGTGAACTTCCTCGGCGCCCGCCTCGCGCACGAGTTCGACCAGCTGGGTCGAAGTGGTGCCGCGGACGATGGAGTCGTCGATGATGGTGACCGACTTCCCCTCCACCGTCGACCGGATCGGGTTGAGCTTCAGCCGGACCGCTCGCTCGCGTTCGTCCTGTGTCGGCATGATGAACGTCCGGCCCACGTACCGGTTCTTCATCAGTCCCTCGGCGAACTCGATACCGCCTTCTCCCTCGGATCGCGGGCTCCCGTCGGCCGCGGTCTCAGCGGACGCGTCGGCGTAGCCCGAGGCGAACGCCCGGCCCGAGTCGGGAACGGGCATCACCACGTCCGACTCGACGCCGGATTCCTCCCACAGCTTCCGACCGAGCCTCCGGCGCACCTCGTACACGAGGTTCTCGTCGATCACGGAGTCGGGACGAGCGAAGTAGACGTGCTCGAAGAAACAGTGGGCCGTCGATTCGCGTTCGACGAGTTGATAGGTGTCGTAGCCGGTACCGTCAGGATTCAAAACGACGAGTTCGCCGGGGCGCACGTCGCGGATAAGCTCCCCGTCGAGAGTGTCGATAGCGGCGGATTCGCTAGCCAGTACGTAGCCGCCGTCCACCTTCCCGAGACACAACGGACGGTTCCCCAGCGGATCGCGAACGCCCAAGACGGTATCGTCGTGGGTGATGGCCAGCGAGTAGGAGCCGTGGATGCGGTTCATCGTGTGTTTCACCGCCCGCACAAGGTCCTCCTCCAAGAGGTTGCGAGCGAGATCGTGGGCGATCACCTCGGTGTCTCCGTCGGAGGTGAACGCGTGGCCGGCCGCGGCCAGCTCCTCGCGGACCTCGTCCGCGTTCACGAGGTTCCCGTTGTGCGAGAGTCCGAGCGATCCGGACTTGAACGAGACGGAGAAGGGCTGCGCACAGCTCTTGTCGAGGCTCCCTTCGGTCGGGTACCGAACGTGGCCGATCCCGGTGCCGCCCGACAGCGACGCCAAGTCTTCCTCGTCGAAGGCGTCGCCGACGAGCCCCCGCTCGACGTGACTGTGCTGTTGGAACCCGTCGTGGGTGACGATCCCCGCGGACTCCTGTCCGCGGTGTTGGAGCGCGTACAGCGCGTAGTACAGCGGCCGCGCGGCCTCTCGGTCCGCGAGCGAGACGCCGACGACGCCGCACTTCTCTCGCGGCTCGTCGGAGGTGTAGTCCCCACCGGCTTGCATATGTACGTCGCTGGGGCGTGAATCGATAAAAACCCTCGTGTTCGTGGCATCTACGACCCCTTTAAACCACAGAACTATACACAAGTGTGGATCGATCGGGGCGAATGAGGTGACCGACGGTCCCTCGATCTCGCCAATCGTTCCATGCGCAGGAGTGACTTGCGTTCCCCCGGCGTCTCACTCTCCGCCGACGTACTCGTCGAGCCGATCGAAGTAGTCCTCGCGGGGCACTTGATAGGCACCTCGGTAGTCGATCTCGCCCGCGGCGAATCGCACCGCGACATCGACGGCGGCGGCCGCGCCGGCCTCGCGACCGTCGTGCGTCTCCGCGATCGCCTCGATCTCGGGCTCCAGAAAGAGGACGACGTGCCACTCGTCGGTGGCGTACTGCCCGGCCCCCGGCCGAGCGTTCCGTGAGCCGTTCGTCAGGTAGATCGTCGGGAGACACTCCGGCGGGAGGTCGTCACCGCTGAAGACGTCCGGTCGGTAGACGAGGATGGCCCGACCGCTCGGCTCCTCGTTCCACACCCGCCAGCCGTCCGGCAGCGCCTCGAAGCTCATACGCCGACTCGGTCGCGGAGGCTTGAAAGGGTCGCGCTCCGGCCCGATCGCGACGGGACGGCGCAAGGGGGACGGCAGTCGAAGCCGGCTTCGGCCGCCTCAGTCGACGATGTCGGAGCCGCCTGGCGGCAAGAACTCCTGTAACTGGTCCGCGCTCGCGACCTTGCGCACGAACGACTGGTCGGCGAAGCGGCCCTTCAGCTCCCGGTACACCATCATCGCCGCGTCGTTCTGCGCGTACATCCCCGGCTCCAGCGTTACCGAGACGGCCGTGCGATCGACGATCGCCGACGGCGGTCCGCCGATCGCTCGCGTCACCGGCTCGCACTGGACGCCGACGGCGACGCGACAGGGCACGTCTTCGAAGTAGGTGCGGTCGCCGCGGATCACGAAGCTCCCCTTCTCGATGTACTCGCCGCTCTCGGGGGTCTTCGAGACCTGATCGGGCTCGACCATGTACGCGTCGCCCGCGCCGCGGCCGTCCTTCCAGTCAGAGGAGTACGACACCGCGAACTGCGCGGCCTCTCGGAGCGTCTGGTCGTCCCAGTCGACCGGGTCCGCCGACTCCGACGGCCCGGCGGCCTTCAGCAGCGTCACCGGCCCTCCGTGCGCCTGCGTGTGGAAGAACCGGTCGTGTTTGCTCATGTACTTTTTCACCAATTCCTCGTTCTGATCGGCGTTGCGGCCGCCGATGACGAGATACCCCGTCGAGGTGTGGAACCAGCGGAACCGCTCGTACCAGTCTTCCGGCCGCCGGATCGGGATCGACGAGCGCGAGAGCCAGTCGATCTCGTGTTCCTCCTCGTCGCCGTCGCCCTCCTCGGAGTCGGACTGGTCGCCGTCGGCCGCCGCCTGCTGAGCCGCCCACTCCGCTTTCCGCTCTTTGACCGCCTCCAGCTCCGCTCGGGTGGACTCGATCGCCTGCTCGGCGCCCGCCTTTTTCTCCTCGATCCGCTTGGCCTCCTGGTACAGTTGGTCGGCGTTGACCTCGACGCCCGCGTTCGTGTCGATTTCGACCCGAGTCCCGTCGTCGCCCAACTCGACCGTGACAGTCCCATCGCTGCCGTCCACGTCGACGACCGCTTCGGCGGCCGGAATGCCCCGCTCCGCGCCGGCGGCCAGCGTGTCGGCGATCTTGTCCCACGGGACGTCGTTCGCGCGGGCGTCCCGCACCGTCGAGAGCACCTCGTCGACGAGGTCGTACTCGGCGTACAGCAGCTCTGCGCGCTCGCGCTCCTGTGCCGCCTGCTCGTCGAACCCCTCGATCGCCCCGCGCTGCTGTTCGATGATCCGCTCCTGTTTGGCGATCTCCTCTTCGAAGTCGGGTCGGGACGCGCTGGCGTCAGCGGGTGCTTCGCCCTCCTCGGTGTCCTCGTGTTCGAGCCGGTAGAAGTACTCGTCGACGGCGGCGTTAAACGAGTCGAAGCCGACGCTCGGGAGCCCCTCGTGTTCCGAGAGCGGGAACGGGGTGACGTCGACGACCCGGGGATCGCGGTCCGCGTCGCCGTCTCCGTTTCCGTCTTCTTCTCCGTCCCCGTCGAGCGCCTCCTCGTACACCCGCGGGTCGATGTCGCCGGAACGGAGCCGCTCGCCGATCCGCGAGAGCGCCTCGTGGAGCGCGCGGAGCTGGTCGTCGGTCGCCTCGTCGACCGGGAGCGTCTTCTCGACGCCCGCACGGGTACACACCTCCTCGGCGTAGAGCCCGCCGAGGTTGAGCTGGGTCGCCAGCGTCCGCACCACGTCGCTGTCGGACTCGCGCATGTGGCGTTTGAACCCGCCGAGGCTCACGTCGAGGGGGTTGAGCCGCGAGGCGGGGTACTCGTACTGCGCGCCGGGCGCGACCGTCCGCGACTTGAGCCGAACCGTCGAGAGCGACCCGACGACCTCGCCGGTCTCGTCGAGCGCGGCGACGTTCCCCTGTCCGAACAGCTCGGCGACGAGCGCCGTGTTCTCGTCCTCGCGCTCGAACTCGAACGTGAGGATCCGGTCGAACTCGTACTGCTCGACGCCCGCGAAGTCGGCGCCCGACAGGCGGTTCCGCAGCATCTTCGCGAAGTTCGGCGGGCGACCGGGCGCGTCCGCGACGTGCTCGGGGTCCGCGACGTGAGCGCGCTTGACGTCGCCCACCTCGATCATGAGTTCGACGCGCCCGCGGTCGAAGTCGCGGAGCTTCAGCCGGAGCAGGTCGTCGTCGTAGAGGTACGCCTTGTCGACCTTCGCGCCCGCGTACCGATTGAGCTCGGTGACGAGCGCGCCAAGGTCGATGCTCGACAGCTCCCGCTTCTGGTCCATACTCGACAGAGACAGGCGGCCCGGAAAAAGGCGTGTCGTTGTGCGGACGGACAGACCGAGTGGTCGTACCGCCTACAACCGCTTCGAGACGTACGGCCCGTCCTGGTGGTAGCCCAGCTTATTTCGGTAGTACTCGCGGGCGCCGATCCCCGAGATGATCGCCAGCTTGCGGTAGCCGGCGTCGCGGGCGAGTTCCTCGGCGCGTTCGAGGAGCTTTCGCCCGTACCCCTGATGCTGCCAGTCGCCGTCGCCGCCAATGGCGACCTCGGTGCCGTACACGTGAAGCTCGCGGATGAGCGCGGCGTCCTCGAGCTCGCGGCGGGTCGCGTCGGTTTCGGTTCCGGGCGCACCGGGCTGGTCGGGGGTGAACGAGGGGAACCGCAGGCGACAGAACCCGACGAGCAGGTCGCGAACGGGGTCTTCGAAGGAGATAAAGTGCTCCGTCCCGCCGCCGGCCTCGTAGGTGAACACGTCGAGTTCGACGTCGTCCGGGTCGGGGTCGGCGTCGTTGTGACCCACCTCGCGGGCGCGGATGTCCCGCTGGACGATCCCCTTCTCCTCGGCCCGCTGGTCGGCGAGCTGACGGAGGTTCGACTTCCAGACGCCGCCCTCGATGAAGTCCGCGGGGATGTCGCGCTGGACGCGCTGGAGCCGGGTGTACTTCGGGATGAGGTCCATCACGTCGGCGACGACGTCGGCCGCCTCCTCGTTGGAGAGCGGCTCGAACTCGTCGCGGCGCCAGCGGTCGTACACGCGAGTGCCCCCGACGACGAGCGTCGGGTAGATCTTCAGGTAGTCGGGCCGCCACTCGGGGTTCGCGAACAGCTGGCGGAAGTCCTCGACGCACATCTCCTTGGTCATCCCCGGCTGGCCCGGCATCATGTGGAAGCCGACTTTGAAGCCGGCGTCGCGCAGGCGGCGGTTGGCGTTCCGCGAGGCCTCGTTGCCGTGGCCGCGGTGCATCTCGCGGTTGATCCGCTCGTAGGTGGTCTGGACGCCGACCTCGACTTTGGTGCCACCGAGATCGAGCATGCGGTCGATCTGTTCGGGGTCACACCAGTCCGGCTTCGTCTCGAACGTCGTCCCGATGTTGCGGATCTCGTTGGTCTCGTTCGCGGCGATCACGTCTTCGAGGTACTCGAACTCGGCCTCCTCGGGGTCGGGAGCAAATGACTCGCCCTCGGCGGGCTCGGGCTCTTTGTCGAGGTCGTAGTCGTTCATCGCCTGCAGCGCGCGCTTGACGAACCACTCCTGGTAGTCGTGCGAGCGCGCCGTCATCGTGCCGCCCATCAGGATGAGTTCGGCCTTGTCGACCGGGTGGCCGATCTTCCGGAGCTGTTCGAGCCGGAGGGTGACCTGCCCGTACGGGTCGTAGTCGTTCTGTTTGCCGCGGGCCGCGGCGGGCTCGTGGCCCGTGTACGACTGCGCCGAGGAGAACTCCGAGGCGGGACCGCCCGGACAGTAGAGGCACTTCCCGTGGGGACACAGCTTCGGCGAGGTCATGATCGCGATGGGAGACACCCCGGACGCGGTGCGGACCGGCTTCCGCTGGACGACTTCGATCACGTCGTCGCGGGCCTCGGCGGGCGCGTGGTCGAGGATCTCGGTGTTCTTCGGCACCTTCGGGGAGGAGAACTCCGAGCAGGCGTCGAGCTTCGCGGATTCGAGGCCGTCGCGGTCGATCTCGCCCGCGAGGATCCGGTCGACCAACGCCTCGCAGGTGCGGGTGAACGCCTCGGGCTCGGCGGGGTCGCTGTCGGCGGTGTCGGCGTCGCTCGCCTCGACGCCGTCCCCGCCATCCCCGCCGTCCGCGTCTGCGTCGGCGTCCGCGTCCGCGTCACTCGCCGCGTCGGTACTCATTACCCTCCGATCGACGGGTTTCGGAGTTAAGCGTGTCGCACCGGGAGAACCACCCGGTTTTAGGCGGGTCCCCCCGTAGCCGTCGCCGTGTTACGGAAGGACCTCCTGCGCGCGTCCCGGGCCGGCGGCGGGTTCCACCCGCGCTTTGCGGCCCGCGAGCACCGTCCGCTCGCGGCGCGAGTGCTCGGGACGTTCGAGTCCCACGTCGGGGAGCGTCGCGGCGACCTCGACGAGGCGTTGGCGGCGCTGGAGGCCGACGCCGCCGAGTTCGGCGGCGACTTCAAGCTCGTCCGGGGGCTCGTCGCGCTCGTCGAGCGGGAGTGTACCTTCGAGACGCGCGCGCCGGTCCCCCCGCGTCGCGTTCGGCGGGCCGCCTTCGAGGCCGCGGAGACGGTCGGCGTCGCCACGACCGACGAGCGGACGGCCGCGATCGACCGCGCCGCCGACGCGCTCGGGCTCGCGAGCGAGGACGTGGAGGCGTCGCTGTACGCCGACCGCGACGTCAACGAGATCCTCGTCGACGCCGACGTGCGCTGGGACCCCGACTCGCTGCTCGCGCAGTACGACCTCTCGCTCGCGCAGACCGCCCTCTTCGACGCCACCGAGGTCAGGGTGCGCTCGAACGACCCGAAGCGGCTCGTCTCGGCGGTCAAGCGGCTCCGACTGATGTACGAAGTGGAGCAGACCCCGGCGGGCCGCGAACTCGTCGTCACCGGCCCGGACGCGCTCTTTTCGCGCACCCGGCGGTACGGGACCGCGTTCGCCCGGCTCCTCCGAACTGTCGCGGAGTCGGCCGAGTGGGAGCTGACGGCGACGATCGACGACCGCGGCCGCGAGCGCACCATGCGCCTCTCCGAGAGCGACGTGACCGTTCCGGGCGTCGAGCCGGTCGCGGAGCCCGACTTCGACAGCGGCGTCGAGGCCGACTTCGCCGGGCGGTTCCGCGGGCTCGATCTCGACTGGACGCTGGTGCGGGAGCCGGAGCCCCTCGAAACCGGGAACCGGGTGATGATCCCCGACTTCGCGTTCGACTACGACCACGCCGACTTCCGGCTGTTCTTCGAGGTGATGGGGTTTTGGACGCCCGAGTACGTCGCGAAGAAGCTCGGCCAACTCGCCGACGTGGAGGACGTGGACCTGCTCGTCGCCGTCGACGAAACGCTTGGCGTCGGCGAGGAGATCGCCGCCCGCGACCACCGCGTGGTGACCTATTCCGGAAGCGTCCGGGTGAAGGACGTGGTCGACGTGCTCCGCGAGTACGAGGCCGAGTTCGTCGCCGACGCCGCCGCCGACCTCCCCGAGTCGCTGTCGCCGGACGCCGACGCGATCGGGCTCGACGACCTCGCGAGCGAGCACGGCGTGAGCGTCGAGGCGATCGAGGGCAAGTCGTTCCCCGATCACGAACTGGTCGGGCGGACGCTCGTGCGCCCCGCGGTGCTGGTGGCGGCGGGCGAGGCGATCGAGGCCGGGATGGCGCTCTCCGAGGCGGAATCCGCGCTCGACGAACGAGGGATCGACGACGCGAGCGCCGCGCTCTCGCGGCTCGGGTACCGCGTCGAGTGGGAGGGGCTCGGCGGCGGAACGTTGCGGGAGAAGGAGGAGTAAGCGCGAGAGACGAGAACGGGCAGCGCAGACAGCCGGCAGCGACCCGGTATTTAAACGTCGAACGAGACGGCGTCGACAGCCATTTATAAATGAACGACTGCGATGGCGCGCTCCGGTGAGCGCCGCAACGCGGTGCGAATCCGAGCGCGAGGGACGCGGTGAGCGCTCGGAGAGCGCGAACCGCGAGGCTGGGGAGGCGTGAGGCGCGGAGCGGTGCTGGACGGGGTGGGACTCAAAGGGGCGGGCGCGAGGGCGACTCCTGACGACGCAAGTACCACAGACCGCGAACAAAGTGAGCGGTCGAGGAGCGTGGTTCGAAAGAGCGGAGCTCTTTCGTCATCACGAAAATCTCCGATTTTCGAACGACAGCGAGTCACGCGAGTCCTCGCAGCTGGGGCTTTGGCGGTGTTCTCCGTCAACTGGTCATCAATCGCTTATAAGGGCGCGGCTGGAGCTTTGAAAATATAGCTCTGTTGAAATGTCATTCTTCAGGTGTAAAATGATCTGAAACATCCAGTCGTTGCAGACTGCGTATTGAGTGCCGAGGATTCCACCGGATCAGAGAGGTGTTCCAATAGTCGTGCGCGATACACCGCGAATATCCGGCATGCCACTGTTGTCTCCACTACGAGTTACGACAGAGTCTTCGAAGTTCATTCCGACAAAGTAGCCGCTTGAAAACCGTGTCTCTCGACCTATTCTCCGAGTGACCTCGACGCTATGACGGCGCAGCGGCTGACGACCGCGTACAGCTCTCGGATGACGACGGCGGCGGCCGCACCGAGCGACCCGAGTGCGGTTGCAACCACGAGTGCGGGGACAGACCAGCCCGGATCGAGGATGTAGTCAGGGTTAGCGGCGATGAACGCGAATGCGGTGGTATGTCCCAAGACGACCGCAGCGTTGCCGAGCCACGCGAGCACAATCCCGCGCCAGTACAAGTAGACGAGCGTCGCAATCGGGGCGCCGAACACGGCATACGCGAAGGGCTGGTAGGTTGGATACGAAGCGTACAGCCAGAACGTGAACGGGACCGAGAGAACGGCGGCGACAACAATGACGGCGAGCGCTCTGTAGCGGTCCTCCGGCGAGCCGAAGAAGCGTTCTGACACTGAACGCTCGCTCGGCGGCCTCCATCGGCGGAAGACGGACCCAACGACGACGGCGAGAGCGCCGACGGCGAGGCCGAGCCGGATGTGGGTCGGAAGCGTGACACTGAGGACGTCGATCTCTAAGACGTCTGGCAACGGGCTGAATACCACTCGTGCGAGGGCCGACGCGACTGGTAGGAGAGGCCCCGCCGCGAGCGTGTAGAGTATGGCGCCACCGTGATACTGGACGAGAATAGCGATCGCCGCTGCGGGCAGGTAGAGGATGGCGGCAGCATTGGAGTGACCGATATCACTGATTTCTGGAGTGACCGCGCGGATAGCCCTGGATTGGGTGATCATCTCCGTACTTGCACCGTAGGCCGCATTTGACCGCCAGTAGGCGGCATAGAGTAGGAATGAGAAGACGAACACAATAACGATGGTGCCAGCGAGACGGTGGCGTACGTCAGGGTTGCCGAGGAGGGCACGGCGGACATCCATAGAGAATTAATACCCGGAGGTTTGGTTAAGTGGTTGGATGTCAACTAGCTATCCTGTACTGAGCGATTGAGGACGGAAAATATCAACTTCTGAGATTTTCAACAGAGCCAAAAATCTTCAGCGCCGATTCACTATCTACTATTTATAAACGAGCGAGCAATTCGCCGCCGCGCTCCCGCTACTCCATGACCGGCAGGTCCGCCCGACTCCCCTTCGGCACGACGGAACGGAGTTCGTCGTAGAGGTACAGCCCCACGCCGATCGGCGCCTGTCCGCCGGCGATCTCGTGGGTCGCGATCAGGTACCCCCAGTCGCCGTCCCACTCGGGGAGGTCCTGGTCCTCGCCGGCCGCGAAGCGGGACGCCTGTGCGGGATCGAGTTCGATCACGTTCGTCGTCGCGTGGTGACCGAATCGGGAGACAGCCCGCCCCGTCGGCTTCCAGTGCTCTTGTCGCGTCCGGAGGAACGTCATCCCGATCGCCTCCACCTCGCTGGGGTCGGTCGCCTCGCCGTTGAAGATCCAGACCTTGCCGGCGCCCTTCTCCCAGAAGCTGTACCCCTCGAAGACGCTCGGGTCGATCCCGAACCGCTCGTGCCACCAGTCGAGCACCTCGCGCCGGCTCGCGCGGCCTTCGACCTCGCGGTCGGCAGGGGCCTCAGGGAGCCGAGCGAACCGCTGGCCGTCGTTGGTGGGGTTGGCGTCGGTCACGCTCCGACCTCCGTGTTCTCGTCCCCGCCGACGCGCAACTTCGCGCAGAAGAACCCGCCGGTGTCGTTGTGGTGCGGGTAGATCCGGTGGGCGCGGGTGACGCTGTCGTCGAACGTCTCGCCGTCCCACTCGGTGACGCCGGGGACCGTGTCGAGCGGGAGGTCCACGTCGACGATCTCGCAGTCCTCGTTCGCGAGGACGTGATCGAGCACCGCCTCGTTCTCTTCGGGCGCGAACGTGCACGTGGAATAGACGACTGTGCCGCCGGGGCGGGTCGCCTGCACGGCGCGCGCCAAGATCCCCTTCTGGATGCCGGCGACGCCGTGGACGTGGTCGAGCGTCCACTGGTCGACGACATCGGGGTTCTTCCGGCAGGTCCCCTCACACGAGCAGGGGGCGTCGACGAGCGCGCGGTCGAACTCATCGAACGCGAGCGGCTTCGTCGAGAAGTTCCGGGCGTCCTGGTTCGTCACGATCGCGTTCGTCACGCCGAGTCGCTCGGCGTTGTGCCGGAGCGCGGAGAGCCGTCCGAGGTTGTTGTCGTTGGCGACGACCGTCCCGTCGTCGTCCATCGCGTCGGCGATCTGCGTCGTCTTGCTACCGGGCGCCGCGCAGGCGTCCCAGACGCGCTCGCCGGGTTGCGGGTCGAGCGCGAGCCCGGGGAGCACGGACACCTCCTCCTGTCCGTGCGTCCAGCCGTGGACGTACGGCCAGTTACCGCCGGGGTTCCCGTCGGGGAGCCGAAACAGGCCGTCGTGCCACTCGACCGGCTCGTAGGCGACTCCCTCCTCGTCGAAGGCCTCGCGGACGCGGGCCGGCGACGCGGCGATCCCGTTCACGCGGACGACCGACGGCAGCGGTCGGTCGCAGGCCGCACGGAACGCCGCCGCGTCGTCGACGAGCGGCTCGTACCGCTCCAGCGGATTCATGCGTGCCCTTTCGCGCCGGCCCGTTAGTCGGTTTCGGGACGCGTGCGAGCGGGGACCTCACTCGCTCCCTCGCGCCCCACCTTTAGGTCGGTGCCCGTCGTACGCGAGCATATGGCACAGATAGCCGTTCTCGACGACGAGATCGAACTGGACGAGCCGACGCTGGTCGAAGGGTTCCCGGGCGTCGGGCTCGTCGGCAAGATCGCGACGGACCACCTGATCGAGGCCCACGAGATGATTCACTACGCGAACGTCCACTGCGACGGGATCCCAAGGGTGGCCGTCTACCAAGAGTCGGACCCCTCGCTGACGACGCCGGTCCGACTGTACGTCGACCCGGACGCCGATCTCGTCGCGCTCCGGAGCGACGTGCCGGTCGCCCCGGGCGCCGCGACCGAGGTCGCCGGCTGTCTCGACGGCTGGTTCGACGAGACTGGCACGTTCCCCGTGTTCCTCTCCGGGCTCGGGAAAGAGAAGAGCGAGGAGCCGCCCGCGCTGTACGGGATCGCAACCGGCGACGGCGGCGAGGCGCTGACGCGCGCCGAGATAGGTGCGCCATCCGAGTCCGGACTCGTTTCCGGACCGACCGGCGCGATGCTCGCGGAGTCGCTGGAGTGCGGCCGCGACGCGGTCGGACTCGTCGTGGAGTCGGACCCGCAGTTCCCCGACCCAGAGGCGGCAAAGATCCTCATTCGCGACGGGATCGACCCGATCGCCGGCACCGAGACGGCCACGGCCGATCTCGTCGAGCAAGCCACCGAGATTCGGAACGCGAAACAGTCGTTCGCGAAGCAGATGCAGGAGGCGACCGAGGAGAGCTCGCAGGCAGAGCCGCTGAAGATGTTCCAGTGAGGCGTGTCGCGCCCTCGGCTTCAGGTGCGTCCTCGATCTCAGTCGTCGCCCTCTAACTCGTCGAGAATAGGCCGGTATTTGAGCTGAATTTCGTCCCACTCGCGGTCGGGGTCGGAGTCGGCGACGAGGCCGACGCCGGCGAAGAGGGTGGCGCGGCGCGGCGTCGCGACCGCCGAGCGGATCGCGACCGCGAACGCGCCGTTGCCAGCCGCATCGATCCAACCGACCGGAGCCGCGTACCAGCCGCGATCGAACGGCTCCGTCTCGCGGATCGTTTCGAGCGCGCGGTCCGGCGGGAGCCCGCCGACCGCGGGAGTTGGATGAAGCGCCTCGACGAGGTCGAGGACGTGGCGATCGGCGTTCAGCTCGGCGGTGATCGGCGTGTGGAGGTGTTGGACGGTGGCAAGCCGGCGCACCCGGCGAGCGCCGGCGGAGATGGACGCTGCGAACGGCTCCAGCTGTTCGCGAACCGTGTCAGCGACGAGCTCGTGCTCGTGAACGTTCTTGTCGTCGTCGAGGAGCTCTCGGGCGAGCCACTCGTCCTCGGCGGGCGTCTCGCCGCGCCCGGTCGTTCCCGCGAGCGCGTCCGTCTCGACGGTGCGGCCGCGGAGCGCGACCAGCCGTTCGGGGGTCGCACCGAAAAACACGCTCCCGCCGGCGTCGGGCTCGAAGGAGTAACGGTGACAGTCCGGGTACTTCTCGGTAAGTCGGTCGAGCGTCGCGGCTTGCGGGAAGTCGGCGGCGAGATCCGCTTCCAGCGCCTGCGCGAGGACGACTTTCTGGAGATCGCCACCACGAATGCGGCCGACCGCGGCCTCGACGCTGTCGCGCCACGCCGCTCGGCTCGTCGTCCGGCGGCTCTCGGTGATCCCGGGCCGCAGTGGCCGGGGCGTCTCCGGGTCCGCTGCACGATCTGCCGCTTCGATCCGGTCGATTTCCTGTGCAAGTCGGGCTTCCACGTCGGCGACGGCAGCGTCAGTCCCCGTCGCGTTCACCGTGAGCCAGACGCCGTTGTCGGCGAACGTCACCTGCACGCGCGGGAGGACGAACCGAGCCTCGGGGAACGGACCCCACGGGTCGCCGTCGCACGCCCCCTCGTGAAACGCGAAGCCGCCGAAAAGCCGCGGTCGAGCGGCCTCGGTGCCGGCGTGGACGTCACCGGAGTCGAACAGCGCCGTCGCGGCCGACCGGATCTCGGCGAATCGATCGGCGCCGCTCGCGGTCAGCGTCGCGGCCGCGCCGCTTCCGAGTACGAGGGCGTCACCAGGCGCGTTCCACGTCGTCCGCGGTGCCGGGAGCGCGTCGAAGGCGGCCGCGAACGCTGGCGCCTCGATCCCGGTCGTACGGCTGACGAGTGGGGGCGACGACGTTGGACGCGCCTGTTCCATTGGCTCTGAGTCGGGGCTGGGGGGCCTTTATCCTGACTATCACGGGGGTTCACGCGGGGCGTCCGACCGGAGGGGATTCAGCTGTACCGTTCCTCGTTCCACGGGTTCGCCGTGTCGCTGTACCCGCGCTTCTCCCAGTAGCCGAGTTCTTTGTCCGTGAGGAACTCGACGCCGGAGACCCACTTCGCCCCTTTATAGGCGTACTTGTGGGGCGTGACGACCCGGATCGGGCCGCCGTGGTCTGCAGGGAGGTCCCCGCCGTCGTAACCGTACGCGAATAGCACGCCGTCGCGAGCGCACTCGTCGAGCGAGAGGTTCGTCGTGTAGCCGTCGAGCGCGTGAAAGAGGACGTGCTCCGCGTCGTCGTCGACGCCCGCTCGGTCGGCGATCTCAGTAAACTCAACGCCGGTGAACGCGCAGTCAAACTTGCTCCAGCCGGTGACGCAGTGGAAGTCCTGTCGCTGCGTGACCGCGGGGAGGTCGCGGAACTCCGAGAGCGAGTAGCTCAGCCGCTCGTCGACGGCGCCCCACACTTCGAACGCGAACGAGTCGGCGTCGGCCGACGGTGTCCCGCTCTTCGAGAGGACCGGGAACCTGTCCGTCTCCCGCTGTCCCGGCGGAAGTCGATCGTCGCCGTACTCGCGGTAGAGGTCCGTGAGGTCGGTGAGGTCCGTTACGTCCGTCGCGCTCGTCGCGTCTGCCACGTCCGCGTGTCCCGCCCTCGTCTCCTCATCGCCGACGGCACCGGATTCGGTCATGCGCCAGCATAGGGATCCCGTCCACCTATCGGTGTCGCTCCACGGGCTCGCAGCCGCGGTCGCGAACCATCTCCGAGCCACCTGCAAGCCGTTGCCGCACCGCCTACGAGCCGTTGCCGCGACGCTGGAGACGCCCGGAGCCGCTGCGACAAGTGCTGTGTCGGGTGTCGTAACAGGTGACGTGACGTGTCACACCGATCGGGATGTCTTTCAGATATTCAAACGATACTTCTGAGAAGTAAAATAGAAGTTATAATAGTACCCGTCTCAGCTTTCTCATCACCGTATCTTCGACGCCACATTTATATACCCATTCCCATTACACTCGGGCAGAAAATGCCACGAGTAGAAATAACCGTGCCGGAGCATCTGGAGATGCAGATTGCCCAGATGGTCGAGCAGGGTGAGTTCCTCAATCGCGAAGAGGCGGTCGAGGAGCTGTTGTCGACGGGGATCAAGGCGTACAAGACGAGCGGTCCGATGGAGGACGACGACTCCGGCGGGTTCGAGGACGAAGGGATGATGGGCCACGAAGACGAGTACGTTTTCTAACGAGTTGGTCCCGCCACCGTTTTCACCACCAGCGAGTCGGGTAGACGATGTGCGCGAGAGCCGTGCGTATGCCCCTCAACAACCCTTATAGGGAGTACGACCCGTACTTCTGCGTATGCACAAGGACGAACTGCTCGAACTCCACGAACAGATGGTGACGATCATGGAGCACTTCCGCAGCCACGAGACGGTCGACAGCTCGCTTTTCGACCCGTATGACGAGCTCGACGTCGACCCCTCGCACGTCCACAAATCGAAGAGCGAACACAAACACGCCGTGTTCGTGCTCGGGAACGCCCTCGCGAGCGCGATGAGCGAAGACGAGTTCTCGCCGGCCGGACGCGTCGGCAAGCGGATGGAGGAACTTGCCGACGACGCCGAAAACAAGATCTGAGGCCGCAGGCGGCGAGACGGAGGACGACCCGGAGAACGAACCGGAGAACGAACCGAATGTACGACGACGCCGACGCATCGAACCTCAGGGACCCAGATCGACCCGCGAATTGATATACGACCGCCCGCTTTCTCCATGAAATGATTGCGGACGCGCTGACGACGGACGCCCTCCACCTCGTCGTCGGCGGGTCGCTCGTCGCCGCCGCGCTCGCCGTCGTGTACCTGATCGACCGGCCGGACGGCGCGTGGACGCGATCCCTTCGGTCGCGATTGCTCCTTGGCGTTCCGTGGGGGACGCTCGTCGTGGTCGCCGTCGTGGTCGGCGTCTACCTGTTCGTCCAGCGCGGGATCGAGAATCCGAACCGGCCCGTCGTGATCCCGTTCCGATCGTGGTCGTACTTGTACCCAGAGGGGATGTTCTGGTCGGGATTCGCCCATTCGAGCCGCGGCCACATCACCGGAAACCTGCTCTCGGCGCTCGTCGCGGGGACAATCGCCGAGTACGCCTACGGACACTTCCCGGACGGCCGCGACGTCGACGAGGGAACCGGAACGGTGCGGTCGCACCTCCCGGCATCGCGCTGGCGTGAGGCGATCGATGACGCGGTCCCCGACCGCGACGCGTTGCGGGCGTCCCTCGCTGGGGGTCAGGCGGCGTCGAACCCCTACGTCCGGGCGTTCCTCGTCGTTCCCGGCGCGATGCTGCTGTTCGGCTTCGTCTCGTCGCTGTTCGCGCTCGGACCCGTGATCGGCTTCTCGGGCGTCGTCTTCGCGCTGTGGGGGTTCGCGCTGATCCACTACCCGCTCGGCACGGTGGCGGCGCTGACGGGCGCAACGCTCGTGAACGTCGTCTACGAGACGCTTCGGAGCCCCGTCGTCACCGCGACGGCGAGCGGGTCATACGGCGCCCCGGGCTGGGCGAACATCGCGGTGCAGGGCCACGCGATCGGGCTCATCTCGGGCATCATCGCCGCGGTGTGGGTGGTGCGCCGGCGTCGTCGCCGCCGGCGGCGCTCGCTCTCAGCGGGACGGGGTCGGACTGAGACCGCCGCACTCGCCGCGTTCGGCGCGGTCCTCCTATTTGGGGGGTCTCGACGGCTCTGGGCGGTCTACTGGTACCTCGGGAACGAACAGTACGAGCTGTACCAGGCACTCGGTATCGGACTTCTCGCTCTTCTCGCGGCCCTCGTCGCCCTCGCGGTCGCCGGCCGCGAGGAGCCGTTCTGGCCGGCCCGCGCCGTCCGTCGCCCGGCAACGCTCCGAGAGGGCGTCCGATCTGCCACGCCGGCTGCGGTCGGGCTTCTGCTTCTCGTCTCGGCACTGGCGGTCGTCGCCGGTCCGGGAATCGTCCCGAACCTCACGACGGTCGACGACGGCGACCTCCCGGGCGACCCGATCGAGGTGGCGGGGTATCAGGTGACGTACGCCGAGAACGTCGAAGACCAGACGGTGAACGTCGTCGACCTGGAGGCGTTCGGTCGGTCGACGACCGTCAACACCTCGGGGGTGATCGTCTCGAACCCCGACCGGGAGATCTGGACCACGGCGGTCTCCCGGGGGAACCTTGCCTTCTGGGGGTACCGCGCGGTCGATGTCGGCGGGACCGGCTGGCGCGAGACGGTCTGGGTCCAACGCACGGGCTGGGTGGCGACGAACGGAGGGACGACGTACCGGGTCGATGGGATTCACGACGAGACACGCTCGACGCTGTTCACGAGCGAGCCGGTGCGGGCGGAGCCGCGCGTCGACGGCCGAAACGTGACGGTCGCCGCCGTCGACGCGGGGTTCGAGCTCCGGGTCGAACACGAGGGACGAAACGAGACCGGGGCGCTGCCCGGGACCAACGAGTCAGTGACGCTCCAAGGCGTCTCATTCGTCCGCGAAAACGACAGGGTGGTGGCAGAGCGCGGAGAGACGCGGGTCCAGATCGCCCAACGGGAGCGATACGAAGGGCGGCAGTAACTGGCGTCGGCCGGAGGAGCCGGAGACACGCGAAACGCTCGAAGCGTTCACTCCCACTCGATCCGGAACACTTCGACGTCGACGTCACGAGACGCGTCCGCGTGGTGATCGAACTGCGCGTCGATCGCGAAGTCAGCGGCGAACGCGTGGGTCACCTCGCCCCCGTTGTCGTCGGCGAACGCCTCCACAAAGGCCTGACTGCCCGCGTTGTGGACCGAGTACGACACGTCGGCGATCTCGCTCGCGGTCGCGAGGAATCCGCGGTCAGCGTTGCGGTTTCCGTCTTGTGCACCGAACGGCGGGTTCATGACGACGGTGACGGCGTCGGGGATGATCAGCGGGAGTCGCGTTGCGTCGGCTTGGACCCAATGGACGGGAGCGCTGGTGGCGACCCGGCGCTCGTTGGCGACCGCGGTCGTCAGCGCGGCCCGATCAAGCTCGATCCCGAACACGCGCGCGGGACCGCGAAGGGCGGCGGCAAGCGCGAGCATCCCCGTTCCCGTGCCGAGATCGACGACGGTGCGTCCGTCGATATCGCCGTGGAGGTCGGCGAGGTGGACGACGTGCGCCGCCAGGTCCGGCGGTGTCGGGTACTGTTCGAGCGCGACGCGCGGAGTCTCGAAGCCGGCAACGACCCCCAGCTTCGTCGCGAGCGAGCGTTTGCTCGCCATCCGCTCAGGCGTCGATGCCGTCGCCGGTCCGGACGAGTTCGACGCCCTCGCGGCGGGCGCGCTCTGCAACCGCCGACAGCGCCGGTTCGGCCACGCCCGGGTCGGCGACCTCGTCGAGCCGGACCTCGACTCGACCGGCCCCGAGGAACGCCGCAGCCCGCACAAACTCACGGAGTCGGTCCGCCTCGCGCTGCGTCGCAAGCGTGTCGTCCGCGTCGAATCGGGCCGCGACCGACAGCGTCGCGGGGTGGTAGCCGCGGGTCGATAGCTCGGCTTTGAGATCGCGGAGGTGTGCCGGCGCCGTGCTGTCGAGGTCGTCGGCGTCGATCACGATCGGTTCGATTTCAGCTGGGCGACAGCCGCGCAGCGCCGCTTCGATCCCACCGGATTGCGTCGTGCTCATACAACCTCATATACAATAGTAATACAAAAGTATTACTGAATGTCCAGTAGTAATATATTGGGGCACGGACTCGGTACATCAGCGGGAGTGAGGCGGGCGAATTCCGACCGAGCGCGACGGTCACGTTTCGTGTTCGACACGCGGATGCAGGCGATCGTGTCTGCAGTGAGACCGGTTCCTCAAGCCGCGGTATTTCCCGTATACAGCCCCCGTAGAACCGATATTCTGAGGTTTAACGAATCGAGAATCCGTTGCCGGGCCGAAATATAGGACAAAGGTTTAAATGCGACAATAACCAGAAACCTTATAATGGAACGTCCGAGCCGCCAGCGCCAACAGGAGCGGGACACCGAGCGAGAATCGGACGAGGAGACGCTCTCTTGCCCGGAGTGCGAATCGGAGAGCATCGTCACCGATGCCGACCAGGAGCTCGTCTGTGAGGACTGCGGGCTGGTGCTGGACGAGCAGAACATCGATCGCGGCCCGGAGTGGCGGGCGTTCAACCACTCCGAACGGCAGTCGAAGTCGCGCGTCGGCGCTCCCATCACCGAAACGATGCACGACAAGGGGCTGACGACGACGATCGATTGGAAGGACAAGGACGCCTACGGACGGTCGCTCTCCTCCGAGAAGCGGTCGCAGATGCACCGGCTGCGCAAGTGGCAGGAGCGCATCCGCACGAAAGATGCGGGCGAGCGCAACCTCCAGTTCGCGCTCTCCGAGATCGACCGTATGGCCAGCGCGCTCGGCGTCCCCCGCTCGGTACGCGAGGTCGCTTCCGTTATTTATCGGCGCGCGCTCAACGAGGACCTCATCCGCGGTCGCTCCATCGAGGGCGTCTCCACCGCCGCCCTCTACGCCGCCTGTCGGCAGGAGGGAATCCCGCGGTCGCTCGACGAAGTCGCCGACGTTTCACGGGTGCCGCAAAAGGAGATCGGCCGGACGTATCGATACATTTCCCAGGAGCTCGGCTTGGAGCTCAAACCGGTCGACCCGAAACAGTTCGTTCCGCGCTTTGCGTCCGCACTGCAACTGAGTGAGGAGGTCCAGTCGAAGGCGACGGAGATCATCGACGTCTCCGCCGAGCAGGGGCTACTCTCCGGGAAATCCCCGACGGGATTCGCCGCGGCCGCCATCTACGCTGCCTCCCTTTTGTGTAACGAGAAAAAGACGCAACGCGAGGTCGCCGACGTCGCGCAGGTCACCGAGGTCACCATCCGCAACCGGTACCAAGAGCAGATCGAAGCGATGGGCTTCCGGTAGGACAGCGTACCGTACAGTCGCAGTCGGTGGATTCATCGTACGATTCCGTGATCGGGTTTTAACCTGTGCCGAGCGTACTCGCTGACGAGATGTACTCCGAGATCCTCGTGCCGACTGATGGGAGCCCGGCGGCGGACGCCGCGATCGACCACGCGATTGACCTCGCGCGACAGTACGACGCGCGCCTGCACACCCTCTACGTCGTCGATGGGGCTGCGTACTCGACGCTTGAAGCCGGCGCGGAAATAGTCGTCGAGGCGCTCGAATCCGAGGGAAAAGAGGCGACCGAGCGCATCGCCGAGGCGGCCGCCGACGCGGGCGTCGAGTGTACGACGACGGTGACCACGGGAACCGCCTATCGCGCCATCCGCGACTACGTTGACGAGCACGCGATCGACATGATCGTGATGGGAACCCACGGCCGGAAGGGGCTCGACCGATACCTACTCGGCAGTGTCACGGAACGGGTCGTTCGGACCGCAGCAGTACCGGTACTGACCGTCAGACAGCCGGCCGATGAGTGAGCGCCGGTCGGAACGATCGCGTCCCGACGGAGGGTAGCACCGATGCGCGACTGGCTATCACACCGCGTCGTCTCCTCGCCGGACAGCGCGGCGCTCATCCGAGCCGAGGACGGCGAGTCGTGGACGTACACAGACCTCGATCGCCTCGTCTCGGAGACGGCCGGCCGGCTCGTCGCCCACGGTATCGAAGCAGGCGACAGGCTCGGCGTGGTGACCCCGCCGTACGTCGGTACGGTCGGCCTAATCCACGCGGCGATGCGAATCGGGGCGACGTTCGTCCCGCTCGGAGAGGGGCTCACCGAGCGAGAACTCGCCGAACGGATCGACAGCGCCGACGTCTCGGCCGTCGTCTGCGCCGAGTCGACTGAGACCGAGGCGATCGCGGCCGTCGATCGGTCCGAGCCCGTGCCGGTGTTCTCCGTCGACGAGCCGGTGGCCGAGGCCGTCGACGGCGTCCACGACCTCGACCCAGATCCGGTCGATCCCGCGGAGTGGGGCTTCTCCGACACGCTCTGTATCCTCTTTACCTCGGGAACGACCGGAAACCCGAAGCCCGTCCCGCTCACCGCGGGAAACGTGTATAGCTCGGCCGTCGCGTCGGCGTTCCGGCTCGGCGTCGATCCCGACGATCGCTGGCTCGTGTCGCTCGCGCTCCATCACATGGGCGGGCTCGCGCCGGTGTACCGCTCCGTACTCTACGGGACGACGGTGGTTCTCCGCCAGGGGTTCAACCCGGGCGGAACCGCCGACGACATCGACACCTACGACGTGACTGGCGTCTCGCTCGTGCCGACGATGCTCCAGCAGATGCTCGACCGGCGAGGGACGCTCGCAGACTCGCTGCGGGCGGTGTTGCTCGGGGGCGCACCAGCCCCAGACGAGCTGCTCGAACGGTGCCGCGACTACTCGGTCCCGGTGTATCCGACCTACGGGATGACCGAGTCGGCCTCGCAGGTCGCGACTGCGACGCCGCGACAGACGCGAGATCGACTCGACACGGTCGGCCGACCGCTGTTCGGAACGGACGTGACGATCGTCGACGACGACGGCGACCCCGTCGACTCCGGAGAAACGGGCGAGGTCGTCGTGGACGGCCCGACGATAACTCCCGGGTACATCGACGGGGCCACCGGCGAACTGGACCGGTCGGCGTTCGGCGCGCGCGGGCTCCACACCGGCGACGTCGGGCGCGTCGACGAGGACGGGTTCCTGTACGTCCTCAACCGCCTCGACGACCGGATCATCAGCGGCGGCGAGAACGTCGAACCCGGCGAGGTCGTCGACGTGCTACGGGGGTTTCCCGGAGTCGGAGACGCCGCCGTCGTCGGGCTCGACGACGACGTGTGGGGTGAGCGGGTCTCGGCGCTCATCGCCGTCGAGAGCCGGCGTCAGTCAGACGACAGCGGAAGTAGCGAGGCGAGAGACACCGATGTGCTCGAGGCCAGCGGTGGGGCGTTGGCACCCCTCGACGAGAGCGATCTCATCGCGTTCGCACGCGATCGGCTCGCGGGGTTCAAGATCCCGAAAACCGTCGCGTACGCCGAGGAGCTGCCCCGAACGGTCTCCGGAACGGTCGATCGGGAAGCGGTGCGCGCGCTGCTTCGCGAACAGGGACACGAGCCGCGAGACGGGATCGAAGGCGATCTGAAGACGGCGGGGTTCGAACCGGCGGACCCGGCGGATCCGGTCGAGTCGGGCGAGTCGGGCGATTCGATCGACTCGACAGATCCGTCTGAGTCGGCGCCGGATCCCGACGACGTCCCCGAGGATGCGACAGGCTGTGACGACACGCCGGATCCCGACGACGCGAGCGACGGGGATCGAGACGACGACGCAACCGGATAAACTCGCCCGTTGTTTTTCGTTGTTCCACGACTGTTTTGACCACGGGGTCCACAGACCGACCATGGATCTGCTCGACGACAGCATCGTGCCGGAACACGCACGATCGGTGAAACAGGATGCCCGCGAGTTCGCAGCCGAGCACATCGCCCCGAATGCGGAAGAGTACTACGCCTCGGGCGAGTACCCGTGGGAGGTGCTGGAAGCGGGTATGGACGCCGGGCTCGTCGCCCAGGACATCGGCGAGGAGTACGGCGGGAAGGGGTATGACCTCGCGCAAATTCTCGCGATCGCGGAGGAGTTCTACCGCGCCGACGCCGGGATCGCGCTCACGCTCCAGCTCGCGAGTTTCGGCTGCGAGATGGTCGAACAGTACGGGACGGACGAACAGAAGGAGGAGTATCTTCGCCCCGTCGCAGAGAACGACCAGATATCGGGGCTCGCGGTCTCGGAACCCGAGACCGGATCGGACCTCGCGGGGATGACGACGGCCGCGGAAAAGGTCGAGGGCGGGTACGAGCTCACCGGCGAGAAGTACTGGGTCGGCAACGCCGTCGAGGCCGACTGGCTCACCGTCTACGCGAAGACCGGCGACGGCGAGGACCGGTACTCCAACTACACGCTGTTCATCGTCGAGACAGACTCGGAGGGGTACGAGGCCGAGCACATCCCCGAGAAGATGGGGATGCGCGCGTCCAAGCAGGGTCACATCGTCTTCGAGGACTGCTTCGTCCCCGAGGAGAACGTCGTCGGAAGCGAGGGCGGCGGCTTCTACGTGCTCGCGGACTTCTTCAACCACGGCCGGATCGTCGTCGGCGGCCACGGACTCGGACTCGCCGCCGCCGCCATCGAGGAGGCCGAGGAGTTCGTGCACGGCCGCAACGCGTTCGGGCGCACCGTCAACGAGTTCCAGGCCGTCCAGCACACGCTCTCGGACATGCGGATCGGCTTCGAGTCGGCGCGCGCGCTCAACTGGCGCGCCTGCGAGAAGGTCGCCGACAACGAGGACGCCGGCTACTGGGCCGCGCTGGCGAAGACGAAGTCGACGGAGGTCGCCACCGACTGCGCCGAGAAGGGCATGAAGCTCCACGGCGGGCGCTCGATCCTCACCGACCGCCGGATCGCCCGCGTCTACCGCGACGTGCGCATCCCGGTGATCTACGAGGGCGCGAACGACATCCAGCGGAACCTGATCTACCGGCAGTCGCGGTAGCGGACGCACAGGTTCGATCCAGAACGAGGGGATTCGATCCGGGACTCCCGACGAAAACGCCAAGACGCCGGGCCGACAGTACCGCGTATGCGACTCGAGGACTACTGGGGGATCGGCCCGAAGACGAGCGAGCGACTCGTCTCGGCACTGGGTACCTCGCGGGCGATCGAGGCGATCGAGTCGGCCGACGTCCGGGCGCTCGTCGACGCGGGAATCCACCGTGGCCGAGCGACGCGCATCCTCCGCCGGGCGAACGGCGAGGCCGGCATGGACGTCCTTGCCACGGCCGACACGCGCTCGGTATACGACGACCTCCTCTCGCTCGCGGCCGGTCACGCCCTGACCGACCACGCCGCCGACCGGATCCGCGTGTTGACGCCGCTTCTCGACCGAGAAGTCGCCGAGTCCCGGCTGGACGACGTGGTCGCGGCCCGCGACGCGTGGGCAGGGCTCGCAGACGACGACCGCGGCGCCGTCGTCGCGGCGTTCGATGCGTACGACGAGGCGGACGGCTCCGACCTGGCCGCCGTCGAGACGGCCCTCGCGCTGCGCGACGCCGGGCTCACCGACCGCCCGTTCGACGCGATCGGCGCGCTCGACGACGCCGCCCTCCGCGACGCCGCCGACGCCCTCGCTGACGTGCGCGGAGCGATCGACCCGGGCGCGGATAGTGAGATCGATATCGCTCGCGGCGCGGACGAGACACTGGACCGACGACGGGACCAACTCGACACCGCGCGCGACCTCTCGAACTCCGCGTTTGACGTGCTCGACGCGGTTCGAGACGGCTCACTTCGTGACTTCGAGGCGTTGGAGGCCGCGACGATCGATCACATCGCAACGGAAACCGGCGTCGACCGGGCGACCGTGCGCGCGGCGTCGCCGGACGACGCGCTCGACGCGGCCGACTTCGTCTCCGGCACCCTGCGCGCGCTCGTCTCGGAGCTGGAAGCGTCGGTCGCCGAGCGGGAGGCGATGGTCGCCGACGACATTCGCGAGCGGATCGGCGGGGTTCGGACGCCGGGGGACGACGGTGACTCCGGGGACGACGGTGGCTCCGGGGACGACGATTCCACTGACGGCAGTGCTGGCGGCGACGTCGCTCGCGCGGTCAATGCTGTCTCGGACGCCGCGTTCCTGCTGTCGCTCGCGCGGTTCGCGGTCGACCGCGACCTCGTCCGCCCGACGTTCGTTGAGGACGGGGTCGCCGTCCGGAACGCTCGGAACCCGTTTATTACCGACGCCCAACCGGTGTCGTACGCGATCGGGTCACACTCGCTCGCCGACGCCGCCGGCGGCACGAACGCCGACGCGACGGCGCCGCCGACGGGGGACCGGGTGAGCGTTCTCACGGGGGCGAACTCGGGCGGGAAGACGACGCTGTTGGAGACGCTCTGTGCGGTGACGCTGCTGGCGTCGATGGGACTCCCGGTTCCCGCGGAGGCCGCAGAGGTGGGGGCGTTCGACCGGATCGTCTTCCACCGTCGACACGCCTCGTTCAACGCCGGGGTGTTGGAGTCGACGCTGAAGTCGGTGGTCCCGCCGCTCGTCGAGGAGGGTCGGACGCTGATGCTCGTCGACGAGTTCGAGGCGATCACGGAGCCGGGGCGAGCGGCCGATCTGCTGAACGGGCTCGTCACGCTCACCGTCGATCGCGGCGCACTCGGAGTGTACGTCACGCACCTCGCGGAGGACCTGAGCCCGCTGCCCGTCGCGGCTCGGATAGACGGAATCTTTGCGGAGGGGCTCACGAACGACCTCGACCTCCGCGTCGACTACCAGCCCCGGTTCGGCACGGTCGGCAAGTCGACGCCGGAGTTCATCGTCTCGCGACTCGTCGCGAACGCGCACGATCGGAGCGTCCGAGCCGGCTTCGAGCATCTCGCGGGCGCCGTCGGCGAGGAGGCCGTCCAGCGGACTCTCTCCGACGCCGAGTGGACGGGGAGGGATGACTGACGCCGAGTCGATGGGGCCGGGACGGATACGGTCGATCGCTGTCCACCGTGAGGACGTGGCAACCGCGCTGGAGGCGACGCTTCGGAGCGACCGGACCGTCGTGTTGCGCGTGACGCCGCCGTTCTCCGGGCGGATGCGCGCTCGCTTGCATAGCCTGGGATCTGACTCGTCCGCGGAAGCAGCGTCGGACGACGCCGCGGACGAGAGCGAAGCCGCGAACGAGGCCGACCGCAAACCGATTCACATCGATCCCCGGAATCTCGTCGACGAGGTCCCCGCCTACCCGGAGGTCGACGACACCGCCGCGGAGTACCCCGATGCCGACGTCGAAACGCGCCGCGAGCGACACGGAGCGGCCGTCGAGACGTGGCGAGAGCAGGTGCGGGGCTCGGTGGTCGCCTCGGTCGTGATCGACGGCGACGGCGGGGCGACACACGAGATCGACGTGGTCGTCCTCGGGTAGCCGACCGGTCGGAAAAATGAGGTTCGGAACGGACCGCGAGCGACGGCCTACAGTCGGAGCCGCTCGACCGCAGTGCCGGCTCGGTCGAAGTTAGGAGCGGTAGCGTCGAGCGTTTCGGCCTCCGCGGCCGCGACGATCACTGTATCCGCGTCGAGGTCGGCGTCGAGTCGGACCTCGTAGTCGCCGTCGTCGGGCGTCACGAGCGTGGCGCCGCCGACGGTGTAGACGGCGACGACGTCGCCGGTGGTCTCGCCGGAGACAGCGAGATCCTCGCCGACGTACTCGACGGTCGCGTCGAGTTCCGGTCCGTCGGGGCGGTCGCTCTCCACGTATCGGTCGCGGACGACGGTCGGCGTTTCGACCGGTTCGCCGGCCTCGACGCCGTGTGCGAGCCGGATGTAGCCGGCCATCGACCACGCCAGCGGGGTCGCCCCCCCGGTGCCCTCGCCGAAATCCCAGCCGTAGTCGGTCGGGTGCTCGCGGTCCCACACCTGTTCGGGGAGCATCCGTCCGGAGTTGCCGAATCCGGCCATCGTCTCCAGCAGGGCGTCGGGTTCGAGGGCGTCCTCGTCGGTACCGCCGAAAGCGTCGGGACCGTCGCCGCGCGCGCGAAGTTCGTACTCGCCGCGCTCGCCGGTGAAGATCGGCCACAGGCGCCCGCGACCGTTGCCGGTCCCGGCCCACGGCGCGCCGGGGTCGCCGGTGGCGATCTCGCCGTACGCGTCGCCGACGTACCGGTACCACCCGGGTCCGTACGGCGTGTCGACGCGGATGGACTCGTCGACGACCGAGACCGAGTTGCGGATCGTCTCGTCGTCGGCCGCCTTCACGCCGAGCCGGACGAGTTCGAGGAAGCCGCCGTCGACGATCTCCCGCTCGTCGTAGGTGGGGCCGTCGTTCGCGATCGTCCGCGGTCGCCCCGATTCGGGGTCTCCGTCGGCGGTGACCCGGAGGTAGTAGGGCGTCTCGGCGTGTCGTTCGGTCCCCGTCGACGTCGCGCACCACTCCTCGACGCGCTCGGTCCAGTCGTCCGCGAGCGCGAGCCACGCGAGCGCGTCGGCGCGGAGCGACTCGGGGTCGGCCTCGGCGGTCGCCGTCGCGGGCGCGTCCTCGATCCGGTCGGCCTCCGCAAGCGCGAGCGCGGCGCCACAGCAGAGGCCCGCGATCTCCGCCGCGATGCTGGACGGCGAGAATCCCGCTTCCTCTTCCCAGCGCTCCTGGGCCGTCTCCGGACCGTTCTCAGCGATGTATCCGAGCGATCGCCGGACCTGATCGTAGGTGTAGTCGGCGTCCGCGGGCGTCATCCCGTGTTCGTACAGCTGCCACGCCATCACCGACGGGAACGCGATGTTGTCCATCTGCTCGCCGCCCCATCGGGTGCGTCCGTCGATGTAGGTGTTCTGCGGGAGGAAGCCGTCGTCGTCCTGCTGGGTGTTGTACAGGTACGCGAGCGCGTCCGCGCCGCGCGTGACTTCGCCCACCTCGATGAGCGCGGTGAACACCTGGTAGAGGTCGCGCGACCAGACGAAGTTGTAGCCGTAGCCGCGGTCCTCCGCGGCGTACTCCGTCTCGCCCCACGGCACGGACGGGCTGGCGATGCCGGCGCCGTCGTGGCGCTTGTCCTCAACGGCAGCCAGCGTCATCAGCGCGAACCGGTACTGCGTCTCCAGGTCCACGTCATCGGTGACCGACGAGGGGAACTCCCGGTCGGCGAGCCAGTCGCGCCACGTCTCGACGTACGCGTCGGACACGTCGGCGAAGCCGCGAGAGATGGCACCGCGCGCTTCGCCGAGCGCGGCAGCGGTGTCCGCCTGCTCGGCGAAGCCGAGCGCAACGGTGTCCGAGACGGTTTCACCGCTGCCGACGAGCCCCGCGAGCACCACGTTTCCGGTGGCCTCGACCGAGCCGTCCCCGCGCTCGCCGCCGCTGAACAGGGCGTCCGCCTCGTCGCCGCCCGCCGAGAGCGTGCTCGCCCATTTAAACCGGTCGGCGCTCGCGAGCGTGAGCGCGACCTCGAACGGCTGTTTGTCGTCATCGACGAGCTTCCCAGTAGGGCGTTCCGCCGCGTCGTTGTTGCGCGCGAGCAGGTGGTATCCGTCGTCGTCGCCGACGCGGTCGCCGCGGTCGTTCGTGCCGACGTTCGTGATCGTTGTGTCCACGAGCGCGTACACGTCGTACTCGCGGCTCCCCTCGAACTCGACGTCGGCGAGGATCGCGTCGCCGTCGGTGTCGACCGCGTACTCGACGGTCAGCTCCCAACGGTGGCCGTGACCGTCCCCGGTCTCGCGGATCGTCTGTGTGTATGCCAGCGCATCGGCGGCGCTCGGTTCGGTGACGCGCTCGACCGTCTCGGTCGTCGTCACGTGAGCCGTCTCGTCGAACGTTCGAACGGTGTGACCCGTCTCGGGGTCCGCAATGAGGAAGTCGAACGTCCGGACGTTCATCACGTCGATCCGGGGGAACCGCGCCTCGGTGAGCGCCCCCTCTGTCAGCGTGAACCAGACCGGGACGGGGTCGTCGGCGGTGTGATCGGCAGGTGTGCCGACACCGAACTTCCGGCCCGTCGTCCAGTGGGGTGCCTCGTCCGGACCCCGTGGACGGTCCTGCGGCGCCGGGAGCGCGCCGTGTTTCGCGAGCGTGACCGTCGCGTCGATTCGGAGCGCGTGTGACCATCCGATCGGGGTCGCGCTGTCGAGGTCGCCGTCGTCGAAGACCTGCTCCGCGAAGAGGCCGGCGTCGTTGACGAGCGGCCCACCGGGCTCACAGATCGCGTATAGCTCGCGGGCCGCCGCGAACAGCGATCCGGCGTCGTCGTCCCGCTCGCTTTGGAGCCCGCCGAGTTCGGCGGCCGCCGTCGCCCCCCACAGCGTCGCGATCGACCACACCTTCGCGGCGCCCTGTTCTGCGGTCCGCCAGTCGTCGCCGGTAAACCGGACGAGTCCCTCGACATCGACCGTCTCCCGCCGGAGCGCGTCTATCGATTCCTCGACGTGGGTTGCGACGCGGTTGAGGAACGCGTCGAAGTCGGCGTCGGTGATCGACCCGGCGTCGCCGAGAGCAACTCCGCTCCCGGCGGTGCCGCCGTCGGTCGCCTCGTCGTCGTCGCGCAGCGCCGCGAACTCGACCGCCGCGCTAGCGAGCGCGAAGGTGCTGGCGTCGGCGCGGTCGTCTCGGCTGTCGGCGCTCGCGCGCTGCGGGAACCGCTCGGTGTCGGAGTTCCAGCGACCGTCGAGACCGATGAGGGCCGCGGCCGCGGCGTCTGCAGCCTTCGTCCGAATCTCGTCGTCGACGGGCGCTCGGGCGACCGCGGCGAACGCGCGGAGGTACGTCGCTCCGGTGTGGGTGAACCGACCGAGCGCGTTCTCCCAGCAGTTCTGACACCGGCGCGGGAGGCCGTCGTCTTCGGTCGTTTCACAGAGGAAGTCGACGGCGTCGGCGATGGTGGCGTCGACGCGGTCGCGCCACTCCGGAGGCAGATCGGTCGTCCGACGGAGCCGGGCGAGGAAGGCGACGACCGACGCCGGCTGGTCGAGTTGGTCGTTCGGGCCGGGGGTGCTGTTGGCGCCCTCGATCCGCGCGTTCGCCCAGCCGGGGGCAAGCTTGCCGGAGTCCGCCCACACGCGGTGGGGCCAGGATCCGTCGGCGTCCTGCGTGCGGCAGAAGAAGGAGGCGGTCGCGAGCAGCTCCTCGTCGGCGTCGAGGTCCAGTTCCTCGCTCGCGCCGAGGAGCGCCATCGACGTCTCGGCCTCGTCGCGGAACCAGGTGTAGCCGTAGCCGCCGGAGGTCGCGTAGAACGCGTCGAACTCCGGCGCGGCGATCCGGGCGCCCGACTCGGCGGTGAGCAGGTCGAGCGCGCGGAGGTCGCTCGCGATTATGCCCCGCCGCGGCACGCCCTCGGGAACGGTCGGCCCGCGCCCGGCGGCCGCCTCGCGGAGGTCGTCGGCGTCGGGGTACGCGGTGGCGATCCGTGATAGCTCGGCGACGCGGCGCTGCCGGTCCGGCCCGTCGGTGAGTGCGTCGAGCGCGTCGTCGCCGGTCTCGCGGGTCTCGCGCCGGTCGACGACGGCACGGCTCGCGAGCGTGACTCGTTCGGTGCGTCCGTCGCGCTCGAACGGCGCGCGGACGACGACGTCCGGCGTGAGACGGGAGTCCTCGCGCTGGTCGATCTCTCCGCGATGGGGGAACCCGTTGTCGTCCTCGCCGAGCAGCTCCGTGATCGTTCGGAGCCGCTGGCCGTGAGCGGCCGACAGTCCGGTCGACGCGGTGAGGAAGTCGTGTTCGGTCCGGTGGTACACCTCGACGACGCTGCCGTCGTCGGGCCCCGCCTCCTCGTGGACGAGGTTGCCGACGCGGCCCTCGACCATGTCGGGCGAGAACGCGCAGGCGGCGACGAGTTCCGCGTCCGCCGGCGGTGCGCCGCGCAGTTCGACGTGGGTGAGGTGCGTGTCGCCGACAACGAGGTCGAACTGGTGGATCGTGTATCTACCGGCGTCGTACTCGGTCTCGACGAGCGGGGTGTCGCCGTCGTAGTGTTGACGGGTCGTGGTGAGGTCATCGAACCAGCGGACGCCCCGGCCCGCCGTGATGCCCATCCGGAGCCGGTCGGCCCCGCCGACTCCCGACAGGGAGTACGAACAGTCGTGGACGCTGCCGTCTGGCCCGACGTGGACCAGGCGGCCGTCGTCGCCCGTGAACGCGCCGGCGGTCGTGGGTCGCTCCGCCGGATAACGCTCGCCGCGCCGACGTTCGTGCTCTGTGAGAGCGGTTCGCAGTCGCATAGTCGCCCTGCGACTGCCTGCCTAAAAGCCTTGACGAACGAGGCGACCGCTCGCACGCGTGATAATCCAATTTTAGTCACTCGGGGGGTCCCGGTGACTGGCCGAAGAGCAACACCGAAGACCCCGGGTGCCGATGGACCCCACATGCATCATCCCGGACCCCCACGATTCCTCGCGACCGGCGAGACGACGGAGTTGGCGCCGCGGGATCCAGACCCGAGCGGGACCTACGAATGGCGCGTCGTCGCCGCGCCGCCGAACAGCGAGGCGACCGTCGGGACCGACCCAGTGACCCAGTTCACACCCGACGTACCCGGACGGTTCACGATCGGGCTGGACGCCCCCGACGGCGATCATCTGCTGACCGTTCACGCGTTCGCCGCGAGCTACGAAGGAGTCGACGTGGCCGGCGGGAGCGGCACCGCGATCCGCGACCGCGACGCCGACAGTACCCCGATCGACTACAGCGCGGAACGCGCCCACGAGGGCATCGGCCGTCCCCGAGTTCGACTCGACGCGACGGTCGAGCACGGCGAAGACGACGAGGGAATCGGGGACGACGACGATTCCGAGATTGTCGTCCGAGCGACGCCGAAACCGAATCCGGACTCCGACCTTGACGCCGACGATCTGTCGGTAACGTTCGTCGTCGACGACCGCGACGTCGAGACGGCGGTCGCGGAGGGACGGGAGAACCCCCGTGACACGCTGCAGACGACCGACGACGGGCGGGAGATCCGGCTACCGGCCGATGTGGTTCCGGACCGACTCCGGGTCCACGGCGTTGCGGTCGCCCACGAGGCGGGCCGCGAACCGCGCGTCAGCGTCGCCGACGCGGTGTCGGTCGAGCGAGTCGATCGCGGTGATCTCCCGACGGAAAGCGACGGAGACACCCCGAGCGATCCGGACCTGGCCGCACCGGCGGACCCCGCCTTCGAAATCGTGCGACTCAACCAGCCGCCCGAGTGGACCGACGACGCGGCCGTCTACGAGGTGTACGTTCGAACGTTCGCCGACTGCGAGGCGGGAGAGACGTTCGACGCGATTGCTGACCGGATCCCGACGATCGCCGAACTCGGCGTCGACACGCTGTGGCTCACCCCGGTGCTCCAACACGACGGGAAGCCTCACGGCTACAACATCATCGACTTCTTCCAAATCGCCGCCGATCTCGGCGACCGCGAAGAGTACGAGGCGCTCGTCGAGACGGCCCACGACCACGGCATGCGTGTGCTGTTCGACTTCGTCGCCAACCACACAGCCCGCGATCACGAGTGGTTCGAGGACGCCTACCAAAACCCCGACTCGCCGTATCGCGATCGCTACGAGTGGCAGGACTCCGGCGAGCCGGGCACGTACTTCGACTGGGAGCTGATCGCGAACCTCAACCACACGAACCTCGACGTCCGACGACACCTCCTCGACGTCGTCGACGAGTGGGCGCCGATCGTCGACGGCTTCCGCTGTGACATGGCGTGGGCGGTCCCGGACTCCTTCTGGCGTGAACTGCGCGACCGTGTGAAAGACATCGATCGGGAGTTCCTGCTGATGGACGAGACGATTCCGTACATCCCCGGCTTCCACGAGGGGATGTTCGACGTTCACTTCGACGCGACGCTGTACTTCCAACTCCGGCAGGTTGGTCGCGGGGCTGAACCGGCCGCGTCCGTCCTCGACGCGATCGACCAGCGCGCGGAGATCGGGTTCCCGGACCACGCCGGATTCCTCCAATACATCGAGAACCACGACGAGACGCGGTACCGCGTCGAGTGCGGTGACGCCGCCGCGGCCGCGGCGGTCGCCGCGACGATGACGCTCCCGGGCGTCCCGATGGTGTACGCCGGCCAGGAGATCGGCCAGCGGGGTCGGCGCGACGCGATCGCGTGGGACCACGCACGCGAGGCGGTTCGCGAGCGCCACGAGCGGTTGCTTTCGACTCGGGCGGACCACCGGGCACTCGGGCCAGCGGGGGACCTCGAACGGGTGGGGTATCACGTCGCCAGCGGTGACCTCTCCGAGAAACCGATCGTCGCCAGCGGGAGCATCCATCCGGACGACGTGGTCGCATTTCGCCGCCGCACCGACGACGAGTCGCTCGTCGTCGTCCTCAACTTCGCTCCCGAGGAGGCGAGCGTCGCCGTCGACGCCGAGCACGCCGAGACGGATCTCGTGACGGGCGATTCGTGCGTCGTCGAAGACGGTGACGGAACCGAGCGGATTCAGGTGGCGGACGTCGCGATCGTCCGCGCGGAGGAGCGATGAGCGGGGTGCAGGCGCCGAGTCGACTCCCAGACGAAACCGACGCGCTCGTCGAGCGGGCACGTCGCGACCGCAAGGCAGCCGACGACCGATTCGACGCCGCTCGGTCGATCGCGGAGCGGCTCGGCGCACACCCGATACGACCGGACGAAGCTGACCCCGCGACCGACCCGCCGGACGGGGTCGCGTTCGGCTTCTGGACCCCGGATCTGATCGAGCAGGGCGTCCCCCTCGCCGATGTTCGGCTCGAACTGTTCACGCCTGCGGGAGAGGGGACAGATAGATCAGACGGTTCGGACGGAGCAGACGGGTCGATCGACCCCGGACGCGACGACCTCCGCGAAGTCGAATTCCGCGTCGACCGGCTCCCGGTGGAGCGCGACGACGAATTCCACTGGGTCGCGGTAGAAGGGATCCCGGTGGGTACGGCGGACCAGCTGGGGGCGCTCTACCAACTCGTGTATCGGACTCCGGACGGCGACGCGTGGGAGACGGTCCGCGACCCGCTCGCGTACTCGGTCCCGTTCGGTGCGTTCGCGCCGGCGGAGGCGTACGACTGGCCGCGGCTCGACGCCACCCGTCCGGACCGCGACCACTTCGACTCGTTCGGCGGCGACGACGAGGCCCTCCCGACGACCGAGGACGACGGGCTGCCGCGGGTCGACCCCGCGACGAGTATGCTGGAGATCCACCCGGGGACCTCGACGGAGGCGGGGTCGCTCGCCGCGCTCGCGGAGCGGTTCGAGACCGTTGGGGAGAAGCTGCGAACCGGCGAGGCGCTCGACCCCCACGAACGGAACTACGCCGGCTACGACGCGGTCCAGTTGATGCCCGTTGAGCCGCTCACGCAGGCGTACGGCCGACAGTGGTACTGGCGGCCCGGCGGGATCGACGGGTCGGACGCCGGGGTCGACGACATTCAAGGCGACGGTGACGGACGTGATGCCGATTCCGCGCCCGCGCCAGCACCCGAGCCCGCGTTCGACCGCGAGCGCGAGGCGGAGCGCGTGACCGTCGGCGTCGAGCGTCCCGATCAAACGAACTGGGGCTACGACGTGGTCGTCAGCGCCTTCTCCGCCGCCAACCCGGCGATACTGGAGACCGGCCGGCCCGATGAGCTCGTCGAGTTCATCGCCGCCTGCCACGCGATGCCGGACCCGATCCGGGTCGTCTTCGACGTCGCGCTCGGCCACGCCGACGAGGGCGCGGCGGAGCTGTTGCCCGATCCCTTCTTCGAGGGGCCGGGCATGTACGGGCTCCACCTCGACTACAGACAGCCGGTGGTGCGAGCGATCCTGATCGAACTCCAGCGGCGCAAGGCGAATTTCGGGGCCGACGGGATGCGAATCGACGGCGCCCAGGACTTCACGTACCACGACGAGGAGACCGGCGAACAGGTCCACGACGACGCGTTCCTCGCGGAGATGGACCGCGTGGTCCACGAGGTCGCGGGGACGGCGTTCCGCCCGTGGATGATCTACGAGGACGGTCGGCCGTGGCCCCGCGAGGACTGGGAGTTGGCCTCGACGTACCGGACCCTGATCGACCAGCATCCCCACGCGTTCCAGTGGTCGCCCGTGACGTTCGCGCACAACAAGCCCGCGCTGTTGACGTTCTGGGCGACGAAGTGGTGGCGCATGCGCGAGGTCGCCGAGATGGGCAGCCAGTGGATCACCGGCGTCGCGAACCACGACACGCTGCGCCGCGGCTCGCAGGTCGAGGTGACCGACGACTGGGGCGGCGCGCTGATCAACCCGTACCTCGCCGACTCGCCGCCGGAGACGATCCGCGAGGCGTACGACAGCCCCGCCGCGTTGGTCTGGTTCCACGTCGCGATGCCGGGCGTCCCGATGGACTTCCTCCACGCGAACTACCGCGCGCCGTGGGGGTTCGTCCGCGACACCGATCCGACGTGGAACGTGAAGGTCGTCGCCGAGGAAGCACCGTGGGTCGACTGGCACGTTCCAGAGGAGGCGTTCGCCGACAGCGACGCGTTCGTCCGGCTGAAGGAGCTCGGGTTCGAGACGCGCGAGGAGTTGAAGGCGTTCGTCACGACGCTCGCTGCCTTCGTGGAGGCGACCGACTTCGACCTCGATCTGATCGCGGAGCTGCTGTCGGTGCAGGGGATGTCGCTCGCGGGCGACGGGCACGGTGGCGGCGGCGACCGCGGTAACGGCCGGGGCGACCGCGACGGTACCGCCGACGAACTCACAGCCGACGATCTCCAGCGGTTCTCGTTCGCGTGGAGCGCAGACGTGAGCGAGTACCTCGTACTCGACCGGTGGGAGGACGCGCAAGACGAAACGCGCACAGCGTTCGACCGCGAGGTGCGAGAGTTCCGGCAGGCGCGGCCGTGGCTCCGCGCAGACGTCGACCCCGAGCGCGGCGAGGCGTTCGGCTACCGGCACCCGACCGAGGGGACCGTGGTGTACGAGGCGCTCAGACGGGACCCCGACGGCGAGGAAGCCCTGCTCATCGCCTGCAACGTGGAGGGGACGTCGGTCGAGGTGTCGCCCGCTGGCGTCCTCGACGACCTCGACAATCTCGACGTCGAGGGCACCGACGGCGCCAACGGCACCCGTGACGGAGAGAACGCGGCCGACGACTGGACCGTCGCCGTCGCGGCACCCGGGATCGGCGTCGGCGCGGGAGACGACGCGGCCGACGCAGCCGACGCAACTGCCGCGACCGACGGCGGAACGGTGACGCTCGAAACCGCGGACGCGATCGTCTGGCGTCGACGCAGCGAGTGAGCCGGCCGGGACTCGCAGAGATCCAGGGACCCGCGGAGGTCAAGTCAGCTCGGAGACACAACGCTTGAGTCGGTGGGGATCGCAGGGTTGATCATGCGATTCGACCGCTCCGCCGGTATCTTCTGTCACGTCACGTCGCTCCCGAGCGATCACGGGATCGGCGACCTCGGTGAGGGCGCCGAGGCGTTTTGCTCGTTTCTCGGCGACGCCGGCGTCGGCCACTGGCAGATCTGCCCGATCGGACCGACCATGGACGCCGCCGGAGAGTCGCCGTACCAGTCGCCGTCGGCGTTCGCCGGTAACCCGCTCCTGATCGACCTCGACGGGCTCGTCGCGGACGGCTGGCTCGACGAGTCCGACCTCGAACCGGTTCCCGACTTCCCGCGCGACCGCGTCGATTACGATGCGGTCCGCGAGTACAAGCTCCCGCTGTTGCGGACCGCGTTCGATCGGTTCGACGCGTCGGATGCAGCCGAGGCGGAGGCCGAGCTAGACGCCTTCCGCGAGCGGGAGCCGTGGCTCGCCGACTACGCGCTGTTCCGGGCGCTCTCGAACGCGCGGCCCGAAGGCACGTGGGTCGAGTGGCCGGACCCCCTTCGGACGCGCGATCCCGAGGCACTCGCGAAGGCTCGCGAGCGACACGCCGAGGAGATCCGGTTCATCGAGTTCGTCCAGTGGACGTTCGATCGCCAGTGGCGCGACCTCCGCGAGGTGGCCGCCGACGAGGGCGTCTCGATCGTCGGCGACGTACCGATCTACGTCGCGCTCGACTCCGCGGACGTCTGGGCGAACCCGGAGGCGTTCCGGCTCGACGACGAGAACCGCCCCGCGGCGGTCGCCGGCGTGCCGCCGAATCCCGGCGACGACGGCCAACGCTGGGGGAACCCGGTGTACGACTGGGAGCGGCTCGCCGAGCGCGACTACGACTGGTGGATCGCCCGGTTCCGCCGGCTGTTCGACCTCGCGGACGTCGCTCGCCTCGACCACTTCCTCGGATTCGTGAAGTACTGGGCGATCCCGGCCGAGGACGACGATCCGGCTGCCGGCGAGTGGCACGACGGTCCCGGGCGCGACCTGTTCGAGACGGTCGAGCGTGAGCTCGGGCAGGCCCCGTTCATCGCCGAGGACCTCGGCTTCGAGGAGCCGGCGATGGACGAACTGATGGCGGAGTTCGGGTTCCCCGGAATGCGCGTCCCGCAGTACGCGAACTGGTGTGAAGAGGGCGATCAGTACCAGCCGATGCACTACCCGGAGGGCGTGGTGGGGTACACGTCGACGCACGACACCGACACGTGGGTCGGATACTTCGAGACTCTCCCAGAGCGCCAGCGCGACTGTTTCCGGTTCAACGTCGGCGCCGACGGGGACCGGGCGATCGAGTGGGAGATAATCGACGAGGTGTGGGGGTCGGAGGCGGTGCTCGCGATGACGACGCTCCAGGACCTGCTTGGCCTCGGCAGCGACGCGCGGTTCAACGAGCCGGGCACGCTCGACGGCAACTGGGACTGGCGTGTCCGGCGAGACGCTCTCGCGGACGACCTCGCCGATCAGCTGTGGGAGCTGGGAGGACGACACATTCGCTAACGGGCGAGCGGACAGCGATCGAAGAACGGAGTCGACGAACGGAGTCGACGAAACGAGGCGTCGGTGAGAAAAGCGCGTGCGCGAAGCGTTACTTCCGGCCGAGGAGCAGGTACAACACCAGACCGAGAAGCGGGGCGAGGAAGGCGACGATCGCCCACAGGAACGCGGGCTGGTCGCTGCGCGTCGGAGTACACCCATAGGATGATCGCGAGGTGGACGATCAGGCTCACGAGCCCGAACAGGAACGCGATCGCGCCGGCCGCTTGGAGGGGTATGGTAAGCATCGATTCACTCGGCTCACGGGGGCGATAAGTGTCTTTGGACATCTCGTCGGCGGTGCCCCGATCGCCGGACCACGAACCGTTTTGGTCGTCCGGCGCGCGATCCGTGCATGGAACTCTCAGTCGACGCGTCACGGCTCCGAGCCGACATCGAAGCGAACGCAGAATTCGGCCGCATTGAGAACGACGACCCCGAGAAGCGGGGGCGGACGAACCGGACTGGCACGGAGGCGAACCGCGCCGCCAGAGATCGGCTCGTGGCGCAGTTCGAGGACGCTGGGCTCGACGTCGCCGTGGACGGGGTCGGGAACCTGCTCGGGACGTGGACAGCCGATTCAGCCGATCGGGATGCCGCGCCCGTCGTGAGCGGCAGCCACCTCGACAGCGTTCCCGAGGGCGGGATCTTCGACGGACCGCTCGGCGTATATGCCGCGCTCGAAGCGGTCCGAGCGATGCAGGACGCGGATGTCGAGCCTGATCGGCCAATCGCCGTCGTCAGCTTCACCGAAGAGGAGGGCGGAACGTTCGGGAACGGTCTGCTCGGCTCGGCGGTGGCAACCGGCGAACGCGACATCGACGAAGCGCTCGCGCTGACGAGCGAGGACGAAGTCGACGGTGTCGTCGCCGGTGAGACGCTCGGTGAGGCGTTAGCCCGAATCGGGTACCGCGGCGACGACGCCATCGATCCGGCGGCGTGGGAGGCGTTTTACGAACTACACATCGAGCAGGACACGGTCCTCGAAGCGGCCGGTGCGGACGTGGGGGTCGTGACGACGATCACCGGGATCACCCACTGCGAGGTGACGATTGAAGGGGAAGCAAACCACGCAGGCGCGACCCCGATGGGTGACCGCACCGACGCGCTCGCGGCCGCAAGCGAGTTCGTGCTCGACATCGAGGCCACCGCGAACGAAGTGGTCGAACGCGACAGCGACTCCGCGGTCGGGACGGTCGGATCGCTGTCCGTCTCGCCGAACGCGACGAACGTGGTTCCGGGTCGTATCGACGCGGGGGTTGACATCCGCGACGTCAAGACCGAATCGATGGAGACCATCGTCGCCGCCGCGCGCGACTCGATTGACCGACTGGAGCGCGAACGTGGGGTCGATACTTCGATCGAACGCCCGTTCGACGTCGAGCCGACGCCGATGAGTGAGCGTCTCCGAACGGCCGCCCACGACGCGGCCGACGAGGCCGGGCGAACCGCGATCGATCTCCACTCGGGGGCTGCACACGACGCGATGCGTGTCGCGCGCGTGACGGACGCGTCGCTGCTGTTCGCGCCGTCCCGCGACGGGGTCTCACACAACCCGCGCGAGTGGACCGACTGGGCAGACTGCGCCGCTGCGACCGACGTGCTCGCCGGCGCGATGGCCCGCTCTGCCGGTGTCACAGCGTCGGACGGCATCACGGCGCAGTTCGACGACGAGGAGTAATTCGGCGACCACGAGACGGCCGTCACAACCGTTTTGCCGGTCCGCCGCAACCGACGACCGTGAGACGATCCTTCGCGCTCGGCGCCGTCGCGATCGGCCTCGTCGCCGGGGCCGCCGGTGGGCTCGCGACGACGACCGATGTTCTGGGTGGCTGGCCCGACCTGTTCGGGTACGCGGCGACGCTCGTCGTCGGTCGGGCGCTCCTCGTTGTCGCCGTGGCGTCGATCCTGTACGGATCATACCTCCTCTCGGTCAGCGTGGTGATGCGAGCGACAAACAAGCGGCGCGCGTACAACACGCGAAACGTCCTCCGTCTCGCGTTCGGATTCATCGGAACGGTCGCGACGCTGGCAGTGGTGACAGAGAACTGGCTGGGGCTCCTCTTTTCGCTCGGGATCGTCGGGTTCGCGATCACGTTCGCACTCCAGCAACCGCTTCTGTCGCTCATTGCGTGGGTGTACATCACCGTCAAGCAGCCGTACGGCATCGGCGATCGGGTCCGGATCGACGACGCGAAAGGCGACGTGATTGGCGTCGACTTCCTCGTGACGACACTGTGGGAGATCAACGGCGAACTCGTCACGACGAACCAGCCGTCGGGCCGCGTGGTGACCGTGCCCAACAGCGTCGTGCTCTCCTCGAACGTAGTCAACTTCGGCGGGGGCGGGTCACCGTATGTGTGGAACGAGGTCGGCGTGCAGGTCGCCTACGAGACCGATCTCGACTTCGCCAAAGCGGTCATGATCGAGGAGACGACGGCCCTGGTGGGAGAGGAGATGGCCTCCGGGATCGCAGCGTACCGCGAGGCGCTCGCCGACACTCCCGTTGAGCTGGAGGTCCACGACCAGCCGACAGTGAACGTGTTACAGGGCGAGTCGTGGATCGAACTCCGCGTTCGATACCTCACGCACCCTCGCCGCGGACAGCGCGTTAAAAACCGGCTGTACGAGCGGATACTCGCCCGGTTCAACGAGCAGCCGGAGCGGGTGGCGTTCCCGGTGAGTCGGAATCGCTAGCGGGCACAGCGGTGCCGCGCGGCGCACACGAGATTCCGATGTCGAATCGTCTCCTATATTTATATAGTTCGGTCGGCACTCTCGTCCGTTGGCGAGATACGACGAGCCGTACGCGCTCCAGCAAATCGGTGTTTTTCAGCCCTCTCACGCCGAAATAGCGAGACATACGACATCACGGCTCACGATATATTTATATGTACTGGATACTTACCATGGGTTAACGAATCGGCGAGCCCGGCCCCAGTATTTCCGTCGGGAGTTCGATCAGAGTGAACCCATGACTGAGACACACATACGCGGCTACGACGGGGAAACGGAGCGAGATCGATCGACCAGATCGGCGGACGAATCCGTCGAGAACGAGACTGAATCGGCCGCCGCCGAGCGCACGACGACGTGTCCCGAGTGCAGCGGCCGCCTCGTAACCGACACGGAGCACGGCGAGACCGTCTGTGAGGACTGCGGGCTCGTCGTCGAGCAGGATTCGGTCGACCGCGGGCCGGAGTGGCGCGCGTTCGACTCTAGCGAGCGCGACAGCAAGTCGCGCGTGGGCGCCCCGACGACAAACATGATGCACGACAAGGGGCTCTCGACGAATATCGGTTGGCAGGACAAAGACGCCTACGGCAAGTCGCTATCGAGCCGCCAGCGCCAGAAGATGCAGCGGCTCCGCACCTGGAACGAGCGGTTCCGCACCCGCGATTCGAAAGAGCGCAACCTCAAACAGGCGCTCGGTGAGATCGACCGCATGGCCTCGGCTCTCGGACTCCCGGACAACGTCCGCGAAACCGCCAGCGTCATCTACCGCCGCGCGCTGAGCGAGAACCTCCTCCCCGGTCGCTCGATCGAGGGCGTCGCGACCGCGGCGCTGTACGCCGCTGCCCGACAGGTGGGTAACCCCCGGAGCCTCGACGAGTTCACCGCAGTGTCGCGGGTCGACAAGATGGAGCTCACCCGGACGTACCGCTACATCATTCGCGAGCTTGGTCTGCGCGTCCAGCCCGCGGACCCCGAGAGCTACGTCCCACGGTTCGTGTCACAGCTGGAGCTGTCCGAGGAGACCCAGCGGCTCGCACGGGAGTTGCTCGACGGCGCGAAGGATGCAGGGATCACGAGCGGGAAATCCCCTGTCGGGCTCGCGGCATCGGCGGTGTACGCCGCGGCGCTCCTCTCGAACGAAAAAGTCACTCAGAGTCAGGTGTCGGCAGTCGCCGACATCTCGGAAGTGACGATCCGGAACCGCTACAAAGAGCTGCTGGAGGCGAGCGAGGGGCTGACGGCCTAACGACGAATCGCCACACACGTTTTTAACCCACCGGTGTGTACCTCGGTAGCATGGTTGATGCGTTCGTCAGACTCGTCTGCCCGGAGTGCAGTAAAGGATGGGAAGAGAACCCGGCGGAGCTACAGAGTCTCCGTTCGAATTTTAGCTGTCCGTCCTGTCACGCGACCCGCCGCCTGATAGAGTTCATGCGGACCGAACGCGATCTCGAAGCCGTCAAACAGTTCCAGTGAACGGGACAACGGAACCGATCTGACCGCCGCGTTTTGGACGGTGACCGACATCGGTACGGCGGGCGTAATTCCAGACGAGATCCGGAGGCCACACTTGAGATTCTTCCCGATTAATAACACGAAAGACACGTCTGGGAGGCGGAGAGCGGGGTTTGGGCAGTAACCATGATAACGTTACTCAAGATAATAATATAAGCCTCCGGTAGCAACGGACTGTTACTCATGAAAAAGCAGGAGCTCATCCATCTGCACGGCCTCCTCGCAGAAGTACGAAAACAGTGCGAGTTCTGGAACGAGGACATTGACCTCGAAGCCTACGAAGAACTCGGCGTCAAACCGACATCCATCCACAAATCAAAAACTGACCACAAAGCCGCTGTTTTTAAGCTAACCGATGGGATCACCGAACCGATGGAAGAATCCGAATCGGAGCCGCTGGCCCCGACTGCGGACTAAACCGAAATATTCGTCGCCGAACGACGCCCGATCGGAGAACCCGAGTTACGACCCTCTATAGTCTTGAAGAAGCTGCACCACCGTGGCGGAGCAGACAGATCGATCCGTTCAGATGCCGTCTCAGGTCGGCCCGTCGGTTTCGGTCTCGTCGGACCGAGGCTCAATCTCCTCGACGTCGAGCACCGACAGGGGAATGTTCCGGAGTCGCTTTCCGATCTCCTTGCGGGCGACCCGCCGCGCGTGTTCCTCCCGGTCGACGTTGAACACGTCCATCTGTAGCTCAAGCGCAACGAGCGCCTCATCGGCAGCGACGAACGCGGGCGGCAGTTCCTCTCCGCTCGGAGTGATCCGGGTTCCCGTCTCGATCTCGACATAGTTGAGATCGGGATTCAGCATCTTGCCAGTCTTCGAAATGGCGATCCGGACCGCCTCTTGGGTGGTCTCCACATCGTAGACGGGAACTGCGGCCTCGACGACGACTCGACAGTTCATCACGACTACTGGTACCACACGCATTCGTATGAAACTTCGGCCGCATCAGCGGTCCAGCCGGCCGACAGCGAGCTACTCGCCGCCGGCGCGGAGGTAATAAAACACGTACGTCTGCGCGTAGCCAGCGAATTCGCCACCAAACCGTTCGCGGATCGCCCGTGACGTCTCCGCGTAGGTACCGCGTTCGCAGTCGGGATAGTACTCTTCGATGGTCGTTTGGATCCACGTGTCGAGTGGTACCGCTTCGAGAAATCCGAGCGAAAAAAGCAGCACGCAGTCGGCGACTTTGTCGCCGACGCCGACGAACCGCGTCAGCGACTCACGGGCCTCTTCATACGGGAGGTCGGCCGCCTCCGCCGGATGCGCTTCGCCAGATGCAACCATCTCCGCAGTCCGCTGGACGTACGGTGCTCGGTAGCCCAACGCGAGGTCGCGCAGCTCCGATTCAGTGCGGGCGGCGAGCTGGTCGGGTGTGGGAAACGCGTGGTAAGGCTCGCCGTCGAATTCGACGACATCCCCGTATGTCTCCCGCAGCCGACGCTGCATACCGTGGATCCGAGCAACCCGCATCTGCGCCGAACAAATAAACGATATCAGGCACGGAAACACTGGATCGCGAATGAGTCGCATCCCCTCGTACATTTCGTACGCACGTTCGAGGAGCGGCAGGTCCGGGGTCGCATCGAGGATAGCGTCGAGATCATCGTCGAGCCGAAGCAGGTGTTCGAGAAGCGGGACGGCATCAATTGTCGACTCCCAGTGGAGCGTCCCGTCGTGGACGCCCCCCGTCTGTCTCACCCGGATGGGGACACGTTCGTCGCTGACCTTTGGAATCGGGTCGACAACAGTTTCGTACCAACCGTCACCGCCGTGGGCGTGAAGATCGTCGTAGGTTCCGCCGTCGGCGCGGTTCCAGAGGTAGCTCTGTCCGCTCTCGACCGTCGCTTGGAGGTCGAAAGGGCCGGCCAGCGAGCCGATGTCGACCGCACCTCGTTCCATTATCGATCGGGTGGGGCGGCGGCCGTATTCCGGTTTCGATAGCGGCGGACGCCGACCGCCGTGGAGGGATTTTTGTCCGGCCGGTCCCTGAAGTAGACGTATGCCCACGTACCGGCGGACGACTCGCGTGCCGGCCCCCATCGACGAGGTGTGGGCGTTTCACTCCACGATCGACGGACTTCGTGCGCTCACGCCCGATTGGATGCACCTTCGAATCGGCGAGGTTGTTGGACCAGACGGGACCCCCGCCCCCGATGTGCTCGCTGAGGGTTCAGAGATCGAGATGTCGCTGCGGCCCTTCGATATCGGGCCGCAGCAGCGCTGGACATCACGGATTGTCGAACGAACCCCCGATGACGACGCGCCGGTCAAGTCGAGCGCGCGTTTCGTCGACGACATGGTTGGTGGACCATTCCGTAAGTGGGAACATACACACGCCTTCTACGCTGACGGCGACGAGACGCTGCTCGTCGATACGGTTCGGTACCGGCTCCCCCTCGGTTTGCTCGGTGACGCCGTCGGTCCATTCGCGAAGGTCGGATTTGAGGGAATGTTCCGGGACCGACACAAGCGGACGGTGGCGCGGTTCGAGCCGTAACCGGATTAAGCCCGCACCCATCACCTCGATACTCCTGTTCGGCTCCGTCACAGACCGCTTGCAGACGATGTAATTGCGATCCCGATAAGCACGACGACACCGCCGGCGATCGTGATAGGTGTCGGGACCTCCGATAAGAACACGAGCGCAAGGATCGTCGCCCCGACGGGTTCGCCCAACAGCGATACTGAGACGATGCTCGATTCGAGATAACCGAGTACCCAATTGAGAACGGTATGACCGAACAGCCCAGGACCGATCGCCAAGCCGACGAATATTGCCCACTCTCGGAGCGGATATCCGATGAGTGCATGTCCCTCAATGTGCACGATCGCGAACAGTGAGACGGTGCAGATGCCGTACACGACCACTACGTAGGGCACGAGCGCAAGCCGTTGCCGAAGCGAGCGACCAGCGAGAATGTATCCCGCAGCCATCACCGCACCGAACAGTGCGAGCGCGTTACCGTACAGAGGACGAGGGCCGACAAGAACGCCGCCGACGAAGTCCCCAACCGACATGCCGATCATTCCGATCACGGCAACGAGAATACCGACGACCATCGGTCGGGTCACTCGCTCCCGAAGCAAGAGCCATGCGCCGAGTGCAACGAACACCGGTTGCGCCTGAACAAGCGTCACGCTCGCGGCGACGCTCGTCCAGGATAAACTTTCGAACCACGCCGCAAAGTGGAGCGCCAAAGCGACACCCGAACACACCGAAAACAGCAGATCTCGTCGTGTGAGACGCGCAAAGTGGTCCCAGTAGCGCCACACTGCGACCGGAATCAACGGCAGTGTCGTGAACAGAACGCGATAGAACGCCGCGACAGAACTCGGAGCGTCGCTCAGTCGGACAAGGATCGCTCCAGCGCTCACTGCGACGACTGCCAAGAGGAGCCCCGCCTTCGGTGAGACGCGGGGACCGGTCGCCATTGTTTCTGGTAGACAATTTTTCTGACACTGTTTATCGATTTCGGCCGCTCGCTTTGCGGACCACATCTGGTCATTCGATGGGAATTTGAGCGATCGGTGTGAAGAGTGTTGTATGTGTGCGGACACCTTTGGCGTGGGGATCCACCTCACGGATACCGAACTCCAAGTCGTCGTTCACGTTCCATCGGAGATCGACTCGGGGTGGTCCGATCCAGATGCGTTTCAATCGCTCGTCGCGGAAACGGTGTGGTTGCACCTCGATCAGCAGCAAGTCCTCGAAACGATAGCAAGCCGTTTCGAAACGGGAGATACCGTGACACTCGGAACGGTTTCGTTGAAACCGGACGGGACTGTCGTCTCTCACGAGCTCACTATCCCGGCGGCAGACAAGTAGCCCCGCGGTGACGGCCGCTCCGGGAAGCGGTTACTTTCCTCCAGTGTGTTCGAGGCCCCGACTGTTCGCTAACCGGGAAAAATAAATCCCGACTTCCCACAAGCGCTTCGCGTGATATGCAGTGAGGTCATATCTGGTTGGTCCGACCGTCTCACCCCACGTCTCGAGAACTCCAAGCGTTACCAATCCGGACAGCGTCGCACCGAGCGTTCGCGGTGTTGTCTCCGGATCGGAAAGCGTTGCGTGGATCTGTTTTGACTGTGGGTAGTTGAGGTTACAGGCCACGATTCCTCGCTGGGCTTCGGCCCAATGTCGGCGGACGTAGCCGAAAGTTGTCGGATCATCTCGTCGCAGTTTTTCGATGTTCTCGGCAGCTACCGACTGACCGCCCGTGATCGCATCAACCAGATCGAAGATCGAAGCAAGTTCCGGGTCCGTTTCGGCCCCAATCGAGCAGCCGATCACGACAGTCCCGACCGACGCCGAAAAGCGGTCACGGATCTTGCAAATGAACGCCTCGACTGCAGCAGCTCCCTGATCGTCCAACACCGAAGCGATATCGTCGACGATCAGGTGTATGTCGGACGCGTCGGTACCAGCGAGATGGTCACCGACAGACGAAAGCACGCGATCGGGCCCGACTGCCGCCCCAAGTGTGGTGTACGCGAGGCGCCCATCAGGTGCGACCTGTGTCGTCGCCGCGGCACCACGCGTGAGATCGCTCGCAGAGACGATCGCTTCACGAGTGGGCATCGTTCCGCCAGACTGAGGCCACCCGCGGCGCCACGCCTCGATCCCCTCGCTGAAGAGCACAGTAATCACTCGTTCCGGGATCGGAGCCTCACGAACACGTGGCCGAGTGTCGCCGGACACCCGTAGGGTGATGGTTGGGTCGTGCGCTGGCGGAACGGCCATCGATGCGTTGGCTTCAGCTACAAAATTGATAAACTTATGGGTGTGACTCTCAATATTGAAGTTTGATCGAGCGAGTGCGGTCGTAGATGCGTGTGCTCTCTGCCCCGTTCGCTGGCGCTGGCGCTCGCTCTAAAAATGCAAACAGCCCACGGACGCGGTGTCCGTGGGCTGGGTCTGGGAGATGTCTCCCGATGAATGGGCAGGCGGCGAACCGCGGTTTCCAGAGGATCGCTCACTCCAGTACTTCCCGGTACGCTGGTGGGCT
>Ga0208138_100077_pt1 | contig 74383 bp, 70 predicted proteins | sample AntRauMetaRauer3_FD_184786 | JGI IMG/M metagenome (GOLD analysis project Ga0208138, IMG submission 184786) | Saline lake microbial communities from Rauer Lake, Antarctica, in enrichment culture - Antartic Rauer Lake 3 Metagenome Rauer3 (SPAdes)... ... | reverse complement strand
GGGAGGCGGCATATTCTGTGGCTGGGAACGACGTGAACAGCCACGGCAAGGGAGCCGACCAGATTTGAGCCTGGAAGTGCCAGCGCGACCGCAGTGAGCGACCGAGGGGTAATTTCCTCTCGAGTGGACTGGTCGTTGCCGTGCCAGTCTCGTGGCAGGTCACGGCTGCCGTGGGGCCGGGACGACCGCTACCGGCACGGGACAGTCTCTGACCAGACGGTCGGACGCACTCGGTAGGACCAGATTCTCGAGGGTCGTTTTCCCAAGAGTGCCGACGACGACCAGGTCGGCAGGGGTCCCGTCGAGGAACTGGAGGACTGCTCGGTCGAGGGAGCCCTGCCCGAACACCGTGTCGACGGTCGTTTCCTGCTCGGCCGCGATGCGTTCGGCCGTCGCGGCGAGTTCCTGCATCCGTTCGTTGCCGGCGGCGTCCGAGTCGAGGAGAGCCGTCTGGCTACCCCCCCACACGACGTGCATACACAGCACGGTGATGTCGGCTTCGGGGAACAGCGAGCACGCAAACTCGAGGGCGTTCGTCGATCGCGCTGACTTGTCGAAGGGGATGAGGATTTGCCGTGTGTCGGTTTCTGAGCGCTTCTCCGCGGGCAGTTCCGTCTCCTCATTGACGAGCACAGCGGGAACCGTCGGCGTGCGCGGGCGTCGCTCAGTCACGGAACCGGTGATGTACTGGAGAACGTGCGGGAGTCGACGGCCCTGAACGTCCATCACGAGGAAGTCGACGTCGTAGGTGTTCCAGTAGCCGAGGATGGCCCGGTCGAGGTTCCCCACGGCGAGTTCCGGCGAAATCGACTGGTCGTAGCTGTCGGCAATTCGACGCGCGTCCGCGAACACCGCCTGCTCGGCTTTGTCACGTCTCGCGTCCAGCCACTCCTCAAACTCGTCGGGCGACTCGATCCAGGCACGTGATACGGATTCGTCGTCGCGTCGAGTGACGACGTAGAGCGTGACGATGCGGTCGTCAGGAAAGGCAGCGCACGCGTAGTTCAACGCCCGCTCGGACCGGGAAGACCCGTCGAACGGAACCAGGATATTCCGCGACCGGGGCCGGTCCCGTGACCGTAGCGGGGTCCGATCTGATTGTTTGGGCATGTCTCACACACTACGGTCTTGTGAACTAAAAGACACGTGCAAGCAGGGGTTCCGCAGTCGCCGAGGAGTACCGCCGGCGTCGTCCGCGTCCGGGTGGTATAAGCCGGTGGCGGTGGGAGTCCGGCGTATGCCCGCTGCGTCGCTCTCGGAGTTGCTGGAACGCAACGACCGCTACGTCGCGTCGCTCGCCGACGACCACTTCGCGGACGTCCAGGACGGCCAGTCGCCGGCCGCGGTGTCGGTCTGCTGTTCGGACTCCCGCGTGCCCCAGGCGGCGATGTGGGACGCCAGCGAGCCCGGCTGGCTGTTCTCGCCGAGCACCATCGGGAACCAGGTCTGGGACCGCGTGGACGGCGAGCGCGTCGTCGACGGGAGTGTGCTCTACCCTATCGCGTACACGGACACCGGAACCGCTGTCGTCGTCGGCCACACCGGCTGCGGGGCGGTGACGGCGGCGCTGGAGGCGGTCCGCGAGCGCGGCGAGGACGCCGACTCGCCAGACGATGACGGCGGCCACCCGCCTGGCGTGGCGAAGCAGGTCGCCGAACTGGTGCCGGTCGTCGAGGCGGGGCTGGACGACGACCGCGTGCGCGAGGACCGCGAGGCGTCGCTCGTCGACCAGCTCGTGGAGTTCAACGTCGACCGCCAGGTGGCGTTCCTCCGGGAGAGCGAGGACGTCCCCGACGACGTCGCCGTCTACGGCTTCGTCTACGACTTCCAGGGCGTCTACGGCGACGAGCACGGCCGGGCGTACCTCGTGAACGCGGACGGCGAGACGAGCGTCGACGCGCTCCGGGAGCGTGCGCCCGACGAGTTCGCGGCGTCGGTCCGGCGACTCCTCCGGTAGCGGGTCGTCGCCGACCGTGGCCTGTTCGACGCGCCCGCGAGCTGTCGGTTCGCCGACTCGATTTGGCTGGAACGGTCGTCTTACGCGGAGATGGGCGAGGTTTCGTCGGACACGAGCCCGATTAACAATCAGGGGTGGGCGGCAACAGTGAGACGCATGGCTCAAGAGATGCAAAAAGAGCGATCGAGAGAAGCCGCCGAACGAACCGGGAGAGACCCCTTCGTCATCGCCTCCATGGCGTCCATCCCGCTGGCGTGGTACTACTTCTTCGGGAAGCAGGACCGCGAACGCGGGATCTTCGTGGGGCTCTGGGCGCCGACGCTGATGGCGTTCGGGAGCTACTTCCGGCAGACGAGGATGCGCGAGATGCTGGAGCGGGACTCCGGCAGCCTCGTCAGCCGCGTGCAGAAGGCCGTCGAACAGTAGTACCACCGCGCGACCGGCCGGGAGCGCCCAGCACACGAGTCGTGGCGACGCGACGACCCGGCCGGGAGAACTCCCTTCTGCCCGCTTCCGAGTAAGCTGACGGCCAGAATCGACAGGCGACGACTTACTATCGACGTCGGCGTACAACCGAGGGGGACGATGGCTTCCCAGCCGAACGTCGTCGTCGTGGTCGCGGACACGACGCGCGTCGACGACGCCTACGACGCACAGGTCGCACCGACGCTCGCGGACCTCGCCGACTCGGGGACGCGAGCGACGCGGGCGTTCTCCACGGCCCCGTGGACGCTCCCCTCGCACGCGTCGATGCTCACGGGCACACACACGTCCAGGCACGGCGCGCACGCTGGCCACGAGCGCCTCGACGACGACCTGCCGGTGCTCCCGGAGTGCTTCCGGGCGGCCGGCTACGAGACGGCCTGCGTGTCGAGCAACACGTGGCTGAGCGCCGAGTCGGGCTTCGCCCGGGGGTTCGACGAGTTCGAGCAGACCTGGCAGGCCGTCCAGTCCGAGAACGCGCTGAGCGAACTCGTCGACGAGACCGAAGAGAGCCGCGTCCGAGCGGTCGGCCGGAAGCTCCTCGACGGCGACCCCCTGGCGAACGCGGCGAACGTCCTCTATCGGCTGTTCGTGCGCGGGCGCTCGGACGACGGCGCGGCGCGAGCTACGTCGTTCGTCGAGAGCTGGCTCGCCGACCGCGATACCGACCCGTTCTTCCTGTTCGTGAACTACCTCGAACCCCACCTGGAGTACCGGCCACCGCGCCGGCTCGCCGAGCAGTTCCTGCCGCCGGGCACCACCTACGAGGAGGCGAACGAGGTCCCCCAGGAGCCCTGGGCGTACCTCGCGGGCGACGTCACGCTCTCGGACTCGGAACTCGAGATGCTGCGCGGGCTCTACCGCGCCGAGATTGCGTACGTCGACGAACAGCTCGCGGCGCTCAGGGACGCGCTCCGGGCGGCCGGCGAACTCGAGGACACGATATTCGTGGTGACAGCCGACCACGGCGAGAACGTCGGCGACCACGGCATGATGGACCACCAGTACGGTCTGTACGACACGCTCGTCCACGTCCCGCTCGTGTTCTCCGGCGGGAGTTTCGAGGGCGGCGGCGACCTGACGGAGCTCGTGAGCCTCGTCGACCTCGCGCCGACGCTGCTCGACGAGGCGGACGTCGAGGCGCCCGCGGCTCGCGAGTCCTTCCAGGGCGTCTCCGTCCACCCGGACGCCGACACCGAGCCCCGGGAGTTCGTCGTCAGCGAGTACGCCGAACCCCAGCCGTCGATGGCCGCCCTCGAACGCAATCTCGGCGACGTCCCCGAGCACCTCCACGAGTACGACCGGTCGCTGCGCGCGGTCCGGACCGAGTCCCACAAGCTCGTCCGTGGGTCGGACGGCTCCCGTGTGCTGTACGACCTGGAGTCCAACCCCGGCGAGACGACGGACGTGTCGGTCGGCCGGCCGGCAGTCGCCGACGACCTGGCGGCGTCCCTCGACGACTGGCTCGCGGCCTTCGAGCACGCCGACACCGACGAATCGGTCGCCATCTCCGAGGACCGCAAGGAACGCCTGGAACAGCTCGGCTACCTGCAGTGAGCGGTATTACTTCTCGCGTGGGACCGCGTTTCGAGCTGTAACGGCGACCTACTGGACGTCGGTGGGCGACCCGTCGGCGCAAGAGAACAGACCGGCGTTCAGTCGGAGTTCGAGACGGCGTCGAAGTCGTTCTCGACGCCAGCGGTAGAGACCTGGTTCGCGTCGTCGCCGCGGACGCGCTCGGCGAGCAGCGCGCGCCACTCGGAGGCCGGTGGGAGTGGCGTGTTGTCGAACAGCGAGCGGTCGTCGGGCGCGCGGAAGACGGCGATGAGCGACCACATCGTGCACGCGGAGAACGACCCGATTGCGGAGAACTCCATGCCGAGCGTGAAGAACGTCATCGAGTAGACGCCGCCGATGAGCATGGAGGGGATGCTCGTCGCGCGGGGGACGCGGGCCGCCGCGTCGCGGAGCGTCGGGTAGAGGAAGATTACAGAGGTCATGCTGCCGACGAGGAAGACGAGGTCCTGCCACATCATCGGTAATCACTCGCAAACTCGGCAGTGGTCGGTGAGTGGTGTTGCTCCATACAGTAGGCACGGACCAGAGCCGTAAGTATGGAGCGGTTACTGGGGGTACAGGCCTTCTAACCCCAGTTCAGGAGGAGAACGAGTTATCGAGGCTCTCCGGCGAACTGCGATTTTGGTTCGTCGAGCGTGCCGACCCAATCCGTTCACCGTAGTTGCGTGTGACTCGGTATCGCGATCTGGGAAGGCCAGTAAGCCGGCAGTACGTCGAGACGGGGCGACGACCCAGGGGCAGGCCCGCTCAGGCCGCGCGCAGGGCGACAGCGGACGCGACGAGCACGGCGAGCAGCACGCCGACGGGCCCGACTCCGGGCGCGGAGCCACCCGAGGACTCTCGGGAGTCAGGCGTCGTCGCCGGCGGCGTGGACGACGTCGTGGTGTCGTCGCCGCCCGTCGCCGCGTCGCGCGTGGGCGTCGAACTGTCGGTCGCCGTCGGGGAATCGTCTGTAGTCGTCGACGCGCTCGAGGAGCTATCGCCGGGCGCGCGCACAGCGAGCGTGCCAGCCGACGTGCCCTCGACCGTCAGCCGGTAGTCCCCGGGCGCGTCGAAGGCGACGTCGACGGCGACCGTCACCGACTCGCTCGCCGGGACGGTGACGCGCCGCGTCGCGGCCGCCGACCCGTTCGCGGTCACCGTCAGCGTCACGTCCGTCCGCCAGTCAGCGTCGCTCTCCACGGTCACGGACACCGGAACGGCGTCGCCGACCGCGGTCGCCGACGCGCTGACGCTCGCGCCCGACACCCGCACGGCGTCGGCGTCCCTCACGCCGACGGCGAACGTGGAGAACCCGGGCGTGTCCGCTTCGAGGACGACGTGCTCGTCCGCGCGCTCGACGACCGCGGTGTCGAGGCGCTCCCAGTCGCCGGCGTGGTGCCGGTAGACTGCCGCGTCCTCGGGGTCGACACCGGTGTCTGCGAACCGGTCGGCCGCCACCCGGACGGTCATCGTCGCGCCCGCCACGTCGGCGTCGTCGAAGGAGTGTGCCACCTCGACGTGACCGACCGCCCGACCGTCGAACGAGGTTGCGCCCGGCGCCGGGTCCGTGGACGACGACACCGACAGCGAGTAGTCCATCGACTCGCCGGTGGTCACGCACAGTCCCGTGACGTTCACGGGCCCGCGCGTCGCGTTGCCGAGCGGGACGGCGAGTTCGCTACCCGCGTCCGCGTCCTCGACGGCGACGGAGGCCGACTGGGCGCCGGTCGTCGTCACGGAGACAGACGGCCCCTCGGGAACCGGCGGCGGCCCCGGATCCGACGAGACCGGCGCGCCACCGCCCCCACCGCCGCTGCTATCGTCACCACCATCCGGCTCCGACTTCGTGGTGTCGACGGTCGTGGTCGCCGACTGGCCGTCCGCGCCGTCGGCGCCGCTGCCGTCGACGGCCTCGAACAGCGTCGCCGTGTACTCGCCGTCCGCGTCGACCGCGACCGTCGCGGTGTACGTCCCGTCGGATTCGTTGAAGTCCCCCCTGGTCAGAGTGGCCGCGTCTGGGCCAGTGAGGGCGACACCGACGTCCGTCAGCGGCGCCGCGCTGTCGAAGGAGACCCGCACGGACTGCCCGTCGCCGCTCGTCGCCGAGAAGGCAGAGATGGCGGGGCCGGCCGGCGAGTCGTCGGTGGCGCCGACGGTGACGCTGTTCGTCTGGCCGGTCGCGCCGTCGTCCCCGTTCGCGTCCGCCGCCGTGTCCAGGACCGCCGTGTACGTGCCGTTCGACGACCCGACGTAGGTCGCCGTGTACGTCTCACCGGACTGCGTGAAGTTCGCCTCGGTCAGCGTCGCCGTCTCGGCGCCCGAGAGGGACACGGTGATGTCAGCGAGGTCCTCGTCGCTCCCGAACGTCACCGTGACGTTCTGGCTCTCGGGGTTCGACGCCGCGAACCCGGAGATGACGGGCTCCGCCGTGGTCACGTCCACCGTGCCGGTCTCGTCGTCCGCGTCGTTCCCGTACGCGTCGACGGCCTTCGACAGCGTCGCCGTGTACTCGCCGTCGCTGTTCCCGGTGTACGTGACGACGTACGACCCGTCGGTGGTCTTCGTCGGGTTGTCGGTGCTCACGGTCGCGTTCTCCGCACCGGAGAAGTCCACGGCCACCTCGTCGATGGGTTCGTCGGCGTCGAACTCGACGCGGACCTGCCGGCCGCCCGGGTTCGTCACGGTGTAGTTCGAGAGCTTTGGCGACGTCGTGTCCACGACGACGGTGTCGGTCTGGCCGTCGGCGCCGTCGTTCCCGAGACCGTCGTCTGCGGCCGTCAGCGTCGCATTGTACTCGCCCTCCTCACCGCCGAGGCTCGCGTTGTAGTACGTGTACTGCCCCGAGCCCGTCTCGGTGAACGAGGACACTGTCTTGGTGGTCGACGGCGTCTCCAGGGAGACAGTAGTCGACGCGAGTTGCTCGCTGCTGTCGAAGCTCACGTTCACCGTCTGGCCGCTCGGGTTCGTCACGGAGACGTCCGAGATGGTCGGCGTCACCGTGTCAACTTCGACCTGGGCGGTCTCGTCGTCAGCGCCGTCGTTGCCGGCGGCGTCCTCGGCGACGTCGAGGGTCGCTTCGTAGGTGCCGTCGGTGCTGTCGTTGAACGTCGCCTCGTACGTGTACGTGCCGGTGCCAGTCTCGGTGAAGTTCGCCAGCGAGAGGGTGCTGGTGCTCGCACCCGAGACGTCGACCGACAGCGCGCCGAGTGCCTCGTCGGTCTCGACGGCCACCGTGACGTTCTGCCCGCTCGGGTTCGAAACCGAGAACGACTCGACGGTCGGCGCGGTCGAGTCAATCTCGAAGGTCGCGTCACTCACGTTCGACCCGGTGTTGCTGCTGTTGTCGCTCGCATTCACCCGAACGAGAGCGTCTGTCGTGTCGTCGTCTGGCACCGTCCACTCGTAGCTCCCGTCGTCGGCGAGGCCGCTCGCGATTGTCGACCACGAGCCGCCGCCGTCCTTCGAGTACTCCAGACGCACGTCGTCGGTGACGGTGACGTTGTCTGTCGCCGTCCACTGGATGGTGACCGTCTCGTTGCCGGCGTACAGCTCCCCGCTGTTTGGAGCCTTGACAGTCACGTCGGGTGCGGCCTCGTCGACCAGCGCCGAATCGGTGATTCCCGGCTCGACCTCGGTCTGGCCGTCGCTGACGTTCACGAGGTCGAAGGTGTACGTGCCGTCGGTACTGCCCTCGTAGACCGTCTCGTAGACGAATCCCTCGCCGTCCGGCGTCTGCGTGAAGTCCGCGCGGTCCAGCGTCGCGGTCTCTGCGCCCGAGACGTCGACGGTGACGGCGTCGAGTTCGTCCGTCGAGTCGAACGAGACGGTGGCGTTCCGGTCGCTGCTCGTCGTGTCTGCTGCCGAGAACCCCGAAATCACCGGCGGGGTGTCGAGCGTGAACGAGAACTCCGTCGTGTTCGCGTTCCCGACGACGTCGTCGGCCGAAACGTTCACCGTCACCGTGCCGTTCGGGAGCGCGAGGTCGGCGTCGCCGGCCGGGTCGACGGTGAGCGTCGTCCCGTCGAAGCTGACGCCGTCCCTGCTGGTGCCCGCGTCCGAGAGCACGGTATCGGTGCCGTTCGAAACCGTCACCGCCAGCGAGGACTCGTCGACGCCCGCGAGACTATCGGTGACGTTCACGGACACGGGGGTCTGGTCGTCGGTCACCGTGGTGCTGCTTGGAGTCGCGTCCTCGAAGACGGGCGGCGTCGTGTCCACGGTCGCCGAGAACTCGGTGGAAGCGTCGTTCCCGCGCGTGTCGGCGGCGGACACGTTCACGTCGACGTTGCCGTCCGCCAGTTCGACGCCAGCGTCGCTCGTGTTCACCGTGAGCGTCGTCCCCGAGTACGTCACGCCGCCATTGCTCGTCGTCACGTCGTCCAGCTCCGCGTCGTCGCTGGTGTTGCTGTCCACGACGGTCACGCGAATTGAGTTCCCGTCCACGTCCGTCGTCACATCCGACACGTCCAGTTCAAACTCCGGCTGGCTCGTCGCCACGGTGTCGGTCGGCGCGCCCGACCCGAACACGGGTGCGGTCGTGTCCACCGTCGTGTCGTTCTTGCGACCGTCGCCAGCGTCGTTGCCCGCAGCGTCGGCTGCCGTCTTCAGCGTCGCCGTGTAGTTGCCGTCGGAGACGGTCGTCGTCGCGGTGTACGTGTACGAGCCGGTCTCACCGAAGTCGGTCTCCGTGAGCGTCGTGCCGTCCAGTGAGACCGCGATGTCGGCCAGCGTCTGGTTGCTGTCAAAGGACACCTCGACGGTGCCGCCGCCCGTGTGCGTCGCGGTGAAGTTCGAGATGGAGGGCGTCGCCGTGTCCACGTCGAAGGTCGCGGTGTGCGTCGTCGGCCTCTGCGCGTTCCAGACCGCGTCCTCGACGCCACTCACCTCGATATCGGCGACTGTCTCCTCGTCGTTGTCGTCTATCGACACCTCGCCCGTCCAGGTCGTCGCGTCGGGGAACGACCCGAGGCCAACTGTCGTGTCGCCCTGCGAGAGGTTGGCGAGCGTGACCGTCGGAGAAACCCCCTGGTCGACGGACTGATCGAAATTCACCGTGACGGTCTTGTTGGTGCCTGTCTCGGAGTCGTTGATAGGTGCGTCCTCGACGGTCACCGAGTCGATTGCCGGTCGCTCGGTGTCCTTGTGGACGGTCGCCTCCACCTCGTCGAACCCGCCGGGGTTCGCCGACCCGTCGTCAAGGGTCTTCGCCTCCACGGTCACGTCGCCCTCCGGGAGCGACGACGCGTCGATGCTGACGACGACCGAGTCCGGCGCGGGCGTCGTGAACGTGTCGTTGCGCGCAGTCACCGTGTCCGAGCCGTTCGAGAGCCGGACCACGACGTCGTCGGCCTCCGAGTCAGACAGCAGCCCCACGGTGACGTTGTAGTTCGTGGCGTTGCTCGCGGTAATTGGCCCGCCGGAGACCGAGGCCGGGCGCGCCGGACGGTTCGTCACCACTTCCACAGTGTTCGAGCGATTCGCAGTCATCGTATTTCCGACCAGGTCGGTCGCGCCGGAGACGTTGATTGTGGCGGTCGTGTCGTCGTTGTCGTCCTCCAGTGTGAACGTTCCCTCCCAGGTATCCCCCGAGAGCGACGACTGAGACACGTCGTACGTGCGATTCAGGCCCTCGATGCTCACGTCGGGCGCCGTGTCCAGCGTCTCACTGAAGGTCACCGTCGCCGTCTGCTCGATGTCCGTGTCGTAGGTGCCGTAGCCGTCGCTCGAGTTCACCGTGGCGTTTGTCAGGGTCACGTCCGTCACCGTCGGTCGGCCAGTGTCTTTCGTAATCGAGGTGTTGGTCGCGGACGGCGACGTGTTCCCGCCGGCATCGGTCAGTGTCGCGTCGAGCGTGATGTCTCCGTGACCGAGCGTGGACACGTCGAGGTCGGACAGCGTCACCGTCTTCTGGTCCCCGCTGTCGACGTCCTTCGTGAACGTCTCCGAGCCGCCGCCGTCGCTACTCACCGTCACCGAGAGCGTCCCGGCCTCGTGGTCGTTCCCCAAGGATACGTCGACCTCGTACCCGACCTCGTTGCTCCGCGTGATGTTCACTCCGGAGATGCCGGTGGGCGGGTCCGGTGGCTGAGTGTCGTCCAGCGTCCCCGTGTTCGAGACGAAGTTCCCGAAGCCGTCGGTGATTTCGTCGGGCGCCGCACCCACGGTGTCGTTCCCGATGTCGGTGCGGTTGACGCTCGCGTTCAGTGTCAGCGTCGCCGTTTTGTCGCCGACGGTGTGCGAGACGCTGCTCACGCCGGTCGCGCCGTCACCGCTGTTGCCGTCGTTGTACGTGAAGTTCGCCGCGTCGAGAGCGGTGCCGTCGCTCGCGTTCACGGTCTCGTCGAACGTGACTTCGACGGTGTTGTTCCCGACCTCGGCCTCTATGGAGTCGATGCCCGGAGCGTCCGTGTCCACCACTACCGAATCGGACTGTCCCGCCCCACCGTCGTTCCCGACGCTGTCCGTCGCCTTCGTCACCACCGCCGTGTACGTGTCGTCAGTACTGACGGAGAACTCACCGGTGTAGTACCGCTCGTCACCACCCGCGGAGTCGTTATCTAGCCCCGTGAACGTCTGGACCGTCGTCCCGCTGGAGTCCCGGATTTCAAGCGTTGTCTCGTTCAACAGCTCGCTCGATTCGAAGGAGACGTTCAGCGTCTGGCCGGACGGATTCGTCGCGTTCACGTTCGAGATGGTCGGCGCCGTTCCGTCGATGGTGATTGTGTCGTTGTCCCCAACGGTGAGGTCCGTGCCGTCGGTGAGCGTGTCGTTCTCGATGGCGTACACATCGTACGTACTGTCCGTACCGTCCAACGCCGACGTGTTTGACGCCGGAAACGTCTCCCCCGAGATAATCTCGTCGTCGGTGCTCGCTGTCAGCGTGTACGCCTCCCCGGTGTCGAACTCGCTGTCGTCGTCCTCGTCCACAACGACGAATATCGTCGCGCCGTCGTCGCTCGCCTGGTCGTAGAGTTCGTACTCGAAACTGTCGCCCGCCTGAATCTCCGTCTCGGTCACGTCGAACGCCGTCACGTCCGCCGCGGCCGGCCCGGTGAACGGGACGAGTGCACCCGCGGCAGCGATTACCAGTACGACAGCGACGACCACCGCCCGTTTTCTGCTTAAATCTCGTGTCATAAGTATCGTACCCGCACCCCCCAGATGCGAAACCGCTGTTCGTTCCGCCTGACTATTCTGAACCCGCACTAATTCGTTTGGGTCCAGTTCCCTCTGCTGATAATTGCTGTCCAACACGCCCACAGCCGCGGGGCGCGAGCGCGATATCCGGCGGTGGCTCGTTCGATGAAACGCTTATCAGTGCGCCCGCTCTATAAGCCGCTATGACCTACGACACCGTCGTGTTCGACAACGACGGGGTCCTCGTTGGCCGCACCCGGTACGATGTGCTGGAGCGGGCCACCGAGGAGACGTTCAATCGATTCGATATCGACGACCCGGACCCGGAAGACGTCGAGGCGATGACCATCGGCGCGACCCCCAAGACCGTGGGGGACGTCTGCAGCCGGTACGGCATCTCCCCGAAGGACTTCTGGCCAGAGCGCGACCAGGCACTCACCGAAGCCCAGCGTGACGAGGTCCGGGAGGGCCGCAAGACCCTCTACGACGACCTCGACACGCTGGAGACGCTCGACGTCAACATGGGTATCGTGTCCTCGAACCAGCAGGCCACCGTGGACTTCGTCCTCGACCACTTCGACGTCCGCGACCTCTTCGGCACCGCGTACGGCCGCGAGCCGACGATCAAGAGCCTGGAGCGCCGCAAACCGAACTCCCACTACATCGACCGCGCGCTCGCGGACCTCGACGCCGACACCGCGCTGTTCGTCGGCGACAACGAGAGCGACATCCGCGCGGCCGAGAACGCGGGCATCGACTCGGCGTTCATCCGGCGCCCCCACAGGGAGAGCTGGGAGCTGAACGTCTGGCCGACCTGGGACATCGACGAGCTCGGCGACCTGCACGATATCTGCGAGTAATCAAACGGCTGAACTGACAGTCCTGCAGGGTCGAGAGCGGCTCTCGATGGCCCTCCAGCCGTTGTTTCCTCCCCACAAGGATTATCAATACCAAGCGTCTCTACACAAGTGCAATGGCGACAGGCACCGTTGACTTCTTCAACGACACTGGCGGCTACGGTTTCATCGAGACTGAGGACGCGGACGAAGACGTTTTCTTCCACATGGAGGACGTCGGCGGCCCGGACCTGGAGGAGGGTCAGGAGGTCGAGTTCGACATCGAGCAGGCCGACAAAGGCCCGCGCGCGACGAACCTCACCCGTCTGTAATCGGTAACCGTTCGGACGCATCGTTTCCAGACAGGAACGCTCCAGCGAGGAGTGTACGCGGGTGAGGCCGAGAGGCTCACTCGACGATTCTATCGACGCCACCCAGGTAGCGGCGGCTCTACTCCAGGCGCTGTCGGTCGTCGTCAGTCAGCGACAGCCGACTCGCGGCGACGTTCGATTCGAGGTGTTCAGTGCTGGATGTCCCCGGGATGGGGAGCGTGACGGGCGAGCGATCGAGGAGCCACGCGAGCGCGACCTGGCGGACGGTCGCGTCGTGGTCGTCGGCGACGGCCTCCAGGGGTTCGCGCTGCGCGCCGAGGTCGCCGCCACCGATGGGGAAGTACGGGATGAATCCGATACCGGCGTCCTCGCAGGCCGACAGCACGTCCTCGTGCTCGCGGTTCGCGACGTTGTACTCGTTCTGGACGGTCGCCACGTCGACGAGCTCCTGGGCCGTCTCTAGCTGGTCGACGGAGACGTTGCTGAGGCCGACGTGGTCGACGAGACCGGCGTCTTTGAGCTCGGCGAGCCGGTGGACGGAGTCCTCAAACGGCGTGTCGGGGTCCGGCGAGTGCAACTGGAGGAGGTCGATAGAGTCGACGCCGAGGCGGTCCAGCGAGCACAGCGCCTGGTTCTCCAGGAAGTCGGGGACACCGTGGGGCAGCCAGTCGCCGTCGTGCGTCCGCAGCAGGCCGGCCTTCGTCGCGACGAACGCGTCCTCGTCGTCGAGGGCCTCCCCGACGAGTCGCTCGCTGACGCCCGGGCCGTACGAGTCGGCGGTGTCCACGAAGTCCACGCCGAGGTCGACAGCACGCCGGAGCACGTCCCGCGCGGCGTCCTCGTCCTCCGGCCGGCCGATGATGTCCGGGCCCGTGATGCGCATCGCGCCGTAGCCCATCCGGTGGACGGTCGCCTCGCCGCCGATGTCGAAGGTGTCGCTGTCGTTGGCTGGTGCCATACGGACTCGACGGCCGCCGGCAGAATAGGCGTGGGGGTGGCGGAACCTACGGCTGCCACTGCTCCCGGAGCTCCGTCCGGGGCTTCGACGGGTCGTCCTCGGTGACGAGCTTCCGGAGGTGGCGGACGTGGAACGCGTACTCGCGGTCCTGGCGCAGGACGAGGTCTCGACCCTTCAGTTCGGTCAGCAGCGTGTGGACGGCCTCGACGTCCGTCCCCGTCGCCTCGGCGAGGCCGTGAGCGGTCGCGCCCGGATTCGTCGCCAGTTCGGTCACGACCGACCACGCCACGTCCTCGTTGCACTTCGACTCCCGTCGCGCCGCGTTCACGCGAGTCACCACGGGCGGCGCCTGCAGGAGGTCGACGACCGTCTCGGGGTCCGGCACGTCGCTGTCGGTGTCCTCGACCGACCCGTCGCCGCCGTCGCCGTCCTCCACCTGGAGGCGCTCGCCCCGGCGTCGCAGCCGGTCCTGGACGGCGTCCACGAGCGCGTCCCGGTTCTCGTGGTCGTCGCCGAACGAGAACGCGGACGCCTCGACGTCAGTGGGCGCGTCGGCGCCCTCGTCGGACTCGACGGCTCCATCGTCCGCGTCCGCGTCTCTATCGGGGCGTTCGTCCGCGGTCGCCGACGTTCCATCGGCTGCTCCCGACGAGCCAGCCGCCCCCCCGTCGACGCGGTCCTCCAGTTCCTCGATGCGGGACGCGAGGCGCTCGATCTGCTCGTTCTTCGTCTGCAGCGTCGCCTGGTAGGAGTCCGGCGGACCGCCGTCGCCGTGCGCGAGCGCGTTCGCCATCTTCCGCGCGGCCGCCGAGACGTCCCGCGCAGTCTCCAGTTCGGACTCCAGGTCCGCGATGCGCTCCTCGCGGTTCTCGACCTTCGACTCCAGTTCTGCGATGCGGTCGCGCTCCTGCTCCTTGTGGCTCGTGATTTCGTCGAGGTCCTCCATCAGGGAGCCCGAGACGGACTTGAGGTCGGGTCGCTCGAAGTCGTCCAGACCGGGCGTCGCGCCCGCGTCGAACGTGCGCTTGCGCTTGAACTGGACGCGCTCGACGGCGTCGTCGCTCCAGTCCATCTGCACGAACGCCTCCCCGTCGCCCAGGTCGACGACCTCCTCGGCGTACTCGTTGCCGACGATGCGACCCACGACGTTCGTGTCGTTGTCCCAGGTGAGGCGGTGCCAGACCAGCCAGTTCGCCTGCGTGATGAAGTCCTTCTTCACGTCCGCCGGCCGCTGGCTGATGCCGACGATACCCAGGCCGTGCTTGCGGCCGCGTTTGCCCACCTTGATGAGGAGGTTGCCCGTCTCGTCCATCCCGCCGCCCTCCGGGATGTACTCGTGGCACTCCTCGACCACCAGCAGGAACGGCTTCTTCAGCTTCTTCTCCTTCGCGAAGATCTGGCGGACCGTCTCTCGCAACAGTTCGTCGGCCTCGTCGCCGTCCAGGTAGCCGGAGACGTCGAGGATGATGGGGACGTTCTCCTCCAGGGCGAGGTGCGCGAGCTTCTCGGCGTGCTCGGTCCCCACCTGGATGTCGCACTCCTCGTCGGCGCCAGCGTGCAGGAGCTCGTACTCCTCCTTGAGGCCGTAGTACTCGCCGTCCGTGTCCACGATGAGCACGGGGTAGCCGGCCTCCAGGAGCTCCTCGACGACGACGCTCGTCGTGTTGGACTTCCCCGAGCCGGACTTCCCGGTGACGAACGCGCGGCCGGTCAACACCTCCACGATGGGGAACTCCAGCGGACTGCCGTCCGCGAGCTCCCCGACGCGAATCCGCTGCTCGTCGGCGTCCGCGGCTTCGGTCATCGACCGGAGCCACGCAATCCGGTGGGAAAACCGTTGCCCCGCGCGGCTACTGCAGTGCGCGGGTGTGCCGTCGGGCGTGCAGGCGGCGGGTCGGGCCGGTGCGCGGTGCCGCCGTTCCGCGTCCGCGCGCACCGGGTGACGGTCAGGTCACGCACCGGGGTGGTCCCGGCTTCGTATTTGAACGTCAGCAGGAGCAGTAGTAGTCGCGGTCGGCGAACTCGACGTCGAGGCGGTGAGCGACCGGGGCGGGGTCGCTGGGGCGGTAGACGGCTGTAGTGAGGTCGCCGGCGTCCTCGAAGGCGCCAGAGACGAGCGCCTGCCAGTCCTCGCTCGCGAGCACGTCGCCGGTCTCACCACCGGCGACGAGCGGGAGGTAATCTTCGAGGGACACCCAGCGGGCGTCCCGGACTCCCTGGGACTCGTAGTCCGGGGCGGCGTCCACGTCGGCGGTCGCGTCGCTGTAGGCGGCCATCGGGAGGTTCGCGCCCGCGCGGACGGGCATGCTGATCCACTTCCAGGGGCGGGTGTTGACGTCGAGGAGGACGTACTCGCCGCGGTCGCGGTCGTAGACGAACTCGGCCTCGCTGATACCGTGGTAGCCCGCGTCCTCGACGACGGCGAGCGCGCGCTCGCGGAGGTCGGGGTTCTCGGCGGTTTCGACGACGCAGGACGTGCCGTAGCCCAGCGGCGCCCGGACGCGGGCGTTCCCGACGACGGCGAGGGGGTCGCCTGACTCGGGGACGTAGGAGGCCAGCGACTGGTCCTCGCCGCGCGCGACCGGGACCTTCTCCTGGGCCATCACCTCGATTCCGGTCTCCCGGGCCATCTCGACGACGTCGCGGTACTCCTCGCGGTCGGCGACCTCGATGACGTTCGTGCCGACGGCCTCCTCGAACTCGCGCTTGCGCGCGGGCTTGACGACGAGCGGGAAGCCGAGTGCGTCGGCGGCGTCCTCGGGGTCGGTCCGTGAGAGGTGGTGAGTCTCCGGGTAGGGGACGCCCAGCTCCTCGCAGCGGTCGTAGAGGCTGGTCTTGTCGAGGACGGCGTCCATCGTCTCGCTGCCCGCGAACGGCAGGCGGACGCCCTCTGGCTCGGTCTCCGCGAACGCGAGCGCCCACTCGTCCATGCAGCCGAACGCGACCGGCTCGTGGTCGAGTTCCGCGGCCAGGGCCTCGACGTCCTCGCGGAAGCCCGCCTGGTCGTCCAGCGGGTAGGTGACGCGGCCGGCGTAGTCGACGGCGTTCGAGGGCGGTGCGGCACCGTCGCCGGAGCGGTCGAGGACGACGACGGGGACGCCGTGTTCGTCGAGCGCGCGAGCGACCGAGAGCCCCGTGACGTGGGCGTTCGCGACGAACGCTGGCGGCCGGTCGAAGTCGGCGGCCGCCAGCGACTCGCGGAGCGCGTCGAACTCCTGGAAGGTCATGGCGCCGTCTTCCGGGCGGCTGGGCTAAAGCAGCCCGGTACCCCGCGAGGTCGCCGGTAGTCGGGACAGGCTCGCGGAACGGCGCCAGCACGCCGGATTCCCGCCCCAGTTCGAAGCCTTTATTCGCGCGCTGACCCTGAGCCACGGGTAGTAACCATGTCCGACAATCCGGCGTCCATGTACCGGAAAATCGACAAGCCGTCCTACACGCGGCGGGACTACGTCACAGGGATTCCCGGCTCGAAGATCGCCCAGCACCAGATGGGCGACCTGCAGGCCGATGCCGACGACTACCCCGTCCAGATCAGCCTCGTGCCCGAGGAGCAGTGCCAGCTCCGCCACGGCTCGCTGGAGGCTGCGCGGCTGTCGGCGAATCGCCACCTCATCAAGGAGCTCGGTGAGGGCAACTACAAGATGAGCCTGCGCAAGTTCCCCCACCAGATCATCCGGGAGAACAAGCAGGCGACCGGCGCGGGTGCGGACCGCGTCTCCGACGGGATGCGTCAGGCGTTCGGCGTCCCGGTCGGCACCGCCGCCCGTATCTACCCGGGCGAGCAGCTGTTCACGGCGTACTGCGACGTGGACCAGGCGGAGGCCGTCAAGGAGGCGTTCCGTCGCGCCTACAACAAGATCACGCCGCCGTGCAAGATCAACGTCGAGCGCGGCAACGAGCTTCTCGTCCGGTAACGCTCGAGATTCCGGCCGCGTCCGGATTCTCGGTTCCCGCCGGATTCGTCGTTCTCTCCTAGCGGCGGCTTTTTCGTCCGGGAGTCCCGACTGGGTGGTATGCTGGGGCTGGCGGTCGCCAACGACGCGGAGACGTTCGAGCGGATGGCGGGGCCGCTGGCAGACCGCGGCATCCGCGCCGAGCACGTCACCGTCGAGGAGTCGGTGACGCGCCTGGGCGAGCCGCCGTTCGACCCGTCGCGGTTCGACGCGGGGTTCGTCTTCCCGGGTCGACTGATGGAGGGCGGCGTCGTGGACGCGTTCCTGGACGTGCCGTGGGTGAACGACCGCGAAGCGGTGCTGCGGTCGCGGAACAAGGCGGGCGCGCTGGCGACCCTGGAGGCTGCGGGCGTGCCCGTACCGGAGACCGTCTACGTCTCGAATCCCGCCGACGCCGGCGAGGTCCGGGACGTCCTGACCGCGCTGGAGCCGCCGGTGGTGGTGAAGCCGAACTCGACGACGCGGGGCGTCGGCGTGGCGAAGGTCCACGACCCGGACTCCCTGGACGGCGTCGCCGACTACCTCGAACTGGTCCACGACTACCGCGCGACCGGCGACAAGTCCTACCTCGTCCAGGAGTTCCTGCCGGACGCCGTCGACTACCGCGTGATGGTGCTCGACGGCGAGGTCGTGGGCGCGGTCCGCCGGGAGTCGCCGGGCTGGAAGCACAACGTCCACGGCGGCGCGACCGCGACAGGCGTCGACCTCCCCGAGCGACTGCGCGCGCTCGCCGTCGACGCGGCCGAAGCCGTGGATATCGACTTCCTGGGCGTGGACGTACTCGCGACCGAGGAGCGCGCGGTGGTCTCGGAGACGAACGCCCGGCCCACCATCGACGACGAAGCGAAGTACGACTCCGACTTCTACGACAGGCTGGCGGCACTCATCCGGCGGACGGCAGCGTCGGCCGACGAGACGTAGGCGAGGAGAGAAACCGCCAGTAGGACGGGCCTACTGGACGTCGATGTTCGTCGACGTGTCGGTGCGGTCGAAGGTGACCTCGAGGACGCCGTTGTTGTAGGTGGCGTCGCCGGAGCGGGCGTCGACCCGTCCCGGGAGTTCGATGCGTTCGTCGTACTCGCGGGTGCCCGAGTGCGCGCTGACGGTGACGGAGTCGCCGTCGCACTGGATGGAGATGTCGTCTTTCTCGACGCCCGGCAGGTCCGCGATGACGCGCACGACGTCGTCGGTCTCCTGGACGTCGACGTGCGTGCTGGTCGCGAACCCGGACTGGTCGCCGCGTTCGAGGCTCTGACCGGCCCCCATCATCTCGTCCATCATGCGCTCGATCTCCCGGAAGATGTCGTCGAACGGGTCGTCCCGGTCGTCGCGTCTCATGACCCGGGGTATGGGGGGACTGTGGAAAAGGGTTCGGACTGTGTTAGCCCCGGTCACACGACGCGGGGGCGAACCGTTCAGATACCGAGCGCGTCGTTCGTGGTCGCGACGGACTGCTCGGCGTCCATCGCGCCCGTAATCGCCCGGATGGCGTCGACGTTCTCGGGGACGACGTCGGACTCCTGGTGGATGGCCTGGAAGCAGTAGAAGTCCCGGCCTACCGTGGTGACTGACTCGCCCCAGAGGCAGTTCTCCCAGAGGTCGCCCCGCGGCCGACCCATGTCGTTGGCGTACTCCTTCAGGGGGCCGGTGCCCTCGATGCCGAGGTCCTCGTCGAGGACCATGATGCGGGACTGGCCGGCGAGCACGTCCCGGACCTCGTCGGCGTCCGGTTCGCTCTCCAGGGTGACGTTGACGCTGTGCATGTGCATCAGCGTCGCCGGCACCTTCATGCCGAGCGTGTCGATGTCGAGGTCGGGGAAGATGGTGTTCACGTCCGGGCCGTGGTGGCTCGGAATCGAGATGGGGTTCGGCAGGATGTCGTTGATGGGGCCGCGGTCCGTCTGGGCGGGGTCGCCGCCGCGCCGGACGAGCGTCGCGCGCACCTTCTCGACGCCGTACTCCTCGCGGAGCGGCGCGAGCAGGCGGGAGAGCCCGGTGGTGTTGCAGGAGACGACGCGGACGTGGTCGGCGCCCTCCGCAGCAGCGTAGTTCGCGCGGGCGTTGAACGAGACGTCCGCGACGTCGGCGTCCTCGCCGCCCTGGTAGAGGGCGGGGGTGTCGTGTTCCTCGTAGAGCGCGCGGTTCTGCGCGCCGATGCCGGAGGGCGTGGCGTCGACGACGACGTCGCTGTCGGCGACGAGTTCGTCGACGAGGCCGGCGATCTCGACGCCCGCTTCGTCGAACTGGTCGGCGCGGTCCTCGATGGCGGCGTAGAGGTCGAAGTCTCGCGCGAGGGCCTGTCTGGCCTCGTAGTTCGGACGGGTCTTCGCTACGCCCGCTACCTCCATGTCGGGCTGGGCGTCGACGGCGTCCGCGACGCGCTTCCCGATGGTGCCGTAGCCGTTGATGCCGACGCGAATCATATACACGAGTGGTCCACGGGACGCCGGATAACCGTTTCGAGGCGGCTCCGCGTCGATTTACCGGATTTCGAGTAAACGACGCAGAGGGCGGAGTTCGCATTTCTCGAAAGCGCTATCCGGGGAGCGGACGCAGGTGCGGACATGAGCCTGCGCGACGCGGCGGAGACGGCGGTCGAACAGTGTCTGGGCCTGGGCGCCGACGAGGACTGCGTCGTCGTGACCGACGACAAGCGCCGCGACATCGGCGAGGCGCTCTACGAGGTCGCCAGCGAAGTGACCGAGGGCGCGACCATCCTCCAGTACCCGCCGGGCGACCAGCACGGCGAGGAGCCCCCGGCGCCCGTGGCGGCCGCGATGAAGGAGGCTGACGTGTTCCTGGCGCCGACGACGAAGAGCCTGAGCCACACGCGCGCTCGCGGCGCCGCCAACGACGCCGGCGCTCGCGGTGCCACCCTCCCCGGCATCACGGAGGAAGTGTTCACGACGGGCCTGGACGCCGACTACGAGACCATCGCGGCCCACTGCGAGGACGTGCTCGCGCAGGTCGCGGACGCAGACGAGGTGCGGGTGACGACGCCCGCCGGCACCGACATCACGTTCGACGCGGGCGACCGCGACTGGCGCGACGACACCGGCATCGTCCACGAGGACGGCGACTTCTCGAACCTCCCCGCGGGCGAGGTGTTCGTCTCCCCCGTGGACGCCAACGGGACGTACGTCGTCGACGGCACGATGATGCCCCACGGCAAACTCGACGGCGGCCAGGAGCTCCGCTTCGAGGTCGAGGACGGCTTCGTCACGGACATCTCCGACGACCAGATCCGCGAGCAGGTCGAGGCCGCGAGCGAGCAGGTCGGCGAGGACGCCTACAACCTCGCGGAGCTGGGCATCGGGACGAACGTCGCCGTCACCGACCTCGTCGGCAGCGTCCTGCTCGACGAGAAGGCCGCCGGCACCGTCCACATCGCCATCGGCGACGACGCCGGCATCGGCGGCGACACCGACGCGCCGCTCCACCTCGACGGCATCATCCGCGAGCCGACGGTGTTCGCGGACGGCGAAGAAGTCGAACTGCCGAGTCCGTAACGACCGACTGGACAGCCAGCAGCATCTGGTCTGTGACCACCCCGTAGCGGACGGGACTGGAACGGGCGGCAGGGCTTTCTACGAGAAATCCGACGAGGAAGCGTCCTGCAGGACGAATCAGCGAAGCTCCGGGCCTAGACTCCGCGCGCTTTTACGTCCGGGCGGCCAAAACCGGAGTATGAACGTAGACGCTGGCGAACAGGTCGGGCTGTCGTGTCCGTCCTGTTCCCCGGACCTGGAGACGGTCCACGAGGTCCTGACGACGGGCGGCGGGCACGCGACGCTGGAGTGCGGCGAGTGCGGGCACGTCCACAAGGAGAGCCTGGAGAGCGAGGACACCGAAGCGGTCGACGTAGTGGTCTCGCAGGACGGCGACTCCTTCACGGGCCGGGCCGAGTTCGACCCTGAAGAGACGGTGTACGAGGGCGACGAGTTCATCGTGGAGACCGAGGAGACCATCGCACAGGTGCGCGTGACGAGCATCGAGGTCGGACCCGAGGACCGGACGAGCCGCGCGGACGTCGGGGACATCGAGACCGTCTGGACGCGCGCGGTGGACAACGTCTCGGTGGACGTGACCGTCCACCCGCGGGACGACAGCGACGAGGGCAGCCGCAGCCTCGAGGTCCACGTGCCCGGTGACTTCGAGTTCGTGGTCGGGGAGAGCGTGGAGTTCGGCGACGAGGAGTTCGAGGTGCAGGGCATCCACGTGCGGGAGTCCGCCGAGGGCGACTACAAGTTCCCGAAGCTCGGGCAGGACGGCGACATGGTGTTCGCGAAAGACGTCAAACGCGTGTACGGCGCGGACGAGTCGAGTGCGGCCTGGTCCGCGTGGTAGGATGACCAGGGAGGACGAACGACACCGGCTGGCCGACGGGCTGGCGAAGCGCCCGAACGTCAGCGACCCGGTAGCGGACGCCGTCCGGACGGTGCCGCGCCACGAGTTCGTCCCCGAAGACGAGCGCTCGGCGGCGTACAGCGACCGCCCCCTCCCGATCGGCGAGGGCGCGACCATCAGCGCGCCGCACATGGTCGCCATCGTCGCGACCGAACTCGACCTCCGAGAGGGCGACCGCGTCCTCGAGGTCGGGACGGGCTGTGGCTACCACGCCGCGGTGACCGCCGAACTGGTCGGCGCGGAGAACGTCTTCTCGGTGGAGTACGTCGGCGTGCTCGCCGAACGCGCCCGGGAGACGCTGGCCAGCACGGGCTACGGCGACGTCTCCGTGCGGACGGGCGACGGCCACGACGGCTGGCCGGAGCGCGCGCCCTACGACGCCGCCTACCTGACCTGTGCAGCGCCGGCGTTCCCGGACGCCGTCGTCGACCAGGTGCGGGCGGGCGGACGGCTGGTGGCGCCCATCGGTTCGGGCACCCAGCGCCTCGTCGTCGCCACCAAGCGCGAAGACGGCGGGCTGGACACCCGCGACGAGGGCGCGGTGCGGTTCGTGGAGATGCAGGGCGGCGAGTGAGCGACCGCCGTCGCTGACCACCGGGGCGCCCGACTTTATCAGCGCGGCCGTCCAGCGTCCGGTATGGACTACCGCGAGCTACTGCTGCTGCGGGCGGCCCGCGAGACTGGCGTGCTGAACGCGCTCGTCTCCTCGGCCGACACCCCGGCCGAGGTCGCCGACCAGGCCGGTGTGACCGAGCGCGCGGCGGAGGCGACCGTCGGCGCGCTCGTCGACCTCGGCTTCCTGGAGTGGGTCGGCGGCGCCGTCGAGCCGACCAACCGCATGCTCGGCTTCGTCACGAAGACGGACGTGCGCTCGGTCGGCTCCTTGCCCCGGAAGCTCGACGTGACGGACGCGCTCGTCGACCTCCCGGACGCGATGCACTCGGGCGAGAGCCCCGAGTTCGGCGTCGACGAGGAGACGACGCTCCGGAACCGTCTGGGCGCGGCCGCGGCCAGGGACGACGCCGAAATCCGGGCGGCGGTGACTGCGGCCGTCCGCGAACACCCGGACGCCGAGTCGGTGCTCGTCGTCGGCGACGACGCTGGCCAGCACGCCGTCGAGTTCGCGCGCCGGGGCTTCGACGTCGCGCTCCGCCACGAGCGCGAGGTCGTGGACGTGCTCCGTCCGCTGCTCGCGCCCGAGCCCGTCGAACTGGTGCCCGGGAGCGTGACGGAGGCCGTCGACGCGGACGCCGACCTCGTCGTGCTCCCGCACGCACTCTGCCCGCGGAGCGACGGGAACGCCCGCGAGCTACTCGCCGCTTCGGGGGAGTCGGCCGCCGAGAACGGCGTCGTCGTCGCCGTCGACACGTTCGGCAGCGACCCCGCGCTGACCGCGGAACTACTGGCGGCGACCCAGTCGGGTGCCGTCCGAGAGGCGTCCACGGTCGCAGAGTGGTTCGACGAATCTGGGCTCGCTGGCGCCGCTGTCGCGGACGTCCCGGGGACGCCGTACGGCGTCGTGGCCGCCCGCAGGCGCGCAGTTCAATAGGCTCCGGGCGGAACATCTCGCATGGAGTTCGCGGCGCTTCGGGACGAGATGGTCGACAGCCTCCTCCACGACGGGGCGGCGCTCCCCGACGCGCGACCGGCCGACAGGGCGATGCGGGAGGTCCCCCGCCACGAGTTCGTGGACGCCGAGCACCGCGCCTACACCGACCAGACGTTCGAGCACGAGGGCACTCGGGTGCTGCCGCCGTCGACGGTCGCGCGGCTCGTCGGCGCGCTGGCGCCCGCCGAGGGCGACGACGTGCTCGTCGTCGGCGCGGGCGTCGGGTACACGGTCGCGGTGCTGGCGGAGGTCGTCGGCCCCGAGCACGTCCACGCCGTCGACATCGACCGGCGACTCGTCTACGACGCCCGCCAGAACCTCGCTGACGCGGGCTACGGCGAGGTACTCGTGGACTGCCGGGACGGCGCCGACGGCCTCCCGGAGTACGCGCCGTACGACCGCATCCTCGTGGAGGCCGCGGCGGTCGACGCGCCGCCGGCGCTGCTCGACCAGCTCGCCGACGGCGGCCGGCTGGTGTTCCCGGAGGGCGCCAACGATCAGCGCCTCGTCGCCATCGAGGACCGGGAGGTCGCGGGCGTCTACGGGCCGGTGGCGTTCGCGCCGCTGCTCGTCGACGGCGAGCAGGCGAGTGCCGTCGAGCGCAACCGCACCGTCCGGGAGGACCGCGAGCGCGCGGCGAAGGCCGCCGAGTCCCGGGCGGGGTGGGAGCGCGACTGGATCGACTGGGACGACTACTGACCGCCGCGCTGAAAGCGGCTACTGGCGCCCGACGATGCAGGCCCTCACTGGCGGACGACCAGCAGTTTCGTGTTCTCGCGTCGGTCGACGTACTGGTCGCCGGCCGGCGGCTTCAGCGAGATGGCGAGCGTCCCCTCGTCCTGGTTCGGGCCGAGTTCGGGGGTCAGGTGGAGGCTGGCGGTGCCGTCGTCTCCCGTCGTGGCTGTTGCGACGCCGTCGAGGTCGGCAGTCCCGCTCTTCACGACGACCGTCGCGCCGGAAACTGGGTCGCCGTCGGCGCCGACCGCGGTCACGTCGACGGTCTGCTCGCCGGGTTCGACGACGTCCGGGCTGGGTTTCGCGTCGAGTTCGCTGACGGCGAGCGTGTTCACGCCGTTGACCATGCTGAGCATCACGCTGAGCGCGGCGACCCCGACGACGAACGCGACGACGAGTCGGACCGGGAGGCCCTCGATGCCGCGGTCGTCGTCGGCGAAGTGGCCGAGTTGCAGGCTGTTCCGGAGGCCGGGCGGAAGCGAGTCGAACACGGACTGGGTTGGTCCCGGTCTCTCTGATAAAGTCTTGCCCGAGAGTTCTTGTGCGGGAACGGGACCACTCCGCGCCATGGACGTGCTCGGCGGCGACGGCGCGGTGTGCGGACGGCTCGGCCGCTATCTCGCTCGGGACGGAAGCACGGGCGCGCGGGTGGCGCTGGACTTCGACCGGCCGCACGCGGGCGTGGTAGTCGGCAAGCGCGGCAGTGGGAAGTCCCACACCCTGGGCGTGCTCGCGGAGGGGTTGGCCGCGGCACCCGGCGTCGCACCCGTCGTGGTCGACCCGATGGGGGCGTTCGCGGGATTGGGGGAAGCGGGACTGGAGGTAGTCGTCCCCCGCGTGCGAGCGAGCGCGCTCGACCCCCGAGCGTGGTGTACGCTGCTGGACCTCGACCCGGCGAGTCCGGCGGGAACGCTCGTCTGGCGGGCGGCCGCCGCCGAGTCGACGCTCGACGGCATGCGGTCGTGGGTCGCGGACCGCGAGGCGTCGCCGGCAGCCAGACGCGGGGCCGCCAACCACCTCGCGCTCGCGGCCTCGTGGGGGTGCTTCCGGCCGGACGCGCCGAGCGCCCGGGCGCTGCTGGACGGGGGCGCGGTGCTGGACGCGACCGGCTACCGCGGGCGCGCGCTCCAGGCGGTCGTGGCGGCGGTCGCGTCGGGGCTATACGACGTGGCGGTGGGCGACCGGGCGACACCGCTGCCGTGGTTGCTCGTGGACGAAGCACACGCGTGCGCGACCGGGGCCGCGCGAGAGGCCGTGGACACGCTGTACACGCGCGGCAGAGCACCCGGTGCGAGCGTGGTGCTGGCGACCCAGCGCCCGAGCGCGCTCCCCGAGACGGCCGTCTCGCAGTCCGACCTCGTCGTCGCCCACCGGCTGACGAGCGAGCGCGACGTCTCGGCGCTCGCGTCCGTGCAGCCGACCTACCTCGCGGGGTCGCTCGCCGACCGCCTCCCCCGGGGGACGGGCGACGCGCTCGTCGTCGACGACGCGACCGAGTCGGTGTGCACCGTCCGCGTGCGGGAGCGCTGCACCGAGCACGGCGGGGAGAGCGCGAGCGCGACGGGCGTGGCCGTCGGTCTCGACGGGGGCGAAGCCTCGCAGGGGTGAAGCCTTTTGCTCGCGCCCCGGCTCTAGTCGGTCGTGATGCCGGACCGCAGTCCCGAGCGCCTGCTCCGGGTCGACCTCTCCGAGGAGACGGTCGAGAGCGAACCGGTCCCCGAGCCCTGGCTCCGGCGGTACGTCGGCGGGAAGGGGCTGGGCGCCCGGTACCTCTACGAGGAACTCGACCCAGGGGCGGACTCGCTCGGGCCGGCGAACGCGCTGCTGTTCCTGCTCGGTCCGTTGTCTGGGCTGCTCCCCGGCGAGTCCAGGTACGCCGCCGTCACGAAGTCCCCGCTCACGGGCGGCTTCCTCGACTCGTACGCGGGCGGGCAGTTTCCGGCAGTTCTGGCGGGCGCGCTGCCGGAACACGTCGGGCTCCTGGTGACAGGCGTAGCAGACGGACCGGTTCGCCTCGTGGTCCGTGACGACGACGCGACCCTGGAGCCGGCCGAGACGTGGGGCGCGGACACCGCGGAGACGGCGGCGGCGTTCCCGGACGCTGCGGTGGCCTGCGTCGGTCCAGCGGGCGAGAACCAGGTCGCGTACGCCACCATCGCCTCGGACGGCGGCGACCACCACGCCGGTCGCGGCGGCGCGGGCGCGGTGATGGGCGCGAAGCGACTGAAGGCCGTCGTGGCGCACGGCGACCCGCCGACGGGGCTCGAGGACCTCCGGGCGTCGTACGCCGAGCGCTTCCGCGAGGACGCGGCCGGCCGGTGGCTGGACGCCAGCGGCACCGTAGAGACCGTGGATTTCGCCGACGAGGTCGGCGCGCTCGCGACCCGGGGGTGGCGGGACTCCGCGTTCGAGGGCGCCGACGACGTGGGTGTCGAGGCCGTCCGCGAGCGCGCAGTCGGCCGCGAGCGCGACGACACCGGGCGGCGGGGCTTCCGGGTGGCGACCGAGGACGGCGAGACGGTGCCCAGGGGCGCCACCGCGATGTCGCTGGGCGCGGGCCTCGGCATCGACGACTTCGACGCGGTCGCGGCGCTCGGCGAGACCTGCAATCGGCTTGGCGTCGACCTGGTGAGCGCCGGAGCGGCGGTGGCGTGGGCGATGCGTGCCAGCGAGGAGGGCGTGCTCGACCGGTCACTGGCGTTCGGCGACGCCGAGGCGGCGGGCGACCTGCTCGGCGAAATCGCGGGTCGCGAGACTGTGCTCGGGGACGCGCTGGCCGACGGCGTCGACGCGGCCGCCCGGCGGTACGGCGGCGAGTCGTTCGCGCCGACGGTGAAGGCGATGGAGTTGCCGGCGTACGACCCCCGTGGTGCAGCGAGCATGGCGCTGGCGTACGCGACCAGCGACCGGGGCGCGTGCCACCGCCGCGCGCTCCCCGTCGAGCGCGAGGTGTTCGACCGGGAGTGGTCGCCGGAGCGCGCGGCCCGAGCCGTGGCGGCCGAGCAGGACCGCCGGTCGGTGCTCTGGACCCTGGTGGTCGACGACTTCGTCGGCGACGTCTTCGCGGACCTCGGGGCGGACTGGCTGGACGCCGTCGGTCACGACGTCGCGGACGACCTGGCGACGGTCGGCGAGCGGGTCTGGACGCTCACTCGGCTGTTCAACGTCAGGGAGGGCGTCACGCGGGCGGACGACAGCCTCCCGCCGGTGCTCCGGGAGTCTGTCGACGGCTCGTCGGACGGACAATCGGAAGGCGGCGTCGACCCGGAGCGGTTCGAGGCGATGCTGGACGCCTACTACGAGCGGCGGGGCTGGAGCCGGGACGACGGCCGGCCGACCCGAGAGACGGTCGAACGGCTCGGACTCGGGGGCGTGGTCGACGACGAGACGCCGCTGGGGTGAGCGGTCGCAGACTGCCGGGAACCGCGCGGTGGCTTTATGGCCGAACGCGCCGAAATCTCGACGTATGATACCACGACCCGGAGGTGGTGCGGATGTCCGGTGAGCCCGACGAGTCCGTGAACACCATCTGTCCGTACTGCGGCGTCGGCTGCGGCATCTCCGTCCAGCCCGGCGACGAGCCGGGCGACATGCGGTTCGTCCCGTGGGGGGACGCCCCCGTCAACGAGGGGCGGGTCTGCATCAAGGGCGGCGCGGCGACCGAGGTCGTCGACCACGAGGACCGCCTGACCGAGCCGCTCGTGAGGGAGGACGGGGAGTTCCGCGAGGCGTCCTGGGACGAGGCCTACGACCGCATCGAGGGTGAGCTGCGTCGCATCCGCGAGGAGCACGGCCCGGACGCGATGGGCTTCTTCGCGTCCTCGAAGACGACCAACGAGGAGAACTACCTCCTCCAGAAGCTCGCGCGGCGCTTCGGCACGAACAACGTCGACAACTGCACGCGGATGTGCCACGCCTCCACGGTGTGGGCGCTGCGGACGTCGCTGGGCGCGGGCGCGATGACGAACAGCATGGAAGACCTCCGCGCGGAGACCGACGTGTTCTGGATTCAGGGCGCGAACCCGGGCGAGCAACACCCCATCGCGAACAGCCAGTACTTCCGGCAGGCGGTGCTGGACGGGGCGACCGTCGTCCAGGTCGACCCGCACGCGAACAAGACGACGCGGTCGTTCGGCATCGAGGACTCCGACCGCCACCAGCACCTCCAGCTCGAGCCGGGAACCGACATCCCGCTGCTGAACGTCGTCCTGAAGACGGTTCTGGAGCGCCACGAGGCCGACCCGGAGGCCGGCTGGATAGACGAGGCGTTCGTCGAGGAGCGCACGAAGGGCTTCGAGGACCTGAAAGAGACGCTCGAAGACTTCGACAAGGAGGCGGCCGCCGAGGAGTGCGGCGTCCCCCTCGAAGACATCGAGGCGGCGGCCGAGAAGTACGCCTCGGCGGAGAACGCCGCCATCTTCACCGGGATGGGGATGAGCCAGCACGCCTGCGGGGTCGACAACGTCCAGAACGAGATCAACCTCGCGCTGGTGACCGGGAACCTCGGGAAGCCGGGCTCGGGCGTGAATCCGCTGCGCGGCCAGAACAACGTTCAGGGGACATGTGACGTGGGCGCGATGCCGAACGTCCTCCCCGGCTACCAGCTCGTGGACGACGACGAGGCCCGGCAGTCCGTCGAGGACGTCTGGGGGTTCGAGGTGCCGGACGAGCCCGGGCTGACGAACGTCGAGATATCCCACGAGGCCGGGGAGTCCATCCACGGCCTGTACGTGATGGGCGAGAACCCCGTGATGAGCGAGCCGGACGGCAACCGCGTGGAGGAGCGCCTGGAGGAGTTGGAGTTCATGGTGGTTCAGGACATCTTCATGACGGAGACGGCCGAGCACGCCGACGTGGTGCTGCCGGCGACGTCGTGGGCCGAACGCGGCGGCACCGTCACGAACACCGACCGGCGCGTCCAGCGGATGCGGCCCGTGGCGAAGGTCCACGACACCACCGAGCACGACCTCGAGATTCTCATGGAGGTCGGCAGCCGGCTGTTCGGCGACGAGGACTTCCGATTCGAGGACGCCGAGGCGGTCTTCGAGGAGCTCCGGCAGGTGTGCCCGAGCTACCACGGGATGACCTACGACCGGCTCGGCGAGGAGGGCATCCAGTGGCCCTGCGAGGAGCCCGGCGACGAGGGCGACCAGTACCTCTACGAGGACAGCTTCGACACCGAGGACGGCCTGGGCCGCATCGTGGGCGTCACCCACCAGCCGCCGGCGGAGACGCCCGACGACGAGTACCCGCTCGTGCTCACGACCGCCCGCCTCGAGGAGCACTACAACACGGGGACGATGAGCCGCCGGTCGCCGACGCTGAATCGCCAGCACCCCGAGAACTTCGTCGACATCCACCCCGCGGACGCCGAGCGCTACGGCGTCGAGGACGGCGACACCGTGACGCTGCGCTCGCGCCGCGGCGAGATCGAGGTCGAGGCCCACGTCACCGAGGACATCAAGGAGGGCGTGGTGTGGACCACGCCGCACTTCGCGGCGGCGTCCGCGAACCGCCTCACGAACGACGTGCTCGACGAGCGCGCGAAGATTCCGGAGTACAAGGCCGCCGCCGCCGACGTGTCGGTGACCATCGAAGCTGACGACGCCGCCGGGGCGGCCGACGACTGACGCCGCCTCCCGGGCAGCCACCTGCCCGCCTCCTCACTCGCCGTACTCGTCCTTCCACCGTCGCCAGAGCACGGTGTAGAGTTCCCACTGGGTGAGGCCGTGGCGGGCGGCGACGTCGCGGGCGGCGTCGAGGTACCGGCCGTAGTCGCCGACACCCGGGGAGTCCGGGTAGTCGCCGTCGAGGCCCGCGAGGTCGGCGAGGACGCGCCACTCGCGCTCGCCGACGACCTGGTAGCGCTCGGGGTCGACGAACAACAGGAACGCCGACCCGACCTCGACGTCGACGCCCGGGAGGTCCAGCAGGGCGGAGAGCGCGGCCTCGTAGTCCGGGGCGTCGCAGGCAGCGGCGATAGCGGCGCGCACGGCGGCGGGGTCGGCGTCCTCGAACGCGGCCTCTGTCCGGCGGCGGTCGGCGTCCGGGTAGGCGCCGAGGAATCGCCGGAAGTACCACTGTACCACCCACTCGGCGTCCCGGGGGCCGTAGTCGCCCTCGCGGAAGGCGTCGGGCAGCGTCTCGACGGCCTCCCGCTCGACCGCGTACAGCGGCTCCACGTCCCGGTAGGTCGACCGGTAGCGTTCCACGTCGGTGTCGTCCACAGTCGGCAGTCGGTCGGGGGCGGCTTAATCGTTGGCCGCAGGAGGTCGGGGCGACGTGCGAGAGCGGCGACGAAGACTCTTGGCGGTGCGCGCCGAACGGTCGGGCGTGCGAAGCGCTGTCGTACTCGCCGGCGGCCGGTCGACGCGGTTCGGCGACGGCGACAAGGCGGTCGCCGACCTGGCGGGCACGCCGATGGTTCGCCGGGTGGCCGACCGAGTGACGTCGGTCGTCGACGAACTCGTCCTGAACTGTCGGGCGGACCAGGAGTCGGCGCTCCGGGACGCGCTGGACGGCGTCGGGGTGCCGGTGTCGGTCGCGCTCGACCCAGAGCCGGACCGGGGACCGACGGCGGGGCTGGCGGCCGGCCTCGGGGCGGCGGACGGGGAGTTCGCCGCCGTCGTGGCCTGCGACATGCCGTTCGTCGCCCCGGCGTTTCTCGACGCCCTCTTCGAGCGAGCCGACGGCCACGACGCCGCCGTGCCGCGGCCGGGCGAGTGGTACCAGACGACGCAGGCCGTCTACCGAACGGACTCGGTCGCGGAGGCCTGCGAGCGCGTGCTCGCGGACGACGACGCCGACGGCCGCATCCTGACGGCGCTGGCGGACCTCGACGTGGTCGCCGTCGGCCGGGACGCCGTCGAGGACCACGGCTCGATGCGGACCTTCGAGAACGTCAACACGCGCGAGGAGCTCCGGGCCGCCAGCGAACAGTTCTGACCGGCGACCCTGCGACAGTCAGCGCTCGACGACGGCGACGAGCGGGTCGTCTGCCCGCAGTTCCGCCAGCACGACCCGGGGGACGTCGTCGGCGAACGCGAGGACGGCCTCGGCGATTTCACGGGCCGTGCCCTCGAGGTGGTCGTCGTCGACCTTGTTCACGAGCGGGACGACCGTCGCGCCGTCGGGGACACCCTTCCGGCCGCCGTCGGGGCTGGCGAGCACCCGCGCGACGTCCTCGGGGCCGAGGGGGTCTCCGGGGTCGCAGCCCGTGAGCGCGGCCACGCGGTCGACGCGGTGGACGGTCTCGTCGTCCAGCGGCTCACCGACGACGTGCGCGCTGGCGACCGGGACGACCGTGTCGGCAGTCGCGGGGAGCCGGGGCTCGTTCTCGTTCGGCGCCTTGAACTCGCGCATCCGGGCGCCGTCGGCCTTCACGAGCACCGGGCGGCCGGCGTCGGCGAGGGTGTCGACGGTCTCGGGGTCGTAGCCCCGGTAGCGGTCGGTGCGCTCGCGTTCGGGGACGACGCCGAGCGGGAAGTCGTCGGTGTTCGCCTCCGTGACGGCTGTCAGGGGGTCGTCGGTGACGGCGACGCGCGCGACCCAGTCGTCGAAGATGGGGATGCGGACAGTCGCCGTGACCACCGGCTCGTCGAGGCGGGCCGCGAGCGTCGCCATCGCGGTCTTCTTGCCGCCGGCGCCGACGACGCAGGTCGTGCCGTCGCGCGCCGCGAGCGCGTCGACGATGTCCATGCCGGCACGAGGGGCGGCGGAGTGTTAACGGTTGGCCGCGGCGCGACCTGGGAAAGCTATTTGACCCCGCCACCGACCATTGTATCTATGCCGATACAACGACGCGCGTTCCTCGCTACGGCCGGCACTGCGGCGACCGTCGGACTCGCCGGCTGTTCGAGCGTTCTGGGTGAGAGCAACGGTGGCGAGACCGGGGTCGCCGGCGAGACGCTGACGCTGACGACGACCACGAGCACGTACGACACCGGGCTGCTGGACGCCCTGAACAAGCCGTTCCAGGAGATGTACGGCGTCACCGTCGACGCCGTCGCGCAGGGCACCGGCGCTGCCCTAGAGACAGCCCGCAACGGCGACTCGGACGTCGTCATGGTGCACGCGCGCTCGCTCGAAGACGAGTTCATGCGAGAGGGGTACGGCGTGAACCGCCGGGACCTGATGTTCAACGACTTCGTCGTCGTCGGGCCGGAGAGCGACCCCGCAGGCATCCAGGGCAGTAGCTCGGCGACGGACGCGTTCGCCGCCATCGCGGAGTCCGGGTCGACGTTCGTCTCCCGCGGAGACAACTCGGGGACACACACCAAGGAGCTGGTCGTGTGGGATGAGACGGGCGTCGAGCCCGGCGGGAACTGGTACCGGGAGGCCGGCGCCGGCATGGGCGACGTGCTCAACCAGGCCAGCGAGAGCGGCGCGTACACGCTCGCGGACCGCGGGACGTTCCTCTCGATGGAGTCCGACATCGAGCTCTCGATTCTCGTGCAAGGCCCCATCGAGGGCGGCCCAGAGCTGCTGTCGAACCCGTACGGCGTCATCGCCGTCGACCCCGCCGTCCACGAGAACGTCAACTACGACCTCGCGATGGCGTACATCGGCTACGTCACCAGCCCGAAGGGCCAGCAGGTCATCGAGGACTACACCGCGAACGGCCAGCAGCTGTTCTTCCCGCGAGCGCTCTCCGAGGACCCGGACTTCCAGCAGTACGTCCCCGAGGGCTGGAGCGCGGAGTCGAACGACTGATGGTGTCCGCGGCGGTGACCTGAACCGTGTTGCCGACCGACGCGCTCGCAGTGTTCGCCGACGCCGCCGCCGTACCGGTCGTCGAGTTCCCCTTCGAGTCCCGGTACCTCCTCAGCACCATCTACGTCTCGCTGTACGTCAGCGTCATCGCAGTCGGCCTCAGCACGGTCGCGAGCGTGCCGCTGGCGCTCGCCGTCGGCTTCTCGGAGTTCCGCGGGAAGCGACTGGTGACGTCCGTCATCAACACGGGCATGGGGTTCCCGAGCGTCGTCGTCGGCCTGCTCGTGCTCGTGATGGTGTCCAGCCAGGGGCCGCTGGGCCACCTCGATTTGGTGTTCACGAAACGAGCGATGATCATCTCGCAGTTCGTGCTGGCGACCCCGCCCATCACGGGCATCGCGCTCGCGGCCGTGACCGGCGTCCGCGAGGACGTCCGGGACGCCGCGTTCGCGCTCGGCGGGACGCGAGCGGACGTCGCGCTGACGGTCGTGAAGGAGGCGCGGTACGGCATCGCGACCGCCGTGCTCGCGGGATTCGGGCGCGCCATCAGCGAGGTCGGGTCCGTGCTCATCGTCGGCGGGAACATCGCGAGCGCGAACGGCATCTCGAAGACGCGCACGCTGACGACCGCCATCCGCCTGGAGGCCCGGCAGGGCCGCTACGAACTCGCGCTCGTGCTCGGCGCGGTGCTGGTCGCCGTCGTGCTCGTGGTGAACGCCGTGGTCGTCAGGCTCGGCGACAGCAAGACCAGCGCCGGAGGTGGGCTGCGGTGAGCCTCGACGCCCGCGGCGTCACGCACGCCTACGCCGACGACAGCGGGGGCGACGACGGCCCCGGAGTCGCGGACGGCGGGACCGACGCCGCGCCGGTGTTCCGGGACGTCTCGCTGTCAGTCGACCGCGGGGACGTGGTCGCCATCATCGGCCCCTCGGGCGTCGGGAAGACGACGCTGCTGCGGCTGCTCGGGCTGTTCGCGGAGCCGAACGAGGGAACGGTCGCCGTCGACGGGACCGACGCGTGGACGGCGGCCGAACGCGACCGGCTCGCGCTGCGCCGGCAGGTCGGCGTGGTCTTCCAGGAGGCGAACCTCTTCGACGCCTCGGTCGGGCGGAACGTCGAGTACGGCCTCCGGGTGCGGCGGGAGTGGCGCGAGCGACTCCGCGACGAACTCCGGGGGCTGGTCGGCGGCCGCGACCAACCGGAGGCTGTCCGGGAGGCCCTCGGCGTCGTCGGGCTGGCTGACTACGTGGACCAGGACGCCAGTTCGCTGTCCGGCGGGGAGGCCCAGCGGGTGGCGTTCGCTCGCGCGCTCGCCTACGACCCGAACTACCTCCTGCTGGACGAGCCGACCTCCGACCTCGACCCGCGGAACACCGCCGTCATCGAGAACGCCGTCGCGGACGCCAGCGACCGCGGCATCGGCACCGTCGTCGCCACCCACGACATGAATCAGGCGCGGCGGGTCGCCGACCAGGTGGCGGTGCTGCTCGGCGACGGCGTCGTCGAGGTCGGGCCGACGGACCGCGTCTTCGAGGACCCGCGCGACGACCGCACGCGGAAGTTCATCTCGGGGGAGCTCGTCTACTGACCATGGACCGCGAGTTCGAAGCGCAACTGGCGGTCGGGGACGTGACCGTGACCGAGCGCGACGTGGAGATGCTGCGGGCGGTCGACGACCACGGCTCCATGCACGGAGCGGCCGAGGCGCTCGGGCGGTCGTACCCCCACCTCCAGCGCCGGCTCGTCGAACTGGAATCGGCGGCCGGCGACCTCACCGAGCGCAGCCGCGGCGGCGCGGACGGTGGCGGGACGGAACTGACCGTGCGCGCCCGCGACCTCCTCCGGCAGTTCGCGCGGTTCCGCGTGGAGCTGTCGGGGGTCGCCGCCGTCACCGAGTCCACCCTGGAGGGGACGGTGGTCGACCGGGACGGCGAGGTCGGGACCGTCGAGACGGACGCGGGCGCGGTGGCGGCCGTCGTCCCGCGGGACGCCGACCACGTCGAGGTGTCCGTCCGGTCGGACGCCGTCGCGCTGCGCGCGCCCGGCAGCGTCGAGCACGACGACACCAGCCTGCGGAACGAGCTCGCGGGGACGGTCGAGCGCGTCGAGGCCGGGGACGCCGTCGTCACGGTGACCGTCGAACTCGACGGCGGTCCCGAGGTGACGGCGCTCGTCACCGAGCAGAGCCGCGACTCGCTAGACCTCGAACCCGGCCGCCGGGTCGTCGCGACGTTCAAGGCGACGGCGACTCGCGCCATCCCCGTCGAGTAGCCGGGCGGGAAGCGCGGTGGCCACCGAACCCTCTTTTATCCCGGTGGTGAATCGGGCAGTGTGGAACCCTCGGCCCTGCAGCAGGAGGACGCGACGGTCGACCTCGCGTGGAACGAGGTGACCGGCGCCGTCGGCGACTCGGCGACCGTCCTCCCCATCGTCGTGGCCGTCGCGGTGCTGACGGAGCTATCCCTGCCCGTGATGCTCGGCTGGTTCGGCGTCTTCCAGGTGCTCTGGGGCCTGCACTACGGCGTGCCGGTGTCCGTCGAGCCGATGAAGGCGCTGGCGGCGCTCGTCGTCGCGGGCGCGCTGTCGACCGGCGAACTCGTCGCCGCCGGCCTCCTGCTCGCTGGCGTGCTCCTGGTCGTCGGCGCGACGGACTCCCTGGCGCGCGTCGAGCGCCTCGTCGGCCAGCCGGTCGTGCGCGGCGTCCAGTTCGGCGTCGCGCTCGTGCTCCTGGAGACCGGCGTCGGTCTCGGGCTCGGCGACCCCCGGCTCGCCGTCGTCGCCGGGGTCGCTGGGGTCGCCGCCGTCGCGGCCGGCCACTGGCGGGCCAGCGGCGTGGTCGTCTTCCTCGTCGGCGCAACCGTCGCCGTCGCCGAGGTCGGCGTCCCGTCGCCCGCCGTCCCGTCGCTGTCGGCCGCGTTCGTGCTGCCGACCGCGGACCTCTCGTCCGGAGCGCTGGAGGCCAGCCTTGCGCAGGTCGCGATGACGGTCGGGAACGCCGCGCTGGCCACCGCCGTGCTGCTCGGGGACTTCTTCGAGGCGGACGTCTCGGCGGACGAGCTCTCGACGAGCATGGGCGCGATGAACGCCGTCGCCGTCCCGTTCGGCGCGTTCCCGATGTGCCACGGGAGCGGCGGGGTCGCCGGCAAGTACGCCTTCGGCGCCCGGACCGCGGGGGCGAACCTCGTGCTCGGCGTCGGCTACGTCACGGTCGCCGTGCTCGGCGCCGGGCTCGTTTCGGCGTACCCGATGGCGGTCCTCGGCGTCGTGCTGGTCGCCGTCGCCGTCCAGCTCGCGAAGACGAGTCTCGCGCGCGCCGACGACTACGCTCTCGTCGTGGGCGTCGGCGTGCTCGGCGCGCTGACGAACCTCGGCGCGGCGTTCCTCGTCGGCGCAGTCGTCCACCTGGCCCGGCGACGGGTGGCCTGAGAGTCGTGGCTTTTTGGCCGTCGACTCCCTCCGGTCACACATGACACACGACCGCAAGACCGCGGGGTTCAAGGAACGCACCCGGGTCGACGCGGCGCGCGAGCGCCTCGTCTCGGCGCTCACGCCGCTCTCGCGCACCGAGTCGGTCCCGCTCGGCGAAGCGGACGACCGCGTGCTGGCGACGGAAGCGGTCGCCGCGCGGCCGGTCCCGCACTACGCGCGGGCGGCGATGGACGGCTTCGCGGTGCGCGCGGAGGACACGTTCGGCGCCGGCGACCGCTCGCCGGTCGTGCTCGACGTCGCCGACGAGGTCGGGCCGAACCGGGCGGCGCGCGTCCACACGGGCAGCGACCTCCCCGGTGGTGCCGACGCCGTCGTGATGGTCGAACAGGTCGACGTGCGCCGCGACCGGCTGGAGGTGTTCGACGCCGTCGCGGGCGGCGAGAACGTCGCGCCCGTCGGCGAGGACGTCGCCGAGGGGGACCACCTCTACGACCCCGGCCACCGGCTGCGACCGTCGGACCTCGGGCTCCTGAAGTCGACCGGCGAGGACGCCGTCGAGGTGTACGAGCGCCCCACGGCGAGCGTGATCCCGACCGGCGAGGAGCTCGTCACGGCCGACCCGGGTCCGGGAGAGGTCGTGGAGACGAACGGCCAGACGGTCGCCCAGTACGTCTCGCGGTGGGGGGGCGAGCCGACGTACCGCGACGTCGTCACCGACGACGAGGACGCGCTCCGCGAGGCCATCCGCCGGGACCTCGACCACGACGTCGTCGTGACCACGGGCGGCTCCTCGGTCGGCGAGCGCGACCTGCTGCCGGAAGTCCTCGACGACCTGGGCGAGGTGCTGGTCCACGGCGTCGCCCTGAAGCCCGGCCACCCGGTCGCGTTCGGCGTCGTCGAGGAGACGCCCGTCGTCGCGCTGCCCGGCTATCCCGTCGCGGCCATCGTGAACGCCGTCCAGTTCCTCCGGCCGGCGCTCAAGACGCTGGGCCACCTGCCCGTCGAGGACCACCCGACGACGGAGGCCAGGCTCTCGCGGAAGATAGCGAGCGAGCCCGGGACGCGCTCGTTCGTCCGGGTGAGCCTGGGCGACGACGAGGCGGCTGGTGACGAGAGCCTGCCGACCGCGGAGCCGACGCGCGCGAGCGGGTCGGGCGTCCTGTCGAGCGTCGCGCTCGCGGACGGCTGGGTGGTCGTCCCGGAGGGCCGCGAGGGGTACGACGCGGGAACCGCGGTCGGCGTCCAGAACTGGGAGTGGTCGGCGTGAGCGACCGCCGCGAGTTCCGCGACCTGGCGTCGCCCGAGGACGCGCGGGCGGTCCTCGACTCCCTCGACCTCGAACCGGAGCCGGAGACGGTGCCGCTGGCCGAGGCCCGGGGCCGGGTGCTCGCCGAGCGCGTGGACGCCACCATCGACGTCCCGGGGTTCGACCGGGCGAGCATGGACGGCTACGCGGTCGTCGCCGCGGACACGTTCGGCGCGGACAAGGCCGACCCGGTGACCCTCGAGTTGGCGGGCGCGGTCCACGCCGGCGAGGAGCCGTCAGTGTCGGTCGAGCCGGGGACGCTCGTCGAGGTGTCGACGGGCGCCGTGCTGCCGCCGGGCGCGGACGCCGTCGTGAAGGTCGAGGAGACGACCGAGGTCGAGGGAGAGGACGCCATCGAGGTCCGGACGAGCGTCGCGCCCGGTGACGCCGTGATGCTCGCGGGCGCGGACGTCGCTGCCGGGTCGCGGGCGCTCGGCCCCGGGACGGAGCTGACGGCGCGCGAGATCGGGCTGCTGTCGGCGCTCGGTGTCGGCGAGGTGCCGGTCCGGGGGACTCCCAGAGTGGGCATCGTGTCGACCGGCGACGAACTCGTGCGCCCGGGCGAGCCCCTGAACAGCGCGGCCGGCCAGATTCACGACGTGAACAGCTACGCCATCGCGGCGGCCGTCGAGGAGGCGGGCGGGGAGCCGGTGCTGTACCCGCACGCGGGCGACGACTACGACGAGATGGAGCGCCTGCTCGTCGAGGGCGCCGAGGAGTGCGACCTCGTGCTGTCCTCGGGGTCGACGTCCGCGAGCGCCGTCGACGTCATCTACCGGGTGGTCGAGGAGCGCGGCGACCTGCTGCTGCACGGCGTCGCCGTCAAGCCCGGGAAGCCGATGCTCGTCGGCGAAATCGGGGGCGCGGCGTACGTCGGGCTACCGGGCTACCCCGTCTCGGCGCTGACCATCTTCCGGGCGTTCGTCGCGCCCGTCATTCGAGAAGCGGCAGGCGTCGAGGAGCCCGAGTCCGCCGTCGTGACCGGGAAGATGGCCGTCCGGGAGCGCTACGAAGGAGGCCGCCAGCGCCTGATGCCCGCGGGACTGGTCGAGGACGGGGACGGCGACGTGCTCGTCTACCCCGTGGACAAGGGCAGCGGCGCGACGACGAGCCTGGTTGACGCCGACGGCATCGTGACGGTGCCCGCCGACACGGCCTACCTCGCCGAGGGCGAGACCGTGGACGTCACGCTGTTCTCGCCGGACGTGCGGCCGCCCCGGGTGCTCTGCGTCGGCGAGGACGACCCGCTGCTCTCGCGCGTGCTCGACCGCGTCGACCGCCCGCGGTTCCTCCCCGTCGGGACACGAGAGGGGCTGCGGCGCCTCCGCGAGGGCGTGCCGGACGCCGCCGTCGTCGCCGGCCCCGAGTCGCCCGAGGGCGAGACGGTGGACCTCGGCGGCTGGACGCGCGAGTGGGGGCTCGTCGTCCCCGATGGGAACCCCGAGGACGTGGCGGGACTGGCGGACCTCGTGGACCGCGACCTGCGGCTGGTGAACCGCGCCAGGGGGTCGGGGCTCCGCCGGAGCTTCGACGACGCCCTCGAAGCGCTCGCGGGCGAGCGCGGCGGGAGTCGCCACGACCTCGCGGATTCCATCGACGGCTACGGGCTGACGACGAAGGCCCACGAGAGTCCAGCGCGAAAGGTCGCCGCCAGCCAGGCCGACGCCGGACTCGGCCTGCGAGCAACGGCGACCGACCTCGGTCTCGGCTTCGTCCCCCTGGGCGAGCAGGCCGTGGACGTCGTCGCGGCACCGGAGCGCGCGGAGAAGGAAGGCGTGAGGGACCTCGAACGGGCGCTCGACGGGAGCGACGACCTGGCGGCGGCGCTGGACGGCTTCGAGCAGCGGTAGCCGGGCGCTCCGAGGAGCGGGGCTGGGGCGGTTACTCGGCGGGCTCTTCCTGGTCGTCCTGCTCGTACTCGTAGGGGTCGCGGTCGCCCTCGACGTCGAGGTACTCGTCGTTGACCTCCCACTCACCGTCGTCGCCTTTCACCATGTACTCGCCGTAGTAGGGGACGCGCGCGTCGACCGTCTCGCGGAACGCCGCGCGCATCGACTCCTTCGTGTCGCCGATGGCGCGGAGGTCGTCGTTGCGGTTCAGGCAGCCCTTGAGGTAGCCGTCGTGGGTGAGCCGGACGCGGTGACAGTTCGCGCAGAACGTCGGGTTCTCGACGGGGTCGACGATCTCGACCATGCCCCGGCCGGCCATCGGGTCGTCGGCGTCCGCGTCGGCCGCGAGCGCGCCGCCGTCGGGCGTCGCGGGTGTCGTGCCCTCGGCCTCGGGCGTACCGGCGTCCTCGCTGCTCGCGACCCAGTAGCGCCGCCGGTCGTGCATGTCCCGTGTTTCGACGTGGTCGGCGCGGTCCTCGAGCCAGTCGTGGACACGCTGAATGTCGATGGCCCACTCCGGGCGGCCGGCGAGTTCTGGCATGTACTCGATGAGCTGGAGCTGGAGACCGTCGCGCTCGGCGACGTGGTCGACCATCTCGGGGACGTAGCCCGCGGTCGGCTCGAAGACGACCATGTTCAGCTTCACGGGCGCGAGGCCGGCGTCGAGGGCGGCCTGGACGCCCTCGAGGACCTTCTCGTAGGCGCCGCTCTGCGTGAGTTCGGCGAACGCCTCGCGGTCCATCGCGTCCTGGGAGACGTTTACGCGTTCGAGGCCGGCGTCCACGAGGCCCTCGGCGCGGCCGGGCAGGAAGGTGCCGTTGGTGGTCATCGAAACCTCCATCTCCTCGGGGGTGCGCCGGACGATCTCCTCTAGGTCCTCCCGGAGCATCGGCTCGCCACCCGTGAACTTCACGGCGTCGACGCCGAACTCGGCCGCGACTTCGAGGAAGGCGACGACCTGGTCGGTCGAGAGCTCGTCGTCCCGGGGCTCCATCGGGCCCCTCGTGTCCCCGAGTCCCTCGTTGTGGCAGTAGACGCAGTCGAAGTTACACCGGTCGGTGAGGGAGATGCGGACGCCGGACACCTCCCGTCCGAAGTCGTCCTGTAGCATTCTATTGGGAATCATTCACACTCGACGTATTTAAACCGTCGCCAAGCGGGGGTCCCGTCAGCCCGCCGTCCCGGAGAAGCGGCGGCGCCAGCGGGGGCTCGCGCGCCCGTAAGACTAAGTGGACTGCGTCAAAAGTTACCAAGAGAATATGACCGATTTGGGCGGCTACCACGACCACGTCGCGCGGGTGGACCTCGGCGGCGAACAGGTGAACTACGAGAGCGTGCCCGACGAGGACGCGAAGAAGTACATCGGTGCGCGCGGCCTCGGCGTCAAGTACGTCTTCGACAACGGCGTCGACGTCGACCCGCTCGGCCCGGACAACCTCTTGGCGTTCATGAACGGCCCGCTGACGGGCACTCAGACGACGATGAGCGGCCGCATCGCCGTCGTCACCAAGTCCCCCATCGAGGGGCAGGTGACCGACTCCCACCACGGCGGCTGGAGCGGCGCCCGACTCAAGTGGGCGGGCTTCGACGGCCTCCTCTTCGAAGGAAAAGCCGACGAGCCCGTCTACGCCGTCGTCGAGGACGGCGAAGTCGAACTCCGGGACGCCAGCCACCTCTGGGGGCAGGGCGTCCACGCCACGATGGACGACCTCGAGGAGGAGGTCGAGGGCGAGTACGGCAAGAACCTCTCGACGATGGCCATCGGGCCCGGCGGCGAGAACCAGGTCCGGTACGCCTGCATCCTCAACGAGGACGACCGCGCGTCCGGCCGCGGCGGCACGGGCGCCGTCATGGGGTCGAAGAACCTCAAGGCGGTCGTCGTGAAGTCCACGACGAAGATGCAGAAGCCCGCCGACCCGGAGACGTTCCGGGAGGGCCACAAGCAGGCGATGCAGCTCATCCAGGAGTCCGACGTGACGGCGCCCAACGAGGGCGGCCTCTCGCGGTTCGGGACGAACGTCCTGATGAACCCCACGGAGGAGATGGACGGTCTCCCGACGAAGAACGGCCACTACTCCTCGACGCGGTCGATGCGGGAGTCCGAGGGCGCCGATATCGACTCCGAGCGCGTCTCCGGCGAGACCGTCCGGGAGAACATCCTCGTCGACGAGCCGACGTGTCACTCCTGCCCGGTCGCCTGCAAGAAGGAGGTCGAGGTCCAGACGATGCACAAGGGCGAGGAGCTGAACGTCCGCATGGAGTCCTTCGAGTACGAGTCCGCGTGGGCGCTCGGCCCGAACTCCGCGCACGACAACCTCGACGACGTCACCGTGATGATCGACCGGTGTAACGACCTCGGCATCGACACCATCGACTCCGGCAACACGATGGCGATGGCAATGGAGATGACCGAGGAGGGCAAGTTCGACGACCTCGGCGACGGCATCGAGTGGGGCGACTCCGAGGAGATGATCGAGGTCCTGACCCGCATCGCGCACCGCGAGGACGAACTCGGCGACCACCTCGCGGGCGGCCCGAGCCACCTCGAAGACGAGTTCGACGCCGGGTCGAACTCGCTTGCGGTCAAGGGCCAGACGATGGCCGCCTACGACCCGCGCTGCATGAAGGGGATGGCCATCGGCTACGCCACCTCGAACCGGGGCGCCTGCCACCTCCGCGCGTACACGCCGTCCGCCGAGATTCTCGGCCTCCCGGAAGCGGTCGACCCCCACGAGTACGAGGGGAAGGGCGAACTCTGCGTGACCTTCCAGGACCTCCACGCCATCAGCGACTCCTTCGACATCTGCAAGTTCAACGCGTTCGCCGAGGGCATCGAGGAGTACGTCCTCCAGTACAACGGCATGACCGGCCGGGACGTCACGGAGGACGAACTCATCGAGGCCGGCAAGCGCATCTACACGCTCGAACGGTACTACAACAACCTCGCCGGCTTCGACGGCGACGACGACGACCTGCCGGGGCGGTTCGTCAAGGGCCACGAGGAGGCCGTGCCCGCCCAGGGCGGCTCGGAGGGGCAGCTCGCCGAGCTCGACGAGATGAAAGACGAGTACTACGGGGTCCGGGGCTGGGTCGACGGCGTCGTCCCCGACGAGCGCCTCGACGAACTCGGCATCGACATCGGGCCGGGTACGGGCGTCTCCAGCGGCGACTCCCACGCGCCCGCCGACGACTGAGCGACCCACCGATTCACACACTTCTCTCACCGAATGGACGACGAAGCCGAGGATTTCGAGTTCCGCGTCGAATCGCGACTGACGAGTCACGGCGTCTACGTCGACGACGTCGAGCAGTCCGAGGAGGGGTACAGTCTGACCTACGAGTCCATCGCCGTCGCCGACGAGGGCGTCGTCCCCCACCGTGAGGTCGGCCGCGTCATCAACGTCTTCCGCGACCTCCACGACGACGACTGGTCGGGCGCCCGCATCGAGGGCGACGTGCTGGACCTCGACGGGAACCGCCGGGGGACCTGGCACGTCGAGGCCGAGTGGCTGGACGCTCTCCACAGCGGCGACCTCACCGAGGTCGAGTTCTCCCAGAAGGTGGTCGACACCATCGAGCCCGCGATCGACAAGTAGCGGGCGTCTACTCGACGACGACCGGCTGTCGGATGTCGAGGGCGGCCTCGAACTCGCCGGTGCGGTCGAGGCGGCGGCCGTCACGCAGGAACTGCTTCTCGTGGGTGCGCTGGACGGCGCCGACCTCCCGCTCGGTCAGTCCGAGGTCGTCGGCGACGGCCGCCCAGTGGTCGTCGCCGGCGAGGTAGTAGACGGTGTCGCCGGCGTCCACGCGCTCGAACTGTCGGTCGTAGCGCTCGCGGCGCTCGGAGACGTGCGCGTGAACGCGCGGGAGCAGTTCGGAGAGCCGGTGGAGCGGGACGCTCGCGCGGGCGCCGGCGAGCAGGACGACCTGGTTCTCGATGGGGTGGGAGTCGGACACGGGGCGTCAGCCACCCGCGCGAATTGCCTTCTGTGAGAAGCGCTCGACGACCGGGTCGAGGACGGCGTCGCTGTCGGCCTCGAACTCGACGGTGACCTCCGTGAGTTTGATAGAGGGGCCGATGGAGACCTTCTCGGAGGACAGCGAGGCCCGCCAGCCGTCGCCCGCGACGGTGGTGTCGTCGACGCGCTCGCCGCCGACGTTCTCCAGGTAGCCCAGCGCCGCCCGGACGGAGATGCCCCGGTAGCTGCGAACGCGTTCGACCATCGTCCACTCGTTGTGGCGACGGCGGGCTAAAGCTATCGGCGCACGCGGTTTCAGCCCGTATCCGGGGTCAGCCGTGCCGGATGCCGTCGTCGAAGATGCGGCCGTGGCGCGTGCGGTTGATGCGGTCGGCGAGGTCGCCGTGGTCGTACACCTGCCGGACGACGGACGCGACGAGGTCCCGCCACGCCATCGCGTAGATGGGGGACTGCCCCCACGCGCGGAGTTCGACGACGTAGTCGTCGTAGTCCTCCCAGCGCTCCTCGAAGTGCTCGACGGCGTCGACGACGGCCTCGATGGCGTCCTCGTCGTCGGCGTCGAGGGCAGCGTTCAGGTCGCGCTCCCAGCCTTCGACGGCCTTCTGCATGTCCATCCTGGTCTCGTCGCTGTCCGCCGGGAGGGAGTCGACGATGCCCTTCGGAATCGCCAGTTCGAGTTCGTCCATACGTACGCTCGGCGCGCCATCGGTGTTAAAGGTGCGTGAGGCGGCGACGCCCCGACTGACGCGGTACCCGGCACAGAACCGGCCGAACATGTTCCGAGGAACGGGTTTTGCCGCCGAGACCCTAGTAGTGGTATGACCGACGGAGAGCGCCCCGAGAGCGGTGTCGGAAGAAGCGGAGGCGGAGGAGAAAGAGCAGGTCACGCCGGCGACGGCGAGACGCGGGCCGACGGCGGCAGCGGCCTCGCGTCTGGCCGGTCCGCCGAGGACACCGCTGGCGCCGAGTCGGCGACCGAGGCCGGCTCCGACGTCACGACCACGGTGGACGTGAAGTGCACGGGTCTAGTCCAGGAGGCAGTCGGCGAGATGTCCTTCGAGTACACGTTCGAGGGCGACACGCTCCGCGAGTTCCTCGCGGCGTTCTTCGCGGAGTACGACGTCGAGGAGATGCTCATCGCGGCGACCGAGGCAGAAGCGACGACGAAGGGGTGGGCACCCGACAACATCGGCCGCCCCGGCGAGAACTGGGCGAAGAACCCCGAGGGCGAACAGACCCGAGCGTACGCCCGGGTCGTGGTCAACGGGACGTTCAACGAACACCTCGACAGCCTCGACACGACGCTCGAGGACGGCGACCGCGTCGCGCTCATCTATCCGTTCCTGTTCTGCCTGTAGGCCGCGGGGTCAGCCGCCCGCGACCGGCGGGAAGACGCTGAGCGTCTCGCCGCCCGACAGGTCCGTCTCCAGGCCGTCGACGTGCACGACGTCCCGGCCATCCCGCATCACGGTGACGAACTCGCGCAGCGACCCGTCCTCCGCGAGGACGTCGATCTCGGGGTACTCCGCGACGAGTTCGCGAAGCGCGTCGCCGACGGTGGTGACGTCCTCGTACTCCCGGACGAGAGTCTTCTGGCCGACCGCCTCCCGGTAGTTCGCGAAGAACCGCATCGTGAGTTCCATGCCGGCACCACGGACCCGAACGGGATAAAAGACACAGGCCGTCGGGAGTCGGTCCCGCGGGACCGCCGGCTCGCTGCCCGGTGGCCTTTTGGCCCGCTCACCCCAAGTCGGGGGCATGAGCGGGCTGGACCTCGACCCCACGCAACTCGACCGGTACTCCCGGCACATCATCATGGACGACGTCGGGCCGGAGGGGCAGGCGGCGCTCCTCGACGCCGAGGTGCTGGTGCTGGGCGCCGGCGGCCTCGGGTCGCCCATCATCCAGTACCTGGCGGCCGCGGGCGTCGGCACGCTCGGTATCGCCGACGACGACGCGGTGGAGCTGTCGAACCTGCAGCGCCAGACCATCCACGGCACCGACGACGTCGGCCGGCAGAAGGTCGAGAGCGCGGCCGAGTTCGTCGAGAGCCGGAACCCGGACGTGGACGTCCAGCCCCACGACCTCCGGGTGACTGCGGAGAACGTCGAGGACCTGATCGCGGACTACGACTTCGTCGTGGACGGCACGGACAACTTCCAGACCCGGTACCTCGTGAACGACGCGTGCACGCTCGCGGGCGTGCCGTTCTCCCACGGCGCCGTCTTCCGCTTCGAGGGACAGGTCACGACGTTCCCGGGCGGCGACGACGCGCCGTGTTACCGGTGCCTGTTCCCGGAAGCCCCGCCCGAGGGGACGGTGCCGGACTGCTCGACGGCGGGCGTGCTCGGCGTGCTCCCGGGGACGGTCGGAAGCATCCAGGCGACGGAGACCGTGAAGTGGGTGCTCGGCGAGGGCGAACTGCTCGACGGTCGGATGCTGTTCTACGACGCCGCGAACATGGAGTTCGACACCTTCGAGGTGGCCAAGCGCCCGGACTGCCCGGTCTGCGGCGACGAGCCCGAAATCGACTCCGTCCACGACGTCGAGTACATTGACAGCTGCGCAATCGGCGGAGCGAGCGAAGCCGCGTCCTCTCAGGACTGACCGGCGGGGTGGGAACAGGCCGCGAGGGGGCTACTGTGGGCGTTCGTGGCGCCAGAACTCCTCGTCGACGGTGACCTCCTTCTTGAACAGCGGTACCTCGTCCTTCAGGCGGTCGATGCCGTCCGAGACCGTCCGGAAGGCCTCCTCGCGGTGGCCCGCCAGGACGACCACGAAGACGACGTCCTCGCCGGCGGGAACGACGCCCGTGCGGTGGTGCATGCGGACGTCGTAGACGCCGTCGCGGGCGCAGAGCTCCTCCCGGATGGTGGCGAGTCGCTGCTCGGCGACGGCGTCGTAGCGCTCGAACTCCAGGTGCTTCGTCGGCGCGTCCTCGGGGTCGTCGCGCTCGCGAACGCGCCCGGTGAAGGTCGCGACGGCGCCGGCGTACTCGCTGTCCGCGTGAGCCTCGACGCGCGCGACCAGGGAGTCGAGCGTCTCGCGCTCGGGGGCGTCCTCGACGGCCGCCAGGACCGCCTCAGTGTCGAGGGCGTCGGCGTCCGGAGCGGTCGCTATCGCGTCGTCCGTGCCGGTGTCGCCGAGTGCGACCGTCGGGAGGTCGGCGTCCGCGAAGCCCGCGACGACGGTGTAGTCGAACTCGGCCGCGAGGTCGTCGAGCACGTCGTCGAGACTGCGGTCCTCACCGCTGGCCGTCCACGTGCCGTCGTCCGCGAGCGCGACAGTTCGCGAGGCGGCCCGTGGCTGGCTGGCAGCGCCTGCGTCGTCCTGTCGTCGCCGCACCGTCGCGACTCGTCCCCGGTCACCGAGCGCGTCGACCACGTCGGCGACGGCCGCGTCTACGTTGGCGTCGGCGGAGCCGACGACCGCGAATGCCTTCATGGAGGTGCGTTGGCTCGCGTGCGCCATAAGGTTCGCCCGTCGGGACGGCGACGCCGCCATCGCGGTGGCTCCTGGCATCGTGGACGGACTCGGACCGCCGACACCAACACGCCTATACTTGACACGCGCGTGGCTCCGACCAACGATGACGACGGCGTTGACTGACGCGCTCGCCTGGGTCGTGATCGCGGCGTTCTCCGCGAGCGCCGTGCTCGCAACGGTCGACGACCGCGAACGGCTCCAGCGCTACGCGGCCGTCGCGGCGTGGGTGGTGTTCGCGGTGTTCTGGGCGCTGCTCATCGAGCACTTCCTGATCGCCGAGCAGTCCATCGTCGAGGGCGTGCTCGCGGCGGCGGCCGTGCCGGCGAGTCTCTACACCGCCTACCTCGTCGGGAGCGGGCGGAAGGACCTGGAGACGCTGACGCGCGCGATCGCCATCATGGGACTGATCTACATCCCGTTCCAGACCATCCAGCCGCTCCAGGAGTGGGCGATTCTGACGACGGCCGACCACGCTGCGTGGCTGATGGGGCAGTTCGGCTACCACCCGCCGGTCGAGACCGCGCCCGGGTACCACGGCTACGAGTCGAAGTTCGTGTTCACCGGCGAGCACGTCGTCACGGGCGAGACCTGGGACTTCCCGACGACCGTCGTACTGGCGTGTACGGGCATCGGGAGCATCAGCATCGTCTCGGGGCTGGCACTCGCCGTCGACGCCCCGCTGAAGCGCCGGCTGCAGGCGGTCGGGCTGGCGGCGCCACTCATCTACGGCATGAACCTCGTCCGCGTGTCGTTCATCGCCATCGCGCACGGCGAACAGTGGTTCAACGGCGAGACGCTGCAGAGCGTCGTCTTCGCGCTGTTCCCGAGCAACGACCCGAACATGGTGTCGTACCTGTTCGCCGACCGGATGCTCGCGCAGTCGGCGTCGGTGGTCGTGCTGGTCGTGCTGACCCTCGCCCTGCTGCGCATCGTCCCCGAGCTCGGCGGCGTCATCGAGGACGTCGCCTACGTCGCCACCGGTAACGAGTACGACGTCACCGGGCGGTTCGCGCAGCGGAACTGAGGCGGCGAGCAGCAGCCCGATTCTGTAGTTGGTTTAGCTCTCCGATAGCGACGTACGATCAGAGACAGTGACCTGCCGGCGAGTGACAGCGACCGAACAGCCGACGCAGTGGGTGGGAATTCGAAAGGGGCCGAGCGGTCGCGCCGCGTGCCGACGTAAGCACCGCAGGGAACGGAGTGACCGAGGGGCACAGCGAGGCAGCCGGCGCGAGCGCGAGGGGGCTTTCGAAGCAGTCGCTACGAGGAGTAGTGTTGAGAGTGGAGGATAGCAACAGAGCTACTCAAACGAAGCGTCGAAAGAGAAAGCGCCCGGAGCGGGATTTGAACCGGAGGGAGACTCCCGTCGGTCGTCTCCCAGGGTGCAAATCCCTCCTCGACGTCCACACCGGCGAAACGACGCGAGAGGCACAGAGGCGTCTCGCGGTCGTTGGTTGCGAGAGAAAGCGCCCGGAGCGGGATTTGAACCCGCGTCACAACCGTGACAGGGTTGTATGATGGGCCACTACACCATCCGGGCTTCCTGCACTCATTCGTAGCCGGCTTGCATTCTTAAGACTTTCCAATCGCCGGGTGGTGTGGGCTTCGGTGTCGTGGTCGGGCCCGAACCCATTACAGTTGACAAGACTTAAATGCTGTGGGCGGTAATCCCACTGTAGTATCTCGTGAGAGTCAGTTCTCCCCCCATCCAGGTGCACCCATGGTAGACGTAAGCCAACACGAACTCGTGCCCGAGCACACCGTCCTCGACGAGGACACCCTCGAAGAGGTGCTCGAAGACTACGAGATCGAACGGACGGAGCTCCCGAAGATCAAACGCAAGGACCCGGCGCTGCCCGACGACGCCGAAATCGGCGACGTCGTCAAGATCGTCCGGGACTCGCGAACCACAGACGAAGCCATCGTGTACCGACTGGTGATCGAATAGATGCAACAGGAAGACAAACGCGAACTGTCCGAATCGTACTTCTCGAAGGAACGCCTCGCCGAACACCACTTCCGCTCGTACAACTCCTTCCTCGAGCGCGGCATGCAGGACGTCGTCACCGAGAAGGAGCGCATCGAGACGGACATCGGCGACAAGGAAGAAGAAGAGCCGGTGTGGGTCGAACTCGGCGACGTCCGCACCGTCACGCCGCGCGTCCGGGAGGCCGACGGCAGCGAGGAGCTGCTGTACCCCCAGGAGGCGCGCCTGCGCAACATCACGTACTCGGCGCCCGTGTTCATGGAGATGAGCATCGTCAAGGGCGGCGAGGAGGAGGAGGAACGCGTCCTCGACACGACCGAGACGAAGGTCGGTCGGATGCCCATCATGGTGGGCTCCCAGAAGTGCAACATCGCGGGCTTCAGCGACGACGAACTCGTCGAAATCGGTGAGGACCCCGCGGACCCCGGTGGCTACTTCATCATCAACGGCAGCGAGCGCGTGCTGATGACCAGCGAGGACCTCGCGCCGAACAAGATTCTCGCCGAGTACGACTCGAAGTACGGCGACGAGATCCAGGTCGCGAAGACGTTCAGCCAGCGCCGGGGCTACCGCGCACTGGTGCTCGTCGAGCGCAACCGCGAGGGCCTGCTCGAAGTGTCGTTCCCGTCCGTCTCGGGCTCGATCAGCTTCGTCACGCTCGTGCGCGCGCTCGGCCTCGAATCCGACGAGGAGATCGTCCACCGGGTCAGCGAGGACCCCGAGATCGTGAAGTTCATGCTGGAGAACCTGGAGGAGGCCGACGTCCAGACCCAGGAGGAGGCCATCGAGGACCTCGGGCAGCGCGTCGCCTCCGGCCAGGGGAAGAACTACCAGCTGAAGCGCGCGAACTACGTCATCGACCGCTACCTCCTGCCGCACCTCCACGAGGACGGCGTCGAGGACGAGGAGACCCGCATCAACAAGGCGTACTACCTCTGTCGGATGGCCGAGGCGTGCTTCGAGCTCGCGCTCGAACGCCGCGAGGCCGACGACAAGGACCACTACGCCAACAAGCGCCTGAAAGTGTCGGGCGACCTGATGAAGGACCTGTTCCGGACGGCGCTGAACAAGCTCGCACGGGACGTGAAGTACCAGCTGGAACGCGCGAACATGCGGAACCGCGAGCTCACCGTGAACACGGTGGTTCGCTCCGACGTGCTGACCGAGCGGCTCGAACACCCGATCGCGACCGGCAACTGGGTGGGTGGCCGGTCCGGGGTGAGCCAGCTCGTCGACCGCACCGACTTCATGGGCGTGCTCAGTCACCTGCGCCGCCTGCGGAGTCCGCTGTCCCGCAGTCAGCCCCACTTCGAGGCGCGTGACCTGCACGCGACCCAGTGGGGGCGCATCTGTCCCTCCGAGACGCCGGAGGGCCCGAACTGTGGTCTGGTGAAGAACTTCGCGCAGGCGATGGAGCTCTCCCAGAACGTCGACGACGAACGGGAACTGAAACGGGAGCTGTCCTCGATGGGCGTCGAGGGGATTCCGGGCATCAGCACCGACGCGACACAGACGCCCGCAGACGACTAACATGAGCACGGAACGAGAAGCCAAAGTCTACGTCAACGGGAGCCTCGTGGGGACCCACGAGGATCCGGAACAGCTCGCCGAACAGATCCGGGAGGCGCGACGCCGCGGAGAGGTCTCCGAGATGGTGAACGTCTCCGTGAAGGACCGCACGGGAGAGGTCATCGTGAACGCGGACGCGGGCCGGGCGCGCCGGCCGCTGCTCGTCGTGGAGAACGGCGAGCCCATCGTCACCCAGGAGGAGGTCGAGGCCCTGGAGAACGGCGACATCGAGTTCGAGGACCTCGTGCGGGAGGGGAAAGTCGAGTTCATCGACGCCGAGGAGGAAGAGGACATCCTCGTGGGCGTCGAGGAAGAGGAGCTCACCGACAACCACACGCACCTCGAGATCGACCCGCAGCTCATCTTCGGCATCGGTGCGGGGATGATTCCGTACCCCGAGCACAACGCGAGCCCCCGCATTACGATGGGGGCGGGGATGATGAAGCAGAGTCTGGGCCTGCCGGCGGCGAACTACCGCATCCGGCCTGACACCCGCCAGCACCTCCTGCACTACCCGCAGAAGGCGATGGTGAACACCCAGACCACGAAGCAGATCGGCTACGACGACCGGCCCGCGGGCCAGAACTTCGTCGTCGCCGTCATGAGCTACGAGGGCTTCAACATCGAGGACGCCCTCGTCATGAACAAGGGCTCCGTAGAGCGCGCGCTCTCCCGCTCGCACTTCTTCCGCACCTACGAGGGCGAGGAGCGCCGCTACCCCGGCGGCCAGGAGGACCGCTTCGAGATTCCGGGCGACGACGTGCGGGGCGCGCGCGGTGAGGACGCGTACACGCACCTCGACGACGACGGCCTCGTGAACCCGGAGACGAAGGTCGACGACTCCTCGGTGCTGCTGGGGAAGACGAGCCCGCCCCGGTTCCTCGAGGAGCCGGAGGACATGGGCGGCCTCAGCCCGCAGAAGCGCCGCGAGACCTCGGTCACGATGCGCTCGGGCGAGGACGGCGTCGTGGACACGGTGACGCTGATGGAGGGCGAGGACGGCTCGAAGCTCGCCAAAGTGAGTGTGCGCGACGAGCGCATCCCCGAACTCGGGGACAAGTTCGCGAGCCGACACGGCCAGAAGGGCGTCGTCGGCCACCTCGCGCCCCACGAGGACATGCCGTTCACGCAGGAGGGCGTGGTACCCGACCTCGTCCTGAACCCGCACGCGCTGCCGTCCCGGATGACGGTCGGCCACGTGCTGGAGATGCTCGGCGGGAAAGCCGGCAGCCTCGACGGGCGGTCCGTCGACGGCACGCCGTTCACCGGCGAGGACGAGGACGAGATTCGCGGCACGCTCCAAGACCGCGGCTTCATGTCCTCCGGGAAGGAGGTCCTGTACTCCGGGGTCTCCGGCGAGAAGATCGAGGCCGAGATCTTCGTCGGCACCATCTTCTACCACAAGCTCTACCACATGGTGTCGAACAAGATCCACGCTCGCTCCAAGGGCCCCGTCCAGGTGCTCACGCGCCAGCCGACGGAGGGTCGCGCCCGCGAGGGTGGTCTCCGTGTCGGTGAGATGGAGCGGGACACCGTCATCGGGCACGGCGCCGCGATGGTGCTCAAAGAGCGCCTGCTGGACTCCTCGGACCGCGAGGAGGTCCACGTCTGCGGGAACTGCGGGATGACGGCGGTGGAGAACTACGAGCAGCGCCGCGTCTACTGTCCGAACTGTGAGGAGGAGACCGACGTGCACAGCATCGAGATGAGCTACGCGTTCAAGCTCCTGCTCGACGAGATGAAGGCGCTCGGCATCGCGCCGCGCCTCGAACTGGAGGACGCAGTATGAGTGCAGGACAAGCCCCAAAAGAGATCGGTGAAATCAGCTTCGGGCTGATGGACCCCGAGGAGTACCGAGACATGTCCGCCACGAAGGTCATCACGGCGGACACGTACGACGACGACGGCTTCCCCATCGACATGGGCCTGATGGACCCCCGGCTGGGCGTCATCGACCCCGGCCTGGAGTGCAAGACCTGCGGCCAGCGCTCGGGGAGCTGTAACGGCCACTTCGGCCACATCGAGCTGGCGGCGCCCGTCATCCACGTCGGGTTCTCGAAGCTCATCCGCCGCCTCCTGCGCGGGACGTGTCGCGAGTGCGCACACCTCCTGCTCACCGAGGAGGAGAAAGACGAGTACCGCGACGACCTCGAACGCACGCGGAGCCTCCGCCAGGACGTCTCCGACGTGATGACCGCGGCCATCCGCGAGGCCCGGAAGAAGGACCACTGCCCGCACTGCGGGGAGGTCCAGTACGACATCAAGCACGAGAAGCCGACGACGTACTACGAGGTCCAGCAGGTGCTGGCCTCGGACTACAGCGAGCGCATCGCGGCCTCGATGCAGCCCGACGAGGAGGAGGACGACGAAGGCATCAGCCCCCAGGAGCTCGCCGAGCAGGCTGACATCGACATCAGCCGCATCAACGAGATCCTCTCCGGCGAGTTCCGGCCGCGCCGCGAGGACCGCGAGGCCATCGAGGCGGCCATCGGCGCGGACCTCACCACCGAGGACATGAACAAGCTCATGCCCTCCGACATCCGGGACTGGTTCGAGGACATCCCGGGCGAGGACCTCGAAGCGCTCGGCGTCGACGCCGAACGCAGCCGCCCCGAGTGGATGATCCTGACCGTGCTCCCGGTACCGCCGGTGACCGCACGGCCCTCGATTACGCTGGACAACGGCCAGCGCAGCGAGGACGACCTCACCCACAAGCTCGTGGACATCATCCGCATCAACCAGCGGTTCATGGAGAACCGCGAAGCGGGCGCGCCACAGCTCATCATCGAGGACCTCTGGGAACTGCTGCAGTACCACGTCACGACGTTCATGGACAACGAGATTTCGGGGACGCCACCGGCCCGACACCGCTCCGGCCGCCCCCTGAAGACGCTCTCTCAGCGCCTCAAGGGCAAGGAGGGTCGCTTCCGCGGCTCGCTGTCCGGGAAGCGCGTGAACTTCTCCGCGCGGACCGTCATCAGCCCGGACCCCACCCTCTCGCTGAACGAGGTCGGGGTCCCCGACCGGGTCGCGACGGAGATGACCCAGACGATGGTCGTCAACGAGGGGAACCTCGAGCGAGCGCGACGCTACGTCCGGAACGGCCCCGAAGGCCACCCGGGCGCGAACTACGTCACGCGCCCCGACGGCCGTCGCGTGCGCGTCACCGAGAAGGTCTGTGAGGAGCTCGCCGAGCGCGTCGAGCCCGGCTGGGAGGTCCAGCGACACCTCATCGACGGCGACATCATCATCTTCAACCGGCAGCCGTCGCTGCACCGGATGTCCATCATGGCCCACGAGGTCGTGGTGATGCCGTACAAGACCTTCCGCCTGAACACCGTCGTCTGTCCGCCGTACAACGCTGACTTCGACGGCGACGAGATGAACATGCACGCCCTCCAGAACGAGGAAGCGCGTGCGGAAGCCCGCGTCCTGATGCGCGTCCAGGAGCAGATCCTCTCGCCGCGGTTCGGCGAGAACATCATCGGCGCCATCCAGGACCACATCAGCGGGACGTACCTGCTCACGAACACGAACCCGCACTTCAACGAGACGCAGGCCTCCGACCTGCTCCGGCAGACCCGCATCGACGAGCTGCCCGAGCCGGCCGGCACCGAGGACGGCGAACCCTACTGGGAGGGCCGCCAGCTCTTCAGTGAGCTGCTGCCCGACGACCTCAACCTCGAGTTCACCGGCACCACCGGCGAATCGGTCGTCATCGAGGACGGCCAGCTCGTCGAGGGCACCATCGCCGAGGACGAGGTCGGCGGCTTCGGCGGCGAGATCGTCGACACCATCACGAAGGTCCACGGGAACACGCGCTCCCGGATCTTCATCAACGAGGTCGCAGCGCTCGCGATGCGCTCGATCATGCACTTCGGGTTCTCCATCGGTATCGACGACGAGACCGTCTCCACGGACGCCCGGGAACGCATCGACGAGGCCATCGAGTCCGCCTACGACCGCGTCCAGGAGCTCATCGAGACCTACGAGAACGGCGACCTCGAGAGTCTCCCCGGCCGCACGGTCGACGAGACGCTCGAGATGAAGATCATGCAGACGCTCGGCAAAGCCCGCGACTCCGCGGGTGACGTCGCCGAGGAGAACTTCGCCGAGGACAACCCCGCGGTCGTCATGGCCAACTCCGGCGCCCGTGGGTCGATGCTGAACCTCACCCAGATGGCCGGCTGCGTCGGCCAGCAGGCAGTTCGAGGGGAGCGCATCAACCGCGGCTACGAGGACCGCACCCTCAGCCACTTCGAGCCGAACGACCTCTCCAGCGACGCCCACGGCTTCGTGGAGAACTCCTACACGAGCGGGCTGACGCCGAAGGAGTTCTTCTTCCACGCGATGGGTGGCCGCGAGGGCCTGGTCGACACGGCAGTCCGGACCTCGAAGTCCGGCTACCTGCAGCGCCGGCTCATCAACGCGCTGTCCGAGCTGGAGACCCAGTACGACGGCACGGTCCGGGACACCAGCGACACCATCGTCCAGTTCGAGTTCGGCGAGGACGGCACCAGCCCCGTGCAGGTGTCCTCCGACGACGACGTCGACATCGACGTCGAGCACGTCGCCGACCGCATCCTGAACTCCGAGTTCGACAGCGACGACGAGAAGTCGGAGTTCCTCGGCATCCAGGAGCCGCCGACGAATCTCTCCGAGCACGGTGCGTCCTGGGAGGTGGAATCCGATGACTGAGTTCGACGTCACCGACGGCGTCCTCGAAGTCGTCGAGGAGACCGAACTCCCCCGCCGCCTGAAGGACCGCGTGCTCGCGACCGCCGAGGAGCGCGACGTCACGAAAGGGCAGGCGAAGGAGATCGCGACCGCCGTCGAAGCGCAGTACATCGACACGCGCGTCGATCCCCTCGACCCCGTCGGCACCGTCAGCGCTCAGTCCATCGGGGAGCCGGGGACGCAGATGACGATGAACACGTTCCACTACGCGGGCGTCGCGGAGATGGACGTCACCCAGGGCCTGCCGCGGCTCATCGAGCTCGTGGACGCCCGGAAGACCCCGGACACGCCGATTATGACCGTGTTCCTCGAGGAGGAGTACGGCGAGGAACGCGAGAAGGCCCACGAGGTCGTCTGGGAGATCGAGGCGACGCGCATCCTCGCGCTCGGCGACATCTCCACGAACGTCGCGGACATGGTCGTCCGCATCGACCTCAACGAGGACACGCTCCAGGAGCGCTGGCCGCGCGTCGACTCCACGAACGAGATCGCGGGCGAGGTCGCCGAGACCATCGAGGGCAGCCTCGGGGTCCAGGTCACCCAGCAGGGGACCGTCCTGGAGTTCGGCCCGAGCGAACCGTCCTACCGCGAGCTCCTGCAGCTCGTCGAGCAGCTCCGCGACATCGTCTTCAAGGGCATCGAGGACGTCACCCGCGTCGTCATCCGCCGCGAGGAGATCGACGGCAGCGAGGAGTTCGTCCTCTACACCGAGGGCTCCGCGTTCAAGAAAGCCCTCCAGATCGAGGGGGTCGACGCCACCCGCACCTCGTGTAACAACATCCACGAGGTCCACAAGACCCTCGGCATCGAGGCCGCCCGCGAGGCCATCATCGAGGAGACGATGACCACCCTCGAAGAGCAGGGCCTCGGCGACGTGAACATCCGCCACCTGATGCTCGTCGCGGACATCATGACCAACGACGGCACCATCCAGTCCATCGGCCGGCACGGCATCTCCGGCAACAAGGACTCCGTGCTCGCGCGCGCCGCCTTCGAGGTCACCGTCAATCACCTGCTCGACGCCGCCATCTACGGCGAGAGCGACGACCTCGACGGCGTCATCGAGAACGTCATCGTCGGGAAGCCCGTGCGGCTCGGCACCGGCGACGTCAACCTCCGGATGGGCATCACCGAATCCGACTGATGACAGTCCGGCTCTCCGACGAAGCCCGCCGCCTCATCGCCGCCTTCGAGGACGAGACCGACGCGACCGCCGTCGACTGCGTCGTCGACGACGACCACGACCGCGTCGTCTACGTCGTCGCCGCCGGCGAGATGGGGTCGGCGATCGGCGAAGGCGGCAGCCGCGTCGAAGAGCTCCAGGACAAACTCGGCCGCACCGTCGTCCTCGTCGAGGACGCCCCCACGCCGGAGGGCTTCGTCGCGAACGCCCTCTCACCCGCGGCGGTCTACAACGTCACCATCAGCGAGAACGACACCACGGTCGCCTACGCCGAAGTCGCCCACGACGACAAGGGCGTCGCCATCGGCGCCAACGGCAAGAACATCCAGACCGCCAAGACGCTCGCCGAACGCCACTACGACATCGACGACATCCAGCTAACGTAGCGTACCTTTTGCACTGCGTTCGGGCGGCTTCGCCGCCCTCACTCGGCAAAAGCTGCGCTAAAAGCACTCCTCCCTCCCGTCGCTCGCTTCGCTCGCTCTGTTCAGTCGTCGGCCCGAGCGCTCACTCCATTCGCGCTCGGCGAACCGCGACCCTCGACCTCTTCGAGGCGCTCGGGTCGCGGATGCCCGTCACGCAGATTGACCACTCGGCTGAGCGGCATCGGCGAGCGAGCGGTTCGACAGAACCCGAGCGAAGTCGTTCACCGCGCCTCCGGCGCGGGCGCCGAGGGCCCCCGTAGCGGGGTCCGACGGCGCTTTTGGCCGAGCTTCTACCGAGCGAGCGGCGTCAGCCGCTCGTGCAGCGCAAAAGGTCGGGCTTAAGTGCCTCCGTGGGATATTCGGCTGTATGACGAACGGCAAGTACGCCGCTCGCAAACTCAAGAAGGACCGCCAGAAGCGTCGGTGGTCCGATTCGGAGTACGCGCGGCGAGAGCGGGGGCTGGGCAAGAAGTCCGACCCCCTCGAGGGAGCCCCCCAGGGGCGTGGCATCGTACTAGAGAAGGTCGGCATCGAAGCCAAGCAGCCGAACTCCGCGATCCGGAAGTGCGTTCGGGTGCAGCTCATCAAGAACGGGAAGCAGGTCACCGCGTTCTGTCCCGGTGACGGCGCCATCTCGTTCATCGACGAGCACGACGAGGTCACCATCGCCGGTATCGGTGGGGCGAAGGGTCGTGCGATGGGCGACCTCTCCGGCGTGAACTACAAGGTAGAGAAGGTCAACGGCGTGAGCCTCATCGAACTGGTTCGCGGGAACGCGGAGAAGCCGGTGCGATAACACATGAGTGAGGACGAAGCCCCCGAGCCGGACGCCCCGGCCGGGACCGACGACGAGGAGATGGCCGCGAACGCGAAGCTGTTCGGCAAGTGGGAGACGACGGACATCCACTACGAGGACCCGAGCACGCGACGCTACCTCGCCGTGACGCCCGTCGCGCACACGATGGGGCGCCACGCCCAGAAGCAGTTCAAGAAGAGCGAGCTCTCCGTGGTCGAGCGGCTCGCGAACCGCCTGATGAAGACGGGCGCGAACGCCGGGAAGAAGCAGCAGGCGCTTCAGATCGTTCGCGACGCCTTCGACATCGTCCACGAGCGCACGGACGAGAACCCGATTCAGGTGCTCGTGAGCGCCGTGGAGAACGCGGCGCCCCGAGAGGAGACCGTCCGCCTGAAGTACGGTGGCATCTCCGTCCCGCAGGCCGTCGACACGGCGCCCCAGCGCCGCGTCGACCAGGCCCTGAAGTTCCTCGCCGACGGCGCGCACTCGTCGTCGTTCAAGACGCCGACTGACGCCGCCGAGGCGCTGGCGAATCAGCTCGTCGGCGCGGCCGACTACAACGTCCAGACGTACGCCATCGGTCAGAAGGAGGAGAAGGAACGCGTCGCGGCTGCGGCCCGCTAACCTCGGTCTCGCTGTTTCTGTTTCCGCGTCGTTCTGCAGAGCGACGGCGCCGCAGTTAGTCGAATTCTCGCGAGCGGTCAGTCAGCGGCGGGACCCGTGGTGGTCTCCTGGGCGTCGACGTAGGTGCGGATGGTGTCGACGAGACCGCGGCGGCAGTCGCTCTCGTTCGGGTCGGGGCCGAGGCCGACGAAGCGCTCGCGGAACGCGTCGACGTCGATCTCGGGGGCGTCCTCGCCGGCTGCGTGCGCGAGGTCGTAGAGGCGGTGGCCGTCAGGGATGGCGTCGTGGCGTTCGAGGAGCGCGAGCGCGAACGCGGCGTTGACGGCGGTCATCGAGGGGTCGGCGCCAGCGGTGAGGCGCTGACCGGCCCAGGGGCGGGCGACGGGGCGGTCGGCGACGGCGGCCGCCAGTTCGGATTCGAGGAACGACCGGAGTTTGTCCGTCGGGCCGACGGAGAGCGTGATGTCGTCGGCGTAGATGTCCTTGACGTGGTTCGCGATCTGGTAGCAGTGCGAGAGCACGCGACGTTCGACCTCACGGCCGGTGAGCGCGAGGAAGAGAATCTCGTCCATCGAGAGGAGATGACTGGGGTGGCCACCCTCGTGGCGGTGCATGTGCGCGAACTCGTGGAGCGCGAGCTCGCGAGCCATCGCGGACGTGGCGGCCTGCCGGGAGATGTTGAGAACGTGGTGGTCGTCGTAGTGGCCCGCCCACGTGCGCTCGTCGGGGTTCTCCCGGACGCGAACCTCGACGGCGCGCTCGAGGTCGTGGCTGGTCTCGAAGACATCGCGGGCGCCGAGAAACGGGGCAGCCGGGCCGGCACCGGTCACGCGCAACTCCATGATAGTATATCACAGGGTTCTGGCGGCAAAGACTCTTACGCCGATTCGGTTCCCAGATTCCGCGAGTGCGCCCACAGTACGGCCGTGACTCGGCGTGCCGTGCTACCGGCAAAGCACTATCCTTTTGAACCCGCTGGCAGTATGAATCCCCAATGGGCCGACGAAAGAAGATTGTCGAACAGTGCGAACGGCTGATGGACAACCCGGAGCAGATCCGGAACATCGCCATCGCCGCGCACGTCGACCACGGGAAGACCACCCTCACGGACAACCTCCTCGCAGGCGCGGGGATGATCTCCGAGGACACCGCCGGCGAGCAGCTGGCGATGGACACCGAGGAGGACGAACAGGAACGCGGCATCACCATCGACGCCGCGAACGTCTCCATGACCCACGAGTACGAGGGCACGGACCACCTCATCAACCTCATCGACACCCCGGGCCACGTCGACTTCGGCGGTGACGTGACCCGTGCGATGCGCGCCGTCGACGGCGCGCTCGTCGTCGTGGACGCCGTCGAGGGCGCGATGCCCCAGACGGAGACGGTCGTCCGGCAGGCGCTCCGCGAGGGCGTCAAGCCGACGCTGTTCATCAACAAGGTCGACCGCCTCATCTCGGAGCTCCAGGAGGGTCCCGAGGAGATGCAGGAGCGCCTGCTCTCCGTCATCGGCGACGTCAACGAGCTCATCCGCGGGATGACCGAGGAGAAAGACGACATCGAGGACTGGACCGTCTCCGTCGAGGAGGGCACGGTCGCGTTCGGCTCCGCGCTCTACAAGTGGGGCGTCTCGATGCCGTCGATGCAGGCCACTGGCATGGACTTCGGCGACATCATCGACCTCGAGCGCGCCGACAAGCGCCAGGAGCTCCACGAGCAGACGCCCCTGGCCGACGTCGTGCTCGACATGGTCGCCGAGCACTTCCCGAACCCCGTCGACGCGCAGCCCCGTCGTGTCCCGACTATCTGGCGCGGCGACCCCGAATCCGAACTCGCTGAGTCGATGCGTCTCGTCGACGAGGACGGCGAAGTCGTCCTGATGGTCACCGACATCGGTGTCGACCCCCACGCCGGCGAGATCGCCGCGGGCCGCGTCTTCTCCGGCACCCTCGAGAAGGGCCAGGAGCTGTACGTCTCCGGCACCGCCGGCAAGAACCGCGTGCAGAGCGTCGGCATCTACATGGGTGGCGAGCGCGAGGAAGTCGACCGCGTTCCCGCGGGCAACATCGCAGCCGTCACCGGTCTCAAGGACGCCATCGCCGGCTCCACCGTCTCCAGCGTGGAGATGACGCCGTTCGAGTCCATCGACCACATCTCGGAACCGGTCATCACGAAGTCCATCGAGGCGAAGAACATGGACGACCTCCCGAAGCTCATCGAGACCCTGCGACAAGTCTCCAAGGAGGACCCCACGATCACCATCGAGATCAACGAGGACACCGGCGAGCACCTCATCTCCGGGCAGGGCGAACTCCACCTGGAAGTCCAGACTCAGCGCATCGAGCGCAACCAGGGCATCCCGGTCACGACCGGTGAGCCCATCGTCGTCTACCGCGAGACGCCGACCAGCGACTCCCAGGAGGTCGAGGGCGTCTCCCCGAACCGCCACAACAAGTTCTACATCACCATCGAGCAGCTCGGCGACGAGGTGCTCGAGCAGCTCCGCCTCGGCGAGGTGTCGATGGACATGCCCGAGCAGGAGCGCCGCGAGGTCCTGCAGGAGGCCGGCATGGACAAGGAGACCTCCCAGGACGTCGAGAACATCATCGGCCGCAACATCTTCATCGACGACACGAAGGGTATCCAGCACCTGAACGAGACGATGGAGCTCGTCAACGACGGCCTCACCGACGCCCTCGAGGACGGCCCGCTCGCCGCGGAGCCCGTCGAGGGCGCGCTCATCCGCCTGCACGACGCGCGCCTCCACGAGGACGCCATCCACCGCGGTCCCGCCCAGGTCATCCCGGCCGTTCGGGACGCCGTCCACCGCGCGCTCATCGACGCCGAGATCCGCCTGCTCGAACCGATTCAGGACGTCCGCATCGACGTCCCGTCCGAGCACATGGGCGCCGCCTCCGGCGAGGTCCAGGGCCGCCGCGGCCGCGTCGACGACATGTACCAGGAGGGGGACCTCATGGTCGTCGAGGGCATCGCGCCCGTCGACGAGATGATCGGCTTCTCCAGCGACATTCGCTCGGCCACCGAGGGCCGCGCGTCCTGGAACACGGAGAACGCCGGCTTCCGCGTCATGGCCGACAACCTCCAGCGCGACATCATCACGGAGATTCGCGAGCGGAAGGGCATGAAGACGGAGCTGCCCGGCAGCATCGACCACTTCTAACCGGTCTCTCTCCCGCTACCGTCGATTCTTTCGACGTCTCGTCGTTCTCTCGGTTCGTCCCCGTAGCTGCCAGCCCGTCGTGCGCTCGCAGGCGGCCGCCTCCCGGCAACGTCGAGGGGTGTTTCCACAAAACACTTGTCAGAAGCAAGGAGAGTAGTGGCTGATGCAGGTCGCCCGAGCACTCTTCGCTGGCGCCGTTGTCGTCCTCGCGCTCGCCGTCGTCGGCGCGGCAGCCCTCCCCGGCGTGGCCGCCGACCGCAGCGGACCGGTCACAGAGCCGGGGGCGGTCGACGTCGCAGAGCTGTCGATCCAGCCAGGTGACGTCGCCGGCGGGACGGCCGAACTCGCGCTCGAAGCACAGGTCGCTCACGCCGGCAATCCGACCGGAAACGTGAGCGTGCGGTTCAGAGCTATCGACGCGGAGTCCGGGTTCGTCGTCGCCGAGCGACGGACCGCGCTCGGTCGGCTCGCGGCCGGCGGCTGGCACCCCGCGAACGCGTCGCTCCGCGTGGAGCGGGAGGGCGGGTACGTCCTCGAGTCGACGCTGTTCCGGGACGGCCGGCCCGTCGATACCGTGCGGCGCGAAGTCAGCGGGATGGCGGCACTCACGCCCGCGTACGCCAGAACGGGCGTGGCGTTCACCGAGCAGGGGACCGTTCCGACGGTGCTGGTGAGCGTCGACTCGGTGGCCGACAATCAGACCGAACTGTCGGTCGCGGCCAGCCTCACCAACGAGGGCGACGAGCCGTCCGGCGACCTCCGGACGGTCGTGGTCGTGCGGCAGGCCGACTCGAACGTGGTCGCCGGCGAGGCCGAGACGGACGTCGGCCAGATTCGCGCCGGCCGCACCGAGCGTGCGAGCGCGACGGTGTCCGTCCCCAGCGAGTACAACTACTACGTGGACGTCGCGCTGTACAAGGACGGCGTGCTCGTGGACACGACCCGGAGCGTCGCCAACCTCGACCCGACCGAGCGCGTCGACTCGAACGTCACCGAGGAAGACGTCGAGTTCGCGGTGAGCGACTTCGAGAGCGACACTGGCCCCGAACAAACGACCAATAACGCCGCCGGTGACCGAGCCGACGGCGGAGCGTCGGGCGGGAGCGTCCCCGGGTTCGGGACGGTCGTCGCCCTCGCTGCAGTCGCGCTGGCGGCAGCCGCGACGTACACACGGAGTGATACCGATGAGTGACACCGACACGACCGACCGCACCGCGCGACAGACCGACCCGGGCCTCACGAGCGGGTGGACAGTCCGGGATTACCTCGAACACGCTGCGCTGGCGGTGCTGGTGGTGTTCGCGGTGGTGTCGGCGTTCCAGTTCTACGTGCGAGCGACCGCCGCCATCTCGGCGTTCGTCTCGGAGGCGTACCGGCCGCTGTTCAAGGCGCTGTTCAACCTCGCCGTGGTGTTGCTGTCCGGCGCGGGCGCCGCCCTGCTGCTGGAGCGACGCATCGAGGCCTGACCCGGTCCGTCCTCGACCGGCGAGCGCCGCGTCCCGGACGCCGGCAGGAGTTGACCCGGCCGAAGGCTTATAGCTCGCCGCCGCCGGAGACAGGGTATGCTCGCAGGCAGGCGCGCCACGAGTCGAGTCGGCACGGAGCGACCGCAGTCTCGCTCGCAGTCGACAATAACAATTATTCGCGCGCCAGCCGCGGGGGTGGCTCGGTGAGCGACCCCGCGAACCGCACGCACACGCTCCGGCTGGAGCTCGTCGACGAGCCCGGGGAGCTGCTGCGTGCGCTCGCCCCCATCGCGGACAACGGCGGCAACCTCCTCTCGATATTCCACGAGCGCGGATCGCTGACGCCGCGCGGCCGCATCCCCGTGGAGGTCGACCTGGAGTGTGCACCCCAGCGCTTCGAGGACGTCGTCGCGGCGCTCCGGGACGCCGGCGTCACCGTCATCGCGGCGGACGCCGAGCACTACGGGGAGGCGGTGACGGTGCTGCTCGTCGGCGACCTCGTCGCGGCAGACCTCTCGGGCGTCCTCGAATCCGTCGAGGAGTGCAGTGCCGCGTCGGTCGTGGACTTCACGCTCACGGACGAGGCCGGCACCGACGGCGACGCGAGCGCGCGACTCCGGCTCGCCGTCGAGGCGGGCGGCGCGAGCGACGCGCTCGCGACCGTCCGCGAGGTGGCTGCCGAGCGCGAACTGCACGTCGTCGAGCCGCTCGTGGGGGACGCATGAAACTCGCAGTCCTGGGCGCGGGCGCGGTCGGACGCGCTGTCGTCGGCCTCGCCGACGAGTACGGGCACACCGTCACGGCGGTGGCCGACTCCGCGAGCGCGGTCGTCGACGCCGACGGCGTGGACCCCGAGGCCGTACTGGCGCACAAGCGCGAGGAGGGCGTGGTCGGCGACGGCGACCCCTCGCACGCGCTCGCGACAGACTACGACGTGCTCGTGGAGGCGACGCCGACGACGCTCGGGGACGCCGAACCCGGGTTCGGACACGTCCGCGGCGCCCTGGAGACCGACCGGCACGTCGTCCTCGCGAACAAGGGGCCAGTCGCCGAGCGCTACGACGACGTGCGCGCGCTCGCCGACGAGAGCGCGGGTAGTCTGCGGTTCGAGGCGACCGTGGGTGGCGCGATTCCCGCGCTCGCGACCATCGAGGGCGTCGGCCCGAGCCGAGTGAACGCCGCCCGGGGCGTGCTGAACGGGACGGCGAACTTCGTGCTCACGCGGATGGCCGCCGAGGGCCTGGAGTACGAGCACGTGCTCGCGGAGGCCCAGGACCTCGGCGTCGCGGAGGCGGACCCGAGTTTCGACGTCGACGGCACGGACGCCGCGCTGAAGTGCGCCATCCTCGCGAACGTCATCCACGGCGGCGGCTACAGCCTCGCGGACGTCGACGTGAACGGCATCACGGAGATTCCGCCGTCGGCGCTCGACCTCGCCGCCGAGGAGGGGCAGACAGTGCGCCTCGTCGGCGAAGTCACGGACGGCGGCGTGCGAGTCGGTCCGCGGCTCGTCCCCGAGCACGGGACGCTCGCGGTGACGGGGACGACGAACATCGTTCAACTGGAGACCGAGCACGCCGGCCGGCTGAACCTCTCCGGGCAGGGGGCGGGTGGTGCGGCGACGGCGTCGGCCGTGCTCGCGGACGTGGACCGTCTGGACTAACCCGGGGTAATCGACTGCTAACTCGGTCGGCGAACGCGCCCCGATTCGTGGTACGCGTTCCCACAAACCACTAGACAGCGGCGAGAGGCTCCTGAGTGCGTACCGAAATGGTTTTAATGCGAACTGACGAATAGACTCCACAGAGCGCGTCTTAAGCGCGAAATTAGACAATGAGCGAACAACGCCACCAGAACCTGGCCGTCATCGGCCACGTCGACCACGGCAAGAGCACGATGGTCGGGCGCCTCCTCTACGAGACGGGGAGCGTACCCGAGCACGTCATCGAACAGCACAAGGAAGAGGCCGAGGAGAAGGGCAAGGGCGGTTTCGAGTTCGCCTACGTCATGGACAACCTCGCCGAGGAGCGCGAGCGCGGTGTCACCATCGACATCGCCCACCAGGAGTTCAGTACCGACGAGTACGAGTTCACTATCGTCGACTGTCCTGGCCACCGCGACTTCGTGAAGAACATGATTACGGGTGCGTCCCAGGCGGACAACGCCGTCCTCGTCGTCGCCGCTGACGACGGTGTCGCGCCCCAGACCCGAGAGCACGTCTTCCTCTCGCGGACGCTCGGCATCGACGAGCTCATCGTCGCTGTCAACAAGATGGACGTCGTCGACTACGACGAGTCCAAGTACGACGAAGTCGTCTCCGGCGTCAAGGACCTGTTCGGTCAGGTCGGCTTCAACCCGGACGACGCGAAGTTCATCGCGACCTCCGCGTTCGAGGGCGACAACGTCTCCGAGCACTCCGACAACACCCCCTGGTACGAGGGCCCGACCCTCCTGGAGGCCCTCAACGACCTGCCGGAGCCGCAGCCGCCGACGGACGCGCCGCTGCGCCTCCCGATCCAGGACGTCTACACCATCTCCGGTATCGGTACCGTCCCCGTCGGACGTATCGAGACCGGTGTGATGAACATGGGCGACAACGTCAGCTTCCAGCCGTCTGACGTCGGTGGCGAGGTCAAGACCATCGAGATGCACCACGAGGAGGTCGACAAGGCCGAGCCCGGTGACAACGTCGGCTTCAACGTGCGCGGCATCGGCAAGGACGACATCCGTCGCGGTGACGTCTGTGGTCCGGCCGACGACCCGCCGTCGGTCGCCGAGACCTTCCAGGCGCAGATCGTCGTCATGCAGCACCCGTCCGTCATCACGGCGGGCTACACGCCGGTCTTCCACGCGCACACTGCACAGGTCGCGTGTACGATCGAGTCCATCGACAAGAAGATGGACCCGTCCTCCGGCGAGACCCAGGAAGAGAACCCGGACTTCATCCAGTCCGGCGACGCTGCGGTCGTCACCGTGCGCCCGCAGAAGCCGCTCAGCATCGAGCCGTCCTCCGAGATTCCGGAGCTCGGCTCCTTCGCCGTGCGCGACATGGGTCAGACCATCGCGGCCGGGAAGGTCCTGAGCGTCGACGAAGCCTGATCCATGCAGCAGGCACGCGTTCGTCTCGCCGGCGTCGATCCCGACGACCTCGACAACATCTGCGGCGAAGTGGAGGAGATCGCGGACAAGACCGGCGTCGCCGTGTCCGGTCCGGTTCCGCTCCCGACGAAGACGCTCGAAGTGCCGTCCCGGAAGTCCCCCGACGGTGAGGGGACCGCCACCTGGGAGCACTGGGAGATGCGCGTCCACAAGCGTCTCATCGACATCGACGCGGACGAGCGCGCGCTCCGCCAGCTGATGCGGATTCAGGTGCCGAACGACGTCAACATCGAGATCGTCCTCGAGGACTGATCCGACCGGCGGCCGGCGTGCGTTGCCGCTCGCTCCGTCGCAGTCTTCGACTGTCGACCTCGCTGTTCCACACACGCTCTCCCCTCTCGGGCTCGTAGATCAGTGGTAGATCGCTTCCTTCGCAAGGAAGAGGCCCTGGGTTCAAATCCCAGCGAGTCCACTCGAATTCCTTCACTCCCTCGCAGGCTCCCCGTTCGCTCCGCTCACGGGGATCCCAGCGAGTCCACTTCTCTCGACTCGACCGCGAAGCGACGCGTGTGTCGCTTCGCGTCGAAGCAGGGTATTGGACGAGTCGGGATTTGAACCCGTTCCGAGACTCGCTACGCTCGTCTCGCAGGGCTTCAAATCCCAGCGAATCCACTCGCTCCCTCACGCCGTCGCGAAGACGAAACGGTCGCGGTAGCGGCCGGCGTCGGCGGCGGTGGTCCGGGCGTCCGGTGGGATATTTGCCAAGTTTTATGTTGAGGGATTTAGAATTCCGGGCCAGAGAGTCTCATGGGAGGGGGAGCAACTCACGAGGGGGGCGACGCCGTACTCGTGGCGGCGTCGGGGGTCGCTGCGGCCGACGGCGACCCCGTAGACACGTCGGCGGCCATCGGAGTGACCTACCGCTCCGACGCCGAGACGTGGCTGGACCGATGGGGAGACGACCGAGAGCGCGTGGTCGCGGTGAGCGCGGGCGAACAGTCCCGGAGCGCGGCCACGGTGACGGGCAGCGAGTCCGTGTCGAGCGGCCCCAGGGGTCCCGGCAGCGACCCGGTGCAGGTCGAGGCGGGCGTCGTCGAGACCGTGCCGTCGGTCGGCGACGTCGGGACGGTCGGCGCCACCGTCCACGAGTACCTCGAGGAGTGGCGCCAGTACGCGCCGACAGTCTACGTGGACAGCCTGGTGGACATCGTGGACGCGACGGACGTCGAACTGACGTTCCGGTTCTTGCGCGTGCTCGTGGCTCGCGCCCAGGACGCGGACGCTCGCGTCGTGGCGTCGGTCGGGGAGGACCTGCCGGTGCACGTCGTGGAGACGTTCGCGCCGCTGTTCGACCGGGTGGTCTAGAGCCAGCTTTCGCGGCGGAAGTACGCGACGAGGACGACGGCCGTCACCCCCATCCCGAGCATGACGGCGGGATAGCCGTACGCCCACTCGAGTTCCGGCATGTTCAGCGGACTGTCCGAGAAGTTCATGCCGTAGACGCCCGCGACGAACGTCAGCGGGAGGATGATGGTGGCGACGACGGTGAGCGTCTTCATCACGTCGTTCGTGGACATCGAGAGCGCGTTCAGGTAGATGTCGCGGGCGCCGCTGGCGAGGTCGCGGTAGGTCTCGGTGAGGTCGACGAGTTGGACGAGGTGGTCGTAGACGTCCCGGTAGTACTTCTCGGTCGACGGCTGGACGTGAGCGGGGTCGCCGCGAGCGAGCACGCCCACGGCGTCCCGGGTCGGCCAGAGCAGCCGACGGACCGACAGCAGGTCCCGCCGGAGCTCGTTGATGCGGTCGAGCAGGTCGTCGCCGGCGGCCTCCGTCACCTCGTTCTCGACGGCCTCGATGTCGTCCTCGATGTCGTCGAGGATGTCGTAGTAGTCGTCGACGACGCGGTCGATGCCGCGGTAGGCAGTGAAGTCCGAGCCGTTCGTGAGCAGCCGGGTGTCCTCGCGAGCGACGCGCTCCCAGACGGCGTCGAGGGCGGCGACGCGCTCGGGCTCGACGGTGAGCAGCCAGCCGTCACCGAAGAAGAAGCCGACGGGGAGCGCGCGGAGTTCGTCGACGAACGCGACGTCGCCCTTGCGTAGCGACGCGGCCTTCACGAGTACGAACGTGTGGTCGTCGAACTCCTCGACCTTCGGGCGGACGTCGCCGAGCACGTCCTCGACTTCGAGCGCGTGGAGGCCGTAGCCGTGGGCGAGGTCGTCGAGGGCGTCCTCGTCGGGGTCGACGACGCGCACCCAGGTCGTGCCGGGGTCGTCGCGGGCGTCCACGGGGTCGGCGCGCTCGTCGTAGCCCTCGCTGTCGAAGACGACGGTTTCGACAGTCACGACGCCGCCTCCCCGCCGCCTCCGACGCTGGCGAGCGTGATACCGACGATGACAGCGGTGACGGAGAACGCCCGCCCCGGGTATGGGGTGGCGAGCCCCGCGAGGTAGGCGGCGACGCCCCCGGCGGTGAGGGTGACGCCGGCGGCTCGTATCCGGTTCATGGTTGCGGCTCGCTCCCGACCGGCAAAAAGCCCGTCCCTACTCGGTGCGTTCGCCCTGGTAGCTGCCGTCGTAGGCGCCGTCGTGGTCGGCGTCGGCGAGGACGAGCTGGGCGACGCGGGCGCCGCGCTCCAGTTCTATCTCGTGGTGGACCTCCAGCAGTCCTTCGCCCTTTCCGGTGTAGCCGGCGTCCCAGACGGCGGAGTTCAGCATGCAGGAGTTCCGCATGAGCGACGACCGGGGGTAGAGGAAGCCGACGTGTTCCTCGGGGATGGAGATGGTCTCGGCGTACTGGAGGACGTAGCCCCCGGCCGGGAGCGTGAACACCTCGCGGCCGTCCACGCGCTCGGTCTCGACCGGCTCCCGGCCCCCGATCTCCTTGCCGTCGGTGGTGATGCGGCCTGGCTCGACCTGTTCGAGGACGGCCTCGACGGTGAGGTCGACGCCGTTGGGCTGCACCTGGGTTGCCGACACGGGCTCGACGTGTTCGGCGACGAACGCGCCGTTCTCGTACATGGGCGGGGATTCGCGGGTCGCCGGGTAGCACTTTCGGTCCGGAACGCCCACTCAGTTTATTCCAGTTCTAAGTAAGCTAATTTACGCAAACACTAGAAAAATAATAAACCCCTGTGCGGGGTTATACCGTGTGGGATGGCAGACAACAACACGTTCACGAGGCGGAGTTTCCTGACAGCCACCGGCGCGGCCGCCGGGTCGGTCGCGTTCGTCGGCGCCGGCGCCGCGTCACCCGGCAACGGGAACGGCTCTGACCGCCGCGAGTACGTCGTCGGCGTGTCGGCGACCGAGGACGACCCGGAGGGGTACGTCCAGCAGTTCCTGCGCGGCGGCGAGGAGGCGACGAAGACCGTCGAGGCGCTGAACTCGGTGGTGGTCGGCCTGCCGGAGAACGCGGCCGAGGACGCACACGAGAACTTCGTGGACCGCCTCGAAGCCGCGGACGCCGTGAAGTACGCCGAGGAGAACGTCGAACTCCAGGCGCAGGTCGCGCCGAACGACCCCCGGTTCGGCGACCAGTACGCCGACCAGCAGGTCAACGCGCCCGAGGCCTGGGACACGACGTTCGGCGACTCCGGCGTCACCGTCGCCGTCGTCGACCAGGGCATCAAGTACGACCACCCGGACCTCGACGGGAACATGGACGGCTCGGTGTCGAACTCGGGCTACGACTTCGTCGACGACGACGGCGACCCCTACCCGGACAGCATGGCCGACGAGTACCACGGGACGCACGTCGGCGGCATCGCGGCCGCCGAGATCGACAACGGCGAGGGCGTCACCGGCATCGGGAACTCCAGCGTGCTCTCCGGACGCGCGCTCTCCGAGGAGGGCTCCGGGTCGACGGCGGACATCGCGGACGCCGTGACGTGGGCGGCCGACCAGGGCGCCGACGTCGTCAACCTCTCACTGGGCGGCGGCGGCTACACGGACACGATGAAGAACGCCGTCTCCTACGCGACCGACAACGGCGCGCTCGTCGTCGCGGCGGCCGGCAACGACGGCTCCGGCTCCGTCTCCTACCCGGCGGCGTACAGCGAGTGCCTCGCCGTGAGCGCGCTCGACCCCGACGAGACGCTGGCCAACTACTCGAACTACGGCAGCGACATCGAACTCGCCGCGCCCGGGACGAACGTGCTCTCGACGTGGACCGACGACGCCTACGACTCCATCTCGGGAACGTCGATGGCGACCCCGGTGGTCGCGGGCGTGGCGGGCCTCGCGCTCGCGCAGTGGGACCTCACGAACGCCGAACTCCGCGACCACCTGAAGGCGACCGCGGTCGACGTCGGCCTCTCCAGTGACCAGCAGGGGTCGGGTCGCGTCGACGCCGGCAACGCCATCACCACTGAACCAGGTTCCGGCGGCGGTGACGGTGGCGACGGCGGCGACGGCGGTGGCGGCGACACCACCTCGACGACCGTCTCGGACACGCTCTCGGGCTACTGGGACAGCAACTGCTGGACGTACACCTTCGAGTACGACAGCCCGAGCCAGGTCGTCCTCGAACTGAGCGGGCCCGCGGACGCCGACTTCGACCTGTACGCGAACACGGGCGTCGACGCCTGCCCGACCACGGGCGACTACGACTACCGGTCGTGGACCACGGACTCCCAGGAGACCATCACCATCGACAGCCCGGACGCCTCGACGGACCTCCACGCGCTCGTCGACTCCTACTCCGGTAGCGGTGACTACACGCTGACCATCACCGAGTACCAGTAGCGCGGCCGCCCCCGCTCGGAGCGTCGTCGCATCGCCGTGACCGGGGCGGTCGACCCCGGCGTCTGACCGTCATTCTTGTGTCTAGTCCACACGCCCCAAATAAGGGAATACAGCGTGTATTAGGTGTGCCCGGGGACCCTGAAACACGCGGGATTTATAATTGTAGAACCTCCATCTTCGGACGCTATGGGACAGACGCTCACGGAAAAAATTCTCGATGACCACCTCGTCGAGGGCGACCTGACGCCCGGCGAGGAGATCGGTATCGAGATCGACCAGACACTCTCCCAGGACACCACTGGGACCATGGTCTGGCTGCAGTTCGAGGCGCTCGAGATGGACGAAGTCCAGACCGAGCTCGCCGCGCAGTACTGCGACCACCAGACCTACCAGTTCGACTTCAAGAACACCGACGACCACCGCTTCCTGCGGTCGGCCGCCGGCACCTACGGCGCGTACTTCTCCCGCCCGGGCAACGGCATCTGCCACAACGTCCACAAGGAGAACTTCGCCGCGCCCGGCAAGACCCTGCTCGGGTCCGACAGCCACACGCCGACCCCGGGCGGCCTCGGCCAGCTCGCCATCGGCGCGGGCGGCATCGACATCGCCGTCGCGATGGGCGGCGGCGCCTACTTCGTCGAGATGCCCGAGGTCGTCAACGTCCGACTCGAGGGCGAGCTCCCCGAGTGGGCCACCGCGAAGGACATCATCCTCGAGCTCCTCCGACGCCTCTCCGTGAAGGGCGGCGTCGGCAAGGTACTGGAGTACACGGGCCCCGGCGTGGAGTCCCTCTCCGTACCGGAGCGGACGACCATCACGAACATGGGCACCGAGCTCGGCGCGACGTCTTCTATCTTCCCGACCGACGAGCGCACGAAGAACTGGATGTCGCGCTTCGACCGCGAGGACGAGTTCGTCGACCTCGGCCCCGACGAGGACGCCGAGTACGCCGACGAGATCGTCGTCGACCTCTCGGACCTCGAACCGCTCATCGCCGAGCCCTCGATGCCGGACAACGTCGTGCCGGTCCGCGAGGTCGCCGGCGAGAAGGTCGAGCAGGTCATCGTCGGCTCCTGCACGAACGGCGCCTACGAGGACATCCTGCCCGCCGCGAAGATGCTCGAGGGCCGCGAGATCGCCAAGCACACCGAGATGATCGTCGCGCCCGGCTCCAAGCAGGCCTCCGAGATGCTCGCCCGCCAGGGCTGGACGGCCGAGATGATGGCCGCCGGCATCAACTTCAGTGAGGCGACGTGTGGTGCCTGTATCGGCATCGGTCACGTGCCCGCCTCCGACTCCGTCTCCCTGCGGACGTTCAACCGGAACTTCGAGGGCCGCTCCGGCATCGAGGACGACTCCGTCTTCCTCTGCTCGCCGGAAGTGGCGGCTGCCTCCGCCATCGCTGGCGAAATCGTCGACCCCCGGGACCTCGCCGACGAACTCGGCGACATGGAGGACCCCGGCTTCGAGATGGGCGAGACGTACACGAGCGGCTACGGCGACGGCGACGCGGACATCATCACGCCCGAGGAGTCCATCGACGACGAACTCATCAAGGGCCCGAACATCTCCAGCGTGCCCGTGAAGGACCCGCTGGACGCCGACGTGAGCGGTGAGACCCTGCTGAAGATGCAGGACAACATCACCACCGACCACATCATCCCGGCGACCTCGGACATCCTGAAGTTCCGCTCGAACATCGAGCGGCTCTCCGAGTTCACGCTCTCGCGCATCGACGACACGTTCGCCGAGCGCGCGAAGGCCGCCGACAGTGGCGTCCTCGTCGCGGGCGAGAACTACGGTCAGGGTTCGTCCCGCGAGCACGCGGCGATGTGCCCGATGTTCCTCGGCGTGGAAGCCGTCCTCGCACAGAGCTTCGCCCGCATCCACAAGGCGAACCTCTTCAACTTCGGCATCCTCCCGCTGAACATCGACCAGGACACCTACGACCGCCTCGAGCAGGGCGACGACGTCGAAGTCGTCGACGACGTCGCCGAGGCCGTCGCGGCCGGCCAGGAGGAGTTCACGGTGCGCGTGAACGACGACTGGGAGGCGACCGCCACCCTCGACGCCTCCGAGCGCGAGCGCCGCACGCTCGCCGCCGGTGGCAAGCTCTCGCTGACGAAGCAGCGCCACGGCGAGGACGACTCCGGCGCCGCGTCCGCCGACGACTAACTGGAATCTCCGTTCTTTCTTTCGCCGCGCCGCCCAGCGACAGCGCCGTCGACCCCGCGCTCGCGACGGCCGTAGCCCCTAAACCCCAGTCCACCTAACGGGGTGGTGTGACGGCCGTTCAGCCTGCGGACGCCGACGCGACTGTACGGCGGGCGACGCGCGCGGACCTCCTAGACGTCTTCCGCATCGAGGAGACGGTGTTTCCGCAGCCGTGGCCGTACTCGGCGTTCGAGCGCCAACTCGGCACGCCGGGGTTCCTCGTCGCGGAGACGAGCGAGCCGGGGGCTGGCGTCGCCGGCTACGTCGTCGTCGACGAGGTGCCGGGGCACGGCCGGCCGCTCGGCCACGTGAAGAACCTCGCCGTGCGGCCCGAGTGCCGCGGCGAGGGCGTCGGCCAGCTATTGCTCGCGCGCGGGCTCGCAGCGCTCGCCGGCCGCGGCGCCCGCTCGGCGAAACTGGAGGTCCGGGAGGGCAACGAGGCGGCCCGCGGCCTCTACGAAAAGTTCGGCTTCGAGTACCTGCGGACGCTCCCCCGGTACTACGCGGACGGCGAGGACGCCTACGTGCTGGTGGCGAGCCTCGAGGACCGTGACGGGTTTCAGCCGGTAGGCCCACAGTGACGGTATGGGCTACGAGTGTCCGGTGTGTGGCGTCGAGGAGGCCGACGGCGAGCACCTCGCGAACCACGTCGCGTTCACGGCGCTGGTGCGGGGCGGCGACCACGAGGCGTGGCTGGACGACTACGTCCCGGACTGGGAGGAGCGCGACCCGGACTCGCTGGCGCCCGAAGTCACCGAGCACGCCACCGAGACCGACACGGAGCCGGTGACCGAGCCACACGGCCACGACGTGCCGTCGGTCGAGCGCACCGACGCCGCCGACCTCTCCGGGGCGGCCGGTGACGCGCTGGAGGAGGCTCGGGAACTCACCGAGGCGATGTACGAGAGCCGGCAGATCGGGACTGACGACGAGGACGCCGGGAGCGGCGACCGCGGGGACTCCGAAAACGAGTAGGTGGTGGCCGCCAGGGACGTTGACATGAGCGAGACGCGTGGCGTGTTCGCGCCCGAGACGACCGAGGAGGCCCGCGAGTACTTCGAGTCAGTGGGGCCGGCCGCCCAGACTGTCACGAAGGAGTTAGCCCGCGAGATGGCGTTCTCGAAGGAAGAGTACGACGAGCGCGTCACCAGCGGCGTGGTCGAGACGGCCCGCGACGCCCTGTTCGCGTCACTCCTCCGGGTCGAGGTCGGCGAGTACACGGAGTTCGCGGCCGCCCGGACCGACCACCCGGACGCCGAGGTCGTCCAGCACGGCAGTCAGGACGTCGACAACGCCGTCTGGCACTACGTGGCGTTCGCCGACGCGCTGGTGGCGGCGACGTTCCAAGACGAACCCGACGCGGCGGTGGCGACGCTGCGCCGCATCGCGTTCGGCGAGTACTACCGGGAGGTCGTCGAGTAGACCGTACACTCCGGGAACCGTGCCTCGGGCGCCCGGCACTCCCCGGAGCAGGGGTGGTCGATGCGCTCGCCGAGCGCGACGGCCGCGTCCTCGGAGAGCGCGCGCCCGAAGCCGTCGACGTCCCCGTCCGCCACGTCGAGTTCGCCGTCGAGGAAGTTCTCCGCGAGGC
>Ga0208138_100073_pt1 | contig 79749 bp, 76 predicted proteins | sample AntRauMetaRauer3_FD_184786 | JGI IMG/M metagenome (GOLD analysis project Ga0208138, IMG submission 184786) | Saline lake microbial communities from Rauer Lake, Antarctica, in enrichment culture - Antartic Rauer Lake 3 Metagenome Rauer3 (SPAdes)... ... | reverse complement strand
CACCAGTGTGCTGGAGGGCATGAACAACCGAATCAAGGTCATCAAGCGGATGGCCTATGGATACCGCGACACGGCGTACTTCTTCCTGAAGATCCGTGCCGCGTTTCCCGGCAAAGTGCGATGAACCTTTTTTTTGCTCAGAAATCGCGACGCGGGGAAGGCATGAGCATCGAGCCGTTAGCGCTGCCGGTCGAGCCATCCTCGGGGCACTGGCTCGGGACGGTGTCGGGCCACCGTCCGCCATCGTTCAGGCGGACGATAGGCGTCGAGTAGGGGTTGGGTCCGGTTAATCGGCTTCTTGCCAGGCGCAATTGCCCAGGAACTCGTCTTCGCCGACTTCTTCGCGGCTAGCAAGCAGGGTCTCGCCGTCCCGACAGACGACGCTATGATCGCCGAGTCCGGCAATGTCCGTCAGCACCTGATCCCAGTGTCGGTACTGTACTGTGTGCCCCTGCTCTGGATAGACCGTGCCGCGCACGACGTTGGGCAGCGCCGCTTTCCACTGCGCCATTACCTCCACCGGCACCGTCGTATCCTCTTCGCCCCAGTAGAGGTAGGCGGGCGCGGTGATGCGCTCGGCGTCCACGACCGCCTCGTCGGTACAGGGACGCAGGTATTCCGCCGCCAGCGCTGAAGGATCGCCCATCTGGCCGCCCACATAGAACGAGCGAGTCGCATCTCCATAGGCTTCTGTCTGCCAGCCCGGGATGTGAAGCACCGGCGAGCCCGGCACGCCCCACCACGCCTTGGGGTGATGCGTGTATTGGGTCAGGTCCTCCTTCATTTCCTCAAAGGAGGTGTCACAATCCGGTGCTTCGCGGGTCGGTAAGGTGCTGGACACCGCCGCGGCAGCGTGCAGCGATAGCAAGCGGTCGGGCACCGTCGCGGCCAGCTGCGCGGCATAGGCTCCGCCGCCCGAGATCGCCACGATGGCAAAGTCCTCGACGCCCAGGTGGTCCAGCACGCCGAGCACTTCGTCGGTGTAGTCTCTGTAGCCGCGTTCGGGATCGAATGGAGACTCGCCAAACCCGTTGCGCTCGACTGAGATCATCCGCAGGCCCAGGGTCAGGCGCAGGGAACGGTTGAACTCGGAGAGCTGGAAGGCCGCAAGGCTCGTGCCCTGCCCGCCGATGAACACCACCGGCCGCCCCTGAGGGTCGCCCTCATCGATATAGAACACCGGGCGGTCGCCGATATCGATGCTGTGTACCTCGGCGCCGATATGGTCGAAGCCGCTGTCGATCTCGACCGTCGCCGGATCGGAAACCGTTGGCCTCGGGCCGGCGTCGGCATAAGCGGGTATCGCCATGCCGCCGAAGAGAAAGGCGACGGCCGTTCCGGCCAGAGTCTGCGATGAGCTCATCAGGTATCCTTGTTATGCAGTTGCGTGTATCTCGTGGCCGCTCTTGCTGGCTTCGCGTCCGCGGCTGAACTGAGGCATCCGCGGCGTGCCGCTGCCAGTCGACCGGCAGGAGCCGTGATGGTTAGCAGAGTATCATGATGTGTTCATATTTCGGCTGCCGTCGCAGCGTCCGGTCAGGGGCATCGTGCACGCGTCGCCCCGCGCACGCGGCGGCAGGTATAGGCGGTCGAGAAAGGGAACAGTGGTTCGAGGACGGTGATTGGTCGAAGGAGGCGAGATGACGGCGGGGTTGAGTGAGCTGTTGCTGGTGGCGGCCGGCGGCGGCATGGGGGGCATGGCGCGCCTGGCGCTGGGGGATGCCCTGACGCGTCGCCTGGGTGCCGGCTTGCCGTGGGGCACCCTCGCGGTCAACCTCAGCGGCGCCCTGCTGATGGGGATGCTTGCCGGCCTGCTGGGGCCGACGGCCTCGGGGCCGGCGTGGTCGCTTGCGGCCATCGGCCTGCTGGGGGGCTACACCACCGTCTCTTCGTTCAGCCTGCAGACCCTGACCCTCGCCCAGCAGGGCCGGCGCGCCGCCGCCGTGGCCAACGTTCTGGTGACCCTGGTGGCGGGGTTCGCCGCGCTGCTGGCGGGGACCTGGCTGTCGGGCGGGCTCTCTTGATCGCCTGGCGCGCCTACGGCGCCGTGGGGCTCGGCAGCGCCCTGGGCGCCTCGCTGCGCTATCTCGTCGGGGTCGCGCTGGCCGGGCCGGCCTTCCCCTGGGCCACGCTGCTGGTGAACGGTCTCGGCTCGTGGCTGATCGCCGGCTTCGCTGGCTTCGCCGCCCATCGGGTCCACGGCCGGGTGGCGCGCTGGCAGCCCTTCCTGGTCGCCGGCTTCTGCGGCGGCTTCACCACCTTCTCCCTGTTCGGCCTCGAGACGCTCCAGCTGCTTCAGGCCGGTCGCCCCTGGCTGTCGCTGGGCTATGTGCTGGCAAGCGTGCCGCTGTGGCTGGCGGCGGCCTGGCTGGGCCACCGCACCGGCCAGCGGGCGGCGGCGCGGGCCTGACGGCACACGATCGGGCGTAGCCGTGGCGCGCCGGGCGGCTCAGTCGGTGCGCGACGACACCCAGGCGCCGGCATCGGGGATGTTCATCTCATAGTCCCGGTCGAGCCAGGGCGAGCTGACCATGAAGTCGGCGCTGGCCGCGTTGCAGGCCACCGGGACGTTCCACAGCGCCGCCAGGCGCAGCAGCGCCTTGACGTCGGGGTCGTGGGGCTGCGGCGCGAAGGGATCCCAGAAGAAGATCAGCAGGTCCAGGCGCTGCTCGGCGATGCGCGCGCCGATCTGCTGGTCGCCGCCCAGCGGGCCGCTCATCAGGCCCTCCACCGCGAGACCCAGCTGGCGCGAGATGCGCTCTGCCGTGGTACCGGTGCCGACCAGCTCGTGCCCGGCCAGGGTCGTCTGCCAGCGGCCCACCCACTCCAGCAGTTCATCCTTCTTGCCGTCGTGGGCCACCAGCGCGATGCGCTTGCGGGCCGGCAGGGTGCGCGTCACGTTGCGCGGCGGTCGATGTGACATCTCGATGCTCCTCGGAAGGGGGGCGTTCTCAACGGTGACGATAACGCTTTCAAGGTAAGTTTACTACTTGATGCCGTGTCTGAGGGCGTGCCTGGCGATGCGTCGCTGTTCCTTTCGCGCCAGTTTTCAAGCAGCGATGGGCCGTAATGGTTGAGTAGGGCGGCGATCCGAGTGGCGATGAGGCATCGCATCGGGTGTCGCGGTTAATGTTGTAAAATTACCTAAAATCCTTGAGGCCCAGGGAGAGCTGGTCCACATTGTAGGGCACGCGATGCGTGGCTCGACGCGCCGGGAAGGGCAGAGGGCCTCGCCAGACACAACGTTCACGCCCCGGGGCGTTCTAACCCCAGAGGGTCGAGATCACCGAACGCACCGGACCGAGGAGAATCATCTCATGACGCTCAAGATCGCCATCAACGGCTTCGGCCGCATCGGCCGCAACGTGCTCCGGGCCCTGTTCGAAAACGGCTATCGCGACCGCGTGCAGGTCGTCGCCATCAACGATCTCGGCGACCCGGCCATGAACGCACACCTGCTGCGCCACGATACCGTGCATGGCCACTTTTCCTTCGCCGTCGACCACGACGAGGAGAGCATGAGCGTGGACGGCCAGCGGATTGCCATCCTCTCCGAGCGGGATCCCGCCGCATTACCTTGGCAGGCCCTGGGGGTCGATCTGGTAATGGAGTGCACGGGGCTCTTCACCCAACGGGCGGACGCCGCCCAGCACCTCGAGGCCGGCGCCAGGCGCGTGCTGATCTCCGCGCCGAGTCCGGATGCCGACGCCACCGTGGTCTTTGGCGTCAACGAGGACGTGCTCACCGCCGAGCACGAGGTCGTCTCCAACGCCTCCTGCACCACCAACTGCCTGGCGCCGGTCGCCCAGGCGCTCCATGAGGCGGTGGGCATCGAGAACGGCCTGATGACCACGGTGCATGCCTATACCAACGACCAGCACCTCTCCGACGTCTACCACAAGGACCCCTACCGGGCCCGCAGCGCGACGCACTCGATGATCCCGACCAAGACCGGCGCCGCGGCGGCGGTGGGGCTGGTGCTGCCGGCGCTCAAAGGTAAGTTCGATGGCCTGGCGGTGCGCGTGCCGGTGATCAACGTCTCGCTGGTGGACCTGACCTTCACCGCCGGGCGCGACACCAGCCGGGAGGAGATCAACGCGATCGTCGCCCGGGCCGCCGAGGCCTCCCCGGTGCTGGCGGTCAACGCCCAGCCGTTGGTCTCCATCGACTTCAACCACGACGCCCACTCCTCGACCTTCGACGCCAACCACACCCGGGTGAACGGTCGGCTGGTCAAGGTGATGGCCTGGTACGACAACGAGTGGGGGTTCTCCAATCGCATGCTGGACACCGCCCTGGCCATGCAGGCGGCTGCGACGCGTTAGCGCGTCGCCGGCCGTTCCCCGGCCACGGCGGAAGCGCGCCCTCTAGTGGGCCTCAGTCGGGAAGGTGCCAGGTCGCCGGGCACTGGCCGGCGGGAAAGAGCCGCTGGGCGGTATCGGCGTTGCGCCGCTCGGCCAGGCACTCTCGCCCCTCGCCGAGGGCGCGGAGCAGGGCATCATCGGGATGGCGCACGTTGACCAGGGTCAGGCCGTCCCGGCGCGTCACCGCATAGTCGACACTCAGTGACTGGACGAAGGGTTCCAGGCGGGCGGGATGACTGTCCAGGCACAGCGAGAGGCGCATGGCCCCGGCATCGATCAGGCCGGCATGCAGCCCGGCCGCCACCAGCCGGCCCAGGATGTCGTGCTGGCGAGCCTCGTCCATGAAGGCGAAGTCCCGCGGGCGGATCTCCAGCAGCGTTTGCTCCTCGCAGAGCATGAGGGCGGGCACCTCGCCATCGCGGCGCGCATCCTCGGCGATGGTGCTGCCCGGCGCCTCGAGATCCTGGAAGGAGCGCACGGTCAGCGGGATCGCCCGCTGCTGAAGCGGCGCCAGGGTCTTGGGATGGATCACCGTGGCGCCGTGCCAGGCCAGCGCGATCGCCTCCTGGTAGGAGATCCATTCGAGCTGCACCGCGTTGTCGACGCGTCGCGGGTCGGCGTTGAAGAGCCCTGGCACGTCCTTCCAGATCGTCACCGCCTCGGCGCCCAGGCAGTGGGCGAGGATCGCCGCGGAGTAGTCCGATCCCTCGCGACCCAGGGTCGTCGAGTCGCCCTGGGGCGTGGCGGCGATGAAGCCCTGGGTGACCCGCAGCCGGCCATCGTCGAGGTCCAGGCCGCGCACTCGCTCGGCCGTGGCGGACCAGTCCACGTTCGCCGCCTGATGGTCATCATCGGTGACGATCAGCTCCCGGGCATCGAGCCATTCGCTGGCCAGACCCGCTTCCTCGAGCCAGGCGGCAACGATGGTGGTGGAGAGCAGCTCGCCGAAGCACACCGTCTGGTCGTAGTGGAAGGGGCGCTCGCGCTCGGCATGGGCGCGGTGACGCCGGTCGAGCTCGGCGATGAGCGCCTCGACCCGGCGCGCCACGGGATCGGCCCGGTCGCCGAACAGCGCCTCGACGGTGGCCAGGTGGTCGCGGCGCAGGGCCTCGAGGCGCTCGCGGTAGTCGGCCGGCTCATTGCCTCGGGCCGCCGCGAGCAGCGCCTCCAGGGCATTGGTGGTCTTGCCCATGGCCGAGATCACCACGATCAGCGGGCGTTCGGGGAACCGGGTGAGCAGGTGGCCCAGATGGCGGATGGCCTCGGCATCCTGGATCGAGGCGCCGCCGAACTTGAAGACCTGGGTCATGGTGACTCCTTCCGCGGTGGCATGGTGTCGCTACCATGCGCGAAACGGGCGTGCGAGAAAAGGGTGCGCCGCGGGCGGCCGCCATCGATGGGGCGGACCAAACGACGACAGGCACCCGAGGGTGCCTGTCGCGTCTGTCTTGAGGGTCCTGTCGGCGTCAGCTCAGCCGCTGCCGGTAGTCCTCGTAGCCGAAGGTCTTCACCGTGCGCACCTCGCGGCTCGCCTCGTCGACGCGGCAGATCGACGGCAGGCGCATGCCATTGAAGGTGGTGGTCTTGACCATGGTGTAGTGGGCCATGTCGGTGAACACCAGGCGATCGCCGATCGCAAGCGGCGCATCGAAGCTGTACTCGCCCACCACGTCGCCGGCCAGGCAGGTCAGCCCGCCCAGGCGATAGGTGTGAGCCTTTTCGCCGGGCTCGCCCGCGCCGATGATCTCCGGCCGGTAGGGCATCTCCAGCACGTCGGGCATGTGCGCCGTAACCGAGGTGTCGAGGATGGCGATGGGGCCGTCGTTCTCGACGAGGTCGAGCACCGTGCAGACCAGGTAGCCGGTGTTGAGCGCGATCGCCTCGCCCGGCTCCAGGTAGACCTCGAGGTGCGGATGGCGCGCCTTGAAGTCGCGGATCACCCGCACCAGCCGCTCGACGTCGTAGTCGGGGCGGGTGATGTGGTGGCCGCCGCCGAAGTTGACCCACTGGCGATCGGCGAGATAGCGGCCGAAGGCCTCCTCGAAGGCCGCCAGGGTGCGCTCCAGGGCGTCGCTGTCCTGCTCGCAGAGGGTGTGGAAGTGCAGGCCGTCGAGGCCCGCGAGATCCACGCCGGCGAGTTCCGCCGCCCGGGTGCCGAGCCGTGAGCCGGGCGCGCAGGGATCGTAAAGCGCGACCTTGCCCTCGGAGTACTCCGGGTTCACCCGCAGCCCGCAGGAGACCGCGCGCGGCGCCTCGGCCACGGCCGCGCGGAAGCGCTGCCACTGGGCCGGGGAGTTGAAGCTGAGGTGGTCCGCGTAGCGCAGCACCACCGCCATCTCCGCCTCGCTGAAGGCCGGCGAGTAGGCGTGCACCTCACCGCCGAAGGTCTCCGCGCCGAGGCGCGCCTCGTCCTGGCCGCTCGCCGTGGTGCCCACCAGGTACTGGCTGACCAGCGGGAAGGCATCCCACAGGGCGAAGCCCTTGAGCGCCAGCAGGATGCGCGCCCCGCTCTCTGCCTGGACCCGCTCGAGCAGCTCCAGGTTCTGGCGCAGCAGGACGTCGTCCACCACGTAGGCCGGCGAGGGGCAGGCCTCGACGTCGAAGAAGGGGTAAGCCGTCTCGGACATCGTCGATCAGGCCAGCGGGTCGGCGTCGGGGTCGAGCTCGACCATCTGCCACGGCAGGCCCATGTCGCCGATGCGGTCCATGAAGGGGTCCGGGTCGAGCTGCTCGACGTTGAACACGCCGTCGCCCTTCCACAGGCCCTCGAGCATCAGCATGGCGCCGGTCACCGCCGGCACGCCGGTGGTGAAGGAGACCGCCTGGGACTGCACCTCGCGGTAGCAGGCCTCGTGATCGCAGATGTTGTAGATGTGCACCTTGCGACGCTTGCCGTCCTTGATCCCGTCGAGGATGACGCCGATGTTGGTCTTGCCCTTGGTGCGCGGCCCCAGCGAGGCCGGGTCCGGCAGCACCGCCTTGAGGAACTGCAGCGGGGTGACCTGGCGCCCCTCGAACTCGATCGGCTCGATGCTGGTCATGCCGACGTTCTCGAGCACCTTGAGGTGGGTCAGGTACTGCTCGGAGAAGGTCATCCAGAAGCGGATGCGCTTGAGGCCCGTGATGTTCTGGCAGAGCGACTCGAGCTCCTCGTGATAGAGGAGATAGAGGTCCTTCTCGCCGATGCCGTCGAAGTCGAAGGTGCGCTTCTCGGCCAGTGGCGCGGTCTCCTTCCACTCGCCCTCTTCCCAGTAGCGACCGTTGGCGGTGATCTCGCGGATGTTGATCTCGGGATTGAAGTTGGTGGCGAACGGGTAGCCGTGATCGCCGCCGTTGGCATCGAGGATATCGATGTGGTGGATCTCGTCGAACAGGTTCTTCTGGCCCCAGGCGCAGTAGATGTTGGTCATGCCGGGGTCGAAGCCGCAGCCCAGGGTAGCCATGTTGCCGGCCTTGGCGAAGCGCTCCTGGAAGGCCCACTGCTCCTTGTACTCGAACTTCGCCTCGTCCGGGTGCTCGTAGTTGGCGGTATCGAGGTAGGGCACGCCGGTGCGCAGGCAGGCCTCCATGATGGTCAGGTCCTGGTAGGGCAGGGCCACATGGATCAGCAGGTCCGGCTGGTAGGACTCGATCAGCGCGACCAGCGCCTCGACGTCATCGGCATCGACCTGGGCCGTCTGGATGGGGCGGTCCAGCTGCGCCGCGATGGCGCGGCACTTGTCTTGGTTGCGGCTGGCCAGGCAGATCTCCGAGAAGACTTCGGGATGCTGGGCGCACTTGTGGGTAACGACGCCACCGACGCCGCCGGCGCCGACAATCAGGACTTTGCTCATGGGGTTTCGAATCCAGATCGAGAAATGTTCAACGATGATAGGGTCTTATCGGTCGATGGACCGCGTCAGCGAGCCCGTACCCGATGCCACCCCGGTCGACCTTTCGCGCCGAGCCCCGGGAGGTCGGTGCGAGTGCGCGATGATGGCGTCGAAGCGAGTCGGGGGCAAGTGCTTTTCGCGGTCGGCCTTATACCAAAGGCTAGGTCGCGGGCGCGACGCCCTGCCTAGAGCGGAGCCATGGCCATGGCAGCCTCAGGACCCTTGCATGCGCCTCAGTCCGCCGTCGGGCGGGTGATGCGCTTGGCCTCCAGGTAGGCGTCGAGTCCCGCCGGCCCGAGCTCGCGGCCGATGCCGCTGCGCTTCATGCCGCCCCAGCTGGCGTGGGGGGGCGCGACCTGATCGCAGTTGCACCAGACGTTGCCCGCCTCCAGGCGCCGGGCGATCGCCTCGGCCCGGGCCGGGTCGCCGGCCACCACGGTGGCCGCCAGGCCGAAGTCGCTGTCGTTGGCCAGGGCGATGGCCTCTTCGTCGTCGGCCACCCGCCGCGCGCAGAGCAGCGGCCCGAAGATCTCCTCGCGCCACAGGCGGCTGTCGGTCGGCACGTCGCGATAGAGGCGTGGCGCCACGAAGCAGCCGTGCTCGGGCAGCTCGAGGCCGGGGGTGGCGCTGGCAAGCGCCTCCCGCTCGGCCTGGATGAGAAAGCCCTGAACCCGGTCGCGCTGGACGGCGTTGGCCAGCGGGCCCATGTCGGTCTCGGCCGCCAGGGGATCGCCCAGACGCAGCGCACCCATCGCCTCGTCGATGGCGTCGAACAGGGCATCCGCCAGGCGCTCGTGAACCAGCAGGCGGCTGGTGGCGGAGCACATCTGACCGGCGTTGTAGCAGATGCCGGCCATCACCAGGTCCCGCGCCTGGGCGAGATCGGCATCCTCGGTGACCACGATCGGCGACTTGCCGCCGAGCTCCAGGGAGACCGGGCGCACCCCGTGGGCGGCGGCCTGCATCACCGCCTCGCCCACCGCGTTGCTGCCGGTGAAGGAGAGCTTGTCGATGCCCGGATGCCGGCTCAGCGGCGCGCCGATGCCCTGGCCGTCACCGTGCAGCAGGTTGACCACCCCGGCCGGCAGGCCCGCCTCGAGCACGAGCTCGGCCAGCGCCCGTTCCGGCAGGGGGGTGACCTCGGAGGGCTTGAACACCACCGTGCAGCCGGCGGCCAGCGCTGGGGCGAGCTTCCAGGCGCTGCTGACCAGCGGGAAGTTCCAGGGGGTAATCAGGCCCACCACGCCGACGGAATCCCAGTAGCGCCGGGCCGCCAGGCCCGCCAGGCCGCTGTCGTCGGCCTGGCCCTGGCGCTCGCCTAGGGCGCGGGCCTGGTCGGCGTAGTAGCGGTAGCAGTCGATGGCATCACTGAGGTCCTGGTGCGCCTCGGCCAGGGGCTTGCCGTTATTGCGGCTCGAGAGCGCGGCCAGCGACTCGCGGCGCGCCTCGAGCCCCGCGGCGATGGCGTCGAGATGCTCGCCTCGCCGACGCTCCGGGGTGGCGCGCCAGCCGGGCAGGGCGCGGCGCGCGGCGGCCACGGCCGCCTCCACGTCCGCCGGGTCGCCAGTGGTGACCTCGGCGATCACCGTCTCATGGTAGGGGTCCACCACCGGGTGGCGGGTCTCGGCCCGGCTCGGCACCCAGGCGTTGTCGATGAACTGCTCGGTCAGGGAGTGCATAGGGCCTCGTCGTGCTCAGCGAATGGGCAGCCAGCGGCGCTGGGTCGGCCGCATGCCGGGGAAGTTAAGCTCCACCACGCGCAGCCCGAGGGTCAGCACGATGGTGGTGGCCAGGTAAATGCCGGCGATCAGCAGCAGCGGCTCGTAGACCAGGAAGGTCTCGTCGCGAATGATGTTGGCCGCCTGCAGCAGGTCCATCAGCGCGATGGTGGAGACCAGCGGCACCGATTTCAGCAGCAGGATCATCTCGCCGGTCAGGGTCGGCAGGCAGAGCTGGATGGCCCGCGGCAGCCACAGCCGGGTCAGCACCTGAAAGCCGGAGAGCCCGAAGGCGCGGCCGGCCTCCAGTTCGCCCCGGGGCACGCTCTGCATGGCGCCGCGGATCACCTCGCCGGAGTAGGCGCCGACGCTGAGCATGAAGGTCAGGGCGCCGAAGAAGAAGGGATCGCGCAGCAGCGGCCAGAAGACGCTCTCGCGGATGCCCGGTACGCCTTCCAGCAGGCGGCCCACGCCGTAGTAGAAGAAGAACAGCTGCACCAGCAGCGGGGTGCCGCGGATCACCGTGGTGAAGGCCAGGGCCAGCCAGGCCAGCGGCCGCGGGCCGCGCAGGCGGGCCAGGGCCACGCCGATGGCGAGGATCAGGCCGCCAGCGGCCGAGACCACCAGCAGCCACAGGGTGTTGACGAAGCCCTCCCACAGGTACTCCTGATAGAAGGGATCGCTCAGCCAGGAAAAGTCCATCTCAGGCCTCCGTGGGTTGGCCGCGGCGTACCAGGCGCTCGAGGCGGGCGAACAGCGCCGTGGAGGAGAGGGTCATTAGCAGGTAGATGACCCCGGCGGCGGCGTAGAAGAGGAAGTAGGCGCGGCTGCTGGCGGCGGCCTGCTGGATGGTGAAGAACAGCTCGTTGAAGCCGATCACGCTGATCAGCGCGGTGTCCTTGATCAGTATCAGCCACAGGTTGGACATGCCCGGCAGCGCATTGGGCAGCATGGCCGGCAGCACGATGCGGTGAAAGCGGGTCCAGCGCGAGAAGCCATAGGCGTCGGCGGCCTCCAGCTGGCCCTTCGGAATGGCCTGGATGGCACCGCGGAAGACCTCGGTCATGTAGGCCCCCTGGACGAAGGCCAGCACCCCCACGGCGGTGGCGAAGCCGGTGATCTGCACCGCGCCGGCCATGCCGAGCTTCGCCAGCAGGGCGTCCAGCGCCTGGGCGCCGGCGTAGTAGAGCAGGATGATCAGCAACAGCTCGGGCACGGCGCGGATCAGCGTCGAGTAGGCGCTGGCCAGAGCGCGCAGCGGCGCCCAGGGGCTCAACTTGGCGCCGGCGCCCAGCAGCCCCAGCAGTAGGCCGATGGCGTAGGCCAGCACGGCGATCTGTACCGTGGTCAGGGCCCCGGCGAGGATGGGGCCGGCCCAGTCGCCGAGCCCCTCCGGTGTCATGGAAGTCATGGTCGATAGTGTCCTTGGTCACGTGACGAAGCGCCCCGACGCGGCTGGCGTCGGGGCAGCGACTGGCGCTCGAGGCTCAGTCGTAGACGCAGACGTCGGTGCCCAGGTACTGCTCGGAGAGGCTGGCGCAGGTGCCGTCCTCGATCACCGTGGCGATGGCCGCGTTGAGCGACGCCTCGAGCTCATCGTCCGCCTGGCGCAGGCCGATGCCGACCCCCTCGCCGTAGGCCGCGTGGCGCGGAGCGGTGGCCTTGATCTCGAAGCCCTCGGCCTCGTCGCGATCGAGGAACTGCAGCATGGCGATCTCGTCGGCCAGGATCACGTCCAGGCGCCCGGAGAGCAGGTCGTTGTTGACCTGTTCGGCCTGGTTGTAGATGCGGATGTCCACGCCGCTGTCGCGCAGTGCGCGGCGGGCGTAGGTGGCGTTGGTGGTGGCGGCCTGGACGCCCATGATCAGGCCGTCGAGATCCTCGGGGCTGTTCATTTCACGCTCGTCGGCGGCCACGTAGGCGCCGGGCGTGAAGTAGTAGGGACGCGTGAAGTCGATGACCCGCTGGCGCTTCGCGGTGATCGACATGGAGTTCATGATCATGTCGATGCGCTCGGCGTTGAGCGAGGCGATGATGCCGCTCCAGCCGGTGGGCGTGATCTCGCACTCACGGCCCATGGCGTCACAGATGGCGAGGGCGAGATCCACCTCGAAGCCGGTCCAGTCACCGCTGGCGGCCTTGAAGGTGAAGGGCGGGTAGGGCTCGCCGGAGATGCCCACCTTGAGGGGCTCGCTGGCCTGGGCGGTAACGGCGAGGCTCAGCGTAGCGGCGGCGATGGCGCTCTTGAGGGGGAATGTCATGATCTTCTCCTGTCGTTGTGGTGTGTGGAGCGTTCAGGCGGCCGGCGCGACGAAGCGGCGGCAGCGGGGATCATCGAAGACGTCCTGCGGGCTCCCCGAGGCGGCGATGCGACCCTGGTCGAGGTAGACCAGCTGGTCGGAGACCTCCCGGGCGAAGTGCATTTCGTGGGTGACCAGCAGCATGGTGCGGCCTTCGTCGGCGAGGTCGCGGATCACCCCGAGCACCTCGTTGACCCGTTCCGGGTCCAGCGCCGAGGTGGGCTCGTCGAAGAGCAGCAGGCGGGGCTCCATGGCCAGGGCGCGGGCGATGGCCACCCGCTGCTGCTGGCCGCCGGAGAGGAAGGCGGGATAGGCGTCGCGGCGATCGGCCATGCCGACCCGCTCGAGGTAGTGCTCGCCGATGGCGGTGGCCCGGCGGCGGGAGAGGCCTTTGACCCGCATCGGGGCCTCGATGACGTTGCCCAGCACGCTGAGGTGGGGCCACAGGTTGAACTGCTGGAAGACCATGGTCACCTTGGCGCGCAGCCGCTGCAGCTGGCGCCGGTCCAGGCCGACGATGTCGCCCTGGGGATTGCGGGTGAAGCGAATCGCCTCATCCGCAATCGCCAGTTCGCCCCGGTCGGGCCGTTCCAGCAGGTTCATGCAGCGCAGCAGGGTGCTCTTGCCGGAGCCGCTGGAGCCGATGATGGAGGTGACGGTGCCCTCGTCGACCTCGAGGGAGACGCCCTTGAGCACCTCCAGGTCGCCGAAGTGCTTGATCAGGTGGTGGGCCGCCACCGCGGGGGCGGCGGCCTGGGGACGGGGTGAAGGCTCGAATGATGATGTCATAGGCAATCGGCCTCCGAGGCCGGGGTCGGTGACAGGGATGCCGCGCGCGGCCCGGCCGAGCACTCGGCCCGGACGCGCTCGGCGAAGGCCGCCAGGCGCCGGCTGGCCGCGGCGACCCGCTCGGCGTCGACGGTCAGGCTGAGGCGCACGAAACCGGCCGCCGAGGGGCCGAAGGCCTCGCCGGAGAGCACCGAGATGCCCTCCTCGTCGAGCAGGCGGTCGGCGAAGGCCTGGGAGGAGAGGCCGGTGGCGCGGATGTCGACCATCAGGAACATCCCCGCGGGCGGGCGGATCGCGCTGACCGCGGCGCTCTCGGCCAGCGCCTCGCAGACGGCGTCGCGACGCCCCCGATACGCCTCGCGCATCTCGTCGAGTTCGGCGGGGGGCGCGGTCAGGGCGGTGCAGGCCGCGTCCTGGATGAAGTCCGGGCAGCCGTAGAGCATGCACAGCGCCAGGTGGCTCAGGTGGCCGATCAGCGGCTCCGGGCCCATCACCCAGCCCAGGCGCCAGCCGGTCATGGCGTGGGACTTGGAGAGGCTGTTGATCACTACGCTGCGCTCGGCCATGCCCGGCAGGGTGGCGGGGCAGAGGTGCTCGCCTTCGTAGATCAGCTCGGCGTAGACCTCGTCGGAGATCAGCCAGAGGTCGTGGCGGCGGCACAGCGCGGCGACGGCCTCCCAGGTCTCGGCATCGATCAGCTGGCCGGTGGGGTTGTGGGGACTGTTGAGCAGCAGCGCCCGGGTGCGCGGGGTGATGGCCGCCTCGAGGGCCGCCGGGTCGAGGCGGAAGTCCGCCTCGCCGCGCAGCGGGACCTGCACCAGCTCGGCGCCGGTGGCGCGCAGCACCGCCTCGTAGGTCACGTAGCTCGGCTCGGGGACCAGCACCTCGTCGCCCGGATCGAGCAGGCACTGGGCGGCGGCGTAGAGGCCGCACTGGGCGCCGGCCATGACGATGACGTGCTCCGGTCCTACCTCGAGGCCCTGGCGGCGATAGCCGTCGGCGATGGCCTGGCGCAGCGAGAGCTTGCCCTGCACGTCGGCGTAGTGGGTGGCGCCGCCGCGCAGGCTATCGACGGCGCTGTCGATGATCGGCGCCGGGGTGGTGAAGTCGGGGTCGCCCACCGAGAGCACGGTGATGTCGTCGCCGGCGGCCTGGCGGGCCAGGGCGCGGTAGTGGATGTCCCAGGCCGCGGCACCCTCGCCGGCGATCCGGTTGGTCAGTTGGGAATAGCGCATGGAAGCTCAGCCTCGGTCGGTGTCGGGGGAGTCGGAGTGCGGCGCCAGCCGGCGCCGCTCGGCCTGCCAGGCCAGGACGGTGCCCGCCGGGCTCTCGGCCCAGGCCTCATACTGGCGGGCCACGTGTTCGGCCATCGCCGGCGAGGCGGCGAGAAGCTCGCGGCCGGTGGCCTGGGCGGCGAGCTGGGCCTGGCAGCTGCGCTCCAGGTCGCGCATGCGCAGGAAGGCCTCGCCGATGCTGCGCCCGCAGGTCAGCAGGCCGTGCTGGCGCAGCACCATGGCCAGGTGCGGGCCGAGGTCGGCGGTCAGGCGCTGGCGCTCGTCGAGGTCCAGCGCGATGCCCTCATAGTCGTGGTAGGCCAGGCGCTCGTGGAACTGCAGCGCCCACTGATTGAGCGGCGCCAGCCCCTCGGCGAGGCAGGAGACGGCGACCCCGGCCACGGTGTGGGTGTGCAGCACGCAGGCCACCTCGGGGCGGGCGGCGTGGATGGCGCTGTGGATGGTGAAGCCGGCCGGGTTGATGCCGAGCCCGGTGGGGTCGTCGAGCACCGTGCCGTCGGCGGCCACCGTGACCAGGTCCTCGGCGCGGATCTCCTCGAAGCGCAGGCCGAAGGGGTTGAGCAGGAAGCGCTCTTGTTCTTCGTTCTCGCCGCTTTGCGCCTCATCGGGAAGTCGCGCCGAGATGTGGGTCGAGATGCCATCGTCCATGCCGTCCAGGGCGATCAGCCGATAGGCGGCCGCCAGGTCGTGGCGCACGCTGGCCTCGATCTCGCGGGGCGTGCTCACAGGCTGGCCTCCACGGCGGCCTGGGCATTCTTGCCGTCGCGGGTCTCGACGCCCTCGAGGAAGGCGGCGAGGCGCTCGGGGTGCGCGGCCAGCCACTCCCGGGCCACCGCCTCGACGTCGCGCTCCTCCAGGCTGTACTCGCGGATGAAGTCGCTCTGCTGGGCGGCGGTGAGTTCGAACTGGTCGAGCAGGCGGGCCAGGTTGGGATTGGCCTCGGCGTAGGGCTTGGCGACGATGGTCTTGACGTCGCTGCGGCCGTTATCCGGGCCGTAGACGCCGGCCGGGTCGTCGAGGATGCGGGTGTCGTACTCCGGCACCATCCAGTGCGGCGTCCAGCCGTAGAAGACGATCCACTGCTCCTCCGCGACGGCGGCCTTCACCTCGGCGAGCATGCCCGGTGTCGAGGAGGCCATGCCGTCCCAGTCGCCGAGGCCGTAGGTGTCGCTCTCGATGGCGGCGTCGAGCATGTCGGTGACGGTGGAACCGCTCTCGATGCTGTAGACGGTGCGGTCGAAGCGCTCGGCGATCTCGGGGTCGGCGAGCTGTTCGGCGCTGGTGATGCCGGCCTCCACCACGTAGCTCGGCACGGCGAAGCCCATGCGGGCGCCGGTGACGTTGTTGCCCAGGTCGACGATGGCGCCGGCCGCCATGGCGGCGTCATAGCTCTCCTGCTGGGCGGGTAGCCAGCCGGCCAGGAAGGCATCGCTGTCGCCGCTCTGCAGGGTGCTGTAGCCCACCGTCGAACTGAGCTGTTGCTGCTCGGCGGTATAGCCCAGCGGCGTGATCAGCTGGGCGAGGATCTCGCTCTTCACGGTCACGCCCGGCCAGGGCGGCACGACCAGGCGCAGGCGGTCGTCGCGGTCGGCGGCGAGCGCCGGCGCTGCCAAGGCCAGGCCGGTGATCAGGGTCAGGCCGTTGATGAGGGTCAGGGTGCTTCGCGTCTTGGTATCCATGTGCAGACGTCTCCTTATCGTCAGGGCCAGTATTGTGAGGGCCGGTGATCGGTGGCTCCGGGGGCCCGGCCCGGGGTCAGCGGCGTGCCGCGGGCGGCGTTATGCCGATGCGGCCCAGGCCGCGGCATCCACCTCGATGATCAGCGGTGAGTCGGCTTCGTCGAGCCGGCCCAGGGCCGCGTGCAGCGCGGCCGGATCGCCGATGGCGGTGTAGCGGCAGGCGTAGGCCGAGGCCAGGTCCCGGAACGCCGGGGCGGCCAGGTCGACGCCGAGGTGCGGCACCTCGCTTGCCGACATGTAGCGACGAATCTCGTCGTAGCCGTCATTGTTCCAGATCACGACTGCCAGCGAGCGGCCGAGGTCGCGGGCGGTGCCCAGCTCGCCGAGCACGAACTGCAGGCCGCCGTCGCCGACCAGTGCGACCACCGGCAGCTCCGGCTGGGCCAGCGCGGCGCCCAGGGCGGCGGGCAGCCCGTAGCCGAGGGTGCCGAAGCCGGTGGCGGCGTTGAACCAGCGCCGCGGGGCCGGCATGGCGGCGAGGAAGTTGCCGGCGTAGACGGGGCCGGTGGAGTCGCCGACCACCACGGCCTCGGGCAGCGCCTCGCGCAGGGTGGCGAAGAGCGGCACATAGGGGGCGAGTTCCGGGTCCTCGGCGAGGGCCAGCTCCTGGCGCACGGCCGCGGTGCGCGCGCGGCCGTCGCGCTGGCCGGGTTCGGGCAGCTTCGTCACGAGCGCCTCGAGGGTCTCGCCGGCGTCGGCGACCAGCGCCAGGTCGGTCGCCTGGTTGCGGCCCAGCTGTTGGGGGTCGATGTCGACGCGGATCAACCGGCCGTCGAGCCTGAAGCCCTCGTCGAACACCAGGTCGTAATCGGTCTCGCCGAGCTCGGTGCCGATCGCCAGCACCACGTCGGCCTCGGCCGCCAGCCGACGCGCGGCGGGCAGGCTGGCGGTGGCGCCCAGATCCAGCGGGTGATCCTGGCCCAGCACGCCCTTGGCGTTGATGGTGGTCAGGGTCGGGGCCTGGAGGTGCTCCGCAAGCGCGATGGCGGCCTCGGGGGCGCTGGCGCAGCCGCCGCCGAGCAGCAGCAGCGGACGCTCGGCGGCGGCCAGCCACTCGGCGGCCCGGGCGATGGCTGCGGGGGCCGGCGCCGGGGGGAACACCTCGATGGGGCGCGGCGCGAGCGCGGGAACCTCGGCATCGAACAGGTCGATGGGGATCTCGATGTGCACCGGCCCCGGCCGCGCGCCGCGGAAGATCGCGAAGGCTCGCGCCAGCAGCTCCGGCAGCGCCTCGGGGTCGTGCAGGGTGTGGCTGAAGACGCTGACGCCGGCCAGGGTCTGCTGCTGGCTCGGCAGCTCGTGCAGGCGCCCCTGGCCGCGCCCCAGGGTCGCGCGGCGATTGACGCTGGAGATCACCAGCATCGGCACCGAATCGGCCAGCGCCTGGCCCATGGCGGTGGCGATGTTGGTCATGCCGGGGCCGGAGATGATGAAGCAGGCCGCCGGCCGGCCGCTGGCGCGGGCATAGCCGTCGGCCATGAAGCCGGCGCCCTGCTCGTGGCGCGGGGTCACGTGGCGCAGGCGGCTCCCGCTCAGCTCGCGGTAGAGCTCGATGGTGTGGACCCCGGGAATGCCGAAGGCGGTATCCACGCCGTAGGCTTTCAGCAGGCGCAGCAGCTGGTGGGCACAGGTCTGGCTCATGGGGTCGCCCCCTTGGCCACCGGCTCGTCCACCGGCTCATCCACAAGATCAGGCAGGCCGCCGCGCACCGGGCGCCCCAGTACGCGCTCTACCATGGGCACGAAGTGCGCCAGGGGCAGGGTGTCGTAGTCGGGGTCGAAGCTCGCCTGATCCCAGTCGTCACAGAAGCGCACGGTGCGCGCATAGGCCGGATGCTCGCGGAACTGCTCCCGGGCGTGGGGATCCTGGCCGAAGAAGTGGCGGTAGTGGTAGCCCTGGAAGAGCTCGTGGTGGCGAATCATCCAGGCGTTGAGCGGATCGACGAAGGGCTCGAGGATCGCCGCGGCGATCTCGGCGTGATTGGCCGGGGCCAGGTCGTCGCCGATGTCGTGGAGCAGCGCACAGACGATCATCTCCTCGTCGGCGCCGTCGCGCAGCGCCCGGGTCGCGGTCTGCAGGCTGTGCTGGTAGCGATCCACCGGGTAGCCGTGGGTGTCGCCGGCCAGGTTGTGCAGATGGCCCAGCACCCGGCGCGGGGCATCGGCGACGTAGTCGCGAAAGCGGGCGTCGATCAGCGCCCAGTCGTCGCGGCGTGCCTCGCCGAAGTGGCGAAAGGTGGCCTGGTTCATGCGGGCTCTCCAGCGGTCGGGGCGGTGGTGGCCTGGTGGCGCAGTATCCGGCGGCGGCTGGCGGTGCTGTCGCGGTCGACGTAGCCCTGCCGCAGGTGGCGCACGCCGCCGGCCAGCTGGAAGGCGCTGCGGCCGTGCAGCAGGCGGTAGTTGTCCATGATCAGCATCTGGCCCGGGTCGAGCTTGAGGTGCAGGGTCAGCTCCTCGCCGGTGATCAGGCGATAAAACGCCGTGCGCGCGGCGTAGTAGGCCTCCAGCTCTTCGGGGGGCAGGGCCGGCACGCGCTCGGTGCGGTTGGAGTAGCGCACCCGCACCGGCTCGCCCTGGCTGTCCAGCTCGATCAGCGGCCCTTCGCCCTCGAGGTGGGTGGTGTCATCGCGATAGCGAAAGCCCGGGGTGACGCGGGTGAGGCAGTCGTAGGCCGCCGGGTCGCGCTCGCGCAGCAGGCGGGCGGCCATGAAGCCGTCGGCCAGGGTGCTGTCGCCGCCGTCGGCGGCATTGGTCAGGCAGTGCAGCCAGATGTAGCCGGGGATGGGGTCCCGATAGGGGTTGTCCGTATGGGGCTCCAGGCCGCGCTGGGTCATGGTCAGGTCGTAGGCATCGGCCACCGACTTGACGTCGGCGATGCCGCCCCAGTTGGTGCGCCGCAGCGGGCCGATGCGATCGATCAGCGGCTGCATGCCGTGCTCCTCGGTGGGCACGCCGGAGATCAGCACGAAGCCGTCGCGGTGCAGCGCCTCGAGCATGCCGAGCAGGGCCGCGTCGTCTTCCACGGCGGCGGCGAAGTCGGCCTCGGGGCGCGGGGCGCCGGCGGCATCCCAGAGTCGCTGGGGCGGGTCGCTCGGCGCGTCGTCGAAGAGCGCGTCGAGGTCGAAGACGCCGAGATGCCCATCGCTGAAGCGCAGGCGCAGTGCGCCGTCATCCACCTCGGCCGTCTCGACGGCGAGGGTGAGCGGCAGCTCGGCGGCCTCGATCAGGCGCTGCCCGGTGCGCGGGTCCAGGGTCTCGGCATCGGGGCTGCGTTCACGCAGCCAGAGGGCGGCGAATTCACGGGTCGTACCGTGGTGGTCGATGACCAGGCGTCGTTTATTGGCCAGGGGTGTGACATGTGTCATGGCGGCGTCTCCACGGACTGTGCTTCGGGGTCGCGCTCAACCATAACCGCCTGCGACGACCATGACTTGATTAAATTAGCCTCAGGCTTGACTCTATTGGCCATGATCGATGCTCACGACAACACGTGGCCCTATCCGCGCCCCGATTCCCCGCCGCTGCTCACTCCCGAGCAGGCCGAATACACCCTCGACGTGTGGCTGGTGCCTCGCTTCTCCATGCTGACCCTGTTCTGCCTGCTGGAGCCGCTGCGCGTGGCCAACCGCTTCGGCCGCGATCTCTTCGCCTGGCGGCTGCTGTCGGCGGACGGGGAGGCGGTGGTGGCCAGCAACGGGGTGCGTATCGACGTGGACGGCCCGCTGGAGTCGCTGGAGGACAGCGCGCGCCTGATGGTCGTCTCCTCCTACGAGGCGGAGGCGACGGTGCGTTTCCAGGATCGGGCCGTGCTGCGGCGCATCGCCGCCCACGGCGGCTGGCTGGGCGGGCTGGACACCGCGCCCTTCATCCTGGCCCGGGCGGGGGTGCTGGAGGGGTGCCGGGTGGCGCTGCACTGGGAGAGCGTGCCGGCCTTCCGCCTCGAGTTTCCGGAGCTGGAGATCAGTCCGGTGCCCTACGAGTTCGATGCCACGCGGATGACCGGGTCCGGCGGCGCGGCGAGCATCGACATGATGCTGGAGTGGATCGAGCGCGCCTACGGGCCCGCCCTGGCCGACGCCGTGGGTCGACAGCTGGTGCACGAGCGGGGGCGCGGCGAGGGCGGCGCCCCACGCCACCGCTACTGGGACCTGCCGCGCAGCGTGGTGCGAGCGATGGCGGTCATGGAGGCCAACCTGGTCCAGGCGCTGCCGATCCCCGAGGTGTGTCGGCTGGCGGGGCAGTCGCAGCGGCAGCTGACGCGGCTCTTCCAGCGCCACTTCGGCGAGACGCCTCGGCAGTGCTACCTGGGCATGCGCCTGGACCGGGCGCGCCAGCTGCTGGCCGATAGCCGCTGCCTGGTCACCGAGGCGGCCCTTGCTACCGGCTTCACCCAGCCGGCGCACTTCACCCGGGCCTATCGAGGCCGCTTCGAGGAAGCGCCCAGCGTCACCGCCGAGCGCGGCAGCAGCGTCGAGCAGGGAGTGTGACGGCGGATCGGTCGTCTAGCGGTGAGCGGCGGTGAGCGGCGGTGAGCGGTGCGTCGGGCGGTGTGGCGCTCGTGACGGGCGGTCAGAAACGAAAAAAGCGCCCGTAGGCGCTTGATTCGTCGACTTGTTTGGTGGAGGCGGCGGGAATTGAACCCGCGTCCGCCGGCACGCACCCATTGGCTCTACATGCTTAGTTTCGTCATTTGATTTAACGCTACTGGCTCCGACGACCAGGATCCAGCAACGCGATTCCTCGTTAGGTTTAACGACAGGCGAGAGGACACCACCTATCGCGATCCCATCAGTCTTGGCTCATATCCCGTCAGCAATGAATGGGCACATTGCCTTCGGGCCGGGCTAGAAGCTAGCGGCGTTTAAGCTGCCAGCGCGCCCTGAGCGTAGTTGTCGTCGTTTGCGACTATTTAGTCGTGATGTTGGATTTACGAGATACATCACGCTCTCGGCATGCACCTCAGGGATTGTCACCGGCGTCGAAACCGTGTCGCCCCCGTACTCGGGCATCCTAACAGGATGCTCGGCCTTGTGACACCTCAGGCCTTGGTTTGTTCGCGCATGATGCGCCCTTTCTGGCGCTGCCAGTCGCGGTCCTTCTCGGTGGCACGCTTGTCATGCAGCTTCTTGCCGGTCACCAGTGCCAGCTCGCACTTCACCCGGTTGTCCTTCCAGTAGAGCTTGAGTGGCACGCAGGTGTGGCCCTTCTCCTGGGTCCGCGAGAAGATCTTGGCGATCTCCTTGCGATGCAGCAGCAGCTTGCGGGTGCGAGTGGGGTCCGCGATCTCGTGGGTGCTGGCGGTATTGAGCGGCGTGATGTGGGTGCCGAGCAGCCACGCCTCGCCGTTCTTGATCAGGATGTAGGTGTCGGTGAGCTGCGCCTTGCCGGCGCGCAGACTCTTCACCTCCCAGCCGGCCAGCACCACGCCCGCCTCGAAGCTCTCGTCGATATGGTATTCGAAGCGTGCCTTCTTGTTCTGGGCGATGACGTTGCCGCCCGGACCCTTGCTCTTGCCTTTCTTGTTGGCCATGAAACCTCGTGTCCTGTATCTGCCGGTGGCGCTTGCCCTTCGATGTGGGGGGAAGCGTGGTACCATTCAAGGCCTGAAATAACCGCTCATGATACGCCCTGGGCACTGTGAAGTCAGCGGAGAGCTCAATGCCAACGGTCAATCGGTCCGCCATGGTGCGGCACACCCCCCAGGACATGTTCGACCTGGTCAACGACTTCGAGAGCTACCCGGAATTCCTCCCGGGGTGCCGAAATGCCCGCCTGCTGGAGCGCGACGATGCTCACCTGATCGGCGAGATGACCCTGGGCCGGGCCGGCATCGAGCAGAGCTTCACCACCCGCAACGACCTGATCGAGCCCGAGCGCATCGAAATGTCGCTGGTCAGCGGCCCCTTCAAGCGCCTGCGTGGTCGCTGGCTGTTCATACCGATGGGCGAGGGGGCCTGCAAGATCAGCCTCGAGCTGGAGTTCGAGTTCGCCAACCGCCTGCTGGGGATGGCCTTCGGCAAGCTCTTCCAGCAGGTCGCCGGGCAGCTGGTGGACTCCTTCACCCGCCGCGCGGACAGCCTCTATGGGCGCTAGGGCGCCGGGCGCGATTGAGGTCGAGGTGGCCTTTGCCTTGCCCGAGCGGCAGTGCATCGTGCCGCTGCATGTGAGCGAGGGCACCACGGCTCGGCAGGCGGTCGCGATGGCCGGGCTGGAGGCGAGGTTTCCGGAGCTTCCGCCGGCAACCTTCTTCGATGCCGACCTGGGCCTCTTCGGCAAACTGCTGCGCGATCCCGATGCCCAGCGCCTGAAGGCGGGGGATCGCGTCGAGGTCTATCGGCCGCTCAAGATCGATCCCAAGGCGGTGCGCGCCGAGCGTGCCGCGCGCAAGACGCGTTGACGCCCCGCCCGGCGAGTGCCGGAGCGGGGCGCCTGGAGCTGCGTGGTCGTGCGATGAGCTCAGGGGCGATCCGGTGTGAGGTTGTCGATCGGTGCTTCCTGGTCGTCCTCGGCGGCCTCGCTGTCGGGCCCGATGCCACGCTCGTCGCCGAGCGGCGGCGCCGTCGAGAAGTCGCCTTCCCGCTCGATCTCTACCACGCGCCCGCCGTCGAAGGTCAGGGTGATGCGCCGCTGCTCCACGCCGCCGTAGGCCTCGTCGAGGCGATAGACATAGTCCCACTGGCGGGCATCGAAGGGCGCCTCGAGCAGCGGGCTGCCCATCAGGTCGACCACTTGCCGGCGGCTCATGCCCGGCCGCAGCTGTTCGGCCATGCCCTCGGTCACCAGGTTGCCCTGGGGCAGGTCGCGCTTGTAGACCCCGAAGTAGCTGCAGCCGCTGATCATCAGCAGGGCGAGGGAAAGGGTGACGATTCTTGTCAGCTTTTGCATTTGCGCCTGTTCTTCACTATCGTGGATTCGGTCGATCATAACCGACCCTACCCGATACTGCGAAGAGCGACCATGGCCGACCAGAACCATGAATTGCGCAAGGCCGGTCTGAAAGTGACCCTGCCGCGCGTCAAGATCCTGCAGATCCTCGAGAGCGCCTCCGAGAAGCATCACCTGAGCGCCGAGGATGTGTACAAGACCCTGTTGGACGCGGGCGAGGACGTGGGCCTGGCCACCGTCTATCGCGTGCTGACCCAGTTCGAGACCGCCGGCCTGGTGATCCGCCACAACTTCGATGGCGGACATGCCGTGTTCGAGCTCTCTCAAGAGGAGCACCACGACCACATGGTGTGCCTGGAGAGTGGTGAGATCATCGAGTTCTTCGATGAGACCATCGAGCGGCGCCAGCAGGAGATCGCCGAGGAGCACGGCTACGAGCTCGTCGATCATGCCCTGGTGCTCTACGTGCGGCCCCGCGGCTCGCGGGCGACTCGCCAGGAAGGTATCCAGAAGAAGTAGTGCCGCCATTGTAGCGACGGGGCACCCCCCCGAACGGCAGCACAGCGCGGCCCCGATCCTTGGATCGGGGCCGCGCTGCGTTGGGGGCTACTGTGGCTGCGCCTTGTTCGGCGGGGTCAGTGGTGGGCGCGCTGGCTGGCGTCGAGCATTTCCCGGGCGTGGGCCAGGGTGCGGTCGGAGAGGTTCACGCCGCCGAGCATGCGCGCCAGCTCGCCGACCCGGCCGGCTTCGTCGAGCAGGGCCATGCGAGTCAGGGTGGAGGCCTTCTCGGCCTGCTTCTCGATGTGCAGGTGGTGATGCGCCTGGGCGGCCACCTGGGGCAGGTGAGTCACGGTCATCACCTGGCCGTTCTCTCCCAGCCGGCGCAGCAGCTGGCCGACGATCTCGGCGGTGGCTCCGGAGACCCCCACGTCCACCTCGTCGAAGACCAGGCTGGCGATGGTCGAGTGCTGGGCCGCCACCACCTGGATCGCCAGGCTGATGCGTGACAGTTCGCCGCCCGAGGCCACCTTGGCCAGCGGGCGCGCCGGCTGGCCGGGGTTGGCGCTGATCAGCATGCGGGCGCCTTCCAGCCCCTCGAGGGCCGAGGTCTCCCGGGGGGCGAACTCGACCTCGAACGTCGCCTTGTCCATGGCCAGGAAGGCCAGCTGCTCCTGCACGGCCCGGCCGAAGCGGCGGGCGGCCTGGCGGCGCGCCTTGGAGATCGCCGAGGCCTGCTCGTGCCAGCGCGCCTTCTGCGCCTCGACCTCGGCGGCCAGCGTCTCGAGGTCGCCGTCGCCGCCCTCCAGGCCCTCGAGCTCCTCGGCCAGGCGCCGGTGCAGGCCGACCAGCTCTTCGGGCAGCACGTGGTGCTTGCGGGCGATGCGGTGCACCTCGCCCAGGCGCTCCTCCACCCAGGCCAGCCGCTCCGGGTCCAGCTCGACGCCGGCGGCGAAGTGGCCGAGCTCGCGGCCGGCCTCCTCGACCTGGATGCGCGCCTCGCCGAGCATGGTGAGCGTGTCGGCGAGGCTGCCGCGGTCGCTGCCCGGCAGCTCCGAGAGATGCTGGATCGCCTGGTTGAGCAGTGACAGGGCCCCGGCCTCGTCGCCGTCGCAGCATTCGGCGGCGAACTGCGCCTCGCGCAGCCGCTCCTCGGCGTGGGCCAGCTCCTCCTGCTCCTCCTCGAGCCCCTTGAGCTCGCCCTCGGCCAGGGCCAGCGCATCCAGCTCCTCCACCTGATAGCGCAGCAGCTGGCGGCGGGCGCGGATCTCGTCGCCGTCCTCGGCCAGGCGCGCGAGGCGCCGGCGGCCCGCCTGCCACTCGCGGAAGGCCAGCTGCATCTCGGCCACCCGCTCGCGATGGCCGGCGAAGTCGTCGAGCAGGCGCAGGTGAGTCTCCTCGTGCAGCAGCGCCTGGTGGGCGTGCTGGCCGTGGATCTCGATCAGGTGCTCGCCCAGGCCGCGCAGGTCGGCCACCGTGGCCGGCTGGCCGTTGATCCAGGCCTTGGAGCGACCGCCGCGCGTTACCACGCGGCGCAGCAGGCAGTCGTCGGCGGGCAGTTCACGGGACTCGAGCCAGGCGCGCGCTTCGGGCAGGGCCTTGAGATCGAAGCGCGCGCTCAGGTCGGCGCGTTCGCGTCCATGGCGCACGCTGGCGCTGTCGGCGCGCTCGCCCAGGCAGAGCCCCAGGGCGCCGAGCAGGATGGACTTGCCGGCCCCCGTCTCACCGGTGATGGCGGTCATGCCGCCGGCCAGGTCCAGTTCGAGGTGGTCGACGATGGCGAAGTCGCGAATGGCAAGCTCTGTCAGCATGGTGCCTCCCGGGGGCCTGTCTGGGGATACCGTTCTGGAAGTACTGCGCTGCAAGTACGGTCTTTCAAGTACCGCCCTTCGAGTACTGTGTATCCATACAAGTATTGTGCGTTTATACAGTAGTCAAGCGGCCCCCACAATGCACCCGCAAATTCGTCTCGCGACGACGCCTTGAGTTCACCGCGGCCAGCCCCATATACCTCGCAGACCGTTATTCAAGCCATCATTCATGCCTTGCCAGCGGCGCTGGCCGCTGATTGCCATTCAGGAGACCCCACATGGCTAAAGACTCTCAGACCCCGCTGGACGACGAACTCGCTCGCGAGGAGCGGGAAGCCGCGCCGCAGGCCGAGACCGTGGAGGGTGAGCTGGAGGACGCCATCGAGGGCGCCGATCAGGCCGCCACTGAGGCCGAGGCCGCCGACGACCCCGAGGCCGAGGTGCTGGCGGCGCGCGTCCAGGAGCTCGAACAGAGCGTCGCCGACGCCAAGGACCAGGCCATGCGGGCGGCCGCCGAGGCACAGAACGTGCGGCGGCGCGCCGAGCAGGAGGCCGAGAAGGCCCGCAAGTTCGCGCTGGAGAAGTTCGTCAAGGAGCTGCTGCCGGTGATCGACAGCCTCGAGAAGGCGCTCGAGTCCATGGGCGACGAGGCCAGCGAGGCGCACATCGAGGGTGTCTCCATGACGCTCAAGATGCAGCACGACGTGATGACCAAGTTCGGCGTCGAGGTCGTGGAGCCCCATGGCGAGCCCTTCGACCCGCAGTACCACGAGGCCATGGCCATGGTGCCCAACCCCGAGCTGGAGCCCAACACCGTGATGGACGTCATGCAGAAGGGCTACCTGCTCAACGGGCGCCTGGTCCGCCCGGCCATGGTGGTCGTCAGTCAGGCCGCCGGCTGACACCGACCATAGAAAAGCGGCTCTCGGGTCTTGAAAAGGTTTCGAGGGCCCCCAGATAGACGGCAACCCCGCGGCGAAAGCCGCAGATCACGAATTCAACTGCCAGTTTGAGGATTTCCTATGGGACGCATCATCGGTATTGACCTGGGGACCACCAACTCTTGCGTCGCCGTGCTCGACGGTGACCAGGCCAAGGTGATCGAGAACGCTGAAGGCGCGCGGACCACGCCGTCCATCATCGCCTACACCGAGGACGGTGAGATCCTGGTGGGCCAGGCGGCCAAGCGCCAGGCGGTCACCAACCCCGAGAACACCCTGTACGCCATCAAGCGCCTGATCGGCCGTCGCTTCAAGGACGATGTCGTCCAGAAGGACGTCAAGATGGTTCCCTACACCATCACCGAAGCCGACAACGGCGACGCCTGGGTGCAGGTCAAGGACAAGAAGCTGGCGCCGCCGCAGGTCAGCGCCGAAGTCCTGAAGAAGATGAAGAAGACCGCCGAGGACTACCTGGGCGAGGAAGTGACCGAGGCGGTGATCACCGTGCCGGCCTACTTCAACGACTCTCAGCGTCAGGCCACCAAGGACGCGGGTCGCATCGCCGGCCTCGAGGTCAAGCGCATCATCAACGAGCCGACCGCGGCCGCGCTGGCCTACGGCATGGATAAGGCGCGCGGCGACAAGACCATCGCGGTCTATGACCTGGGTGGCGGCACCTTCGATATCTCCATCATCGAAGTGGCCGACGTCGACGGCGAGACTCAGTTCGAGGTGCTGGCCACCAACGGCGACACCTTCCTGGGCGGCGAAGACTTCGACATGAAGCTGATCAACTACCTGGTCGATCAGTTCAAGGCCGACAGTGGCATCGATCTCTCCGGCGACAACCTGGCCATGCAGCGCCTCAAGGAAGCCGCCGAGAAGGCCAAGATCGAGCTGTCCAGCGCCCAGCAGACCGACGTCAACCTGCCCTACATCACCGCCGACAACACCGGTCCCAAGCACCTCAACGTGAAGGTGACCCGGGCCAAGCTGGAGTCGCTGGTGGAGGAGCTGGTCAAGCGCTCCCTCGAGCCGTGCAAGACTGCGCTCAAGGACGCCGGTCTGTCCAACGGCGAGATCGACGACGTGATCCTGGTCGGCGGTCAGACCCGCATGCCCATGGTGCAGAAGTCCGTGGCCGAGTTCTTCGGCAAGGACGCCCGCAAGGACGTCAACCCGGACGAGGCCGTGGCCGTGGGCGCGGCGATCCAGGGCGGCGTGCTGGGCGGTGACGTCAAGGACGTGCTGCTGCTCGACGTCACCCCGCTGACGCTGGGCATCGAGACCCTGGGTGGCGTGATGACGCCGCTGATCGAGAAGAACACCACCATCCCGACCAAGAAGACGCAGACCTTCTCGACCGCGGATGACAACCAGACGGCCGTGACCATTCACGTGCTGCAGGGTGAGCGCAAGCAGTCTGGCGGCAACAAGTCGCTCGGTCGCTTCGACCTGGCCGACATTCCGCCGGCGCCGCGCGGCGTGCCGCAGATCGAGGTCGCCTTCGACCTGGACGCCAACGGCATCCTGAACGTGTCCGCCAAGGACAAGGCCACCGGCAAGGAACAGTCCATCGTGATCAAGGCCTCTAGCGGCCTGTCCGAGGAAGAAGTCGAGCAGATGGTCCAGGACGCCGAGGCCCACGCCGACGAGGACAAGAAGTTCGAGGAGCTGGTCCAGCTGCGCAACCAGGCCGACGGCATGATCCACGCCGCCCGCAAGACCCTCGAAGAGGCCGGCGACAAGGCCAGCGACGAGGAGAAGCAGGCCATCGAGACCGCCGCTTCCGAGCTGGAAGAGGCGATCAAGGGCGACGACCAGGAGGACATCCAGGCCAAGCTCGACAAGCTGACCGAGGCCTCCGGCACCCTGGCGCAGAAGATGTACGCCGAGCAGGGTGAGGCCGCGCAGCAGGCCGGTGAGGCCGATGAGGGCGCCGCCAAGCAGGAAGATGACGTGGTCGATGCCGAGTACGAAGAAGTCAACGACGACCAGAAAAAGCAGTAAACCACGACATCTGTTTGACGGATGATGCCAGCGCGGGGGCCTGACTCCCGCGTTGGTGTTTCCGCAGAGTCCCTACGGAGGCGGACAGACTCATGTCCAAGCGTGATTATTACGAAGTACTGGGCGTCGAGCGCGGTGCCGACCAGAAGGACATCAAGAAGGCCTACCGACGCCTCGCCCAGAAATTCCATCCGGACCGCAATCCGGATGATGACTCGGCAGCCGAGAAGTTCCGCGAGGTCTCCGAGGCCTACGAGGTCCTGAGCGACGGCGAGAAGCGTGCGGCCTACGATCAGTTCGGCCATGCCGGCGTGGACGGCCAGGCCGGCGGCGGTGGCTTCGGTGGCGCCGGGGCCGGTGCCGGCGGCTTCAGCGACATCTTCGGCGATGTGTTCGGCGATATCTTCGGCGGGGGCGGCGGTCGCCGCCACCCCAATGCCCCGCAGCGCGGCAGCGACCTTCGCTATAACCTCGAGCTCGACCTCGAGGATGCCGTGGCCGGCACCAGCGTGGATATCCGCGTGCCGCGCCATGTCGAGTGCGAGCGCTGCGACGGCGGCGGTGCCGAGCCGGGCTCCAGCAAGGAGACCTGCCCGACCTGTAACGGCATGGGTCAGGTGCGCATGCAGCAGGGCTTCTTCGCCGTGCAGCAGACCTGCCCGACCTGCCACGGCGGCGGTGAGCACATCAAGGTGCCGTGCCATAAGTGCCATGGCGAGGGCCGCGTGCGCGAGACCCGCACCCTGTCGGTGAAGATCCCGGCCGGCGTGGATATCGGCGACCGCATTCGCCTGAACGGCGAGGGCGAGGCCGGCGTCAACGGCGGACCGCCCGGCGATCTCTACGTGCAGGTGGCGATCAAGCCGCACCACATCTTCCAGCGCGACGGCCGTCACCTGCAGTGCGAGGTGCCGATCAACTTCGTCGACGCGGCCCTCGGCGGCGAGCTCGAGGTGCCTACCCTGGAGGCTCGGGTCAAGCTGAAGATTCCGCCCGAGACCCAGACCGGCAAGCTGTTCCGCCTGCGTGGCAAGGGCGTCAAGCCGGTGCGCGGCGGACCCCCCGGCGACCTGCTGTGCAAGGTCGTGGTCGAGACTCCGGTCAAGCTCAGCGAGGAGCAGAAGGACCTGCTGCGCGCCTTCCAGGACAGCCTGGAGGGCAGCAAGAGCCATCACTCGCCGAAGAAGTCGAGCTTCTTCGACGGCGTGAAGAAGTTCTTCGAGGATATGAAGCCGTAACGCGGCTCGCTTGCCCGAACGATGAAGGCCCCGGACTCCGCAAGGAGACGGGGCCTTCTCGTGTCCGGTCCTGGGCTGCGGCGTGCGGCGCCGATCGCTACAGCCAGCCGGCTCTCCGGAAGCGACGGTACAGCACCCCGCAGGCGCCGCCCATCAGCAGCAGCGCCAGGGGATAGCCCAGGCGCCAGTCGAGCTCCGGCATGTGGGTGAAGTTCATGCCCCAGATGCCGGCGAGGATGGTGGCCACCGCGAAGATGGCGGCCCAGGCCGCCAGCCGCTTGTGCACCTCGCCCTCGTCGATGGCCACCATCGAGAGGTTCACCTGGATCGCGGTGATGGTCATCTCGCGCAGGGTATCCACCGCCGCCTCGATGCGGCTCAGGTGGTCGTAGACGTCGCGGAAGTACTCCCGTGTCTTGCGACACAGGGCCGGCACCCGGCCGCCGAACAGGTGGCTCGCCGCCTCGCCCAGGGGCATGGCGGCGTGCTTGAGTCGCATGGTCTGGCGCTTGAGCTGATAGAGCCGCTCCAGGCTCTGGCGCGCCGTTCCCCTGACGAAGATCTGATCCTCGATGCTCTCCAGCTCGGCCTGCAGGGCCTCGACCACCGGGAAGTAGCGATCGACGATGGTGTCCATCAGGGCGTAGATCACGAAGGCCGGGCCGTGTTTGAGCAGCTTCGGCTCGAGCTCGCAGCGCCGGCGCACCTCGGCGAAACCGCGCCCCGGATGCTGGCGCACCGAGAGCACATAGCCGGGGCCGGCGAATACCGCCACCTGGCCGGTCTCCAGCTGGTCGTCGCGCAGGGTGACCATGTGCATGGTCACGAACAGCGCCTCGCCGTACTCCTCGAGCTTGGGCCGCTGGCCCCCGTTCAGGGCGTCCTCCACGGCCAGCTCGTGCAGACCGAAGACCGCCTGGAACCTTGCCATCTCCGCCTCGTCGGGCTCGTGCAGGGCCACCCACACGAAGCAATCCGGTTGCCCCAGGGTGTCGCCGATCTCGTCAACGGGGATGTCGCGCAGGCGGTGTCCCTTCTCGTAGGCCACGCAGTTGATGATCATTGTCGAACCCTCCCGCTTCATGGTATGCCGTGTGCCACAGCATAGTGCCCGGCTGCCGTTTGTACGGGTCGGTCGGCGGGCGGGGCAACGAGCGAGGCTGCGGGGTCCGGTGACGGGGCGCGGCCGCGTCACGGCGGGGTGGCGTTGGCGGTGGCTGTCGTCATAGGCTGGAGGCTCATGTCCAAGGAACACGGAGTCCCCCCCATGCCGATTTCACGTGCCGATATTCCCGCCGAGGATGCCAAGGGGCTGATCGAGCGGCTGTGCCAGGAGTGGGCCGACGCCCAGCCGATCGATCGGGAAGCGACCCAGGCGCGGGTGCGCTTCGACGAGGGCAGTTGCCTGCTCGAGGCCCGGCCGGAGCGCCTGAGCGTGGCCGTCGAGACGCTGGATGACGAGAGCCTGGATCAGCTGGAGGGCAGGGTGAATGCCGCCCTCGAGGGGCTAACGGGGGTGACCCTGGAGATCGTCTGGGAAAATTGAACGAGCCACGCTCGGCCCGCGCCGCCCACCTCGGCATGCTGCTGTGGGCGGTGCTGGTGGGGCTCTCGTTCCCCGCGGTGGGGGTGATGAGCGAGCTGCCGCCGCTCTCGCTGACCGCACTGCGCTTTCTCATCGCCTGTGCGGGCCTGTGGTGGCTGGCCCGGCGCTCGCCGGATTTCCTGCCCGATGGGCGAACCCTGCCGCTCTACGCCCTGATGGGGCTCTGCCTGGCCGGCTTCTTCGGCGCCATGTTCTGGGCGGCGCACCATGCCACGGCGCTCTCCATGTCCACCCTGTTCGTCACGGTGCCGCTGCTGGCCTTCCTGCTCGGGGCGGGCTTCGGGGTCGAGCGGCTGAGCTGGCGGTTGCCGGCGATCCTGGCGCTCGGCGCGGCGGGCGCGCTGGGGCTGGCCATCGCCGAGTCCCTGGGGCAGGGCGGGCGCCTGCGGTTCGGCATCGGCGAGGCCGTGTTCTTCCTCGGCTGCCTGGCCACGGCGCTCTATCCGGTGCTCAGCAAGTGGGGGATGTCGACCGGGCGCCTGCCGGCCTCGGCCGCGGTGCGCACTTTCTGGAGCCTGGGGCTCGGCGCCATTCTGGTCGGGCTGGCGGGCCTCGCCGTCGAGCCGGTGGCGCGCCTGGCGACCATGACCGGCCGTGACCTGCTGCTGCTGATCTATCTGGGCCTCTTCTCCAGCGCCCTGACCTTCTGGCTGCTGCAGCGCGCCACCGCGGTGCTGACGCCGGGGGCGGTCACCGCTTACAGCTACCTGGTGCCCTTCGTCTCGATGCTGTTGCTGTTCGTCCGCGACCCGGGGCGCATCGACTGGGTCTGGCTGCCGGGCAGCCTGCTGGTCATCACCGCCATCGCGCTGCTGCTGCGGGGCGATCCGCCCCGCACGCGCGGCGCCTCCGGCGGCTGAACGGGGCGGCGTCACCGTCGCGCTAGCCCCACCCGCCGCCCGGCGCGGGCGCCCCTCTGTTATACTGCCGCCCTTATCCGCAGCCATCGCATTCGCAGGAGTCCGCATGACCCGTATCGCCATCGTCGGCGTCGCCGGCCGCATGGGCCGCACCCTGGTCAACGCCGTGCAGCAGGACGCCGAAGCCACCCTGGCCGGCGGGATCGTCGAGCCGGGCAGTTCGCTGGTCGGCGCCGATATCGGCGAGCTGGCCGGCATCGGCAAGCTGGGCGTGACGGCGGCGGACAGCCTCGGCGCCATCGTCGATGATTTCGACGTGCTGATCGACTTCACCGCGCCGCAGGTCACGCTTTCCAACCTGGCCTTCTGCGCCGAGCACGGCAAGCGCATCGTCATCGGCACCACCGGGCTCGATGACGCCGAGCTCGCCGAGCTCGACGGCTACGGCGATCGGGTGCCGATGGTCTTCGCGCCTAACATGAGCGTGGGGGTCAACCTGACGCTCAAGCTTTTGGAGACCGCGGCCAGGGCGCTGGGCGACGAGGGCTACGACATCGAGGTGATCGAGTCCCACCACCGCCACAAGGTCGACGCCCCCTCCGGCACCGCCCTGAAGATGGGCGAGGTGATGGCCGACGCCCTGGAGCGTCCGCTCAAGGAGTACGGCGTGTTCGAGCGGGTCGGCCAGTGCGGCCCGCGCACCGATAAGGAGATCGGCTTCGCCACCGTGCGTGCCGGTGACATCGTCGGCGAGCACACCGTGATGTTCGCCACCGAGGGTGAGCGCATCGAGATCACCCACAAGGCGTCTAGCCGCATGACCTTCGCCAAGGGCGCGGTGCGCGCGGCGCGCTGGGTGGCCGGCCAGGGCAACGGCCGCTACGCGATGCAGGACGTGCTGGGCCTGTAGTACCTGTAGTAACAGTGGCAGGGGGAAGGCCTCGAGGCTGTTCCGGCGACAGGTCTTCGAGGGGGCGCTGTGAATACGTCCCTGTACGCTACCTCCGCCATCCATGGGCTTCGGACCCCCTCTACGACCTGCCCCCGGCGCCTCTCGCCGCATGTGTTGATGCCGGCCTGGGGTTGTGGTCCCTCGGGGGTAGTCGCGGGCTGGCGTTTCCTGTAATATCCCCAAAATTTTGGCCGGGCGCACGGGCGAAAGCCCCTTCACAGCGCTTGTTGCTTCGGCCCAGGCATTCCGAGCGAATGACAACAAGCGGGATGAAACCGGTCTAGCCATCGGGTTCGTCCCGCTTTTTTACGGCCCGGCGAACGGCATTCCTTGACGAGCTGTTAACACTTGGGAGGACCTAGCATTGAACGGATCCGCGATACTGGCCCTGGAAGACGGAAGTGTATTCCACGGCACGGCCATCGGTGCCGATGGACAAACCAGCGGTGAGGTGGTGTTCAATACGGCCATGACCGGCTACCAGGAAATCCTGACCGACCCCTCCTATTCCCGACAGATCGTCACCCTCACCTATCCCCATATCGGCAACACCGGCGTCAACGCCGAGGATGTCGAGTCCGGCAGCATCGCCGCCGCGGGCCTGGTGATCCGTGACCTGCCGCTGCTGGCCAGCAGCTTCCGCTCCGAGCAGTCGCTCTCCGACTACCTCAAGGGCGAGAACGTGCTGGGCATCGCCGATATCGATACCCGCCGCCTGACCCGCATCCTGCGTGACAAGGGCGCCCAGAACGGCGCCATCCTGGCAGGCAGCGAGGCCGAGGGCGAGGACGCCGTCGAGCGCGCCCTGGCGGCGGCCCGCGCCTTCCCCGGCCTCAAGGGCATGGATCTGGCCAAGGTGGTCTCCTGCCAGACCGCCCACGACTGGAACGAGGGCGAGTGGACCCTGGGCCAGGGCTACGCCGACGCGAGCGCCATCGAGCGCCCCTATCACGTGGTCGCCTATGACTTCGGCGCCAAGCGCAACATCCTGCGCATGCTCGCCTCTCGCGGCTGCCGGCTGACCGTGGTGCCGGCCCAGACCCCGGCCGATGAGGTGCTGGCGATGGCCCCGGACGGCATCTTCCTCTCCAACGGCCCCGGCGACCCCGAGCCCTGCGACTACGCCATCAAGGCCATCGAGGCGTTCCTCGAGACCGAGATCCCGCTGTTCGGCATCTGCCTGGGGCACCAGCTGCTGGCGCTGGCCAGCGGCGCCAAGACGGTGAAGATGGGCCATGGCCACCACGGCGCCAACCACCCGGTACAGGACCTCGACACCGGCAAGGTGATGATCACCAGCCAGAACCACGGCTTCGCCGCCGATGAGGCGAGCCTGCCGGCCACCCTACGCGCCACCCATCGCTCGCTGTTCGACGGCACCCTGCAAGGCATCGAGCGCACCGACCGTCCGGCCTTCAGCTTCCAGGGTCACCCCGAGGCGAGCCCGGGCCCGCGCGATGTGGCGCCGCTGTTCGACCGTTTCGTCACCATGATGAAGGAACGCCGCTAGGCGCGAATCGCCCTACATCAGACCGTCATTCATCGATTAGCCGCGGAAACCGTCATGCCCAAGCGTACCGACATCAAGAGCATCCTGATCATTGGTGCTGGCCCCATCGTCATCGGCCAGGCCTGCGAATTCGACTATTCCGGCGCCCAGGCCTGCAAGGCGCTGCGCGAGGAGGGCTACCGGGTCATCCTGGTCAACTCCAATCCGGCCACCATCATGACCGACCCGGCGATGGCCGATGCCACCTACATCGAGCCGATCACCTGGCAAACGGTGGAGAAGATCATCGAGGCCGAGCGCCCGGACGTCATCCTGCCCACCATGGGCGGGCAGACCGCGCTGAACTGCGCTCTGGAGCTCGACAAGCACGGCGTGCTGGCCAAATACGGCGTGGAGATGATCGGCGCCAACGCCGACGCCATCAACAAGGCCGAGGATCGTGACCTCTTCGACAAGGCGATGAAGAACATCGGCCTGGAGTGCCCCAAGGCCAAGGTGGCCCACAGCATGCAGGAGGCCTGGGAGATCCAGGCCGAGCTGGGCTTCCCGACCATCATCCGCCCCTCCTACACCATGGGCGGCTCCGGCGGCGGCGTGGCCTACAACAAGGAGGAGTTCGACGAGATCTGCCAGCGCGGTTTCGAGCTCTCGAATAACCACGAGCTCTTGATCGACGAGTCGCTGCTCGGTTGGAAGGAGTACGAGATGGAGGTCGTGCGCGACAAGCACGACAACTGCATCATCGTCTGCGCCATCGAGAACTTCGATCCCATGGGCGTGCACACCGGCGACTCCATCACCGTGGCCCCGGCCCAGACGCTGACCGACAAGGAATACCAGATCATGCGCGACGCCTCGCTGGCGGTGCTGCGTGAGATCGGCGTCGAGACCGGCGGCTCCAACGTCCAATTCGGCATGGATCCGCAGACCGGGCGCATGGTGGTCATCGAGATGAACCCGCGGGTGTCGCGCTCCTCGGCGCTGGCCTCCAAGGCCACCGGCTTCCCGATCGCCAAGATCGCCGCCAAACTGGCCGTGGGCTACACCCTGGACGAGCTGCAGAACGACATCACCGGCGGCCGCACCCCGGCGTCCTTCGAGCCGGCCATCGACTACGTGGTCACCAAGATCCCGCGCTTCACCTTCGAGAAGTTCCCCCAGGCCAACGATCGCCTGACCACTCAGATGAAGTCGGTGGGCGAGGTGATGGCCATCGGCCGGACCTTCCAGGAGTCGCTGCACAAGGCGCTGCGCGGCATGGAGACCGGCAACGACGGCCTCGATCCCGTGTTTCTCGAGCAGAAGCCCGGCGCGTTCACCGCCGAGGCCATGGCGCACATCAAGGGTGAGCTGCAGGCCGCCGGCGCCGAGCGGATCTTCTTCATCGGCGACGCCATGCGTGCCGGAATGAGCGTCGAGAAGATCTTCGCGCTGACCAACATCGACCGCTGGTTCCTGGTGCAGATCGAGGAGCTGATCCGCCTCGAGGCCGAAGTGGCTCGGCGCCCGCTCTCCGAGTTCACCCCGAGCGAGCTCTACCAGCTCAAGCGCAAGGGCTTCAGTGACGCCCGCCTGGCGCGCCTGCTGGGCGTCGCCGAGAAGGAGTTCCGGCGCACGCGACAGCGGGCCGGCATCCGCCCGGTCTACAAGCGCGTCGACACCTGTGCCGCCGAGTTCGCCTCCGACACCGCCTACATGTACTCCACCTACGAGGAGGAGTGCGAGGCCGAGGTCAGCGACAAGCAGAAGATCATGGTGCTGGGCGGCGGGCCCAACCGCATCGGCCAGGGCATCGAGTTCGACTACTGCTGCGTCCACGCCGCCTTCGCCATGCACGACGACGGCTATGAAACCATCATGGTCAACTGCAACCCGGAGACCGTCTCCACCGACTACGACACTTCGGATCGCCTCTACTTCGAGCCGGTGACCCTGGAGGACGTGCTGGAGATCGCCGACAAGGAGCAGCCGGTCGGCGTGATCGTGCAGTTCGGCGGCCAGACCCCGCTCAAGCTGGCTCGCGAACTCGAGGCCGCCGGCGTGCCGATCATCGGCACCACCCCGGACGCCATCGACCGTGCCGAGGATCGCGAGCGCTTCCAGCAGATGATCGACAAGCTGGGCCTCAAGCAGCCGCCCAACGCCACCGCGCGCAGCTTCGACGAGGCCTTCGCCAAGGCCGAGGCGATCGGCTACCCGCTGGTGGTGCGCCCCAGCTACGTGCTCGGCGGCCGCGCCATGGAGATCGTCTACGACGCCTCCGAGCTCGAGAACTACATGACCCACGCGGTGAAGGTCTCCAACGACTCGCCGGTACTGCTCGACCACTTCCTCAATGCCGCGATCGAGATCGACATCGACGCGGTCAGCGACGGCAGCCAGGTGGTGATCGGCGGCATCATGCAGCACATCGAGCAGGCCGGCGTGCACTCCGGCGACTCCGCCTGTGCGCTGCCGCCCTATTCGCTGCCCGCCGAGGTGCAGGACGCGATGCGCGAGCAGGTCAAGCAGATGGCCGTGGAACTCGGCGTCAAGGGGCTGATGAACGTTCAGCTGGCCTGGCAGGACGGCGAGATCTACGTCATCGAGGTCAACCCGCGGGCCTCGCGCACCGTGCCCTTCGTCTCCAAATGCATCGGTACCTCCCTGGCCCAGATCGCCGCGCGCTGCATGGCCGGCCAGACCCTGGCCGAGCAGGGTTTCGAGCGCGAGATCGTGCCGCACTTCTACAGCGTCAAGGAGGCGGTCTTCCCGTTCAACAAGTTCCCGGGGGTCGATCCGATCCTCTCGCCGGAGATGAAGTCCACCGGCGAGGTGATGGGCTCGGGCGACACCTTCGCCGAGGCCTTCTACAAGGCGCAGCTGGGCGCCGGCGAGGCGATCCCGCGGCTCGAGGGCGAGCGCAAGGCGTTCCTCTCGGTGCGCGACCCGGACAAGGCAGGCATTATCGAGGTGGCCCGTTCTCTGGTAACCTTAGGGTTCACACTTTGCGCGACCCGCGGCACGGCCGAGGCCCTCGAGGGCACCGAGCTGCCGGTGGAGATCGTCAACAAGGTCTATGAAGGCCGTCCCCACATCGTCGATCTGCTCAAGAACGACGAGGTCGCCTATATCGTCAATACCACCGAGGGCCGCCAGGCCATCAATGACTCCTCGGTGATCCGCCGCACCGCACTCGCTCGCAAGGTTCCCTACGCCACGACCCTGGCAGGAGCCAATGCCGTGTGCATGGCGCTCGAGTATGGCAACGCCATCACCGTGCGGCGGCTACAGGAACTGCATGCAGGAGCTACGCAATGAACAAGGTCCCGATGACCGTCGCCGGTGAGCAGCGGCTTCGCAAGGAGCTCGAGGAGCTGAAAGGCGAGGCGCGTCCGCGGGTGATCGCCGCCATCGCCGAGGCTCGTGAGCATGGCGACCTGAAGGAGAACGCCGAGTACCATGCGGCTCGTGAGCAGCAGGGCTTCATCGAGGGGCGCATCCAGGAGATCGAGGGCAAGCTCTCCAACGCCCAGGTGATCGACGTCGCCAAGCTGCCCCAGACCGGCAAGGTGATCTTCGGCGTCACCGTGGGGTTGATCAACCTCGATAACGACGAGGAGGTGACCTACCGCATCGTCGGCGAGGACGAGGCCGACATCAAGGCGCGTCGCATCTCGGTCACCTCGCCCATCGCCCGTGCCCTGATCGGCAAGGAAGAGGGCGAAGTGGTGGTGGTGAAGACGCCCGGCGGCGAGGTCGAGTACGAGATCGCAAGCGTCGAGCACCTGTGACAGCGCCAAGCGCCTAGCCGCAAGCGCCCTGCCGCTCGTTGACGGGCGGCGGGGATAAGGCAGACGCAGGCAAGAAGAAACCCCGCGGACTGGAGTCGGCGGGGTTTCTTTTTTACGGTCTTGCGTCGTGGCCTCTGGCGATCATCGACCGCCGGGCGCCTCAGCGCCGCCCGTGGTGTTCCTCGAAGCGCGTGATGTTGGAGAGCTTCGGGTTGACCTTGGGGTTGTGGCGATAGAGCAGGGCCATCTTGCCGATCTTCTGCACCGGCTCGGCGCCGCTCGCCGTGACCAGCTCGTCGAGCATGGCCGCGCGGTCGTCGCGGTCAGGCAGGGCGAGCTTGACCTTGACCAGCTCATGGTCGCGCAGGGCTCGGTCGAGTTCGGCGAGCACCCCTTCGGAGGCGCCGTTCTCGGAGACCGTGACCACGGGGTCGAGATGGTGGCCGATGCTGCGAAATGCTTTCTTTTGTGCCTGTGACAAGCTCATGGTATCTTGCTTCTTCCCGGTTGGCGCGCAGCGCACATGGTACGGCGAATCGTCCCGCGGCGAAAGCTCGTTACCCGTTGCCTGTTTCTCCATCGACCGGGTCCGCAGGTCAGCACCCCGTCGCACCTCCCTCGGGTCTTCCCGGATTTCGCTCGACTACCTGTCATTCATGGCCATTCACAGGTGATGCCGTGGCACGTCCCCATGCTTCCCGCGCCAAGGGCGCTGCCGGCAAGAAGCCGGCCAGCAAGGCCTCCGCCAGCAAGACCAGCAAGACCAGCAAGGACTGGATGAAGGAGCACTTCGACGATCGCTTCGTGAAGCAGAGCTGGCAGGACGGCTATCGCAGCCGGGCCAGCTACAAGCTGCTGGCGCTGGACGAGAAGGATCGTCTGCTGCGCCCCGGCATGACCGTGATCGACCTGGGCGCCGCCCCGGGCGGGTGGAGCCAGGTGGCCGCCGAGAAGGTCGGGTCGAGCGGCGTGGTGATCGCCTCGGACATCCTCGAGATGGATGCCCTGGCCGATGTCGACATCGTGCAGGGCGATTTCACCGAAGAGCACGTGCTCGAGGCGATCCTCGAAACCCTCGACGATCGTCCGGTAGACCTTGTGATGTCGGACATGGCCCCCAATATGAGTGGGATGGCCGCCATCGACCAGCCCCAGGCGATGTACCTGGTGGAGCTGGCATTGGAGCTGGCGCGCCAGACGCTGTCACCCGGCGGCACCTTCCTGGCCAAGGTCTTCCAGGGCGAGGGGTTCGACGAGTTCTTGAAGGAGCTGCGCGGCAGCTTCAAGCGAGTGGTGACCCGCAAGCCGGAGGCCTCACGGGCCCGCTCGCGTGAAGTTTACCTGCTGGCGGAAGGATTTCGCGGCTGAGGCGTGCCTCGGCCGCAATACGGGGCACTGCCCCGATAGGCAGCGCCTAATGGGCCGATTGTCGGACAGGATGACGGGACTGTGTCACAGTGACGGTAATTCCCGCTCCGGCCTTAGGCTGGCTGAACATGTGCCGCTCATGTAGTGTCGAAGGACCAGGCATTTTCGGCCGACAGATTCTTGCAATGAGGGTAGTCCCTTGAACGACATGGCGAAGAACCTGATTCTGTGGTTGGTCATCGCGGCAGTGCTGCTGACGGTGTTCAACAATTTCAGCGTCGACAGCTCACCGCAGGCGATGAACTATTCCCAGTTCGTCGAGCAGGTGCAGAACCAGCAGGTAAAGAGCGTGACCATCGATGGCTACACCATCGCCGGTGAGCGCACCGATGGCTCGCAGTTCCGGACCATCCGCCCGGCGGCGGAGGATCCCAAGCTGATGGACGATCTGTTGGCCAACGACGTCACCGTGGTCGGCAAGGAGCCCGAGCAGCAGAGCCTGTGGATGCGCCTGCTGATCGCCAGCTTCCCGATCCTTCTCATCCTTGCCATCTTCATGTTCTTCATGCGCCAGATGCAGGGCGGCGGGGCCGGCAAGGGTGGGCCCATGAGCTTCGGCAAGTCCAAGGCCAAGCTGCTCTCCCAGGACCAGATCAAGACCACCTTCTCTGACGTCGCCGGCTGCGACGAGGCCAAGGAGGAGGTCGAGGAGCTGGTCGACTTCCTGCGCGATCCGACCAAGTTCCAGCGCCTGGGCGGTACCATCCCGCGCGGCGTGTTGATGGTCGGCCCGCCCGGTACCGGCAAGACGCTGCTCGCCAAGTCCATCGCCGGCGAGGCCAAGGTACCGTTCTTCTCGATCTCCGGTTCCGACTTCGTCGAGATGTTCGTCGGCGTGGGTGCCTCCCGCGTGCGCGACATGTTCGAGCAGGCCAAGAAGCAGTCGCCCTGCATCATCTTCATCGACGAGATCGATGCGGTGGGTCGCTCGCGTGGCGCCGGCATGGGCGGCGGCAACGACGAGCGCGAGCAGACGCTGAACCAGCTGCTGGTCGAGATGGACGGCTTCGAGGCCAACGAGGGCGTCATCGTCATCGCCGCCACCAACCGTCCCGACGTGCTCGACCCGGCGCTGCTGCGCCCGGGCCGCTTCGACCGTCAGGTGGTGGTGCCGCTGCCGGATATCCGCGGCCGTGAGCACATCCTCAACGTGCACCTGCGCAAGGTGCCGCTGGCCGATGACGTCAAGCCGTCGCTGATCGCCCGCGGCACGCCCGGCTTCTCCGGCGCCGATCTGGCCAACCTGGTCAACGAGTCCGCGCTGTTCGCCGCGCGTCGCAACAAGCGCCTGGTGGGCATGGAGGAGCTCGAGCTCGCCAAGGACAAGATGATGATGGGCGCCGAGCGCAAGTCCATGGTCATGACCGACAAGGAGAAGCTCAACACCGCCTATCACGAGTCGGGCCACGCCATCATCGGCCTGGTGATGCCGGAGCACGACCCGGTCTACAAGGTCACCATCATCCCCCGTGGCCGGGCGCTGGGCGTGACGATGTTCCTCCCCGAGGAGGATCGCTACAGCCTGTCGCGCCAGCAGATCATCAGCCAGATCTGCTCGCTGTTCGGCGGCCGCATCGCCGAGGAGATGACGCTGGGGCCGAACGGCGTCACTACCGGCGCCTCCAATGACATCAAGCGCGCCACCGAGCTTGCGCACAACATGGTCGCCAAGTGGGGCCTCTCCGAGGAGATGGGTCCGATCATGTACGACGAAGACGAGTCCCATCAGTTCCTCGGCGGCCCCGGCCAGGGCGGCAAGCTCAAGTCCGGCGAGACGACCTCCAAGCTCGACAAGGAGGTGCGCAAGATCATCGACGGCTGCTACGAGCAGGCCCAGCAGATCCTCAGCGAGAATCGCGACAAGCTGGACGCCATGGCCGAGGCGCTGATGAAGTACGAGACCATCGACTCTACTCAGCTCAAGGACATCATGGCCGGCCGCGATCCGCGCCCCCCCGAGGGCTGGGATGACCCGAGCGGCGGCGCCCCCGCCGGCGGCGAGCCGCGCGCCGAGACCGGCTCGACGTCGGGCGACGATGCCGAAGATGATGACACGCCTTCGCGTCGACCCTCCGACCCGCTGGGTGGCCCGGCCGGCAGCTGAGCCACTCCGGCAGTACTCTCAGGCGCCCTGCGGGGCGCCTTTGCCGTTCGACCAACAGGAAGACGATGGATACCAGCACAGCGACCCACCTGCAGTGCGGCCGGCACCGCCTCGACCTCTCCTTTCCCCGCGTCATGGGGATCCTCAACGTCACTCCCGACTCCTTCTCCGACGGCGGGCGCCACGCGGTGCCGGACGACGCCCTGCGCCATGCCGAGCAGATGCTGGCCGAAGGCGCCGCGATCATCGACGTGGGCGGCGAGTCCACGCGGCCGGGTGCCGAGCCGGTTTCTGTACAGCAGGAGCTGGACCGCGTGGTGCCGGTGGTCGAGGCGCTGGTGCGCGAGTTTGATGCGCTGGTCTCGGTGGATACCAGTACGCCGGAGGTGATGCAGGCGACCGCGCAGGCCGGGGCCGGCATGATCAACGACGTGCGCAACTTGCGCCGCGAGGGCGCCCTGTCGGCGGCGATCGCCAGCGGCCTGCCGGTGTGCCTGATGCACATGCTCGGCGAGCCCGGCGACATGCAGCAGGAGCCGCACTACGATGCGCCGGTGGAAGAGGCCGTGGCCGACTTCCTGGCACAGCGGGTGGCCGCCTGCGAGGCTGCCGGGCTGCGTCGCGAGCGTCTGCTGCTCGATCCCGGCTTCGGCTTCGCCAAGACGGTGGAGCACAACCTGCGCCTGCTCAAGCAGATGGATCACGTGGCGCGACTCGGACTGCCGCTGCTCGCCGGCATGTCGCGCAAGAGCATGATCGGCAAGGTGCTTGGGCGGCCGGTAGAGGAGCGTCTCTCCGGTGGTCTGGCGCTCTCCGCCATGGCGGTGGAGCGCGGCGCACGCATCCTGCGCGTTCACGACGTGGGGCCCCACGTGGACGCGGTGAACATGACCTGGGCCGTACTCGAGGAAGGCTGCGCGCATGACTAGACGCTATTTCGGCACCGACGGCATCCGCGGAACCGTGGGGGAGCCCCCCATCACCGCCGATTTCATGCTCAAGCTGGGCTGGGCCACCGGTCGCGTGCTGACGCGTGAGACGGGGCGGGCCCGGGTGATGATCGGCAAGGACACGCGAATCTCCGGCTACATGTTCGAGTCGGCGCTGGAGTCCGGGCTCTCCGCCGCCGGCGTCGACGTGATGCTGCTGGGCCCCATGCCGACGCCGGCCATCGCCTATCTGACCCGCACCTTCCGCGCCGACGCCGGCATCGTCATCTCGGCCTCGCACAATCCCTTCCAGGACAACGGCATCAAGTTCTTCTCCGCCGCCGGGACCAAGCTGGCCGACGCGGTCGAGGCTGACATCGAGGCGATGCTCGAGGAACCGCTGACCACAGTGGGACCGTCCCAGCTGGGCAAGGCGATGCGGGTCGACGATGCCCCCGGCCGCTACATCGAGTTCTGCAAGTCGACCATTCCCGACCGGGTCAGCCTGCACGGCCTGAAGATGGTGATCGACTGTGCCCACGGTGCGACCTATCACATCGCCCCCAGCGTGTTTCGCGAGATGGGCGCCGAGGTCAGCCTGATCGGCGCCTCGCCGAACGGCCTCAATATCAACCACGAGGTGGGCTCGACCCATCCCCAGGCCCTGAGCGCGGCGGTCGTGGAGCAGGGCGCCGACCTCGGCGTGGCCTTCGACGGCGATGGCGACCGGGTGCTGCTGGTGGATGCCGACGGTCGCGAGATCGACGGCGACGACATCCTCTACCTGATCGCCTGCGACCGGCATGCCCGGGGCGACCTGGGCGGCGGCGTGGTGGGCACCCTGATGTCCAACTTCGGCCTCGCCACCGCCATGGAGGCGCTCGAGATCCCCTTCGAGCGCGCCAAGGTCGGTGACCGCTATGTCATGGAGCGCCTGGCGGCCAACGGCTGGCAGCTGGGCGGCGAGTCTTCGGGGCACATCGTCTGCGGCCATGTGCAGACCACCGGCGACGGTATCGTCTCGGCGCTCCAGGTGCTGGCGATCATGGTTCGCACGGGCGAATCGCTGGAGCGGCTGCTCGCCGGGCTGGAGAAGGCGCCGCAGGCGCTGGTCAATGTGCGCCTGACGCCGGGCAGCGACGCCAAGGCGCTGCTGGAGCAGTCGGCGCTCAAGCAGGCGGTGAGCGCCCTGGAGGCGAAGCTCGGCGATCAGGGGCGCGTGCTGCTGCGCGCCTCGGGCACCGAGCCGCTGATTCGTGTGATGGTCGAGGGGCGGGCCCACCTGGACGTCGACGGCCTGGCGCGGCGCCTGGCCGATGACGTCGAGGCACTGCTCTGCTGAGCGGCCGGGGCCGCTGGCCCGGTTGTCTTGGCTGGGCCCCTCCTATACCATTTCGCACCACCTTGAAAGAGGAAGCTCCATGCGCATGCCGCTGATCGCCGGGAACTGGAAGATGAACGGCTCCCTGTCTCTGGTCGAGGAATTCGGCCGGGCCTTCGCCAGCGTCTCCCTGCCCGTGAACGTCGAGGTGGCGCTGATGGTGCCCTTCCCCTTCCTGGGGGCCGCGGCTCAGACGCTGGGCGAGACCGCCGTGACGGTGGGGGCCCAGACGCTCAGCGATCGGCCCTCCGGCGCCTTCACCGGCGAGGTCAGCGGCGCCATGCTGCGCGAGTGCGGCGCCCGCCTGGTGCTGGTCGGTCACTCCGAGCGCCGCGCCCTGTTCGGCGAGGACGACGCGGCGGTGCTGGCGCGCGTTCAGGCGGCGCTTCACGAGGGGCTCACCCCGGTGCTCTGCGTCGGCGAGACCCTCGAGGAACGCGAGGCCGAGCGCACCGAGGCGGTGGTGCTGGGCCAGCTCGACGCCGTGTTCGAGGCCCTAGACGCGGCCGAACGGGAGCGCCTGATCGTGGCCTACGAGCCGGTCTGGGCGATCGGCACCGGCCGCACCGCCACGCCCGAGCAGGCGCAGTCGGTGCATGCGGTCCTTCGCGAGCGCCTGGTGCGCCATGACGAGACGCTCGCCGCCGGCATGCGTCTGCTGTACGGCGGCAGCATGAAGGCGGATAATGCCGCCGAGTTACTCGCCCAGCCCGACATCGACGGCGGCCTGGTGGGGGGTGCCTCCCTCAAGGTCGACGATTTCCTAGCCATTTGTCAGTCAGCAGGTTGAATCCATGCAAGTTGCCATTCTCATGACCCACGTGGCGATCGCCATCGCCCTGGTCGTCCTGATCCTGCTGCAGCAGGGCAAGGGCGCCGAAGCCGGTGCCGCCTTCGGTGGCGGTGCCTCCCAGACCGTGTTCGGCTCGCGGGGCAGCGGTAACTTCCTGGCGAAGTTCACCGGCCTGCTGGCCGCGGCCTTCTTCGCCACCTCGCTGACCCTGGCGTACTTCGCCTCTCAGGCCGGCGATGCACCCGAGGCCGGTATTCCCGATGCCGAGCTGATCGAGCAACAGAATGCCGTGCCGACCCTTGACGACGGCAGCAGTGATGTGGATAATGCTGCGCCAGTGCTGGAGGAAAGCGGCGGCTAAGTCGTCATCCAGCCTCCCCGATGCCGAAGTGGTGGAATTGGTAGACACGCTATCTTGAGGGGGTAGTGACCTTACGGTCGTGCGGGTTCAAGTCCCGCCTTCGGCACCAAATCGAAGCAAGCGAACAGTTCGCATCTTCGAAGCAGGATTGGCAGAAAGCGGTGTTGCCACTTGACCATCGGGTCATGTGGGCTTACAATCACCGACCTAGATTGATGCGGGGTGGAGCAGTCTGGTAGCTCGTCGGGCTCATAACCCGAAGGTCATCGGTTCAAATCCGGTCCCCGCTACCATCTTCTTGGCAGGCATGCGCAGCAACAGGAGCGTGCCAGAGTGCCGAAGTGGTATACAGGTTTCTTGTAAAAGCCCCTTCCTGTGAAGGGGCTTTTTGTTAGCAGCATGTCAGCCGGAAACGCCGGCGGCGCTGCTCGGGCAACGCCAATCAGCCACCTGACTCTTCTCTCAACTCCCGGCCAGGTGCCTGATGCAACGGCTGTAGGAGCTTTCTTCCGTGGCAATCAAGGACGCTGCGCTGCATGCGCTGATCGAACCGGTGGTTTCGGCCATGGGGTTCGAACTCTGGGGCATCGATCATCTGTCTCAGGGCAAACATTCCCGCCTGGTGATCTACATCGACCATGAGAACGGGATAAGCGTGGACGACTGCGCCGACGTCAGTCGCCAGGTCAGCGCGGTGTTCGATGTCGAGGACCCGGTGCCGGGCGAGTATCGACTGGAAGTCTCCTCGCCGGGCATGGATCGGCCGCTCTTCACCCTCGAGCAGTTCGCCCAGTACGCTGGCCATGTGGTCACCGTGAAGCTGCGCGCGCCCTTCGACGGCCGGCGCAAGTTCAAGGGGCTGCTGGCCGGGGTCGAGAACGACGAGGTGCTGCTGCAGGTCGACGGCGAGGAGTATTGCTTTCCCATCGAGGGCATCGATCAGGCGCGGGTCGTCCCGCAGTTCACGTGATGAGCTCGGTGTATAAGGACAGGTTCACTGGCGAGGCTAAGGCATGAGTAAAGAAATTCTGGCGGTCGTCGACACGATCTCCAACGAGAAGGGGGTCTCCCGCGCGGTGATCTTCGAGGCCGTCGAGGCGGCCCTGGCCAGTGCATCGCGCAAGCGCTTCGAAGACGAGGAAGCCAGCGTGCGCGTGCACATCGATCGCTATACAGGCGATTACGAGACCTTCCGCCGCTGGGAGGTGGTCGAGGACGACGACTTCGACGGGCCCGATGCCCAGATCAAGCTCACCTTCGCCGAGCGCCGCGACCCGCCCCTGGGGCTGGGTGACGTGGTCGAGGAGCGTATCGAGAACGCCGCCTTCGGCCGCATCGCCGCGCAGACCGCCAAGCAGGTCATCGTGCAGAAGGTCCGCGAGGCCGAGCGCGCCGAAGTGGTGCGTCAGTATGCCGAGCGTGAGGGCGAGCTGGTCGCCGGCATCGTCAAGAAGACCACGCGTGACGGCCTGATCATCGACCTGGGCGAGAACGCCGAGGCGTTCCTGCCGCGCAGCGAGATGATCCCGGGCGAGCGCTACCGCATGAACGAGCGGGTCCGCGCGCTGCTGGTCAAGGTCGATGCCGAGGCCCGCGGCGCCCAGCTGATCCTCTCGCGCACCTGCCCGGAGCTGATCATCGAACTGTTCAGCATCGAGGTGCCGGAGATCGCCGAGCAGCTTATCGAGATCAAGGGCGCGGCGCGCGACCCGGGCTCCCGGGCCAAGATCGCGGTCAAGACCAACGATCGTCGCATCGATCCGGTCGGCGCCTGTGTCGGCATGCGCGGATCGCGCGTGCAGGCCGTCTCCTCGGAGCTGCAGAACGAACGCGTGGACATCGTGCTGTGGGACGACAACCCCGCCCAGCTGGTGATCAACGCCATGGCGCCGGCCGATGTCGCCTCGATCCTCGTCGACGAGGAGTCCCACGCCATGGACGTCGCCGTCGCCGAGGACAACCTGGCCCAGGCCATCGGCCGCAGCGGCCAGAACGTGCGCCTGGCCTCCGAACTCACCGGCTGGCGTCTCAACGTCATGACCGAGGATGAGGCCGAGGCCAAGCGCGACCAGGAAGTGGATAGCCTCGTCGAGCATTTCATTCAGCATCTGAGCATCGACGAGGACGTGGCGCGCCTGCTGGTGGACGAAGGCTTCACCTCCCTGGAGGAGGTCGCCTACGTGCCGGTCGAGGAGATGCTGGAGATCGAGGAGTTCGACGAGGATCTCATCGAAGAGCTGCGCGCTCGCGCCAAGGATGAATTGCTGAACCTCGCCATCGCCTCCGAGGAGGAACTCGACGGCGCCCAGCCGGCCGACGACCTGCTGGAGATGGACGGCATGGAGCGTCACCTGGCCTTCATTCTGGCCAGTCGGGGCATTGTCACCATGGAGGACCTGGCCGAGCAGTCCGTCGATGATCTGACCGACATCGAGGGTATCGACGAGGAGCGCGCCGCGGCACTGATCATGACTGCCCGTGCGCCATGGTTCGAGAACGAACAGTAAACGGGTCACGGGCTGAGGAGGGTCGTAATGTCAGAAATGACCGTTAAGGATTTTGCAGCGAAGGTGGGGCGCGACGTGCCTCGCCTGCTGGAGCAGATGAAAGAAGCAGGGCTTGGCCAGAAGGCCGAGAGTGACGCCGTGTCCGAAGAGGACAAGCGTCAGCTGCTCGACTATCTCACCAAGAGTCACGGCGGCAGCGGCGCCGGGGCAGCGAAGAATCGCATCACCCTGACGCGCAAGACGCGCAGCCGCATCAATACCGGCGAGCGCGGCAAGAGCATCGAGGTGCAGGTTCGCAAGAAGCGCACCTACGTCAAGCGCGCCGAGGAAGAGACCGACAAGAGCGACGCGGATGTCGATGCCGGCCCGCGCCAGCTGGTCGGCGACATGGCCGATTCCCAGCAGGCCCAGGCCGCCAAGGATGCCCGCGAGGCCGAGGAAGCCAAGGTGCGTGCCGCCGAGGAGTCCGCGCGCGAGGCCGCCGCCAAGCTCGAGGCCGAGAAGGCCGAGAAGGCTGCCAGCGAGCCGGCGATCCCGGTGCCGGAGCTGGAGACGCAGCCGTCCTCCGACGAGCCGCCCGCTCCCCCCAAGGAAGGGCGTGCCGAGCCGCGTCGTGCCGCGGTCAAGAAGGCCAGCGGCAAGGCGGGCAAGAAGGGCCGTGACGATCGTGAAGACGACCGTGGTGATCGCGAGGAGCGTCGCCGGGGCGGCAAGAAGGCCAAGCGCGCCGAGCGTCGCGGCGGTCGCCGCGGTGGCGGCAGCCAGGGCGGCGGCAAGCACGGCTTCCAGAAGCCGACTCAGCCGATCGTCCGCGAGGTCTCCATCCCCGAGTCGATCAGCGTCGCCGACCTGGCCGACAAGATGTCGATCAAGGCGAACGAGGTCATCAAGGCCATGTTCACCATGGGCGCGGCGGTGACCATCAACCAGACCATCGATCAGGACACCGCGGCCATCGTGGTCGAGGAGATGGGTCACACGCCCAAGCTGGTCAAGGACGATGCGCTGGAGACCGAGGTCCTCGAGGGCATCTCCTACGAGGGCGAGGAGATCACCCGCTCGCCGGTGGTCACGGTCATGGGTCACGTCGACCACGGCAAGACCTCGCTGCTCGACTACATCCGCAAGGCTAAGGTGGCCACCGGTGAGGCTGGCGGCATCACCCAGCACATCGGCGCCTACCATGTGGAAGACGATCACGGCGGCGTGACCTTCCTGGATACCCCGGGCCACGCGGCGTTCACCGCCATGCGTGCTCGCGGTGCCAAGGCCACCGACGTGGTGGTACTGGTGGTGGCCGCCGATGACGGCGTCATGCCCCAGACCATCGAGGCCATCGAGCACTCGAAGGCCGCCGAGGTTCCGATGGTGGTCGCGGTCAACAAGATCGACAAGCCGGGCGCCGATCTGGACCGGGTCAAGAACGAGCTGTCCCAGCACGGCGTCATCTCCGAGGCCTGGGGCGGCGACACCCAGTTCGTGCACGTCTCCGCGCACACCGGGGAAGGCATCGAGACGCTGCTGGAGTCGATCCAGCTGGTCTCCGAGGTGCTCGAGCTCAAGGCCGTGCCCGAAGCGCCCGGCAAGGGCGTGGTGGTCGAGTCGCGCCTGGACAAGGGACGTGGCCCGGTAGCCACCGTGCTGGTCCAGAACGGCACCCTGAAGAAGGGCGACATCGTGCTCGCCGGCCTGCACTACGGCCGCGTGCGTGCGCTGACCAACGAGCTGGGCAAGCAGGTCGACGAGGCTGGTCCCTCCACCCCGGTGGAGATCCAGGGCCTGGGCGGCACCCCCGAAGCCGGTGACGACTTCATGGTGCTGGCCGACGAGAAGAAGGCCCGCGAGGTCGCCAACTTCCGTCAGGGCAAGTACCGAGAGGTGCGCCTGGCACGCCAGCAGAAGGCCAAGCTGGAGTATATGTTCAGCCAGATGGGCCAGGACGTCGCCGCCAAGCTCAATATCGTGCTCAAGGCCGATGTGCAGGGCTCGCTGGAGGCGATCAAGGGCGCGTTGGAAGAGCTCTCCACGGACGAGGTCGAGGTGGCCGTGGTCTCTTCCGCCGCGGGCGGCATCACCGGCACCGACGCCAACCTGGCGCTCGCCAGTGACGCCATCGTGGTCGGCTTCAACGTGCGTGCCGACGCCGCAGCCCGCGAGATCATCGAGCGTGAAGGCCTGGATCTGCGCTACTACAGCGTGATCTACCAGCTGATCGACGAGGTCAAGCAGGCCATGAGCGGCATGCTGGCACCGGAGTGGAAGGAAGAGATCGTCGGCGTGGCCGAGGTCCGTGACGTCTTCCGCGCACCGAAGATCGGCGCCGTGGCCGGCTGCATGGTCGTCGAGGGCAGCGTGCATCGCAACAAGAAGATCCGCGTGCTGCGCGACAACGTGGTGATCTACGAGGGCGAGCTCGAGTCGCTGCGCCGCTTCAAGGACGACGTCCAGGAAGTGCGCAACGGCATGGAGTGCGGCATCGGCGTGAAGAACTACAACGACGTCCAGGTCGGCGACAAGATCGAGGTCTTCGATCAGGTCAAGGTCGAGCGGACGCTCTAAGGGCCCCAGGAGGCGACCATGCGGGAATTCAAGCGTACCGACCGGGTCGCCGACCAGCTCCAGAAGGAGCTGGCGGTGCTCATCCAGCGCGAGGTCAAGGACCCGCGCCTGGGCATGGTCACCGTCAGCGGCGTCGAGGTCAGTCGTGACCTCGGCTATGCCGATGTCCACGTGACCCTGCTGGGTGAGCAGGAGCCCGAGCGCATCAAGGATAACCTGGCGGTGCTCAAGCGCGCCGCCGGTTTCCTGCGCAGCCAGATCGCCCGGCGCATCAAGCTGCGCCACGTGCCGGAGCTGCGCTTTCATTACGATGAGAGTGTGGTGCGCGGTCAGCGGCTGTCGTCGCTGATCGACGAGGCCGTGGCCAGCGATCGCGACCAGCACGACGAGGCGCCGGAGGACGGTGCCTCGGATCAGGGGTCGACGGACACGGGCGAGCGCGACTGATGGCACGGCGACGTCGCGGATTGCCGGTGAACGGTGTGCTGCTGCTGGACAAACCCGCGGGGGCGTCCAGCAATCACGCCCTGCAGCGGGCGCGGCGCCTGTTCCAGGCCCAGAAGGCTGGCCACACCGGGACGCTCGATCCCATGGCCACCGGCCTGCTGCCGGTCTGCTTCGGCGAGGCGACCAAGTTCTCCGCCCATCTGCTGGAGGCCGACAAGTTCTACCGCACCCGGGTGGAGCTCGGGGTGGTTACCGACAGCGGCGATGCCGAGGGTGCGGTGATCGAGCGTCACGCGGTGCCGCGGCTCACCGAGGCCGATATCGAGGGCGTGCTGGCGCGCTTTCGCGGCGAGATCGATCAGATCCCGCCGATGTATTCGGCCCTCAAGCACCAGGGTCGCAAGCTCTATGAACTCGCCCGCGAGGGCAAGTCGATCGAGCGTGCAGCCCGTCGTGTGACGGTGTATGATGCCCGGCTTCTCGCCTGCGAGGCCGAGGCCTTCGAGCTGGAGGTTCGCGTCAGCAAGGGCACCTACATCCGCACGCTGGCCGAGGACATCGGCCGCGCCCTGGGATGCGGGGCCCATATCAGTGCGCTGCGGCGCCTGGCGACCGGGCCTTTCACGAGCGACGGCATGCAGGACTTCGCCTCGCTCGAGACCCTTGCCGATCAGGCCGAGCGCGAGGCCGTGCTGTTGCCGGTGGACGTGCTGGTCGATCACCTGCCGCGCCTTGACGTCGATACCGAGGCGGCCGGACGCCTGACCCATGGCCAATCGGCCCGGGTCGAGGCCGGCGGACTCGCCGAGGGCGAGACCGCACGACTCTATCGTGGCGAGGCCTTCCTAGGTCTCGGCACGGTGACGGGGCCACAGGAGGTGGCGCCGAAACGGCTGCTGAGCACCGCAGCCGAGTGAAGGGAGAAACGCCCGAGACTGCAAATATGCGTGGTCTCACACATTCAACCCCAAGCATATTGCTTACTGGAGAGACAGATGGCACTGACAGCCGAGCAGAAGTCCACAATCGTCAGCGAGTACGGTCGTGGCGACAACGACACCGGTTCCCCCGAGGTTCAGGTGGCCCTGCTGAGCGCCAACATCGACGGCCTGCAGGATCACTTCAAGACCAACAAGCAGGATCACCACTCTCGTCGTGGCCTGATCCGCATGGTCAACCAGCGCCGCAAGCTGCTGGACTACCTGAAGCGCAAGGATTTCGAGCGCTATCAGTCGCTGATCCAGCGTCTGGGCCTGCGCCGCTAAGCGTCGCACCCCGCGCGGTAGAGAAACGGGCAGCCTTCGGGCTGCCCGTTTTGTTTATTGGGCCATTTAGCGGGCCTTGGCCCGGAGCTGATCCGGCGATAGGCCCCGGAGCGCCGGACCGTCAGGGAGGCGCTGTGACCCCCTCCCTGGGCGCTACCTCGGCCCTGCTTCGCTCTCGCGTCCTGCTCCGCTTGCAGGTCCGGTGCTGGCCATCCTTGGCAAGCCCGTTCGGAGCAGTGCTCCTCACCCCTGGTCCTCGGACCTCCCTTTCGGCCTATCCCCGGCGCTCCTCGTCACTTGGCGCCATGGGAAATGTCGCTGCCTGGTGGTTCCGGCGGGCGTCACGCCCTAAAATGGTCGACGAGTCAAAACGACCCAAACACAGAAAAGTAACGTTGAAGGAAGTCGCCGTGAATCCGGTCAAGAAGACATTTCAGTACGGTCGCAGCACCGTCACCCTGGAAACCGGGCGCATCGCCCGCCAGGCCACCGGTGCCGTGATGGTCACCATGGACGACACCGTGGTGCTGTGCACCGTGGTGGCCAAGAAGGAGGCCAACCCGGCCCAGCCCTTCTTCCCGCTCTCCGTCCACTATCAGGAGAAGACCTACGCCGTCGGCAAGATTCCCGGTGGCTTCTTCAAGCGCGAGGGGCGTCCCACCGAGAAGGAGACCCTCACCTCGCGGCTGATCGACCGCCCGATCCGCCCGCTCTTCCCCAAGGGCTTCATGAACGAGGTGCAGGTGGTCTGCTCGGTGCTCTCCACCGACCGCAACCATGATCCGGACATCGCGGCGATGCTCGGCACCTCCGCGGCGCTGGCGATCTCCGGCGTGCCCTTCAATGGCCCGATCGGTGCCGCACGGGTGGGCTTCACCGAGGACAACGGTTACTTCCTCAACCCGACCGTGGAAGAGCTGGGCGACTCCGAGCTCAACATGGTGGTCGCCGGTACCGAGAAGGCGGTGCTGATGGTCGAGTCCGAGGCCAAGGAGTTGCTCGAGGACGAGATGCTGGGCGCCGTGCTCTACGCGCACCAGGAGATGCAGGTGGCGATCACCGCTATCAACGAGCTGACCGCCGAGGCCGGCAAGGCGAAGTGGGGCTGGCAGGCGCCCGCCGAGAACGTCGCCCTCAAGGGTGCGATGGCCGAGGCCTTCGAGGCAAAGGTCGGCGAGGCCTACCGCGTCACCGACAAGATGGCTCGCCAGGACGCCCTGTCCGCCCTCAAGGATCAGGCGGTCGAGCAGTTTGCCGGTGAGGAAGACGGCCAATTCGCCGCCGACGAGGTGAAGGGCGCCTTCGCCGGCCTCGAGAAGCGCGTGGTGCGCTCGCGCGTGGTCAAGGGCGAGCCGCGTATCGATGGCCGCGATCACAAGACCGTGCGTCCGCTCTCCATCGAGGTCGGTGGCCTGCCCAAGACCCACGGCTCAGCGATCTTCACCCGCGGCGAGACCCAGGCCATCGTGGTGGCGACCCTCGGCACCCTGCGCGACTCCCAGCTGATCGAGTCGCTGGAAGGCGAGCGCAAGGACCGCTTCCTGCTGCACTACAACTTCCCTCCCTACAGCGTGGGTGAGGCGGGCTTCATGGGCGGACCCAAGCGTCGCGAGATCGGCCACGGCCGTCTGGCGCGTCGCGGCGTCCAGGCCATGCTGCCCAACGAGGCTGACTTCCCCTACACCATCCGCGTGGTCTCCGAGATCACCGAGTCCAACGGCTCGAGCTCCATGGCCTCCGTGTGCGGCTCGTCGCTCGCGCTGATGGATGCCGGCGTGCCGATGAAGGCGCCGGTGGCCGGCATCGCCATGGGCCTGGTCAAGGATGACGACGGCTTCGCCGTGCTCACCGACATCCTTGGCGACGAGGATCACCTGGGCGACATGGACTTCAAGGTGGCCGGTTCCTCCGAGGGCGTCACCGCCCTGCAGATGGACATCAAGATCGAGGGCATCAACGAAGAGATCATGGAGCAGGCGCTGCAGCAGGCCCACGAGGCTCGCCAGCAGATCCTCGAGCAGATGAACACCGTGATCGCCCAGAGCCGCACCGAGGTCTCCGAGAACGCGCCCTCCATGGCGACCCTCAAGATCGATCCGGAGAAGATCCGCGACGTCATCGGCAAGGGCGGCGCCACCATCCGCAAGATCTGCGAGGATACCGGCGCCTCCATCGACCTGGACGACGACGGCACCGTGCGCATCTACGCCGAGGACAAGACGGCGGCCAAGGCGGCCATCGACACCGTGCTGGCGATCACCGCCGAGCCCGAGATCGGCAAGCTCTACCGCGGCAAGGTGGTGCGCATCGCCGACTTCGGCGCCTTCGTCAACATCATGCCGGGCACCGACGGCCTGGTGCACATCTCTCAGATCGTGCCGGAGCGGGTCAACGACGTGCGCGACTTCCTTAACGAGGGCGACGAGCCCATCGTCAAGGTGCTCGACATCGACAACCGCAACCGGGTGAAGCTCACCATCAAGGAGATCACCCCGGAAGAGAAGGCCGCCTTCGAGGCCGAAGCGGCCGCCGAGCCTGAGCAGTAAGCGACCGCTTTCGGCGAGCAGTACGCCGACGCGGTAACGAAAACCGCCCCCGCAGCCTGGCTGCGGGGGCGGTTCACGTTTGGGGTGGCGCGGCTTTCCCGGGGACAGGTCCCGGGGTGCCGGACCGTCGCGGAGGCGCTGTGAACCCTTCCCTGGGCGCTACCGATGCCATCCATGGCATCGGACCTCCGCGTCGACCCGTCCCCGGGGCCGCTCGTGATGTGCTGCGTGCTTACCGTTCGATCGCCAGGGCGACGCCCTGACCACCGCCGATGCACAGGGTCGCCAGGCCCTTCTTGGCATCCCGGGCGATCATCTCATGCACCAGGGTCACCAGGATGCGGCAGCCGGAGGCGCCGATGGGGTGGCCGATGGCAATGGCGCCGCCGTTGACGTTGACCTTGTCGGTATCCCAGCCGAGTTCCTTGTTGACCGAGAGCGCCTGGGCGGCGAAGGCCTCGTTGGCCTCGACCAGGTCCAGGTCATCGATGCTCCAGCCGGCCTTCTCCAGGCAGCGACGGGTCGCCGGGGCCGGGCCGATGCCCATGATGGACGGATCGACGCCGGCGTTGGAGTAGGCCTTGATGCGCGCCAGCGGCTCGAGGCCCAGCGCCTTGGCCTTCTCGGCGGAGCAGAGCATGACCACGGCGGCGCCATCGTTAAGGGACGAGGCGTTGCCGGCGGTGACGCTGCCGTCCTTCTTGAAGGCCGGGCGCATGCCGGAAAGCTTCTCGGCGGTCACGTCGCGCGGGCCCTCGTCGGTGTCGAAGACCACCGGGTCGCCCTTGCGCTGGGGGATCTCGACCGGGACGATCTGGCCCTTGAACTTGCCCTCGCGGATGGCCGCGGCGGCCTTCTGCTGGGAAGCGGCGGCGAACTCGTCCATCGCCTCGCGGGTGATGCCGTACTTCTCGGCCAGGTTCTCGGCCGTGATGCCCATGTGGTAGTTGTTGAAGGCGTCCCACAGGCCGTCGTGGACCATGCTGTCGATGGCCTTCCAGTCGCCCATGCGCTGGCCGGTACGTGAATTGGGCAGCACGTGCGGCGAGGCGGACATGTTCTCCTGGCCGCCGGCGATGATCAGCTCGGCATCGCCGCAGCGGATCGCCTGGGTCGCCAGGTGCAGGGCCTTGAGGCCGGAGCCGCAGACCTTGTTGATGGTCATGGCGGGCACCGCGTCCGGCAGGCCGGCCTTGATGCTCGCCTGGCGGGCGGGGTTCTGGCCGACGCCGGCGGTCAGCACCTGACCGAGCAGGACCTCATCCACCTGCTCGCCGGCGACGCCGGTGGAGGCCAGGATGTCCTTGATGACATGCGCGCCCAGGTCGCTGGCGGAAATGCCGGCCAGGGAGCCGCCGAAGGTGCCGACGGCGGTACGGCGTGCGGCAACGATCACCACGTCTTGCATGCGGGATACTCCTGAAAATAGGTAGCGGACTGGCGGCCGTGTCTGGGGGACACCCTGCACGAGATGACGTCTCAGACAGAGCCGTGTCCTTCAGCATAGGGGAGTCTTGTGCGTCGCGGCAATGCTTCCATGGCCGTAGGGGGCGTCGCGGCGCGTGCGTCGCGAGGAGATCGGCATGGTGAGAGCGTTACGCAGACGGCGGCACGGGAAGAACGGTACGGGAAGAGCTCGGCGTGGAGGGCCTGGGGGAAAGCTCGGGCGGAAGGCACGGGGAGGAAGCGGGGCACCCCGGGGATGGGGTGCCCGCGGGGCGTCAGGCCATCTGCACGGGAATGGCGTTGCTGGTATGGCTGACGACGTTGCCTTCCTTGAGATAGACCAGCGCCGGCTGGTGGGCGTCGAGCTCCGCCTCGCTGTAGTGGGCGTAGCTGCAGATGATCACGCGCTGCCCTTCGCTGGCGAGGTGGGCGGCCGCGCCGTTCACCGAGATGATCCGCGAGCCTTCCTCGGCGCGAATGGCGTAGGTGGTGAAGCGCTGGCCGTTCTCGACGTTGTAGATCTGGATCTGCTCGTTCTCGCGGATGCCGGACATGTCCAGCAGCTCACCGTCGATGGCGCAGGAGCCTTCGTAGTTGAGCACGGCGTGGGTGACGCGGGCCATGTGCAGCTTGGCCTTGAGCATGATGGTCTGCATGGGACAAGGGTTCCTCTGGTCGCGATGCCGCGCGGTCAGCGCGGCAGGGTCAGGCTCAGGTTATCGATCAGTCGGGTCGGGCCCAGGCGGGCCGCGGCGAGCAGCACGGCCTCGCGCGTCGTCGCCTCGAGCGGGCCCAGGTCGGCGGCGCGCAGCTCCAGGTAGTCCGGCGCGAAGCCGGCGTCCTTCAGCCTGGCGAGGCCGTCGTTCAGGGTGTCGTGGGGGGCGGCGCCGTTCTCCAGCGCCTCGCGCAGTGCGCCCAGGGTCGCATAGAGGGTCGGGGCGACGCTGCGCTGTGCTCCATCCAGGTAGCCGTTGCGCGAGGAGAGCGCCAGGCCGTCCTCGGCGCGCACGATCGGCACGCCAATGATCTCCACCGGCAGGTGCAGATCGGCCACCAGGCGGCGGATCACCGCCAGCTGCTGGTAGTCCTTCTCGCCGAAGCAGGCCACGTCGGGCTGCACCAGATGGAAGAGCATGGTGACCACGGTGGCGACCCCGTCGAAGTGGCCGGGACGGTCACCGCCACACAGGCCCTCGCTGACCTCGGGGACGCAGACCCGGGTCTGGGCGTTGAGCCCGCGCGGGTAGAGCGTACTGGTCTCGGGGGCGAAAAGCAGGTCGCAGCCGGCCGCCGCGAGCTTCGCCTGGTCCTCGGCGAGGGTGCGCGGGTAGGCGTCGAGATCCTCGCCGGGGCCGAACTGCAGCGGATTGACGAAGATCGTCGCCACCACCAGGTCGCCCCGGCGGCGGGCTTCCTCCACCAGCGCCAGGTGGCCCTCGTGGAGGTTGCCCATGGTCGGCACCAGGGCGATGCGCTGGCCGCCTCGACGGGCCTCGTCGAGGGTCTCGCGCAGGGGGGCAATCTCATGCAGGGTGCGCATCGTCTAGAGCTCCCGGAATAAAGACTTAGAAGCAGTGCGCTTCGGCGGGGAAGCGGCGGGCCTTGACGTCCTCGTGGTAGTGCCGGAAGGCGCCCTGGATGTCGTCGGCATCCACCATGAAGTTCTTGACGAAGCGCGGCGTGCGGCCGTGGGTCACGCCCAGCACATCGTGCATCACCAGTATCTGGCCGTCGGTATCGGGGCCGGCGCCGATGCCGATCACCGGCACCTCCAGCGCCTCGCTCACCGCCCGACCCAGGCTCGCCGGGACGCACTCCAGCAGGATCACCGAGGCGCCGGCCTCGACCAGCGTGCGGGCATCCTCGAGGATCCGCGTCGCCTGCTCGGCCTCGCGGCCCTGCACCTTGTAGCCGCCCAGCTGATAGACCGACTGGGGGGTCAGGCCGAGGTGGGCGCAGACCGGCACGCCGCGGCGCGTCAGCTCGCGAATGCCCTCGGCCATCCAGGCCTCGCCCTCGACCTTGACCAGCTCGGCGCCGGCCCGCATCAGGGCGCCGGCATCCTGGAGCAGGCGCTCGGTGCTGGAGTTGCTCATGAAGGGCAGGTCGACCATCAGCAGGCTCTTGCCCTTGCCGCGCGCCACGCAGCGGGTGTGGTAGCAGACCTCGTCGAGGGTCACCGGCAGGGTGCTGGCATGCCCCTGCAGGACCATGCCCAGCGAATCGCCCACCAGCAGCACCTCGATGCCGGCCTCGCCGGCCGCCCGCGCGAAGGAGGCGTCGTAGGCGGTCAGGCAGCTGAAGGGCTCACCGGCGCGCTTGAGGGCCGACAGCGTGCTCAGGGTGACGGTTTTCATGGCGTGTTCTCATCGTCTGGTCGGGGGAGGCCTCTGGCGGGCCGTCCTCGGTGTAACCCGCGATTGTTACCCGAATCATGCCGGGGTGTCGATAGGTAACAGTGTGGGGGCAATCATCCGCCGGTCGGTAACACCGGCGCCAGGTCCTGGGATTCGAGCTCGGCCGCGAGGCGGGCCAGCGGCTTGCCATCGAGCGCGAGGCTCGGGGCCAGTTCGGCCAGCGGCACCAGCACGAAGGCGCGCCGGGCCATCTCCGGGTGGGGCAGGGTGAGGCGCGGCAGCGTCAGCCGGCGGTCATCGTATAGCAGCAGGTCCAGGTCCAGGGTGCGGGGTCCCCAGCGGCGCCCGCGCACCCGGCCATGGCGCTGTTCGAGGGCCTGCAGCTGATCGAGCAGGGCGAGCGGCGAGAGCCGCGTCACCAGATGCGCCACGGCGTTGACGTAGTCGGGCTGGTCGGCAGGCCCTACCGGACGGCTGGCGTAGAGCCTCGAGGCGGCGACGCGGCGCGTCAGCGGCAGACTTTCGAGCTCCTCGAGGGCGCGCGCGACATGCTCGCGCGGGCCATCGAGGTTGCTGCCCAGGCCGATCCAGGCGTGATGCCCGGCATTAGGCTCGCCACTCATGTCATGCGTCGCTCGCGGGGCCCCGCGGCTTGCGGCGGCGCCGGCGGCGCTTGCGCGGCGCTCCGCTGCCGGCCGGGTCGGCGCCGACCTTGCTCAGCAGGCGGCGCTGTTCGTGCTCGTCGGCATGCTGGAAGGCGGTCCACCAGTCGCCGAGGCCCGGGTCGAGCTCGCCGGCCTCCTCGCGCAGCAGCAGGAAGTCGTAGGCGGCCCGGAAGCGCGGATGCTCGCGCGTCTGGAAGACGCGCTTGCCGCGGCGCAGCGGCAGCCGCTGCTGCAGATCCCAGATGTCGCGCATCGGCAGGCTGAAGCGCTTGGGAATCGAGATGTGCTGGAGCTGGCGCGACACCACCTGCTGGGAGGCCGTCTGGAGCGCGGGGATCGCCGGCATGCCCTCGGCCTCGAGGATCGCCTGACGCTGCTGGACGGGCGCCCAGAGCAGGGCGGCGAACAGGAAGGCCGGCGTTACCGGGCGCTCCTCGCGGATGCGGCGATCGGTGCTCTCCAGCGCGCGCTCGACCAGGCGCTCGGCCCAGGGCTGCTCCTCCATGGCCTCGTCGGCCTCGGGGAAGAGCATGGCGAACAGGCCGTAGCGGCGCAGCAGCTGGAAGGTCACCACCCCGTGGCCGGCCATGAACAGCTTGAGGATCTCGTCGAACAGCCGGGCCGGCGGAATCTGCAGCAGCAGCGGCGCGGCCTCGGCGATGGGCGCTTCGGTGGCCGGATCGAGGTGGAAGTCGAGCTTGGCGGCGAAGCGCACCGCGCGCAGCATCCTCACCGGGTCCTCGCGATAGCGCGTCGCCGGGTCGCCGATCAGCCGCAGGGTGCGGGCCTCGATGTCCTTGACGCCATCGGCGAAGTCGTGGATCGAGAAGTCGGCGATGTTGTAGTAGAGGGCGTTGACCGTGAAGTCGCGGCGCAGGGCGTCCTCCTCGAGGTTGCCCCAGACGTTGTCGCGCAGCAGCAGGCCATCATCCGATTGCTGGGAGATATGATCGGCGTGGTCGTCGTTGGGCTTGCCGCGGAAGGTGGTGACCTCGATCACCTCGCGGCCGAAGCGGACGTGCACGATGCGAAAGCGCCGGCCGATGATCCGCGAGTTGCGAAACAGCTCACGGATCTGTTCCGGCGTCGCATCGGTGGCGACGTCGAAATCCTTGGGCATGTGGCCGAGCAGCGAGTCACGGATGCACCCGCCGACCAGGAAGGCCTGGAAACCGGCATTGTGCAGGCGGTAGAGCACCTTGATGGCGGCGTCACTGAAGTGCTGACGCGAGACCGGGTGTTCCTGACGGGGAATGATGCGAGGACCGGTGCTGCCGGCCGGCGCATCCTGAGGGCCGAACAGCGACTTGAAGTGCTGGCCCGGGCTCTGCAGAAAGCGGGTAAAACCTTTGATCATGCGGCGATATCGACTCGCGGGACGCGGAAAAGCGTTGAGTGTAGCCGACCACTGACACCTTGCAAAGCGCGGCGCGGCGATGACCTGATGATGAGGGGCGTCCAGGCGTTGCCGGACAGGGGGTGGCAGGCATGGGTCAGACATAGAAAGGGGAGGCCGGTGGCCTCCCCTGAAAAGCAGGATGCTGCGTCCGTGCAGCTGATTTTTCTTCGTGATGGCGCATCGCCCTGAATACGCACCACAGTCACCAAGGAGTGTTCAGGCAAGCGGTGTTGTTATGGTTGTTGATGCTCCTGACGGCGACCGTCTCGTATTCAAAACAATAGTCCAACCACGACGGCATGGAAGTATGCCTCCTCCCGGATTGTTGGCATTGTTGCCGGGAGTGCACCTCGCTGGCCGTTGTCATTGTTGTTGGCCGTACTTGGGTGCGTCGCGTCCTGATGGCTCCGGTGCTTCGAGCAGCTTGTTATTGTTGAGTCTCGAAGGCCTCGCGCTGTGCCGCTGCTGTTCTTGTTGTCGGCCAGCGCCGAAGTCGTAGGGGCCCGAGTGTCTTGTTGTTGTTGTCGGGACGGGCCCTGTCACGCCTGGCTGCCTTGTTGTTGTTGTTGTTGTTGGCACCGGGTGACGTCCGGATTTGTTTTTCTTGACCTAGTAGTAGCAGGTGGCGTGCCACTGTCTAGAAAATCTTTATAAAACATGGAGATGTGGGTGGAGCGCGAGAGCCATGTTGCGACGCGGCGGCCGAGTGTTACCCATCTGGGCCCGCCTTGGGGCAGTGGCTGTGTGGGAAGGTAACAAATGGTGCAGAACGTGGTCGGGAAGGGGGAAAAACGGCGCCCGCGGCGTCGGCCGCGGGCGCTTACACTATGGTCGTATAGTCAGGGGTCGTATGGTCGGGCGGGTATGGCGAGGCGGCGTCATCCCGTGTTGCGACGCGGGCTCTTCTTGCGCGGGATGCCCAGGCGCTGGCGTCGCTCCCACAGGCACTTGCGGCTGATGCCGAGTTTCTGGGCGAGCTCGGTCTCGCTCATCTGGTCCTGGTGCTCCAGCACGAAGTGCTGGAAATAGTCCTCCAGGGAGAGGTCGTCCTCTTCACCGGGCTCCGGCTCCGCGGAGGCGGACGGGGCCGGCACCTCGCCTGCCGGCTCCACCGGGAGTCGGGGCGCGGTGGCCAGTCCCAGGTCGTCGGGATGGATCAGGTGGCCCTCGGCGAGGATGACGCCGCGCTCCAGGGCGTTCTCCAGCTCGCGCACGTTGCCGGGCCAGGGGTAGTCGCGGATGGTGCGGCGGGCGGCCCGTGAGAGCCGCAGGCCCTCGCGTTCGTGGCGGCGACAGGCCTTCTCCAGGAGGACGTCGGCGATCTGCAGGATGTCATCCTCGCGCTCGCGCAGGGAGGGCAGGTCGATCTGCATCACGTTGAGGCGATAGTACAGATCGAGGCGAAACTCGCCGGTCTTCGACAGGCTCTGCAAGTCGCGGTGGGTGGCGGCGATCAGGCGCACGTTTACGTGGCGGGTCTCCACCGAGCCGATCTTGCGGATCTCGCCCTCCTGCAGCACGCGCAGCAGGCGCGCCTGGGCATCGAGGGGCAGTTCGCCGATCTCGTCGAGGAACAGGGTGCCGCTGTCGGCGGCCTCGACGAGCCCGGTACGCGCGGCGCTGGCGCCGGTGAAGGCGCCCTTCTCGTGGCCGAACAGCTCGGACTCGATCAGCGTCTCGGGAATGGCCGCACAGTTGACGCAGATCAGCGGTGCGCCGGCGCGCCGGCTCTGCTGGTGCAGGGCACGGGCCACCAGCTCCTTGCCGGTGCCCGATTCGCCCTGCACCAGCACCGTGACATCGGCGGGCGCGGCCTTGCGGATGCGGGTGTAGACCACCTGCATGGCGGGACAGTTGCCGATCATGGTCTGGCGCTGGCCGTCGGGCTCGGTGATGTCGGGCGGCTCGCCCTGCTGGGTGGCCTGCTGGTGCAGGACCCGGGCCACGGTCTCGAGCAGCTCGTCGTGATCGAAGGGCTTGGCGACGTAGTCCACGGCGCCCTGCTTCAAGGCCTCCACCGCCGAGCGCATGCTCGCGTAGCTGGTCATGATCAGCACCGGCACGGGAGCGGCGCGGGCGATCAGCTCGGTGCCGGGCTCGCCGGGCAGGCGCAAGTCACTGATCACCAGGTCGAAGCCCTGGGGCTCGAGGGCCACGGCCTCGGCCACCGACCCCGCCTCGCTGACCCGGTGGTCGTGCCGTTCCAGCAGCCGCCTCAGGGCGCTGCGGATGATGGCTTCGTCTTCAACGATCAGGATCCGGCTCATCGGTGGGGTCACCATGCTCTGTGTTGAGGGGCAGCCACAGGTTGATGCGGGTGCCCTGGGCCTGCCCGGGGGGCGGGGAGTCGATATCGATCTGGCCGCCGTGCTCGGCGATGATGCTGTAGACCAGCGGCAGGCCGAGCCCGGTGCCCTCGCCGGGCGGCTTGGTGGTGGTGAAGGGCTCGAACAGGTGGTCGCGCACGTGCTCGGCGATGCCGTGGCCCTGGTCGGTGACGGTGACGTGCAGCCACTCGCCCTGGCGGCCGGCGTCAACGATCACCTCGCCGCCGGGGACGCTGGCATCCCGGGCGTTGCCGATCAGGTTGACCAGCACCTGCAGCAGCCGCTGGGCATCGCCCTCGACCTCGAGGCCCTCGGGGCAGCGATTACGGTAGTGGATATCCTCCCCCGAGCGGGCGAGGTGGATCAAGTGCAGGGCCTCATCGGTCACCTCGGCCAGCGAGACCGCGGCGAAGGTCCGGCCCGCCACGTGGCGACCGCCGTGGGCGAAGCCGACCAGCGACTCGACGATGCGCGAGATGCGGTCGGTGAGCTGCTGGATCTGGGTCGCGGTCTCCAGCACCTCCGGGTCGTCGGTGTCGTAGCGCAGGTTCTGCGCCAGCGAGGAGATGCCGGTGACGGGGTTGCCGATCTCGTGGGCCACCCCGGCCGCCAGCTGGCCGATCGAGGCGAGCCGCGCGGCGTGCACCAGTTCGTCCTCCAGCCACTTCATCTCGCTGTGATCCTCGACCAGCACCACGGTGCCGCCGCGGATGTCCTCGTCGGCGGTGAGCTCGGCCTTGTGCAGGCTCAGGTGGCGAAGCCTGCCCTCCAGCGTCACCGGCTGCTTGTAGAGGTGATCGTGATGCTCGAGGAACATGCGCCCCAGCAGGTCGTTCCAGGGGGCCGGCAGGCTGTCCCGGCGGGAGCCGACTACGCTGGCGCCGTCGATGCCGGTCAGCTCGGCGAGGGCGTCGTTCCACATCAGCAGCTCGTCATCGACGCCGAAGGCGCACAGGCCCACCGGCAGCCGGGTGAGGATGCGGCGATGGTAGCGGCGCAGGCCGTCGAGTTCGCGGGCCAGGCCGGTCAGCCGGGTGCGGTAGGCCTCCAGGCGGCTCTCGACGAAGTGGATGTCATCGGTGGGCTCCTGGCCGCCGCGGCGATAGGGCAGGTGGCGGTCGACCATGTCCTGGGCCACCGACGGGCCCATCAGCCCGGAGAGGTTGGCCTGGATGCGATCGCGCAGGCGGCGCAGCGCATAGGGGCGCCCATCCAGCGGCGACAGGCCCAGGTCGGTCAGCGCCCGGTCGACCTCGCGGCCGGCGACCTCCTCGCCGAGGGCGCGGGCCAGGTGATACTTGAACTCCTCGCCGTTGCCGGCGACCAGCGGCAGACGCTTGGGGCGGATCACCGCATCCACCGAGCAGGCCTCGGCCGCGGCGCGCTCGCCATCGGAGGTGGGCGTGAGCAGCGAGACCAGGATGAAGGTGAGGATGTTGGCCGCCAGCGATACGATCGTCACCACGTACCAGTCCGGCTGGCCGGCCAGGGCCTCGAGGCCGGGCGGCAGCAGCACCTGGGCCGGGAAGTCGGTCAGCAGCGGCACCCAGCTGCCGGCGAGCCACACCAGCACGCCGGCCGTCAGCCCGCTGACCATGCCCTTGCGGTTGGCGCCGGGCCAGTAGAGCAGCGCCAGCATGCCCGGCAGGCACTGGGCCATGCCGATGAAGGCGACAAGCCCCAGGGTGGTGAGGTCGTGGTTCACCCCCACCAGGCGATAGAAGAGCCAGCCGGCGAAGATCACCGCGCCGATCAGCGCGCGACGCAGCCAGCGCAGCCAGTGGTAGAGGTCCGGCTGGTCCACCGGGGGGTGGGCGACCAGCACCAGGTGGTTGAGGATCATCCCCGACAGCGCCAGCGAGATGATGATCATGGTGCCGCTGGTGGCCGCGAGGCCGGCGATGAAGACCACGCCCTGCAGCCACAGCGACTCCGAGAGCCCATAGGCCAGGTAGGCGCTGCCCAGCCCCGCGGCATCGGTGCCCAGGCGCTGGGCGGCCCACAGGATCAGCGGCACCGGCAGCGCCATCAGCAGCAGGAACAGCGGCAGCGCCCAGGCGGCCTGCAGCAGGGTGCGCCGCGAGAGCGTCTCGGCGAAGGTGATGTGGAACATGTGCGGCATCAGGAAGGCCGCGGCGAAGAACAGCAGCAGCAGGGTGCGCCACTGGGCAGGGTCCAGGTGCTCCACCCGCGCCTGGGCCAGGCGGCCCGGGCCGTCGAGCCAGGCCTGCAGGTCCCCGGGACCGTTGAAGACCACGAACAGCGCGAAGCCGCCCAGCGCCAGCATGGCGACCAGCTTGACCAGCGATTCCAGGGCGATGGCCGCCAGCAGGGTGTCGTGGCGGGCGTGGAGCCGAGTGTGGCGGGCGCCGAAGAGGATCGCGAACAGCGCGATCAGCGCACAGAACGCAAGCGCCAGCAGCGACGGCGAGGCGGTGCCGGTCAGCAGATGGATGGAGTCGCCCAGGGTCTGCACCTGGAGGGCCAGCAGCGGCAGCACGGCGAGCAGGCTGACCAGGGTGATCAGGGTGCCGACCCAGCGCGAGCGGAAGCGGAAGGCGAAGAGGTCGGCCAGCGAGGCGAGCTGGTAGGTGCGGGTCATGCGCTGGATCGGTACCAGCAGCACCGGGGCGAGCAGGAAGGCGCCGGCCACCCCCAGGTAGTAGGCCAGGTAGCCGTAGCCGGCGCGGCCGGCCAGCTCGAGGCTGCCGTAGATCGCCCAGGCGCTGGCGTAGGTGCCGAGCGCCAGGGTGTAGACCACCGGGTGGCGGGCGATACGCGTGGGGATCCAGCCGCGCTCCACCGCCAGGGCGCAGAGGAACAGCAGCAGCAGGTAGCCGCTGCCCAGTGCCAGGATGGCGCCGAGACTAGCGTTCATCGAGCTTTCTCTTCTGTTCCAGCCACAGGGTCAGGGCGATCAGCACGCTCCAGACCACGAAGGGGCGATACCAGGCGATATCGGGACTCGCCCAGCCGCTCATCAGCAGCGGCGAGAGCAGATACCCGCCGAAGACCAGGAAGAGCATGATGCGATAGACGTACACGTCGGGCTCCTCTCAGGGGATGGTGGCGTCGGTCTGGCGATGGGGCGCGGCGCGCAGCCGGGCGGCGTCCCAGTGCCTGATGCCCCACTGCAGCTGCTCGGCCACCGGGGCCGTGGCAAGCTCCCGCGGGGGCGCCTGGTCCAGCGCCGTCAGGGCCGCGTGCAGCAGCGGTCGCACCGCGTCATCGGCCTCCGGCAGGGCCGGTGCCAGGTTCTGCTTGGAGAGCTTCTGGCCGTCGTCACCGAGGATCAGCGGCAGGTGCAGGTAGCGTGGCTCGGGATAGCCCAGCGCCTGCTGCAGCTGGCGCTGCCAGGGGGTGTTGTCGAGCAGGTCGACACCGCGCACCACGTCGCTGATGCCCTGGTCGGCATCATCCACCACCACCGCGAGCTGATAGGCCCAGAGGCCTTCCTTGCGCTTCAGCACCACGTCGCCGAGCTCCGTCGGATCGAAGCGCTGCTCGCCGAACAGGCGGTCCGGCCAGACTACCGGGCGTGGCCCCAGGTCGCTGCGCAGTCGCCAGGCCACCGGCCTGGCGGGGTCGCACACGCCGTGGCGGCACCAGCCGGGATAGACCGGGTAGTCGCGCCACTGCTTGCGCGAGCAGCTGCAGGGGTAGGCGAGGCCCGCGGCCTTGAGGCGCTCGAGCGCGGCGGCGTAGGCGTCGTCGCGCTCGTGCTGCCAGCTCACCGGGCCGTCCCAGCCGAGGCCGAAGGCCTCGAGCTGGCGCAGGATGGTATCGGCGGCGCCGGCCGGGCAGCGCGGCGGGTCGATGTCCTCGATGCGCAGCCGCCACTCGCCGCCCGCGCGGCGGGCGTCGAGGAAGCTCGCCAGGGCCGCCACCAGGGAGCCGAAGTGCAGCGGGCCCGAGGGGGTCGGTGCGAAGCGCCCGCGATAGCCGCTCATCGCACTACTCCTGCGTGAAGGGCCGATCCGGCGCGGCTGGCCGACACGCAAACGGGCACCCTCAGGTGCCCGTCGCGGGGGGAGTTCCGAGGCATCGGCATCGCCGTTAGCCGCCCAGCTGCTTTTCCTTGAGCTCGGCCAGGGTCTTGCAGTCCACGCACAGGGTGGCGGTGGGTCGCGCCTCGAGGCGGCGGATGCCGATCTCGACGCCGCAGGCCTCGCAGAAGCCGTAATCGTCATCATCGATGTTGTCGAGGGTCTCGTTGATCTTCTTGAGCAGCTTGCGCTCGCGATCCCGCGTGCGCAGCTCCAGGTTGAAGCCCTCTTCCTGGGTGGCCCGGTCGGCCGGGTCGGCGTAGTTGTTCGCCTCTTCCTGCAGGTGGCGAACGGTGCGGTCGACCTCTTCCATGAGCTCCTGTTTCCAGCCCAGCAGGATCTTGCGGAAGTGCTCCAGCTGCTTCTCGTTCATGTACTCTTCACCCGCCGCCGGCTCGTACGGGGTGAATTTCTTGGGAGCATCCATCTTCTTTTCTGCTACTGGCATGGGTCCGCCTCGTGTCTTGAGTGACTGCTGATCAATACCTGCTGCGGGCAGGGTATTTCACGCCAAAGGGATGCTTGTTTATCGGAAAAAGACCGGCGTTGCAACCTCTGTCGGCGTCGGGACTGCGACGTCACGCCAAAAGTCGTAACATGCCAAATTCGACCATCAGCCGCCGGAAAGATGCCCTTCGCTCTCCGGCGCGGCCAGAGGAGCCACGGATGTCCTGGAATGCCCGGGTGGCGCGTATCGCCCCCTTTCGCGTGATGAGCCTGCTGGAGATCGCCCAGGCCCGGGAGGCCGCCGGTCACGACGTCATCCACCTGGAGATCGGCGAGCCCGACTTCGCCACCCCCGCGCCGGTCGTGGCGGCTGGCCAGGCCGCTCTGGCCGCCGGCCAGACCCGCTATACGCCGGCGGCCGGCCTGCCGGCGCTGCGCGAGGCGATCGCCGGGCACTACGCCGAGCACTTCGGCGCCGAGGTCGATCCGGCGCGTATCCTGATCACGCCCGGGGCCTCCGGGGCGCTGCTGCTGGCCAGCCAGCTGCTGGCGGGGCCCGGCGACCGGGTGCTGATGGCCGATCCCAACTACCCCTGCAACCGCCACTTCATGGCCCTGGCCGGCGCCGAGGTCGACGCCGTGCCGGTAGGGCCCGAAAGCGGCTGGCAGCTCGATGCCGAGCTGGTGGCGCGCCACTGGCGCGAGGATACCCGGCTCGCCATGCTGGCCACGCCCTCCAATCCTACCGGCCACATGCTCGACGCCGACCGGCTCGCGGCGGTGGCCGACACCGTGAAGGCGCGCGGCGGTGAGCTGCTGGTGGACGAGATCTACCAGGGCCTCTGCTATGACCTGCCGCCCCTCTCGGCGGCCGCGACCACCCCGGACGCCTTCGTGGTCAACAGCTTCTCGAAGTACTTCGGCATGACCGGCTGGCGCCTGGGCTGGCTGCTGGCCCCCGAGGCGGCGGTGGAGCCGCTCACCCGGCTGGCCCAGAACGTCTTCCTGGCCGCCTCCACCCCGGCCCAGCACGCCGCCCTGGCCGCCTTTACGCCCGAATGCCGCGAGATCCTCGAGGCGCGACGGCTCGAGCTCGGCCGGCGCCGCGATGCCCTGCTGGCGGGGCTCTCGCGGCTGGGGCTGGCGCCGTCGCTGCCGCCCCAGGGGGCCTTCTACCTGTGGCTCGACATCTCGCGCTACAGCGATGACAGCGAGGCGTTCTGCCGGGCACTGCTCGAGGAGGAGAACGTCGCCATCACCCCAGGCACCGACTTCGCCCTCGCGGGGGGCGAGCAGCATGTGCGCATCGCCTTCACCACCGGAGAGGAGCGGCTAGAGGAGGCGGTGAGCCGCCTCGAGCGCTTCCTGGCGCGTCGCGGATGATCTATCCGACGCTGGTGCTCGGCACCCTGCTGCGCCGCTACAAGCGCTTCCTGGCCGACGTGCGCCTCGACGATGGCCGCGAGGTGGTGGCGCACTGCCCCAATACCGGCTCGATGCGGGCGGTGAACGTGCCGGGCTGCCGGGTGTGGCTCGCCGCCAGCGACAACCCGGCGCGCAAGCTGGGCTGGACCTGGGAGCTGATCGAGCTGCCGCAACCCGAGGGCGGCGTGGCGGCGGCCTCGGTGCACACCGGGCGCGCCAACCGCATCGTCGAGGAGGCGCTGCGCGCAGGAAGCGTGGAGGAGCTGTCGGGCTACGCGGAGCTCCGCCGCGAGGTGCGCCTGGAGGCGTGGGTCGAGGGGGGAGATGAGGGCGCTGGTGGCGGGAAGGGCCGCGAACGCACCCGGCTCGACTTCTGCCTCGAGGATGCGCACCGCGCCACGGCCTTCGTCGAGGTCAAGCAGGTGACGCTGAAGGAGGCCGACGGCCACGGCTACTTCCCTGACGCGGTCAGCGCGCGGGGGCGCCGGCACCTGGAGGCGCTGGCGGGGCTCGCCGCGCGGGGGTACCGGGCCGTGCTGCTGTTCTGCGTGGCCCACGAGGGCATCGAGGACGTGGCGCCGGCGACCCATCTCGATCCGGCCTATGCCGCGACGCTGCGCGAGGTGGCCGCGCGCGGCGTGGAGGTGCTGGCGCGGCGCTGCGAGATCAGCCGCGCGGGGGGCGTGCCGGTCGAGGTGCGCTTGGGGAAGGGGCTTCCGGTCTCACTCACCCGCCAGGTGGATGCGTCCGCCGTCGTCGACTGAGACGGGAATCTCGCGCAGGTGTTCGCCCTGGCAGGGGCCGAACACGCACTCGCCCCCCTCGGGCAGGAAGAGCGCGCCGTGCATGGCGCACTGGATCAGCTCGCCGCCGGCCTCCAGGAAGCGGTTCGGCTCGGCCTCGAGCGGTACCCCCTGGTGGGGGCAGTGGTTCTCGAAGGCGCTGACCCGGCCATGCACCCGTACCAGCAGCGCATCGCGCCCGTCGGGCAGGCGCACACCGAGCGAGCCGCTGGCCGCGAGCTCGGCAAGGTGGGCGAGGGGCGGAGTGTTCACGGCCGAGGAGGCGTCTTCGGTCGAGGCGCTCATCGATCGATGTAGAAGCGCTGGATGAAGCTCACCTCGGCGGGTTCGGCATTGCGGTCGTAGCGCACGCGCAGGTCGAAGCGCATCGGCTCGTCCTCGCGGATGCGAAACACCGCGACCTGGGAGGGCGTGTCGTTGATGCGCAGGCTGCGAAAGGCCAGCGGACGGCCGTCGCTGCCGTCGAGCGTGCCGCTGCGACCGTCGACCGAGGCGATCACGGGGCGGCTCGTGCCGTCCTCGAGGCGCTCCATCACGCTGACATTCAGCAGCGCCATGGCCTGACTGCGCTGGATGCCGTGCTCCCGGGCCACCGCCTCCGGCAGGAAGCTGGTGTTCACGGCGCTGTAGTGGATCTGGTAGTCCCCCACCTGTTCGAACTGCTGGGCCTGGGCGGGCAGGGCCGCCAGCAGGAGCAGGCCCAGCATCAGGGCCGTCAGGCTGTGTCGCATCATCGTCGGTTCTCCCTCTGGGCTCTCGGCTCTGGGCAGTGTCTCGGGGCGCGCGGGCTCACGACCGGCGGGCGACCCGGAAGATGGCGATCTCGCCGAACAGGTTGGGCCACCAGCGCGAGGTCCAGTGGCCCTCGTGATCGCCGATGCCCACCGCTCGGTCGACAATGCTCAGACCCTTGTCGCGGCACAGGCGTTCAAAGTCGTTGAAGGTCGAGAGGTGGATGTTGGGCGTGTCGTACCAGGCGTGGGGCAGCGAGCGCGAGACCGGCATGTAGCCCTTGAAGCCGAGGTAGGCGCGGTGGCGCCAGTAGGCGAAGTTGGGGAAGGTGATGATGCACTCCCCGGCGACGCGCAGCATCTCGTCGAGCATCAGGTCGGGGCGGCGCAGCGCCTGCAGCGCCTGGGTCATCACCACCAGGTCGCAGGCGTTGTCGTCGAAGTTGGCGAGCCCCTCGTCGAGGTTCTGCTCGATGACGTTGACGCCCTTGGCGAGGCAGGCGGTGATGCCCTCGGGGGCGATCTCCAGGCCGTAGCCCGTGACGTCCTTGTCGCGGGCCAGCGCCGCCAGCAGGGTGCCCTCGCCGCAGCCCAGGTCGAGCACCCGGGCGCCTTCGGGGATCCAGGCGTGAATCAGCTTGAGGTCGGCGCGCATCATGAGTGGCCCTCCAGGCCCAGGTCCCGGGCCGCGCGGTCCATGAAGGCGGCGAACACCGCCTGATAGCGGGGCTCGGGCATCAGGAAGGCGTCGTGGCCGTGGGACGAGTCGATGTTGACGTAGCTGACCGACTTGTCGGCGCGGATCAGGGCGTTGACCAGCTCCTTGGAGCGCGACGGCGGGAAGCGCCAGTCGGTGGTGAAGCTGACCACCAGGAAGGGGCAGGCCGCCGGCGCCAGGGCTCGGGCCAGTTCGCCGTCGTGGGCAGCCGCCGGGTCGAAGTAGTCCAGCGCCTTGGTCATCAGCAGGTAGGTATTGGCGTCGAAGGAGGTGGAGAAGGTGTCGCCCTGATAGCGCAGGTAGGACTCCACCTGGAACTCCACGTCGAAGCCGAAGTTCAGGTCGGTGCTGCGCAGGTCGCGGCCGAACTTGCTGCCCATGGCGTCTTCGGACAGGTAGGTGATGTGACCCACCATGCGGGCGAGCTTGAGGCCGCGCCGCGGTGCCGTGTCGTGATCCGCGTACCAGCCCTCGAAGAAGTCGGGGTCGGAGCGGATCGCCTGGCGCGCCACCTCGTTGAAGGCGATGTTCTGGGCCGACAGCTTCGGCGTCGCCGCGATGACCACGGCATGCGCGATGCGCTCGGGATAGGAGAGCGTCCACTGCAGCACCTGCATGCCGCCCAGGCTGCCCCCGATCACCGCGGCGAAGCGCTCGATGCCCAGCCGATCGGCGAGCTGCGCCTGGCTGTGCACCCAGTCGACCACGGTGATGATCGGGAAGTCCGGTCCCCACTGGCGCCCCGTCTCCGGGTTCTCGCTGGTGGGGCCGGTGCTGCCATGGCAGCCGCCGAGGTTGTTCACCGAGATCACGAAGAAGCGATCGGTGTCGATCGACTTGCCGGGGCCGATGTGCGCGTCCCACCAACCCGGCTTGCGCTCGTCGGCCGAGTGGAAGCCGGCGGCGTGGTGGTGCCCGGAGAGGGCATGGCAGATCAGGATGGCGTTGGAGCGCTCGGCGTTGAGCGTGCCGTAGGTCTCGTAGACCAGGTCATAGGCCGGCAGCGTCCTGCCGCAGGCCAGGGCCAGGGGATCGGAAAAGTGCGCCGTTTCGGGCGTCACCAGGCCGACCGAATCGCGGGGAAACTCGGGCATCGGTCTGTCGTGTCCAGTCGTTGTTATGGGCCAGCGTCAGAGGCCGACCAGGGCCCCGGCGATGCCGGCGGCGCGGGTCAGCGAGCCCACCACGATACCATCGATCAAGCTGATGGCGATGAACACCACGATGGGCGACAGGTCGATCATGCCCAGCGGCGGGATGACCTTGCGTACCGGCGCCATGATCGGCTCCACCAGCTGCATCACCAGCAGGGCGCCGGGATGGCTGGCCTGCGGCGCTACCCAGCTGAGGATGATCATCACGATCATCGCGAAGAAGTAGATCTTGAGCAGGGCGTTGGCGACGGCGGCCACTGCGCCGATCGCCACGCCGGCGATCGGCGCCATGCCGAAGCCGGCGATCTGCAGGATCAGGAAGATACTGACCGCCTTGATCACGAAGGCCGTGGCCAGGGTCGCCAGGTCGAAGCGGCCCATCACCGGCCCCAGAAAGCTCTGGAAGGGGCGCACCGCCGGCTGGGTGACCTTCACCACCGACTGGCTGATGGGGTTGTAGTAGTCGGCCCGGGACGCTTGCAGCAGGAAGCGCAGCATCAGCAGGAAGATGTAGATATTGATCAGGGTGTTCACCAGCAGCAGGCCGGCACTTCCCAGTTGACTGCCCATCGGGGCACCTCCATGTCCTTGAAACGTGATCGTGTTTGCTCGTACGGGCTCAGCGCTGGCCGAGTTCGTCGGCCATCTCGGCGGCGCGATCGGCGCAGGCGGTCATCGCCTCGCCCATGATGCGGCGCAGCTCGGCATCCTCGAGATGCGCGATGGCGCGCTCGGTGGTGCCGCCCGGCGACATCACGTTGCGCTTGAGCTCGGCCGGCGGCTTGTCGCTTGCCAGCGCCATCTTCGCCGCCCCCAGCGCCGTCTGCATGGCCAGGCGACGGGCGGTGTCGGCAGGCAGGCCGAGCTTCACGCCGGCCTCCTCCATGGCCTCGAACATCAGGAAGAAGTAGGCCGGGGCGCTGCCCGAGACGGCGGTGACCGCGTCTAGCAGGGCCTCGTCCTCGACCCACTCGACCAGGCCCACGGCCTCCATCAGCTCGGTGGCGAGCCGGCGCTGGTCCGCGTCGACCTTCTCGTTGGCGAAGAGGCCTGCCGCCCCGGCGCCGACCAGAGCGGGGGTGTTGGGCATGCAGCGCACCAGCGGCAGCTCGCCGCCGAGCCATGCCTCGAGGGTCTCGGCCGGCAGCCCCGCGGCCACCGAGACGATCAGCGGCCGGCGCGCCTGGACGGCGTCGCGCATCTGCTCGCACACCTCGCGCATGATCTGCGGCTTGACCGCCAGCACCACCACGTCGGACTCGGCGACGGCCGCGGCGTTGTCGGTCTCGGTACGGATGCCCAGCCGCTCGCGCAGCGGGGCGAGGGCGTCGTCGCTGGGCGAGGTGGCGATGACGTCGTCGGGCGAGAAGCCGCTCTCGATCATCCCGCCAATGATGGCGCCGGCCATGTTGCCGGCGCCGATGAAGGTGATTGTGCTGGCCATGGGATCTGTCCTTCTGATGGAAAAAAGCCTCGGCCGGCAGCCGGCGCGGGCGGGATTATCGCGTGTGACGCTCGCCGAAGATGGCGGTGCCAAGGCGCACCAGGGTGGCGCCCTCGGCCACCGCGGCCTCCAGGTCGGCGCTCATGCCCATGGAGAGGGTATCCAGCGGCGCCTCGGGGAAGCGCTCGCGCAGCGCCTCCAGGGCCTGGCGCAGCCGGGCGAAGGGCAGGCGCTGCTCGGCCGCGGTCTCGGCCGGGGCGGGGATCGCCATCAGGCCGCGCAGCCGCAGGCGCGGCATCGACAGCACGGCTTCGGCGAGTGCCGGCAGGGCGTCTAGGGAGACCCCGGACTTGCTCGCCTCGTCGCTGATGTTGACCTGCAGGCAGATGTCCAGCGGCTCGAGGCCCTCGGGGCGTTGATCGCTCAGGCGCCGGGCGATCTTTTCCCGGTCTACGCTGTGCACCCAGGCGAAGTGCTCGGCCACGTCGCGGGTCTTGTTGGATTGCAGCGGCCCGATGAAATGCCAGACGATGCCCGCGAGGTCCGCCAGCTCGACCTGCTTGTCCAGGGCCTCCTGGACGTAGTTCTCGCCGAACTCGCGCTGGCCCTCGTGCCAGGCCTGGCGGATCAACGCGGCGGGCTTGGTCTTGCTCACGGCGAGCAGTCGGGCGGCGTCGGCGGGCCGGCCCGCGGCGTCGAGCGCCGCGTCGAGCCGGGCGCGAGCGGCGGCCAGCGACTCGGAAAGTACCAGGTCCGTCATGTCGTATGGTCTGTCATACTGGTCATCCAGAAGGGAACCTTATCCCGGAAGCAGGGGAAACGCATGGATATTACCGAACTGCTGGCATTCTCGGCAAAGCAGAACGCCTCGGACCTCCATCTCTCGGCCGGCCTGCCACCGATGATCCGCGTCGATGGCGACATTCGCCGGCTCAACGTGCCGGCCATGGAGGACCGCGAGGTCCGCAAGCTGATCTACGACATCATGGCCGACCGCCAGCGCCGCGACTACGAGGAATTCTTCGAGACCGATTTCTCCTTCGAGGTGCCGGGCGTCTCCCGCTTTCGCGTCAACGTCTTCAACCAGGCCCGCGGCGCCGGGGCGGTGTTTCGCACCATCCCCACCGAGGTGCTGAGCATGGAGGACCTGGGCATGGGCCAGGTCTTTCGCCAGCTCTCGATGCTGCCCCGCGGCTTGGTGCTGGTGACCGGCCCCACCGGCTCGGGCAAGAGCACTACGCTTGCGGCGATGATCGACTACATCAACGATAACCGCTTCGAGCACATCCTCACCATCGAGGACCCGGTGGAGTTCGTCCATCGCAGCAAGCGCTGCCTGATCAACCAGCGCGAGGTGCACCGCGATACCCACGGTTTCGCCCCGGCCCTGCGCAGCGCCCTGCGCGAGGACCCGGACATCATCCTGGTCGGCGAGCTGCGCGACCTCGAGACCATTCGCCTGGCCCTGACCGCGGCCGAGACGGGCCACCTGGTGTTCGGTACCCTGCACACCACCTCGGCGGCCAAGACCATCGATCGCATCATCGACGTCTTCCCGGGAGACGAGAAGTCCATGGTGCGCTCGATGCTCTCCGAGTCGCTGCAGGCGGTGGTCTCCCAGGCCCTGCTCAAGCGCCAGGGCGGCGGCCGTGTGGCGGCCCACGAGGTGCTGGTGGCCACGGCGGCGGTGCGCAACCTGATCCGCGAGGACAAGGTGGCGCAGATCTACTCGGCGATCCAGACCGGCGGCAATCTCGGCATGCAGACCATGGATGCCGCGCTGGCGCGGCTGGTCACCGATAACGCCGTGGCGCGCGAGGAGGCCCAGGCCCAGGCCAAGGGCGCGCTGGGCTGAGCACGCACAACAAGGAGGCAGGGACATGACGGCGAAAGAGTGGCTTCATCAGCTGCTGGACATCATGGTGCAGAAGGAGGCGTCGGACCTGCTGATCTCGGTGAACGCGCCGCCCACGCTGAAGATGGCCGGCCAGCTCATTCCCCTGGGCGACCAGGGGCTCAGCGTGGCCCAGGTCACCGAGCTGGTCGGCGTCTCGTTGCCCGAGGCGCAGCGGGAGCGCTTCAAGACCGAGCACGAGGCCAACTTCGCATTGAGCCTCAAGGGCATGGGGCGCTTTCGCGTCAGTGCCTTCCAGCAGCGCAACCAGATGGCCATGGTCGTGCGGCGTATCGGCTTCGACATTCCCCACCTGGAAGAGCTCTCGCTGCCTGCCACCCTCGGCGAGCTGGCCAACATCAAGCGCGGCCTGGTGTTCGTGGTCGGCGGCACCGGGACCGGCAAGTCGACCACCCTGGCGTCGATGATCCAGCAGCGCAACGAGACGGTCGGCGGCCACATCATCAGCGTCGAGGATCCCATCGAGTACGTGCACCCGCACCGCAAGGCGATCATCAACCAGCGCGAGGTGGGCATCGACACCGAGTCCTTCGAGGTGGCCCTGAAGAACACCCTGCGCCAGGCGCCGGACGTGATCCTGATCGGCGAGGTGCGCACCCGGGAGACCATGGAGCACGCCCTGACCTTCGCCGAGACCGGCCACCTCTGCCTGGCCACGCTGCACGCCAACAACGCCAACCAGGCGCTGGATCGCATCATCAATTTCTTCCCCATCGAGCGTCACGCCCAGGTGTGGCTCGACCTCTCGCTCAACCTGCACGCCATCGTCGCCCAGCAGCTGCTGCCCACGGTCGACGGCGGGCGCTGTCCGGCGATCGAGATCATGCTCAAGTCGCCGCTGATCGGTGACCTGGTGCGCAAGGGTGAGGTCGGCGAGATCAAGAAGGTCATGTCGCGCTCGCGGGATCTCGGCATGCAGACCTTCGATCAGGCGCTCTACGAGCTCTTCAAGGCCGGCAAGATCACCGAGGAGGTGGCGCTGGTGCACGCCGACTCGGCCAACGACCTGCGCATGATGATCAAGTTCGCCGACGAGAGCGGCGAAGGGGTGGCCGGAGCCAAGGAAGCGGCCAGCCACCTCTCGCTGAGGGGCGAGGACGACTTCTAGCGGTTCGGCCCGCGTGTCGTCAGGGGCTCAGGGGGCGTAGAGCCCGCCGAGCACCCGGCCGCCGGCGGCGCCGGTCACCGAGGGCAGGTTGCCCGGCTGGCCGGCCAGGCGGCGGGCGGCCAGCCAGGCGAAGGCACCGGCCTCCAGCCAGTCGGCGGGCCAGCCCCAGTCGTCGCCGGTGGTGAGCGGGGTCTCTGGCAGTCGGCGCGCCAGGCGTGCCAGCAGGTCCGGGTTGTGGGCGCCGCCGCCGCAGGGGATCAGCAGCGCGGCCGGCGGGGCCGACAGGGTCTCCCGGGCCATCTCCACGCCCAGCGCCACGCTGGCGGCGGTCAGCTCGGCCAGCGTCGCCTGCACGTCCTCCGGTGATTCACCCCCCTCCAGATGCCTTTGCAGCCACTCCAGATGGAACACCTCGCGGCCGGTGCTGCGAGGCGGCGGCCGGTGGAAGAAGGGCTGTGCCAGCAGGCGCGTCAGCAGCGCCTCGTCGACGCGGCCCGAGGCCGCCCAGGCGCCGCCGGCGTCGAAGCGCCCGCCGCGATGTCGGGCGTGCCAGGCGTCCATCAAGGCATTGGCCGGCCCGGTATCGAAGCCCAGCGGCGGGCGGGGATCCTCGCTCGGTGGCAGCAGCGTAAGGTTGGCAAAGCCCCCCAGGTTGAGCACCAGGCGCCATTCGCCTCGCCCCCGGAACAGCGCCTCGTGGAAGGCCGGAGCCAGCGGCGCGGCCTGGCCGCCGGCGGCCAGGTCGCGGCGGCGCAGATCGCCGACCACCGCGCAGCCGGTGAGCTCGGCGAGCAGGCTGGGGTTGTCGAGCTGCAGGGTATAGGCCGGGCCGTCGTCATGCCCCCAGGGGGCGTGCTCGATGGTCTGGCCGTGGCTGCCGATGGCGGCGATGGTCTCCCGCGCCGCGCCGCTGCCGGCGATCAGCGCCTCGACGGCGGTGGCCTGCAGGCGGCAGAAGGCGTCCTCGGCGGCCGCCAGCTCGGCGAAGGCCACGCGATCGGCATGGCAGAGTCGCCACAGCAGGTCGCGCAGCGGCTCGGGCATCGTCTCGGCGTGGGTGGCGACCAGGCTCGGCGCTCGCTCCGGGGTGATATCGACGAGGGCGGCATCGACGCCGTCGAGACTGGTGCCTGACATCAGGCCGATGAAGAGGCTCATGGGGGCTCCCGGGCGGGCTCAACCGTGGGTGGTCGGACATGGTACCATCCTCGACCATTCGAACACCGAGTGCCCGCCGGGTCGCGGGCCGCCTGCTGAATGGAGAGGAGACAATGACCGATGTAGCTGGCGCCCTGGCGCTGCTCAAGCGCGGCACCCACGAGATCCTGCTCGAGGACGAGCTGGAGAAGAAGCTGACCTCCGGACGCACGCTGCGCATCAAGGCGGGCTTCGATCCCACGGCGCCGGACCTGCACCTCGGGCACAGCGTTCTGCTGACCAAGATGCGCCAGTTCCAGGACCTGGGTCACAAGGTAATCTTCCTGATCGGTGACTTCACCGGGCGCATCGGGGATCCCACCGGCAAGAACGTGACGCGCAAGCCGCTCACCGAGGAGGAGGTCAAGGCCAACGCCCAGACCTACAAGGAGCAGGTGTTCAAGATCCTCGATCCCGACAAGACCGAGGTGCGCTTCAACGCCGAGTGGTTCTCGGCCATGAGCGCGGCCGACATGATCGAGCTCGCCGGCCAGAGCACCGTGGCGCGGATGCTCGAACGCGACGACTTCGACAAGCGTTACAGCGCGGGTCAGCCGATCTCCCTCCACGAGTTCCTCTATCCGCTGGTGCAGGGCTACGACTCCGTGGCCCTGGAGGCCGACGTGGAGCTCGGCGGCACCGACCAGAAGTTCAACCTGCTGATGGGGCGCGAGGTCCAGAAGCACTTCGGCCAGTCGCCCCAGGTGGTGATGACCATGCCGCTGCTCGAGGGGCTCGACGGCGTGCAGAAGATGTCCAAGTCGCTGGGCAACTATGTCGGCGTCGACGAGACGCCGGGGTCGATGTTCAACAAGCTGGTCTCCATGCCCGACAGCCTCATGTGGCGCTACTTCGAGCTGCTCTCGCTCAAGCCCAACGAGGAGCTCGAGGCGCTCAAGCGCGATGTCGAGGCCGGTGCCAATCCGCGCGACATCAAGATGGTGCTCGCCCGCGAGCTGATCGGTCGCTATCACGGCGAAGAGGCGGCCGCCAACGCCCACCGCAGCGCCGGCAACCAGCTCGCCGAGGGCGAGCTGCCCGAGGACCTGCCCGAGGTCGAGGTCGACTTCGAGGGCAGCGCCCAGGCACCGATCGCCGCGGTGCTCAACCGCTCGGGGCTGGTCAACAACAGTGCCCAGGCCAAGGACATGCTCGGCAATGGTCGGGTCAAGGTGGATGGCGAGGTGGTCGAGCGGGATCATATGCTCGAGACCGGCAGGAGCTACGTCATCCAGGCGGGCAAGAAGCGCTATGCCCGAGTGACTCTCGGCTGAGGCACGCCTCCTATAAGTGGCTGACCGGCTCCCCCCGGTCACGACGCCCGCCTCGCGCGGGCGTTCCTGTCTTTGCAGCGGGCAAGCTATCCACAGCCGGTGGCGCAATAGCGCCGGTGGATAAGAGTGGTGGTTAGTAAGGGGTGGTTAGTAAGGGGTGGTTAGTAAGGGGGGTGTGAGGCGGGGGTGGTGCTGACGGCCTTAGTGTCATCGTCTCTTCATGGCCGCGACACGGTTCTGACTTTTTTCTTCGCCGAGGCCTTGCGCGGTCCCGGGGAAATCCGTAAAGTACGCATCCGCTGCCGGCAACGGGCAAACGTTGCAGGCGGTGACAGTGGGTGAAGTGCTTGTTTCCACTTGGGTTTTTCGAAGATGCTTTGAAAATTCCCGCTTGACGAACTCGCCGCATTCGGTAGAATGCACACCACTCGATCGGCACTCGCTTCGCTCCAGCGAAATGAGGTTTCGGTCACCCGCTTCGCTTCTTCGGAACGCCTCGCAGGGTTGACAAGAATCGCCGGTCAGGTAGAATACGCCTTCCTCGCAGGGCGCCGGCGAGACCGCCGCTTCGCAAGAAGTTGGCCGGGTACGACGGCAACAGCGAGACGCTCCCCTCTCCATGAGAGCCCGGAGCCGCTCTTTAACAATCGATCAGGTAATTCATGTGGGCGCTTGTCGGGATGTTAGTGACCAGTCACTGAAACATTCAAGGCAAGCGACTCGTCAAAATGAGACGTTTGAACCTTGAGCCAGGTTTGGTTCCACCTTAGGAACTATCAGACTTTAAACTGAAGAGTTTGATCATGGCTCAGA